>Ga0073928_10004134_pt1 | contig 21906 bp, 28 predicted proteins | sample PaiPotPPA55metaG_FD_76969 | JGI IMG/M metagenome (GOLD analysis project Ga0073928, IMG submission 76969) | Iron sulfur acid spring bacterial and archeal communities from Banff, Canada, to study Microbial Dark Matter (Phase II) - Paint Pots PPA... ...
AGGCGCGCTCGCCTAACGGTGCTTGCCTCCATGCCGGGCGGGGCGCAGTCCATCCCCCATCGACTGCGCTCCGTTTTTCATAAACATTCAATCGCGGGATGCCCGCAAAGGAGAAACACGATGAAGGTGCATGTTTTGACTTACGGAGATACTTACGGTGGTGTTTATCCCTGTGTCTTTACCGACGCGAATCTTGCGCTGGCGGAGAGGCACGCTGAGTTGAATGCCGACCCTGGAGACAGAGCGCATGACCTGAAAACCGTAGAGATTGACGACCCAATAGAGATTGCGATGCTCAAGGAGGACATCCGCTTATTGGAAGAGGACCTGGAGTTAGACGGCGAGGACGAGCTTTTTCCCGATGTAGTGACCGCCTCCAATCATGAGCCCAAGGAGAGCGGCGATTGCTCGCACAAGGAGAGCGATAAATTTGTCGGCATGGTGCTGGATGAAAACGTCATTGGCGTGTGGCACTTCGAGTTCGATGGGGGAAACTTCGTCGCAACGCTTAGCAAGAAGCCGGGCGGGGGAATGACGCTGGCGTCAAGATTCCGCTACTACAGGGATGACAAGCCTGGCCCGGACAGCCAAGACGAGAAGCGCTGGTTCTGCGGTGACGTGAACAATAACTGGACGGAGGCACGGGCAGTCAATGTGCTGCGCGAGGCTAGTACGAAGATGGCGCGTTATGTCCACAGCACCCTCAACGAGGTCCTGATGGATGAAACCGGCGTGGGCGGGCTGCTGGCCAAGATGCAAAAGACCATGCCCCTTTCGTCTCACCCAGCAAAGGCGTATCCGCGAGCCGTTCAGCGGGCCGCGAAGGAGATGCTCAAGACCATGAATGCGCAGCGCAGAGGTCGCGGACAAGGAGCGCAACATGCACGCTAGTGAACGACACTCCGAACCCAGATCATTCAAGAGGGGCGAAATCTGGCTTCTACCGGACGGTGGCGAGATCGATCCGGTTCACGAGGAAGAGAAGTCGATCGCCGCACACGAGTGCGCCCATGCTGTTTGTGCTCTCGCCAATGGCGTCGAAGTTATAAAGATTCAAAACGGAGTGCGCCGCCAGTTCACGCTGTATGACATGAACAGCTTCCCAGATACTCGGGTGCGACAAATCGTAATCCTAGCGGGCGGCGTGGCGGAGAGCGACTACTTGAGCCAGATGGGCCTGGGGAAGCCTGGTGTATGTAGCAGAGGCGACGCTGCTCATCTCTTGGGATACAGAGAATCTGGTGCCGATGTATCGGAACAGTACGCGGGAATGACTGGCTACGACAGCGACGCCCAGATTGCCAGACTATACACCAGCTTAAACCGTCATCTCATGGACGGAAAAGAGCTGCCTCGCGAGTATCAACACCTGCTCGGGTTAATAAGTGAAGCTCGGACCACGTTAATGGAGCAGCGTAACGCGCACACTAATCTTATTGCAGCGTTATTCGACAAGGGCGGTGTCTTGCGCAAAAGCGAAATACGAAGAATCTGGGAAGCTAACAGAATTTCCAAGGTGACCCAATGAAAAAGCAATTCAGCATTGACCGGCTCATCATCGAGAACAACCACGTGACGATCCGAATACGCGAAGACGCAGATGTGGTTGCTGGCGTTCGCCAAGTGGATAAGCTAATTCGCGCTGGATGTAAGTTCGACGGAGTTGTGGTCCGATTTGATGGGGGCGCGGCGGCTGAGAATCAAAGTGCGGTGGCATTATGACGGTGATGTTCGACAGGTTCTTCGGTTTACCCCAGCAAGTCCTTAAGTCAGGGCTATGGAAGGTCATGCGCCCCGGCGAAAAGGATCTCTATGTCTTCCTGATGGCCGAGAGCGAGCGGTGTTGCACACGCCAGTTGCGTTGTACCGATGCCGAGATCGGGGAGCGCGTGGGAGTGAAGGCACGGACGCTATGTAATGCGCGAAAGAAATTGCAGGAGCGCGGCCTGGTAACGTGTGTGCGGCAACGTGGAAACAGGTACGAGTATATGATCTGCGATCCATCCACGGGCAAGCCCTACCCAGGCAATCCGAAGGAGCGTATTGCCTATACGAAACAGGAGAAGCCAGCCACGCCGCCCGTGCCTCCCGCATTGTCGAATAGCGACCGCCTTGACCAGCATGGATTGTCGGGAGTGTTCAATTGAGACTAGCAAGTTTTGCCAGTCTGATCCAGTGGGTAGGGGTCTCCAGACTAGCAAGTTTTGCTAGTCTGCCGTTTACAGACTGGCAACTTTTGCTAGTCAGACTGGCAAGTTTTGCTACTCAGACTAGCAAGTTTTGCACTGTCAAATCGTCTAAGCCGATGAATCGAGTGCCAGTTACGGTCGGCGACTCCATTCCTATAAACATTCCTATAAAGAAATTCCTATGTAGTGGGGTTATTCGGGGCTGGGGGAAGGTCGTCCGAAGGGAAAATTGAATCGGTCGAAAAATCGGGCCGATTGCCTGGGCCACTTGTTTGACTTTCATCCCTTCGTCGCAGGGGTTTAACTATCTATGAGCACGCTCACTCCCATCGTCGATCTCGTCCCGCCGCCCATGCCGGTGGAAAAGCCGGAGCACGACGCCACCACCACCCAGGTCGAAGGGCGTAAGCTTCCCAAGCTCAACCTGCCTGTCGCTCTGGCTAAGCACTTCACGCCAGAAGAGAAGCGCGAGGGAAAGGTGTGGCTCGGAGAACATCCCGAGGTTCCGGTTGTCGATGACGGTGTGTTCCCCGATCCATATACGGCGAATGTTTTTCGCGTGATGAAACGCATTTCCGACCGTGGCAAAGGTTGGGGACCGGAAGCTATCGCAAATAAGGACTTTGATTTTGATGCTGGCTTTGACCAGCCCGAAGATGATGACGTAAAGGGCGTAAAAAGAAAGAAAGAGCCCGCCGAACTGATCCCCGACTCCTCCGCCAATAACGAGATCAATGCACGCGCCGAGGCCGCAAGCGTAGCGCATCACGGGCCGGAGAAGCCCGACCATCCCATAGAGTGCTTCATGGCCGATGCCGATGAACGCCTGGCCCCATACATCGCTTTTCTCGATGGGCAGAGCCTTGGGCGCATCGTCACAACCTATGGCATCGCCAACATCCGCCTGTTCCTCGACACAGTCGAGCGATGGCTCGACCAGCTCGAACGCGACAGACCTTACTTCAACCGCAAATACTTCCTTACTAAGGCCAAACGCGCCGTTGAGATTCGTCGCCGTGACGCCGGAGTGGGAGCCGCGCGAGCTGCGGCTGAGAGGGCGGCGATGGCCAAGCCTGCCGAGCCGGAGAGTACCGAGAAGCGCGGTGCAGAATGGGCCACCATTAATCACATATCGATTCCCCGTGCACGCGCGACCAGGCCAGCGCGCAAAAAGGACGAGCCTTGGGTTGGCACCCCGCTCGGTCCGTTAGGCGGATAAAACCGACTTATTAGAGCGAGAATTCTGTCCATTAGGCGGACAAAGTTTTCCACAGCCTACGTCAAGTCCCGCAGAATCATATGGATGGCCGGAAAATGGCGGTGTATCGAAAAATCCTGCAAACCTTATATAGAGACCACCACACACCGCTGGCAGCGCACACCACGCTGCCAGCGAGAGAGCACGCCAGGATTTTTATAGAGGAGCCTAATGGGCAAAGTCGAACGCTGGGTTGTCGGGCATGACTTACATTTCCCCAAGTATGACCGGCCTACGTTCCTGTCCATGCTTTCGTTGATGCGCGACATCCGGCCTCACGGCTTCATCTTTGGCGGCGACCAGTTCGACAATGCCGAAATCAGCCACCACAACAAAACTAAGCCGCTCTATCAGCCGCGCGGCAGCTACAAGAACAACACGGATCGCTTTGACCACGACATTTTGCGCCCCATTGAATCCATCATGGGCAAGGGTGGTGAGAAGGTATGGATCACAGGAAATCATGACGACTGGGAGCGCCAGTTCATTGAAGAGCATCCTGAGTTCGAAGGCTGGATGGAGCGTCCACAGGCTCTGAATCTTGAGCAGGGCGGCTGGGAGATCATCCCACTAGGCCACGCCAAACGGCTGGGCCAGCTCAACGTGATCCACGGCGAGATCCTCACGGGCATTGGCAATCAGGGCGGCGCGTTCCCGAGTCGCAAAGCTGTTGAACTATACGGCAGCAACGTTCTCGCTGGTCACACGCACGCGCCGCAAAGCTATACGAAGATCAGCCCGGTCGAACAGAGGAAGAAGCACTGTGGATGGATCAATCCCATCCTGGGTGCAGTTAATCCAGACTACCTCCGCAATCGTCCCACGGCATGGCTCAACGGCTTTAGCATTGTGGAGTTGTACACCGCGAGCGGCTTCTTCAATCTTTATCCGGTCGTCGTCCTCAATGGCCGCTTCGCCTACGCAGGAAAAGTTTACGAGGCGCAGCCGCTACCGAAGATTGAGCCGTACATGATCCCGGCAGCCCGATCCGCAGGCTCTCCGCTGCGAGTGCAATAAATAACCCCACCCAAGGAACACTCCCAACACTACAATGCAAGACCCACGAACAGACCTTGAACGACTGCCCTCGGAGAATCTTTACGACATTGCTCGCAACAGCGCCGCTGTCTATCGCAAGCTGGCCATCGAGATCCTCGTCGAGCGTGCAAGCCCTTTTGCAGGCAGGGATGAGATCGCAGCCGAAGCGCGTGAGTTTGTTTTAAACAATCCGATTATCATAAAAAAGATAGATCCGGCAGGGGCGGCGTTCGCTACCAACCTGCCGGGCGTCGTCGATTGCATTGCAGATGGCCACTCAAGGCACATCGAGCTGGCTCGCGTAGTCGGCGAGCATCACGCCGTCCACACGGATAACCACGTCGCCCACACTCAAAAGACTGCAGCGCTCGAATCAACGGTGAATGAAAACAAGGCGACCAGCGCCCTGGCTATCGCCGAAGCATATTCCGTACTATGGCGCGACTACACACAAAAGGTCTTCCAACTGAAGGTGGAGCACGACAATGAGCTTGCTGCGCTGCGAGCAGAGTACCAAAAAGATAATGAGGTGGCCACGGCCCGGATGACATTACTTGAACGGAGTCTGTGGCGGAAGTTTATAGATTACCTAAAAAGTATGAAACGCAATTGGATCGCCCGGCATGACTTCGACCTGCGAAGGAGGAAACTGCAGTGACTCAATCCGGGCGGTTGGCAATGACTTTGCACTTTTCTAAACCTCTGCTAACCTGCTCGCAGGAATGACAGTGTTGAAATGGCTTGCGCGGTTTTGGCCTTACATCCTGATCGCCATCGCGCTGATCGGTCTCGCTTACAGGATTTTGGCTGGCCGGTTCTGACGTTTCGACACGACGCTGCGCCGCTAGCCTTGTCAGGGTTGAGATATGACCGGTTTTAGATCTGGCGGCTTGATCGCAAGATCGCCTGCCTTGATGTCGCTATTCAACTTGATCTGCACCACGGTTATTTCCGCCAGCTTTCTGCCGCCTTGAAATTTGGTAATGCGTTGCGGAAACTTCACGCCGCCAATGGTCTGCCATTGCTCAAGTCTTGATTCACTAGGCACTGGGTGATTGGGGTCAGAGAGCGAAATGTCAGTCTGTTTCCCCGGCAGAAATGTGATGGGGTCAAGTGTGAACTCAGTTCTCTGAGAGGCGTCACCCTTGGTGGAGACGACGATCACATTGGGCCTTGAAGACGTGATCACCCTGCTTGGGTCGCGGTCGGCCAGCCAGAAGTTCAGGTTCAGGCCCAGCAAGTAGTTTTGCGCGAACTTCAATTCGTCACCCGCAAGATTGGCCACGGTTTTATCGGGCAATATTTCCCAACCCGAGGTCCCATTGAAGTAAAGAACGTACGTATCAGTCGGGCCTACTTGATCCAGGCGCAGATAGTTCGGACGAATCCAGCGCGTTCGCTTGCGTACCTTCCCAAGTGGCCTGCCATCGCTGTACCACGCCTCGGCGGTTACGCTTTCCTCAAGGTCGCGGACTGAGGCGATCTTCTCCGCGCCTCCCAAAGCCGTTTGCATCTTATGGAAGAGCTGCAATCCATCTTGGCCCGACGATGCGGAGCAAAATAAAAGCGTCAAGAGGGCAACGGAGACCAAAAACCGTGGGCGAGATGGAGATGCCATGTTAGCAATGGACACTGTACGTCAGGATTCGGTTCCCAATCCACAACTTGCCTATGCTAGCAATATACGTGACCAGAAATGAGTTTCGGCGTAGAGTGCCATTAATGGCTTACGCGCCTGGCGTGGTTTTTGCAGCTCTAATACTTGGCCTTCTGTTATTAGTTTCTGTCTTTGCCTTTACCCCCATCGCTAGAACTCCGCTGGCCGGTACGATTAGGACTTTCGTCGCGTTCTACCTGGTACTGCTGGGTTTGGCTCTCATATTTGGCCAGGTTGAACAGGAGTCGCGGGATCTGTTGGGAGCTTTGTTCGCCGCCCTTGGACTGACCTACTTCTGGGTGACGTTACGGAGAGACAAGTCCTAACCGCCGAGTATCACCTATCAGCCGTTAGCCGCGTGCTCTTCGCGGGGAAGTTCACGGTCGTGCCTACGCCGACTCATTTCGTCGCGGCCCCGGAGTGTTGGCGTAATGGAAATCCCGTGCCCTGTCAAAAGCCCATTCACTTCCGTTTCTTCGATTTCTTTTGAATGGTAGTGATGTGGTGACCGATCATTTGAATGTACCCTTGGCCATGCTCCGGGCACTCGACGATTACCTCACGTGCTAGCTCGCCAAATGGTGGCTTGCGTTTCAAGTCGCTGACCTTCATGCCAACCGGCATCGGCACCAATTCAACCGCAAACTTAACGAATCTAGCGTCACGACCGCAGTCCGGCTTCGGGCATTTCCACTTCTTCTGCCTCATTCCGACGATTCTATCGGCCCCACTACCAAGGGAGTCTTGGCCTAAATGAGCATTATCGACTTCGCGGGGAAATACAAACTCAAGGTGCGCCGAGACCCGGATGACGGTACAGAAATCGTTCCAGGCACGCATGACCAGAGCCATATCTATGAATGGAACGAGACCGAGCTGGCTGTGATGTTCATCACACCAATCACCAAGCCAGCGCGTCCATTCTTCTGGCGAAAACATCGTGACTCTGGTATCGCAGCCGGTATGCGGCTCATCCAGGACGGCGACGCCGAAGGATGCCTTGGCTTCGATCCAACCAGGCCCGACCAGGTAAAGATCGCTCTCAAGCTGGCTGGAGTCAAACGGACGCGGCAGGTAAGCCAAAAACAGTTGGCGACGCTCGCCAGGTTTCGTTTCGCCCCCGCGACAGGCGGCCTAGTTTCGATCTAATTCTGCGCCGGACCACGTGGATACGCTGGCGGGCACGTCCGGTGGACCCAGGCTCTTAAAACGTCTTATTCTTCATCTTGTCCGCATTGTGAACTCAAATGTCACGGCTTTCCGCGCTCCACGTTTAGCGCCCTCCTGGGGCGGCGGCGTTTCCCAAGCTTTTGACGAGTTCGTCCAATTGGGCTTCGAGCATGGTGAGCTTGTCTTGTTCAGTTCGCAGTTGCTGATCGGCCTCGATCTCGTCCGTTTGCAGTTGCTGCTCTCGGGCAGCCCAGTCTTCGAGATCCGATTTCGCATGGTTGAGCATATCTCGGAGGTCCTTCTGTTGCCGCAGGTTCTCTTCGGCGTTTAGCGACTCCTCGAACCGCTTGATGTCAGTCGTCACGTGTTTTATATGGTCTTGCGCGTCGGAGAGTCTCCCCCGTGCGGTATTTAAGCGGTCTGAAGCACGAACAATGCTCGCCTCCCGAGTTTGCAAGCGAGATAGGAGAATCTGCGACTTTTGTACTCTTGCCATCGAACTCAGCAGGTCTTGATGAAGTACATGCACTTCGCTCAATAGAGCGTGTAGCGTTTGCGAGTCGGACATGTCCGACTGGCCGAAAGCAGTTGCTGGTATTCCGAAGAGCACTACAAAGAGCCAAATTGCTCGCGTCATAGCGAAGCCTCCCTACTCGGAACCCAGAATTCCGAAGTTAGCGCTGCCATTATAGAGGCGAAATCCAACCTCGTCCGCATCGCGGACACAACCTTCCGCCGAAACTGGCGGATGCTAACAAGGCGGTGTTGAATTGCACGGGGCCGCTCCGCCTAAGGTTCATTACCTCTTCCTGGCGGCCTTGCTTCTTACTTCCTCAAGTTTCCCAGATCAACACGCTGGTCTGGAGAACCCAAGGGCGGGTTATTTAACCGAGGCTCGCCCCTTGGCAATTAAGTTCTGGGGTCGCATTGACTCCAGATAAAGCGGGCAGTTAGGGACAACTGGTCCGCACAAACGGGGCAGCTTTGGCGGGCTGCCCCACACTTTTCTTCTTTATCGCCGCCTAGCAGATTTAGAGACCTTTAACATTATTCGGAGGATCTTTTCCCATGACTATGACACCAAAGCCGGGGTCGGTGGCGCTTCAGTTCAAGCGAGTCTGCCCGAACTACCTCCCCAGCGAGAATAACTACCGGGTTGTCGTGAGCACTTTGAGTTTCAATTGTCTCAGTGCCACCCAGCAACAAGGCACCATCGATGAACAGGTTGCAGACATGATTGACCTTGGTGCGTGGACGGTGCCGAATCTGGTGGCCGTCTATAACGCCCTGACTGCCGAAGGTCTACTGGATGTCAGTGACAGGGACTCGCGCGGCAGTTATCGAGCCAAGGCCAAGCGGGAGGACGAAGCAGTCGGCCCGTATCTGAGAGCCGTAATTGATGCCGCCGTGCTCACCGTGCTTGAACAGTTTCATCTTAATGGTATTCGCGGCTCGGGCATTCCTTACGCGCCAGTAGCAGAAGCAACAACGGGAACAGCGAGACAAATAAATAGGTAAAGGAATAATACCAAGTGGATCAAAGAACGAAGGAACAGATCGTCGCGGAAGAAACATCGAAGTTTATGGATACTCAATTCGGCCAGCTCGACCTCTCAGGCTCGCCAGACCTCAACAATCCTCGCGCAGAGGAACAGTTTGAGTTACAGGATCGGCACGGCTTCAATCGGGTGGACGAGTCAGGGCTCGCGGGAATCAATCACTTGAAAGAACTGCTCGCTAACCCGCCACGTGACGTGATGGAAGAGATCGCGAGAGAGACCGGCAATCCAGAGCTAGTCTCCGAGCTGGCGCATGAACGAGCTGAGGACATAGCCCACGAGTTTCGACGCCGCAATCCCGGCTACCTCAAATGCCACGCAAACTGGCGTTCGATTGTGGAGACGCTTGCCGATAATGTTTTGGGGGAAGGTGACTTAGGAGCCGAGGAAGCACAGGAGCTGCTCATCGCAAATGGCCAGTGGACTCTCCAGAACCTAACGGCGGCATACAAAGCACTCGACAAAGTCGGAGCGTTGGAGTATCCGGCGAATCATTCACGTCCGCTCAAGGAAGCGCAACGTCTGCGCGCGGAGCAGTTGGCCGCGAATGGCGATGTGCTCGGAGGGATCGTGGAGTACGTGAAGGGAAGGATCTCGGAGGAGGCAGGCTACGAAGTGGCATTCACTCTGGAGGACCCACTCGCCTTTACCACCGATCCTGAGATGCGTCCCATCCTCGAAGAGGCTTGCTTGTTCTGCTGGGAAGCATATCGCAAGGATTTTTCGCCTTCCGCCGACCGACGCAGATTCCTTCGTGAGTACTGTGCCGGTCGCTTTGTTACTGTCGCACTTCTTGATGCTGCATGGGAGGAGTGCAAGCTAGCCGAGAGAGACGCAATGCGCTCAGGTCTGTTTAATCAGGTTGGCAATGAGGCGGTAGAAAGGATTGAAGGTCCGTTACCCTCCCTGGATCGTATGGATGATGCTGGCATCGACGACCTATATCACAGAACACTCCGCGAATTTGCCCGAACCGTCAAGCGGCAATCGGGCGTGCTCGTCTGAGCCGAATTGCGCTGAAAGTCCCAACTGGAACGGACAAACTACTACTATGAGTAAATTCATGTCGCCGACTGCGGCGCTTAGAAGGCTAGTGGAAGACGCGGGCGCGCCATGTGCGGCCCGAGTGCAGGCATTACGGCTGCTCCCTCATCCCCCTTTGTGCTTACTCCGCAGGCTGCTAGTGAAAACCGAGCGGAATAAGCCAGTCCCGTCGCGCCTACTCGCAGTTGCGACATTGGCGTATGCGCGTGAGGTTGCATTACGCAAGATAAGGCCAGTGAGGCCACCGAAGCCAGCGGCGGAAAACGCACTTGGAATCTAATATGGCCTTACTCCGCAAACTGCTGGCAAAACAAAAAGCCGACGAGAAGAAACGGGAAGCGCGCCTAGAAAAAAGGCGAGAGTACGCGAAGGCTGCTCGGGATCGTGAGCTGGCGAAGCGTGATGGGCTGTCCGATCTGCCCCCGCTTGTCGCCCTTGCCATCGAAGAAACGCTAAAGACACAAACACCAGAACCAGTGAAGCCACAAGAAGTAGTCACGGTCGAGGATTTAGTTCGGCGGCTCACGGCAATTAGAGAGCGGCTGTTCTGGCTGCAGGCTGTATGGGCAACTACGCTATCGCCAGACGTGTACCAGGAAGCCGAGAAGTACCGTAGCGTGTTCCGCGAGTTGTGCGAGAAGCTGCACGATCTTGATCCCGCTGCAGTAGACCGCCTAATTGTTGGCCACGAATCCCTGCTACTCAGCGAGCCCGTGCCTCCGAGGCCAACTCTCCCACTCGCAGCACACCAATGGTTCGAGCTTGCTGGCGAGGTACAAAGTAGACGCACGGTCAGAGCGGCACCGAAGCCGGATGGTTACGTGTCAGACGGTTTGCAGTCCTTTCTTTAAGATGACATACGTCACTCCGCTTGAACGCCTTTACCGCCAGATCTCAACACCCTCGCTGCCTCGGGAGCCTAACGCCGCCGCCCCTGTAGCCGCAGAGCCGAAGAAGATCGAGTTGACCAGGGCCGACGTGGATTCGATTATTCAGCGCACGCGAGCAGCTAGCGCGGCAGAGTTGGAATTTATCCTAAGCAACGCCGCTGCCCTGCGATTAACACTGGGCGAGAAAAATCAGTTAAGCGTGGATTTTACTATGCAGATCGCACACGCTCGGAAGGGTAACGGTAGACGGGACGATCCTAATGCGCGTTTCATCGCACAAACGCTCGGCCTATTTGAAACTCCGTTCGGCCTTGTGGAGCGTTCGTTTGTCGATGGACCGCTACGGGATGGTGCGCGGAATATAGCCAGATGTAAACGGCACCAGCCACCGCGTTGCGCCTGTTGGAGCAGCCAGCGCGCAATCTTATGGCAGGCGCAAGCGAACGGAGACAAGAGCCCAGAATCGTGGGCCGCAGTCCGCGTCTACGAAGCGCTGGAAGATTTGGAGCTGTCATCTCGGGCCGGAGCGCGGTCCGGGGATCGCGTAGAAGAGGGACTATGCGCAAGTCAACCCAGGTCTTGCTCGTGATCGCCCACCTTTTGAGCCACGCAAATCAGAAGTTAATTCTGGTTGTACAGAGGCGGTTACGGGAGGAAGGCAGGCTGGTTACTTATGCTCCTGATTGTATGGGTCTTGGCCACACGGGCAAACCGTCAAGATGGATGCGAGGGCAATAATATACTTCGCTCAGGACTGGTAGAATCGGAGGCCATGTGGAAGGCACTCCGAGAGTGGTGGAAGGGAAAGAAGCTAACAGCGTTCGGAGTGTTCTTGTTTGTCATCGCAATAGTTCCGAGATGGGTATCAATTGGCCGCTTCTGGTATGGCCTGGGCCTGTGGATATGGGAGCGCACAGCATGGCTGTCTACGGGCTGGGGTAGGGTGGCGCTCGTTGTCGTCGGGCTTTCGCTGATATGGCTAGATCAATATCGTCGCAGCCGTCCGAAAGCACACGATCTCGGAACTCTCAAGGGCAGAACGCTTAAACTGAGAGATGATCTTAAATCGTTCGTAGATGCAATCGGACCCAAGCCGAAGATAGTGCGTACTGGCATGAGCGACAAGGAATACCTGGCCGCAACTTGGAAAGAAGTCGCGCCGTGGATGGATCGCCTCACGTATGGATATGAGCGACGGTTTGCTGCTCGCGCGAGAGAGGTCTATTTGGAATTCGGAGAGCGCAGTTTACTTCCCGGCGTTGGCCTTGACTTACCCGAAGGGCTGGCATCAACGGACGATATTCAACGCATCATCGATGGCCTGGGTAAATTTGCTGCCGCGCTCAGCGATTAGATCGGACGGCAGATATGGCCGCTACGCCAAGGCCAATCGCAACGAATGGGCGCAGCACTATAGTAAATCCTGTAATGATGAGCAACCACGGATTCTTGGGTTCTGGGATATGCTCAAAGACGAAACCAGCAATGAGTACCTTAGCGCACGCGCAGCAAACGCCGATCTTGGTTCCGGTAGTCATAGCGCCGCGAATTATACGCCCAACTCTTGCCCTCATCGGGAGGGCGGGAGTTTAGGCACTAGTCCGTTATGTGCCCCGAGCAACCTAAATCTGGCAATGTTGTGAGCCACTAGCAATCGCAGGAACTTCGCGTCAAGATATGGGGTTCTCATGAGATTGCTTCCCAGCCAATCCTTAAACCGTCGTTGTGCAGCTGTCGGATCAGTAGGTAGTTCAAGATGAACCTTAGTAGTTGCGTGGGCAAGCAGGTCGGCCATTTGGATAGGCGCATGAGTTTTGTCATCCAATGGCGCGAGCGTTCCGGCGTGCTGGGCCCAGGTTGGATTCTGTTCTTTGAATCCAGCCCACGACTCTTTCAGTAAGGTCGCTTTACTGTGTTCATCGTAGAGGAATGCTACAACTTCATCGCGGGGTAAAGCGTGAACGTCATCGCAGACTTTGCCGATCAATACATGGTGGGCAAAGATATAAGGATCTGGATTTAGAACGATGGCTCCGTCCGGTTCAGCCAGCACCGTGCGATAGTCTTCCATCAACACGCCGAGGCTATATCCGTACATCGGAGAACGTGCGACTATCTTTCTTAGGTCTCTAAGTATGGCATCAGCAATCACCCGCGCGGTAGTCATCCCGTGACAGTCAACTAGCTTGCGTTCAAATTCTCCCTTGAGATTAATGCAATCGCTGGTTTTGAAATAGTCGATTCCATCGCGTTCCAATCTCGCGTTCCATTCCTGCTCTATATCAAACCAAACATCCGCCTTGCCGACGAATCCTGCGACTGAGAACACCTTCTTGCGCTCTGAATCGGCGCTGTCGTCCATATAGAAACCCAACATACAAAAAGATTTCCCATCTTCCTTGCCGAAAATGACCGAGCGTTCCTGAGTCCAGTATATTATTGCCGATGCGAGTATTTGGAATCGGTAACCGCAATAGCACGTCAGCAGAAGCCAGGCAGGCGGCTATGGCGATTCACCAGTAGCTCCCCGTGTTGAATGGTAGTCATGGTTACTCAAAAGGCTATCACGTCGAAATCCATGCACGGCCCCGGCTACCCACATGGCTACTACGCCAATCGTGCTTCCGCCAAGGGAGAGCGTAGGACAATACCCGACTGCCACCACACCCAAGCATTTAAGTTCAGCGGCGTGGGATACGTAGTTCGCAAACGCCGCGCGGGGCAATATAGTAAGGCCGGAACTTCCTCAGTTTGTGTGGACGCCAGAAGGAGGTCAGGGGCAGCGTTATGCGAAACAAAGAGCAAGCCCTGACTACAACAACATAGCAGGCCAGGAGCAGAGCCCAGCGCACTCGTTTAAGGAACATCACCGTTTCTCCGTAGCGAGCAGTGTACTTCCCAACGACCGCAGATTAACAAATTGTACATCCCTACGAACCGAGCCAGCGCCGAGAAGCAGGATAAATTAAAATCACTTCAGGGTGCGGACAAAGACGCATAAACGGGTAATAGAGGATTGGCGGGTTACCCGACGTAATTGTGCGAACCCACTAACTAAAAGTTACATTCATACACACAGGAAAGGCCATCAATGTCGAACTCACCTAAAAATAAAGAGCAGTCGCAACTCATCGAACTCACTGAAACCCAGCAAAATCCCGGAGCGGCCAGAGCAAGCGACTTCAAGATCGAGGATCGCGGTCCAGGCCAATGCGGCGACACGAGAGCAGAGCGCGCGGCGTTGCTCGCGGAGGCGGACGCAGACGGCAAGTCCAATCGTGGCGAGTCAATACCGGAGCGAAATGAAATACCCAACCGCCGCATCAGCGACAAATAAGATCGCACCGAAATAAAAAAGGCCACACATGAGACAGCTCACGTGTGGCCATTTTTGTCTCTTGGTTACGCAGCCACTGGCGTGGCGCTGGTTTGCAGTGATCTCCTCAGAGTATCTTTCGGTACTCCTGTTTGGGCAGCTATCGCGCGCCAGCTCAGCCCGTCCTTTCGCAGCCTCGACACCTGGGCCGCATCCACGGCAACCGTGGGCCGACCGAACTTTACTCCGCGCATCTTCGCTGCTCGCTGTCCGGCCATCACGCGCTCACGGATGATGCTGCGCTCCAGCTCCGCGACTGCCTCGAGCACAGTAAACACCATCTTCCCGGCTGGTGTTGACGTGTCAATGGCCTCAGTCACTGAAACGAAGTCAATACCGAGAGAAGAGAACTCTTCCAGCGCGCGCAATAGATGGCTGGTGCTCCGCGCGAACCTATCGAACTTCCATACCACCAAGACATCAAATTTCCGCCGCCTCGCGTCTGCCATGAGCCTGTCGAGTGCTGGCCGTTTGTCCTTCGCTCCGGTCATTACATCGCTATAGGTCACGTCCAGGTTCCATGCTCGTCGTTCACAAAACTCTGGCAGCTCACGGGTCTGTAGGTCGGCATTCTGTTCGCCGGTCGATACTCGCGTGTAGATCGCCGCTCGTTTTGGTTTCAAGATGCCTCCAGTGTGGCTCACAAGTTACAACCTGTCAGACAGCAAAATGCTCAAAAACGCATCAACGGAATCAACGTATTAGCCGCTGCTTTTAACAGGACTTTTGCGCCACCCGTCAAGCCTTCTTCTTCGCCTTCTTCTTCGGCCAACGTGCTCGCGCTGCCTTTCGCGCACGCGTAGATCGTTCCGCTGCGCTCATGCCTTTCGCGGCCTTTGCTCCACCGTGCTGACCACGGCACACGGGGCAATACTCGACAACCACCAGCTCTGTTTCCGGATGTATAGCGCAATGCTTTGCCATAGCTCGTACACGTTACCACTGCTAAGCACAGACTGCAATAGCTGTTGGCCTCATCAGCACTGGCGCTACCAGTGGACGCGCTGGGGATGCGCGTTTCGGCCTATGCCATCATGATCTCGACTTGCAATCGATTAAGCGCTTCTCGCACGTTGTTGTTGCTTTCTTTGACGATTCGAACGAAGTTTGGACGCTCAACCGGACTATCGGTTTCTGCATCCCATACTTTTGCCAGTAGCTCTGCCGTTTCTTTGGCGATGCCGTAGCTGGAAAACTCCAACACGCTCAACCGCGACAGGAACCTTGGCTCTAACCGCGTGGAATCGTTGCACGTGAACACGAAGATTGTATTCGGAGGGAAGTTCGTCGAATCCAGTTTGCTTAGAAGCGAGACCTGGGCGGCATCGGTCATGCGATCCGCTTCGTCTACCAATATCAGGTGGAATCGTTTGCCAGCCATCGGTACGTATTGGCAAATCCGCCTTACACGCTCGATGTTCTCCAGATTGCACTCTTGGCTGGGGATATGATGTAGCTCCGCTGGTATCGCTTCCGCCAACGTTAGGGCCATCGTGGTTTTGCCCGTACCGCTGGGTCCGATAAACAACCACGCACTCTGAAATGGCTGCGCAGCAAGTCGCGCCATGCACTTGCGTATTTTCTCCAAGCCAACAAAGCCGTCAAAGCTAAGCGGTCGGTACTTCTCAGTCAGCGGTTCAGGGAATGCGAGCGTCGTTTGAAGTTGGACGGCGGGCAATTCGAATAGGTTAGCGGCAATAAGTCACCGCCTGCTCTGCGCGCCCTGCATTCCATTCGTCCGCCTGCGCTTGCGCTGCCTCACGATTAGACCACGGCACTCTGCCACAACCTACCGTGTTCGCCTGCCTGTCAAATAGCGTCCAGCCTTTCGAGATCAGCTCCCAGTTTGCTTTCTCTGTCTCGCTTACCCAGGGACACGAGCCATAGGGCGAAACCTTGCGTCCGGTTTCCTTGTGCTGCCAGACCTTCGACTCAACTACGCTATAGTTTGCCTCCACTGGCGCTGGCGGTAGCAACGCCGGATGGCTAACGGGCAACATGGAAGCCAGATTCTCGGGATTGACGTGAACCCTAATCCCGACATCTTTCCCGCAAAAAATGGAATGCTCGACACAGATAACGCCAGGGGGCAACGTCACTGACTCTGCTCCTCGAATGTCTCGGTCGAACGCTGACTGCGCTGGCATTGGGGCAACTGCAAATGTGTCCAACCGGACGAAGACGAAGTAATCGCGCGATCCGCCTTCCCAATAACTCTTGCAGTCGAGGGGATGACGTTGGGGAACAATACGAATCTTGCGACCACGGTAACCAGGATAGGTGACTTTGAGAATCCGCCGAATGAGAGGATCGTTGATCGATACGTGAATGGCGTTCGTCATTAGCGTGAACCCCCATTCTTTCCACACTTGCCAGCGATGTAGTCGAGCCATCGTTCCCGTTTGAAGGCACAGTTCTGGGCATGGCAGAAGTTGGCTAGGTGTTCCAGTTGAGCGGGAGTGAAAGCTTGGCAGTACCCATTGGTATCCCGCAGATATTCGGCTAAGGCTATGAAATGTTTCTTGCTCATGGTCTGTTCTCCTTGCGGCTTTTTGTGCTAACCAGTGGCTAGCACGGCGCGTTGCAAGGCGAGCATAGCGCCAGCTTGCGCAAGCAAGTATGCGGACCAATGGTAAGCACATGAGAACGCAGCAACAAAAAACTCTTGACACGGTTTTTTATTTTCACCCGTCGATTTTCGAGCATTAAGAAGAGCGCGAGGCGCATGCGGATTGGTCGCAGATGCCGCGCCAATCGGGCAACAAATCATCCGGCCCTTTGCGGGAGCGAGCAACACGGGAAGGAACGAAGGCAGGGAAACGCGGAATCAGGAAGCGACTAGCAGGAGATTAGCGCGAGAGTTGCGGGAGATTTGAAGACAGGACGGCGAGTACTACTTTACGTTTTTGGCTGAGGCCCCCCACCCGGCCAACCCCCCTCGACCACCCTGCGGTTACCGTAATCGCTAGGCAGAATAGTCAACCTTTTTTCAGGACAGCAACGGATGCCACAGCGTAAAATCAAGACGATTAACCATGCAGGCTGTGTATCTACTTCCGCGTACGGAGCGCACAAGTCGGGCAGGATTTTCGCTGTTGGAGTTGATCGTCGCGGCGACTATCCTGTCGATTCTTACGATGATGGCGCTGCCGCTGGCGCGAGTCACGATCAAACGCGAGAAGGAGAAACAACTGCGGCATGCGCTGTGGGAGATGCGCGACGCTATTGACCGCTACAAAGATCAGGCTGACCGGGCGGCCTTTCAAACTAAGGTAGACAGCTATGGCTATCCACCGGATCTTGAGATACTGGTCAAGGGAGTCGAATCGCAAGGTGGCAAGAAGATACGCTTCCTGCGTCGAATCCCCGTCGATCCTATGACGAAGACTACGGAGTGGGGGCTGCGCTCGATGCAGGACGATCCCGACTCCGACTCGTGGGGTGGACAGAACGTGTTCGACATTTACACTAAATCGCAAGGGGAGGGACTGGACGGCACCAAGTACAAGGACTGGTAGAAACATGAAGCGGTAACTCGCCACCGCTATCCCAATTAGCCCGCAAACCTGGCGCTGGCTGCATACTTGCTCCGCAGCCAGTCCGCGTCCGCCCGCTGGTCACCGCCTTCAGCATTTCTTTGTCCAAGCTCAAGTTCCACCACCAGCCTTTTTCAGTCGCGTGTTCTCGTCCCGCAACTGCTTCGCTTGGGTTGATGCGTTGTTGGTACGACTTCAGTTGGAGCACACGTGTTAAGCCGCGATTCGATGCTCAGTACCAGAGGGGCATCCGATAAAAAAACCCAATATAGATGAAAGTGCCAATACTACAAGCCGCGATTATCCACCACGCACGTTTTCCCCACAAGGCCGCGAGAGTAGACGCACATATAGCCAACAGCATTGTAATGAAGCCGGCCTTTATGCCACCGGGGAACGACACATTCCACCTCAGCGGGTTTAATACGACCATCCAGAGAAACGCAAGGTACAACGTTGTGACAATTCCTAGGATGTTCGCAACCGAGGATCGAGATTTAATGTCCATATTGCCTACCCTACGCCCAACCATATCTAGCCGGGAGCTCAGGGATTTAATATCTGCTGGGAATAGTCCCGCATCATATTGCCATATTTCGTAGGGTCCTTAAGCACAAAATCATCGATGTAGGTGTCCATAAACAGATTCTTAAAGAAACCCGTTTTGCCCAACGTGTTCCCTACGAAGTGGTGAGCAAATTCGTGCTCAAGCGTATGAACATCTGCATCTTGTAGGCCAATAAAAGAAAAAGCAAAGTTCTGGCCCTGAAGCCCCATGATCCCCGCTGCCCCCGTTCCTGCGCCCCAAGCCCCATTTAGAATGACCGGCAGGCTGCCACCAAATACGAAGACGTTCAACGAACCGCGCTTCGCGTCCGGAATATCTACGATGCGGCCTCCGGTATCGTACACAATCGCCCCCTCGCTGTATGTGGTCTTAAACTGGATGCCAATTTGGGCATAGAACTGCTCCATTTTAGTTTCGAGGTCTTTGAACTTGCACACTTGTTCACAAGTCAAGCCCTGACCGCCATTTGCGTCAGAATCAAATATTACGTTCTCAGGAACCGTGACACGTTTGCCGCTGTATCCGGGTTGTCCGGCGCTCGCAGATAATAGGGACATCGCTTGTTCAGGAGTAGACGCAAATCCATCTACCGTAAAGTTCAATCCCTGACCAAACGGTAGGCCCTGCAACGATGTTCCTACTTGGAGCAAGAAATCTCCCCAGTCGCCCATGAGCGCGACGAACCCCCCGCCCATTGAGGATCCTCCCTGCGCGCCGTCGGCAGAACAGCCGCTACCATCGCACAGGCCTTTTTCGTCCTTGTTTGACAGTGGGTTGTTGTTAACGTATGTGTATCGGTTCCAGCTTTGAGGATTGCTCACGTTTACGGAATTGAACCCGCCAGGATCTGGAGATATCCATCTCCCCTGTTTCGGATCATATTGACGGAGCGGGAAATCATATTGGAGCCAGACCGTGTCTTTGTTTTGTCCGGTAAATGAAATTTCACCGTTGCCCATTTGCGCCGACGGTTCTCCGAATGGTGCATACGCGTTACTGTCAAGAATGGCATGATTGCTGGCATTCGTCTCTAGTCGGTCGCTGCCGAGCCAATCCGGATCTCTGTAATCGCTCAGCCCCCAAGAGTAATATTCCGCCACTGTCCCTCCGGGTAGAGGTACGTACAGTTGTTGGATTGTTCCTCCTTTAAATATCCCCATCTTTGTACCAGACGGGGTGTAAACAATCTGATAAAACGTACCGGACTTATTTTGTTCCACCATGCGGTCAAATGCATCGTAGGTCAGACCAATACTGTCGATACTGAGCGGCCGTCCGTCGCCATCCCACGTATAAGTATGAAACGTGTCATTCAGCAGATTTCCATTCGCATCATAACTCGTACCAGCAAGGATGTAACGGTTCGTAGAAGGGGAGTATCCGGGCTGCCAAGCAATCGATCCGCTCTTCGTGATGTTGCCGAATGCATCGTAGCTGAATGTTTGTGACCATGCCGATCCGCACGCTGCGCTCGCTAATCGTTCGAGAGCGTCGTACTGGTAGGTGCAGTTCTGATTGTTGTCACCCGAATTGAATGGATCGCTAATATTGAAGCTTCCAAGTGTTCCGTTCGGGTTCCAATGTAGAGTGCCACTCTCTGTCGAGCCATTCACCGTATATTGATACTGTGTCATTCTTCCGGTGCCGTCGTAAGTAAACGTGTCTGAATCACCCGAACCGAAGACAACATTCGTTGCCTGGCTCCCCGCGTTATAAGTCGTAGAAGTAACCGGATTCTGCCCTGAGCTTGCGGATACAGTCGAGGTGCGCCCTTCGCCATCAGGGGTGTAAGTGATGGCAGGTAATGTAGATATCCACAGTGTATCAATACCGCCATTAGCCCAATAGTTTTGTGTTGGATGATAATACGTTCCTGAATGGAGGGTAGATTCCCACGCATCAGTGGTCTCGCCGCGAGCGTTATAACTGTAGCCAATGTCAGTTGATTTGGTGCAAGTAGAACACGTGGCCGTGTATGCTTCCGCAAGACGGCCCTGAACGTTGCCCATGTTAACGCCATTGACGGTTGCTGAATCGTATACGAAATACTTATTGACACCGGTTGAGTTCGGTCCAGAGTATGTAATTGTGCTCACGCGCCCGTCCAGGTCATATTGATAGCAGATCGTGTTTCCGTTTGCATCGTATCTTTTCACGAGGCTACCCGGTACACTGTTGATTGAACATGCAATACCAGGGCTACTTGGTGCAGAGTCCCAGAAGTACTGCGTAGTCCCCGATTCCGGATTCTTCTCGTAAATGAGTCGCCCCAGCGCATCGCGTATGTAAGTTCGCGTCTGGGATCCCTGGGTAGCGACGAGCTGAGTTCCACCACCAGTCGCGGGAACACTGTACGTGTATGTAGTGAGGTATCCATTTGCGGCCGTGTTTTGGCCGCACGACGCGCCGCCGGTACTGAGAATCTCGCAAACAGACTTTAGTCGGCCCAGGGCATCGTATTCGTACTGGCGACTAAAAGTCGGAGTTGGCCCAATAACTTCCAGCATGTCATTTTGAGCGTAGGTTTTCGTGACAGTTCCACCGCCCCCGTCAGTGGTCACGTACGGACGATTCAGTGCATCATAGGTCTGACTGGTCGCAGGAGAAATAGGGCAACTGGTATTTTGTGCCGCCGCGCATGATGTGCTTGTCTTATATACCCTTCCGCGCCCGTCATAAGACGTAGACACGGTATCATACGTCGATGCTCCCGGTCCTTGCGGGCGTTGGGAGTTGCTTCGTCGGCCAAGCCCATCCAAATATTCAATGTTGCCATCAACAGACGCCCCTCCATTGAAAATCATAGAATCGCTCGTATAGGCACTAGTCACTCCGGATATGAAATTCGAGTACCCGTAGTTAGTTACGTTGTCAAGTGCGTCGGTTGAGGACTTCTTGCGCCAAAATGGATCTGCGCCATTTGCCACGAAACTGTAGGTAACAGAGTGTCCATTTGGATCGGTGGTTGACGTTTGTACCGCCCCATTGCAATCCCACGAGTACTGTGTAACAAGGGCAAAACCGCTTGTAACCGACTGAGATTTCTGAGTAGCAAAGAATGGATTGCATCCTCCGTATGAATATGTTGTCTGCTGCCCGTTAACATCGGTAATCACCGAGACAGTTCCATTAGCGTTATAAGTCGCCGAGCTCGACAACCACGTCGAGCCAGTCCATTTCGCTGTCGTGGTCGCGTTTCCATGCGAATCGCGAGTAGAGCGCGTCTCAGATGAGACATAAGTGCCATCTGTTGAGACTACATCGCATGGTAAGCTGTTGATGAAGTTACCAACGGGTGCACAAGTCGACCCATTCCAACTTCCGTATGCCGTGGTAGCCTTTGCTAGCAGACCTCCCGGAGTGCCATGTCCCCAATCGTAGGTATCTTCCTCAGTCACGAGGCCGTAGTTGGAGTATACGTTGCTCATATTGCTGTATTTGAGGTTCTGCACAACAATCTGTAAGAGTGCGCATTCTACGCGGCTTTCTGAAAAGCGACGAATTCGGTCTTTGTGGCTGCCAAGCGCTGCGCCTTCAGCAGCAGATAGTTCATGTCTCGATAACCACGGCCGCGACGGAGCAGAGCTTTGATGTTGCCGTTGACGGCTTCCACCACCCCCA
>Ga0073928_10004137_pt1 | contig 21894 bp, 14 predicted proteins | sample PaiPotPPA55metaG_FD_76969 | JGI IMG/M metagenome (GOLD analysis project Ga0073928, IMG submission 76969) | Iron sulfur acid spring bacterial and archeal communities from Banff, Canada, to study Microbial Dark Matter (Phase II) - Paint Pots PPA... ...
CCGACCCGCGAGACGCGGGAATCCCGTTGCCCCCTTCCCTGTAGAATGAGTGACACAGGGCCCACGCGCACCCTTTGCCCTCCGCGCAGCCCAGACCGTTGTGCTCTCGCGAACGGCGCCTTCAACGTTCGGAGATCTGCATGACCGTCCAGCCCACGATGACTTTCGCCCAGCTCGGCCTGCCGGAGCCGCTGACCACCGCGTTGACCGGCGCCGGCATCCTCAGCCCGTTCCCGATCCAGACCGCCACGCTGCCCGACGCACTGGCCGGACGGGACGTGCTCGGCCGCGGCCGGACCGGTTCCGGCAAGACCCTCGCCTTCGTGCTCCCGGTGCTCGCCCGGCTGGCCGCCACGCCCGGACCGCGCCGGCCCAGCCGGCCCCGGGCGCTGATCCTGGCCCCGACCCGGGAGCTGGCCACCCAGATCCACGCCACCCTGGCGCCGCTGGCCGCGAAGCTGCGGATCAACTCGACCACGGTGTTCGGCGGTGTCGGCGCCAACCCGCAGATCTCCGCGCTGCGCGCCGGCGTCGACGTGCTGATCGCCTGCCCGGGCCGGCTGGAAGACCACGTGAAGTCCGGCCACGCGATCCTCGACTCGGTGGAGATCACCGTGCTCGACGAGGCCGACCACATGGCCGACATGGGCTTCCTTCCGGTCGTCAAGCGACTGCTCGACAAGACCCCGAAGAACGGTCAGCGGCTGCTGTTCTCCGCGACCCTGGACAACCAGATCAGCGTCCTGGTCAAGCGGTACCTGGACAATCCGGTGACGCACAGCGTGGACTCGGCCCAGTCCCCGGTCTCCGCGATGGAGCACCACGTGCTGCACATCGAGGCCGAGCAGCGGCTGGCGATCCTGACCGACCTGGCCGCGGCGCCGGACCGGACGATCGTGTTCACCCGCACCAAGCACGGTGCCAAGAAGCTCACCCGGCAGCTGATCGCGGCGAACATCCCCGCGGTGGAACTGCACGGCAACCTGGCCCAGAACGCCCGTGCCCGCAACCTGGCCGCCTTCGCGGCCGGGAAGGCCACCACGCTGGTGGCCACGGACATCGCCGCCCGCGGCATCCACGTGGACGACGTCACCCTGGTCGTGCACGCCGACCCGCCGACCGAGCACAAGGCCTACCTGCACCGCTCGGGTCGCACCGCGCGGGCCGGCGCCGACGGCATGGTGATCACCCTGATGACGGATGATCAGCAGGCCGAGGTGCGCGACCTGACCCGCAAGGCCGGCATCAAGCCGACCACGATCCGCGTGCGCCCCGGCGACGGGCAGTTGGCCCGGCTGGTGCCCGGCGAGCGCGTGTACGGCGCCTTGCCTGAGCTCAGTGCGGCCGGCGACGACGGTGCCGCTGACGGGGAAGGCGGCAGGGGCGCGGGCAAGCCCCGGTCGCAGGCTCGGAATCGGCGGCCCCGGCAGGGTGCGGCGAAGCAGGGAACGAACCAGGGCACCAATCAGTCCACGTCGAGGCGGCCCGCGGCCGAGCCGGGTGCCGCAAAGCAGAGCGGCCTGAAGCAGGGCGCGGCGAAGAAGATGGGCAGGCGGCAGCAGTCTGCGGAGACGGCCGGGTCGGCGACGACTGGTCGGCAGGCGCAGCAGGGTCAGGCTGGGGCGACGAGCCGCGGTGGTGCGTCGAACGGACGCGCGCAGGGTCGTCCGGCCGATGCGACGTCGGTCGATTCACGCAAGTCCGGGGCCAGGAACGCGGACCGGAGTCAGGCCGGCGCCAAGTCGTCGAGCCACGGCCAGCCCGCGTCGAAGGGCGCCGGCGCGAAGCAGGGCGCCGCCGGCCGGCGCGGCGGCAAGGGCGGCGCGGGCTCGGCGCTGTCGTACAGCACGTCGACGCCCGGCAGCGGCCAGTCGCGCTCGGACAGGCCCGACCGCTCAGGCGCCGTGGCCATGTCTTACGGAAAGGCGCGCGGCCGGGCGGGCTCGCGCCCGTAGCCAGGTTCGAGTACCTAGGCCGGATGGGCCGCCTGGACCGGAGCTCCGGACCGTGTCCAGGTATGCCCAGGCACGGTATGCCCAGGTATAAGGTCGCGCCATGAACGCCGTTCCCGCCGCCGCCATCCCCGACAGCGCGCTGGCCGATGAGCTGATCGCGGCCGTGACCTCGAGTTACCGGGGCGCGGCCGACGCGGAGCGAGCCACGGCCCAGCGCGCGTACATGCGCGATCAGTTCCCGTACCTCGGGATCTCGACACCGGAGCGACGACGGTTGTCTCGGGTTGTACTCAAGGGCAGTTCGCGGCCGAGCACGTCGGACTGTGTCGCGCTGGCCCTCCGCTGCTGGCAACTGCCCGAGCGCGAGTTCCGCTACTTCGCGATCGACTACCTGATCGCGAACGTGAAGCATTGCGACAGCAGTCTGCTCACCACGCTTCGGGCTCTGATCACGGACGAATCCTGGTGGGACACGATCGATCCCCTCGCCACGCGCGTCGTCGGGTCGCTGGTCGCCGCCGACTCGGGCCTCCTCGCCACGATGGACGCCTGGGTGCGCGACGAGAATCTGTGGATCGCGCGGACGGCCATCTTGCACCAGTTGCACTACAAGACCGCCACCGACGAGAAGCGGCTGTTCGAATACTGTACGTTGCAGGCCGGACACAAGGACTTCTTCATCCGCAAGGCCATCGGCTGGGCCCTGCGCGAATACGCATATACCGCGCCCGAGGCCGTGCGTGCGTTCCTAGACCGCGAACGCGATCGGCTCTCCCCACTTTCCGTACGCGAAGCCGCCAAGCATCTCTGACGCAACTGACCGCCGCTCCCGAACGTCTGGATGAACAAGAGCCACGCTGAAGAGGGGTCTCCACAGTGAGCGACGACAATTCCGGCATCGGCCCGGACGGCCGATTCGACCAAGCACAGAACTGGTCCCCCGGTGAGGACCAGACTGCTGCCGGACACGTGCCGCCGCCGCAGCCCGTACAGCCCGCACAACCGATGCCGCCCGCGCAACCGGCACAGTCCGCGCAGCCTGCGCAGATGTGGGGCGATGCGACGCAGAACCTCGCCCAGCAACCCGGGTCCGGATATACGCAGCCGCAGGACTTCACCCAGCAATCACCCGCGTCCGGATACACTCCGCCGCCGCAGGTGCCCGGCTCTGGAGGGCCGTGGAGCGGCTGGGAGCAGCAGGGGCAGCCGGGGCCGCAGCCCTCCTTCCCTCCGCTGCCTACGGCCGACGCGGAACCCGGGTCGCGGGGTCCGGGCAGAAGGATTGCGGTGGCCACCGGGATCGGCGTGGTCGGCATCATCGGGCTCGCCACTGTGCTGCTGCTCAACCAGACCGGCGCCAGCGGCGCTGCCAAGGTGAACAACGCCGCGGCCACGCCGAAGCCGAGCGGCTTCCAGCCGACCGCGACCACCCCGGCGGGCGACGCGAAGCAGACGGCCGCCGCCTTCCTGGCCGACTGGCAGAGCGGGAACTTCTCGGCTGCGGCGCAGTACACCGATGACCCGACCGACGCGCAGACGGTGCTGAGCGCCTATCGCACCGGCTTGAACCTCAGCGGTCTTCAGTTGACGGAGCAGAACGCGACCGCCGCAGGCGTGGTCTCCTTCTCGGTGTCCGCCTCGGTCTCCAGCACCGGCACCATCGCCGCCGGCGCCTCCACCGCCGCATCCGCATCGACGTCGGCTGCCGCCACCACCGGCACGGCGTCGAGCACGGCCTCGGGATCGGCCACCTCCGCCACCGGCACCTGGGCGTACACCTCACAGCTGACCGCATACAAGAAGAACGGCGGCTGGTACGTCAAGTGGGATCCGACCATGGTGGCGCCGAACGTGAGCACCACGGTGCACCCGGTCGCGCTGGCGGTCGAGCCGGGAGCGGGCAAGGTGACCGACGCGTCGGGCAACGACCTGTCCGCCAGCTCGCAGGCCGCCCTGCAGAACATAGCGACGCTGATGAAGAAGAACACGACCACCGGCCAGGGCACCGCGGGCCTCGAGATCGCGCTCGAGGACTCCTCGGGCAAGATCGTCTCCGGTTCGGCCAAGGTGCTGACCAACGCGGTGAGCACCGGCGTGGTCAAGACGACGATCGACCCGAGCCTGGAAACCGTGGCGACCGCGGCGGTCGCCGAGCTCCCTCGCAGCTCGATGGTGGTGCTGCGGCCGTCCACCGGCGCGATCCTGGCCATCGCCAACAGCACCGGGACCAGTGACGTCGCGCTCACCGGCACGCTCGCACCTGGCTCCTCGATGAAGGTGATCACCACCACCGGCCTGCTGGCCGACGGGCTGCTGTCGAACGGCATCAACACCGCCGTGGGCTGCCCCCTGGTGGAGACCGTGCAGGGCGTCAAGATCCACAACAGCACGGACAGCGCGAACAGCGCGTCCGGCACCGAGGACTTCGAGCCGAACAACACGCCCTTCAGCACCGACTTCTCCATGTCGTGCAACAACGCGTTCACCCAGTGGTGGACGCAGATGGCCGGCGGCAAGCTGGCGGGCGCGGCCTCGACCTACTACGGGCTGAACGAGCCCTGGGACATCGGCCTCGGGTCGAAGGGCACTTACTTCTCGATGCCGACGGACCAGAGCGGATCCGAGCTGGCCGAAGAGCTCTACGGCCAGGGCCTGGTCGAGGCGAACCCGCTGTCCATGGCCTCGGTCGCGGCGACGGTGGACACCGGCTCCTTCCACCAGCCCTATCTGGTCGACGGTCTCACCGACAAGACCACCGCCACGGCCCTGCCCTCGACGGTCAAGTCCCAGCTGTACACGGTGATGCGCGAGGTGATCACCTCCGGCACGGCGGCGGCCGTCGGCTTCGGCTCCGGGGTCTACGGCAAGACCGGCACCGCGGAGGCGGACGCGAACAAGGACAAGAACCCTAACGGGTGGATGATCGTGTTCGACCCGAGCAAGGACCTTGCGATCGCCGCCGTGGTCGTCGACTCCAACTTCGGCGCGAAGACGGCCGGCCCCGAGGTCAACTACGTCCTTCAGCACTCCTGAGCACGACTGAATACGACTCAGCACGACTGAGTACGGTTCAGATCACTTCGGCAGCGACGCGATGGCGTCGCTGCCGAAGTGCATTCACGGCCGCGAATTTCGTCACTTCCGGTACACGAGGGGCACCAGCATGTCACGCTGGTCGATGCCGCAGGTGTCGCTTCTTCGAAATTCCGGGAGTTCGCCATGGACGTTCCGTCGATGGCCAGGCAGGACTTTCCGCACGACAACACGACGCCATCCGCCGCTCGCCGCTTCGTCGCCGAGACCCTGTCCCGCTGGGGTGCGGATGAGCTGGCTGACAGTGCTCTGCTGCTCGTGAGCGAGCTTTCGACCAACGCGATCGTGCACGCGGGCTCCGATATCGAGGTGACGCTGGCCCTTGGCGCCGCCGACGACGACGGCATCGACGATGCCGGCGCCGGGCCCGGAGAGCCGGCCGTCCGGTTCGCGGTCACCGACCGGGCTCCGGAACGGGCCGCGTACGTGCCTGCGCAGGCCGCTGACGACGCGGAGATCCTGCCGGCCGACGGCGGCAGAGGCCTGCTGCTCGTCGGCACGCTGGCGCAGTCCTGGGGCGTCACCTACACCGGCGAGCGCAAGACCGTCTGGTTCACCCTGTCCTGGGAGTCCGGCCCGGTCGCGGCGGCGCCGGTCGGCCCGGCGAACGGTCCCGGATACAGCAGACGCGGCTGGCTCACCTTCCTCGCGGAGGCCGACGAACTGCTGGCCGGGCTGACCGACGTGGACCAGGTATGCGCGCTCACCACCCAACTGCTGGTGCCCCGGATCGCCACCTGGGCCGCCGTCTTCCTGACCGACGCGACGGGATTCCGGCTGGCCCACGCCTGGCACACGGACGAACGGCAGGTCGAACGGCTCTATCTGGACCTTGAGAAACGTCAGCGGCCGCGGCCGCGACATCGCCGCCCCGGGGAATCGGCCGGATCGAGCGGACTGGGCGGGCTCAGCGGGTTAAGCGGCCTGAGCGGCCCGAGCGGTTTTGATGCGGCGCAGGAATTCACGATCGGCTTCGGCTCCACCGTCCTCGGCACGCTGGTGCTCGGCCGGACCGGCCTGCCGAAGCTTCCGCCGGAGGTGCGCAGCCTGGTCGAGGACCTGTGCCACCGCGTTGCCCTGACCCTGCACGCCGCGCACCGCTACGCCCGGCCCGTCGCCATGCCGGATGTCTTCGAGCGCAGCCTCGTTCCCCGGGAGGTCGGCGACATCCCAGGGGGCCAGTGCGCGGTCTGGTACCGGCCGGCCGGCGAGGACGCGCAGGCGGGCGGCGACTTCTACGATGTCTTCCGCTCGAACGAAACGCAGTGGACCTTCGTGCTCGGCGACGTGTGCGGCCGCGGCCCGGAGGCCGCGATGATCACCGGCCTGGCGCGCAACGGGGTGCGGCTGCTCGCCCGCGAGGGAACACCGTTGACGCAACTGCTCGACCGACTCAACCGCGCGATCCTGGCCGAGGGGGCGGGGGCGCGGATGATCAGCATGGTGCTTGGGCAACTCACGCCGCTCAGGGCGGGCGGGATGTCCTGCGTGCTGTGCTGCGCCGGGCACGTGCCACCGCTGCTGATCTCGCCGGGCGGCCGGGTCGAGACGCCGGCGTCCTCGCAGATCCTGCTCGGCGTGGTGGAGCAGCCGCGGTACCGCGCGGAGACTTTCAGCCTTCGCCCCGGTCAGACGCTCGTGTGCGTCACCGACGGGGTGACCGGGCACCGCAGCGCAGGACGCCTCTTCGACGACGGGGACGGGTTGGCCGGTCTCCTGGCGCAGAGCCGAGAATCGGACGCCCCCGGGGCCGTGCGGACCATCCTTCAGGCCCTCAGTTCGTTCTCCGCCGAGGCCCCGCACGACGACGTCGCCGTGCTCGCGCTCACCGCGCTCGCTGAACCAGCCCGTTAGGCAGCCAGTTAAGCAGCCCGCTAGCCAGGCACAAATGCCTCGACGCCGTGGTTATCTTGGAGTGATCGGCTTCGGCACTTCGGGAGGCTCTGGATGGCAGCGGACGCGGCGCATACGGCGGCTACGGCCCCCGACCCGGTGGCAGCCCGACGAATGCGCGTGCTGATCACGCTGTTCTTCCTGCTGGACGGCTTCGTCTTCGCGAACTGGGTCGTGCGAGTGCCGCAGGTCAAGGCGCATGTCGGCGCTTCGGCGGGCACACTGGGACTCGCGCTTCTCGGCGTATCCATAGGCGCGATAGCCACGATGACGATCACCGGCCGACTGTGCCGACGCTTCGGCAACCGCGCCGTGACCGTGGCGACCGCTCTGCTGATGGGCCTGTCCGTCGCGCTGCCTGCGGCGATGCCGAACGTTGCGGCGCTCGGCGGGGCGCTGCTCGTGTTCGGCGCCGGGTGGGGTGGGATGAACGTCGCGATCAACAGCGCCGCCGTCGACGTCATCACCGAACTCGACCGGCCGATCATGCCGTCGTTCCACGCGGCGTACAGCTTCGGCGGCCTGCTCGGAGCCGTCGTCGGCGGGCTCGTGGCGGACTATGTGGGAGCGAGCACGCACCTCGCCGTCGTCGGCCTCGCTGGGCTCATCGCCGCGATCGCGCTCGGCATTCCACTGATGCGCTGCGCCCCCCTGAGCTCGGAGCGACACCGGCACTCGAGCGAAGCCGCGCCCACGACTTCGACGGCAACAAACTCCTCCGACCCGCACGCCGCCCGCCAACTGACCGTCGTCGTGCTCATATTCAGCGTCATCGCGCTCTGCTCCTCCTACGGCGAGGGCGCGCTGGCGGACTGGGGCGCACTTCACCTGCGCACGGATCTGCATACCAGCGCGGGCGTGGCGGCGGCGGGATACGCCTCCTTCTCGATCGCGATGGTGATCGGGCGGCTGTCCGGCTCCTGGATCCTGCGCACGGTCGGCCGGACGGCGGTGCTCGCCGGTGGCGGCGTCACGGCGTGCGCGGGCATGCTGCTCGCGGCACTCATGCCGACGCTGCCGATCGTCCTGGTCGGCTTCGTCCTCGTCGGGCTCGGCCTTTCCAACTCGTTCCCGGCCACGGTCGGCCAGGCCGGAATGCTGCGCGGCCCGAGCGGCGTGGCCATGGCCTCGACCTTCGGCTACGGCGGCTTCCTGACCGGGCCGCCGCTGATCGGCTTCCTGGCCGACAAGGTGGGCCTGCCGATCGCGCTGACCAGCATCTCCGTGTTGGCGGCGGTGGCGGCGACGATCGCGCTGCTGACGGCGTATCAAGTGAAGGAGGCGGAGGCCCTCGTGCGCACTGGCGCCGCGCCCGCTCTCAGCCCGAATCCCGGATGACCAGCGCCGGATGTAGCGGATCGTCGCAGCGTACGGCGATATCCGCGGTGCAGACCGGATCCCACTCCGACTCGTATCGCGCGTACGCGGGCAGTGTCCACGCATCCTCGCTGACCGTGCGCCGGATGAGGGCGGCGGCCGACATCGACAGATGCACCGAAAGATCGAAGGGCAGGCCCGCCGCGAGCAGGAACGGGCCGTCAAGCAGCACGACTCCGCCGGGCCCCAGCGACTCGTACTGTGCTCGGTACGCGCGGTCCGCCCGAGCGTCCCAAAGGCGCGGCAACACCCGGCCGCTGCCGCCCGGACTGATCGGCTTGAGCACCTCGCGCTCGATCGCGTCGCGGTCCAGCCAGTCCTCGTAAAACAGATCAGGGTCCTGACGCCCGAGCTCGAACCTGAGCGACGCCGGGCGCAGATAGTCGCCCGCCGCCACGTGCACGGCCGCCCGACCGCGCAGTCGCACCGCCACAGCGACCCGGTCCGCGAACTCGCCACCCCGCGTCGGCGGCGCTCCGTCGACCGCGATCGCGACGCGCTGATCCCCCGGCAAGGGCAACGCGGCGATCGCGTCCGCCACGTACTCGACGAGCAGGTCCGGGGAGATCGATTCGGCGCGCACGCGCCGATCATCTCAGGTCGCCGGCAAGAAGCGCGTCGATTCGCGCGTAACGACGGCTCACTAATCCGCTCATCCGTTCATCCGTACAACAGCGCACTCTGACATGCGTCGATTCACGGTGTCGCGAACGTGAATCGTTATGCGCCGTGTACCTGACCGGGGCGTGGGCTTGCGCTAAAGTGCGGGACTTAGTGAGCGACGCGTCCGCCAGCGCAGAGTTTTTCAAAGGCGCTGTTTTCCCAGGTGTACTGCTTCAATGCGCTGTGACAATCGCCCATCGAAGCAGGATGCTACGAAGGGGCGTCGATCGACGTTGTCGCCGCCGAGTCTGGAGGCGTTCGGGTGGGGCAGTTGGTGGTGGCCGACGACGGTAGACGCCTGGCCGTCGAGTGTTGGGGACCGGCGGACGGTTATCCGATCTTCCTTCTGCACGGCACGCCCGGCAGCAGGCTCGGCCCCCGCCCGAAGACGCGGGACCTGCACCTGTCCGGCATCCGCCTGATCGCCTACGACCGCCCCGGCTACGGCCGCTCGGACCGTCGTGAGAGTAGACAGGTGGAGCACGCGGCCAAAGACGTCGCGGCGATCGCGCGGGACATCGGCGTGCAGAGCTTCTCCGTGATGGGTCGTTCCGGCGGAGCGCCGCACGCACTCGCCTGCGCCGCGCTCCTGCCGTCAGGCATGGTCCGCAGCGCCGCGGTTCTGGTCAGTCTCGCGCCCCCGGACGCCGAGGACCTGTCCTGGTCGGACGGTGCTTGGACCAATGGCATGACGCACTCGAATATCGAGGCGTTCCGGCTCGCGCGCGACGATCGTGCCAGCCTCCGCGCTCAGTTGCTCGACCGGCGCACGGCGATCAACTCCGACCCGGAGCAGATCATCGACGACCTTGGCTCGGAGCTCTCACCGGGCGACCGACGCATCGTCATGGAGACGGGCGTCCGGAACATGCTCGTGCACAATTTCGCCGCAGCGTTCGATCCGGACCACGACGGTTCCCGGCCGGACGGCGACTGGGCCGGCCTGTCCGGCTCGGGACACGACCTGCCGACGGCCGACTACGGCTTGGACGGCTGGTACGACGACGTCGTCTCGTTCGTGCGGCCTTGGGGTTTCGACGTCTCGCAGATCGGTGTGCCGGTCCTGCTCTGGCACGGCGAACTCGACCGCTTCTCGCCGGTCGACCACTTCCACTGGCTCGCCGAGCACATCAAGGATTCCACGGCGATCATCGAACCGGACCGGGCCCACTTCGGCGCGGTGCAGGCGCTCCCGAAGGTGATGCGCTGGCTCGTGACCGCCGCGACGAGCGACCGCGTCGCCGCCACGGCAGAAGTGGCGCGCGCCTCCGTACGCGCCTGAGCACTGGGCACCTGGGCATCTGAGCGCTTGAGAGAGGCGCCACCAGAGCCGCCACGCCGCCGCTAGAGCCGCACGGGGTCGAGTTCGCGGTCGATCCGGCGCCAGTTGGCCAACGCGATCGTGTTGGGGTGCGAAGGGCCCCGCACCGCGGTCAACGTCGCCAGTACGCTGGCACGCTCGCTGTCGGCCTCCTCGGTGCGGTTCATCTCGTGCAGGACGACTGCCAGGTCGGCCTGACACGCCAACAGGTCCGGGTGTTCCGGGGCGAAGTCGTTGCCGGGGACGTCGAGCACGGTGCGCAGGTGCCCGAGTGTCTTCCGGTACAGGGCTTCGGCATCGGCATGACGGCCGAGATCCGCCCTCGCGTTCGCGACGTTGATCGCACAGGCGATGGTGAACAGGTGCGCGTCTCCCAGCGCCGCGGTCAGTCCGGTCAGGGCGACCGTGCCCGTCGCCTCGGCATCCTGGGCTTCACCGAGACGGCGCTGGTAGACCGCGATGTTGTTCATACATACCAGCGCGTCGGGGTGGTCGGCGGCCAGCGCCTGCGCGTACTTGTCCTGCACTGCGCGGGCCAACTCGAGCGCGCCCGCCGAATCACCGCGAGCCGACAAGTCGCAGGCGACTGATAGGTCGAAGCTGTATGACGGCTCGCCCCCAGCGTGGTTCGGGCCGGCCATCGAGGAGCGCAACTCGTCGAGGACCGCCGCCGACTCGTCCAGCCGGTTCGCCTTGCGCAGGCCGATGGCCAGTGCTCCGCCGGCGTCGAGGGACATCGGGTTGTCCTTGCCCAGCACCGTGCAGGATTCGGCATAGGTCCTGGTAAGCAGTTCCAGATAGCTGGTGCGGTCACCGCAGTCGCGAAGGTCCCGGGCGAGGTTGATCGCGGAGGAAAAGGTGAACGGATGCGTAGCCCCCAGCACCGTGAGCCGCTGGGCGTAGGTCCTCCGGTCGAGCGCCATCGCCTCGAAGGGCCTGCCGACGGCGCGCAGCGAGACCGCGAGATTGTTCGCGGCCGCCAGGGTGCGCGGATAGTCGCTGCCGTAAAGGAGCACGAAGGACCGGTAGGTGCGGTCGTCGAGTTCCAGCGCGTCCCGGAACCGGCCGTTCGCCCGGTAGTCCGCTCCGAGGCCGGCCGCCGTGGTCAGGCTCGCGACGTGCTCGGGTCCGAGGTCCGGATGCGCCAACTGCCGCTTGTGGACGTCTGTGTCGATCTCCAGCGACTCGGCGACGTTGCCCTGCGCCCGCAGCGCGGTGGCGAGTTCGAAGCCCATGCTCAGGATCTGGACGTCGTTCGGGCCGATCTGCGGATCGGCCTTCCATCGCTCGACGACCGCGCGGGCCAGTTCGACGGCGGGCTTCAACTCGCCGCGGGTGCGCAGGTATCGGACCCGGTCCACATAGAGCTGACGCACCTCCTTGTTCCCGCCCGCGGCGCCCGACGGCTGCAGGTGCGGCCAGATCTTCGCGTACTGCGGCCACAACGTCGGTTCGTCCACGTCGTCCTGCGCCGGTCGCGCCTTGACCAGGATGTGGTGCACCGCCCGGCGCAACTCCCGCTGATCGTCCGGGTCCGTGATGTCCTCGCGGACGACCTGTTGGATCAGCCGGTGGACCTGGACGGCATTCAGCTCTCCTCGGTACACCTTGATCAGCGAGTACCGGCCGAGTTCCTGGATATAACGTCCGATCATCGTCTTGTCGGTGCGCGGCAGGGCGTCGACCATCGCGTCGCCGTAGACGAGGTCGAGCGCGATCGGTTCCGGCCCGCAGAACGCGAACAACTGCAGCAGCCGTACCGCCGCCGGCTGGGTGCGACGGATGTTCTCGATCGCGATACGCCAGGTCGCCACGACGGGGGCCTCGAGCATGGGCGAGGTCTCGGTGCGCAGCAGTTCGACGTAGTCCGGGACCGGCAGGCCGGTCGCGGCCAGCCCGGCCGCTGCGATCTCCACAGCCAGCGGGAGGTCGCCGAGTTCGTCCGCGACGCTGTCAGCCTCCTCCTGACTCAGTCCGGGGACGCGTCGCCTCAGGTGTGCCACGCTCTCCTGGCGCTGAAACGGGTCGACTTCGAGGGCTTCGGGGCCGGTGGCCCACGCTGGATTGCGTGAGGTCACCAGCACGTGGCCGGACTTCGTCTCGGGCAACACGGGCCGCAGCAACTCGGGCGCGTCCGCGTTGTCGAAGATGAGCAGCCAACGCGAGTACGGCTTGCCGGTACGCAGCGCCTCACGGGTGGCATCCGCCGCCGCGGCGATGCTGTCCGTCTTGCGCAGGCCCAGGTACTCCCCGAGCTGCGCGAGGTCCTCGTTCGCGATGTTGGGCTGTTCGGCGCGGATCCACCACACGACGTCGTAGTCGTGCTGGTTCCGGTAGGCGTATTCGAGCGCGAGCGCGGTCTTGCCCACACCGCCGAGGCCGTACACGGCCTGCGGCAGCACCGCGGTGAACGAGGCTCCGGAGCCGAGTTGCCTGCGCAGCGTGTCGAGCGCCTCCTCGCGGCCGGTGAAGGTGGCCATCCGATTGGGGACCCGCCACACCGCCGGCGTCGCCCGCGGATACCGGACGCGCTGGCCGCGGGCCGAGGCCTTGGCGAGGGCCTGCTCAGCGGTCTGGGTCGCGCCCGGCGCACCCAGCGCACGTAGGAGCGCGGCCACCGCCTCGAGCTCGTTCTTGCCGGCGATGTCGACCGGGTGGCTCTGCCGGAAGAGCGAACCGAGGACGGCCTCGTCCACCTGGAGCGGGATGAGCCGCCCCGACCTGGTCGGATCGAGCGAGCGCTGGTGGATCTGCCAGACCGCCCGGCCGAGCGGGGAGGCCTGATAGGCCGCGGACACCACGGCGATGGTGCGGTCCGCCGACCGCATCGCCTCGGCCGCGTCGCCGTTTTCCGGCCGACCCGCGTTGGCGCCGGGCTCCTCGACCTCCACTGCGTAGCCCAGACCCCGCAGCAGCCAGGCCAACCAGGCGGCCCAACTCTGGTCCGCGGACAGGCTGCTGATGTACACGCCGACCGGCTCGACCGGCCTCGCCCGGGTGTAGCTCGCCTTGTTGCGGAGCCTGACCTGCTCGTTCATGGGCGTCAGCTGGGTGACCCCGCCGCGGGTGATCAGGCCGACGAGCCGTTCGCAGGCCGCGAGCATCGAAGTGTCGATCCCCGGCGCGTCGCCGAAGACGGCGAGCAGTTCCTCGTAGGCGTATCTCGGCCGGTAGGGGATGCGCGCGGCATTCCAGTACCTGTTCGGATCACCCGCCTGCGCATCGCGCACGTAGGGCGCGAACCGCGCCCGGGCGACAGCGAGTCCGACCTCGAGCCGATCGGAATCGGCGTCCTCGATGCGGGTGACGACCGGCAGGATGCGGATCTTCTGCCGCCGCGAGTTCGTCCCGGTCAGCTCGCCGACGTGGGCGGCGAGGTCGGCGGCGCCGTCGATGTTCTGATCGCTGAGGGTGAAGCAGATCACCAGGTCGTCGGGCAGATCCTTGGTGCAGATGGTCTCGATGTCGCTCAGCCCGGTGCGGCTGTCGACGAGCACATAGTCGTAGGACTCCTTGAGGTGCCTGCGCATCTCGTGCAGGAGCCTGTTGCCGTGCAGATCGTTGTAGAACGATTCCCAGTCCAGCAGCGTGAAGCCGTTCGAGAACGTCTGGCCCTGCCGCGCCGCTGAGACGAAGTCGAGACTGCCGCCGCCGTCGAACCGCCAGTTGACCGGGATCGCGTTGTCGGCCACCCGCGCGTGGTCCGCCCACCAATGATCCGGAAGCGGCTCCTGCGCACCATGTCGGCCGGTGTGGTAGCAGTACTCATCGATCATGTTGAAGATGCCCGAGGTGCGGGCGAGCCGGTCCGGGTCGAGGAAGGGGTGGAAGAACCGGTGCAGGCCGGGCGCTTCCAGGTCCCAGTCGATCATCAGGACGCGCCGTCCCGCCGCGGCCAGGATCCAGGCGGCGTTCGCCAGGGCCATGGTGCGTCCGGTGCCGCCCTTGTACGAGTAGAACGTCACGATCCTGCCGCCGGGCTCGCGGGCCTGCTCCGTCATCACGCACCTCTTATATCTGCCGACTGTCGTACCCGGACCGGACCCGCTCCTCGGATGAGCCTCGGCGTCCGACGAGCCTCCGCTCCTGACGGTCCCTCAGCGTCTGACGAACCTCGACTCGGCCACCTGGGCGAGCGCGGAGAAGTCGCGGGTGAAGCCTTCCGGCGAGCCGTTCCCGGACGCCGCGTGCGCGAGGTCGACGCGCATCCTGTCCAGTCTGGCCGACAGTGTCCCATCGACCACTGCCAGCAATCGAGCCCGGTTCTCCCGTGTCTCCGTATCGTTCGGATCACGGACCACCATGAAGGTGTGCCAGGGGCGATCGAGCCGGACGTACCGGTCCACCTGGTCGCGCCACCCTTCGTCGAGCAGCGCCCAGTTGTCGATCAGCAGCAGGGTCGGTTCCACGTCGTCCTCGTCCGCCAGCAACCGATCGGCCACGTCGTCGAAGTCGACGAGATGCAGCAGGTACCCGAGCCTCTCGGTGACCGTCTCAACGTCCTCGGCCAGCGCGCGGTTCCCGTACGGCGCCCAATCGAGCGCCGCTTCGCCGTAGCGTCGCGTATCGGTGCGGCCCGGTGGAATCCGTCCAGTCCTCGGCGCCAGTATCGCGACGCGCAGGTACAGGCTCGGCGCGCGCTGCGCGAAGGCGTTGACGGCGTGCCTGATGTCGACCGGGGCGGCGGTGCGCAGGGCCGGAGCGCGGCCTGCCCGGGCGATGGCCTCGGCAACCCCGTCGACGACCTGCCGATACTGGTGGTCGTCAGTGCCCAGGGGCGGGTACCCGCTCATCCCGTCATCGGGCATGTCAACCATCAGCTCGTAGAGTCCGTATACCGAATCGGGACGCTCCTCCCGGCCGCCGCCCCTGTCCACCTCGCGCGCGGCCCGCGGCAGCGCCGCGGCGGACACCGGCGTCCAGATCACCGGCGCGAAACGGCTGTCGGAGGAACCGCTCCCGGCAGCTTGCACGCGTTCTCGGAACACCGACCATTCCTGGCCGCACTGCGGGCTCTTGAAGTAGAGCGGGGACCAAAGGGGGACGAAGACCTGGCAGACCGACAGTGCGCGCGCCGTTTCGTCCGGGGAGCTCGCCGCGTCCACCATGTATCCGAGGCCGGCCTGTTCGTTGACACTCAGCTTGAGTCGGCCGGCGACGGCCCGGGTCAGATCCCGGAAGAACCTCTTGAACAGCGCGTTGTCCTCCCGGTCGGCGTGGCCGACGAAGAACAGCGGGCGCGGCACGGTCGGGGCGTCGCCGGCCGGTACGGGTCGGGTCATCATCAGGCCGCTCCCCCGCCAAGTCGTGGCGCCGGCCTGAAGGCGTTGGCGTCGTCTTTGAAGATGTCCGTCGAGCAGGGCGCGATGCGAGTGGAGTTGGCCACGTCGACGATGCGCCGCGCGATCGCCAGCGTGGCCCGCCGGTAGTCCCGGGTGAAGCCGCCGTGTATCAAACCCCAGATGCCCTCGTTCTGGTAGGTGATCGGCAGCGTCGGGTCGGTGAACTGCAGGTCCATGGCGCTCGGCGGCAAGGGTCTGGGCAGCCGCCGCTGCTCCACCATCAGGACCGGGATGATCGCGTTGTAGGCGAGCGATCCCGGTGGCCTGGCCAGGGCCTGCCTCGCTTCGAAGCAAGCCCACTCGTAGCCGCAGTAGGGGTTCCTGAAGTACCTCGGCTCGTAGAGCGCGACGAAGGTCTGGCAGGTGGCGAGCGCGTTCTTCAGCGCCGGCGACCAATTGGTGCCGGCCGTCATGCCGCGGTCCAGATAGCCAGGGCTGACATCCAGGTCCAGGTCGGTCAGGTGGCCGATGTGTTGGCAGAGATCCTGGTAGAACTTCACGACGTGCTGGTCGTTGTCGGCGACGAGCTGCCCGAACGGGTCGCGCGCGCCGGAGCGGGTGTAGCTCAGGAAGAAGTAGGGCGCTTGAACGCCTGACGGATTCTCATAAGCCATCTACCCCCTCCGATCCAACCCGCGAACCTGAGGGCCGAGACTACTAGAGCCGGGGCTTTCCCGAGAGTGATCGGGCAAGCGCGTACGCCGATGAGTACCAAGCCAGCGTACTGCGAACTCGACGGCGGGCGCCATCGGCAGCACCCTGGCCGTCGCGGATCCCAGCGATCCCTTGATCGTCAGTTCCGGCTCGTCGTCGGCGGCGGCACCGATCGCCGGGAAGTCACGGTCGTCCAACTCCACCGACTCGAACGCGTACCAGCGCCGTCCGGTCCCGTCGTCGACGACACATTCGTAGGTCCGGCGCGCCGACTCCGGCGTGTTGGACTCGTTGGGCTCCTTGCAGTCGCTGTATTCGGCCAGATGAAACGCCGTGCACGTGTCGTATCCGACGCCCGCCAGCAGCACTTTGGCATCCATGTCGCGGAGGCGGGCCAGCGGCGAGTTCTCACCGAGATGGCAGTCGACGGCGTGGTTGGCCACGATGGTCCGCGCGTGGCGGCCGAGCGCGGCGAACGAAGTCTGCGGGTGTCCGCTGCGCAGGGCGCCGGGCGTCAGGCGCACCTGCTCGGCGAGCCGGCCGGTCGACGAAGGGGTGGAGGCGGCGTCGAACGGCGGCATCACGGCGCGGAACTCCTCCACCTGCCGGGGAGTCAGGCCGCTGATCCGTTCCAAGTGGGCCCGGGAGGACTTGGAGTTCTCCATCGTGAACGTGGGCACCACGAGCGTGCCCTCCGCGCCGATGACCTCGAGGAACGCGGCGAGCACCTCGGCCGCACCTCCGGGCACCTCGCCGATCGCGCGTAGCGAGCTGTGCACGAGCACCGTGTCGCCGGTGTCCAAACCCAGCCTGCGGAGATCCTCGGCGAGCGAGGCGGCAGTCCATGGCACTGTTCAGTCGCCCGGTTCGTCCAGCCATCGGGAGACGCGCTCGCCGGTGAGTTCGACGAGACGCTCTCCGAGCGGGGTGAGTGATTTCGATCCGATCAGCACGTCGACCGCCTGCAGGGTGCGGTCCCGCCAGAAGACGTAGTGCTCGCCGGCTGTGCGTGCGGAGACCGATCCGTCCGGCGGCTCGTCGCGCAACAATCTGGCGCGCCATACGTCCGTGACCGCCGCGTGCGCATACGTACCCTGTAGCAGTGCCTCGAGTGGGCGCTTGTCATCACGCCACGATACGTCGTACAAACGCGTGTCCGAGGGATCGAAAAGGTCGAAGAGGTCGAGCAGGGCGCCGAGCTTCACGTGCTGAAACTCGTGGATCAGCAGTAACGCCAGCTCGTCGGCCGTGTCCGGCCGAGCGATGCCCACCGAGCCGAACGCCTTGCGTGCCGTGGCGCTGCGCTGGTGGGTGGCGGATCGGGTCAGCGGCACGATGGTGGACAGACCGACGCGCATCGCCGGCGCGTAGTCGGTATGGTCGCGCTCGATGATCTGCCAGGCCTGGTGGAAGAGACGTTGCCAGGCAGCCGCTTCCTGGTCGGAGACCAGTGGTTCGATCGGCCACTGATGGCAGTCGCGGTAGGGATCAGTATCCTCAAGCGCCACTGTCAGGCCGTCGCCCTCAAGGATTCGGCGTGGGCGCCACGTCAGCTGATCTCCGCCCGCATCGCCCTCGTCAGATGTCAGGTTCGCGGTAATGATGCCGGAGTCGACACGCAACGCCAGCTCAGCAATGGATTTCGTGTTGAGCGAGTACGTGCCGAGGGTGGGGATGCAGAGCGAGCCGCCGCGCGCTGCCAAGTTCAGCTCGAAGTTGACCCCTCCCCTTGCTGCGGCCGCTACCGCGATTGCACGCAAGTGGTCCAGGGCCGAGGAATCGACTGAGTCACTGCCGAGTCCATCCAGCGCACGATCTGCCCAAACTCGCACGTACGGATGCGTCAGCAGCGACTTGAACGCGTCCGGAGCCCTGGCCTCGACCTCGTCCACTGCATCCCAGGTCACGCGTGAGTACGCGCCGACGTCTCGAGCCTTTTTGAGCAGCATCGCGAGCACGTTGAGGTTGCCGCTCTCGGCCGTCTCTCGCAGCGCGAGTATCGCCTCTTCGCCGCCGAATCCGGCGGCGATCGCTTCGAAGTGGCTGAGCTGAAATCCATGTGGCTTCGGTTCCGTGGTGCCCGGCACGACCTCGCGGACTGACGCGTCGACATGTGTGATCAGTTTGAGCAGGTCCGCGCAGTGTACGGATGGGTTGTCAAAGCCGTTGGCACTGCTGTATCGGTGCGCGTAGAGGCCGCCCCCGCAGACTTCTACCACCGGACACTGACGGCAAGTCGTGCACAAGCCGTCCTGGTCAACCCGCCGTGCAGCGAACCCCTCGTGGGCATAGGCCTCATCGAAGGAGTGACTGAAGACGTCGAGCCCGGTGGCGGGAGCGCCGTCGTACGCGATCTTCAGCGAGTCTGCCTGCTCGATGGTGCCGTCCGTCTCCACCACAGCGAGGTCGCTCGGCTCGGTGCCGAGCGCCTCGGTCAGGCTGCCACGCCCGGCCAGTGCCGACTTGATCGAGTCGAACACGCGGATGGGAGTCGAGGCTCCGTCGCGCGTCCAGCGCTCGAAGACCCTGATCAACCAGTCGGCGTACGGCGCAGGCACCACATCGAGGCCGACCTGCCGAGGCGGCGGGTTTTCCCAGGTGGCGTGCGGCAGCAGGAAGTCGATGCGCGGCGGATCGAGGTCCACCAGCGCCTCATACGCCGCCACCGGATCGTTGTCGAGGTCGATGGTGCACAGGAAGCCGGCGAACGACGTCCGATTCCGGGGCGCCCCCATCCGCTTCGCCGCGCGAATCACCTGGTCGAAGGTGCTCGAGCCGCTGCGGGAAAGCCGGTGTCGGTCGTTCGCCACCCGGTCACCGTCGAGGGAGATGCCCACCGTGATGCCCTCGTCGACGAGAAGACGACACAGCGCCTCGTCATCGGCGAGCAACACGCCATTCGTCTGAAGCCGCAGATCGAGCGTGGTGGACGGCGCGAGTTCGGAACGCAGCCGGCTCGCCATTCTGGAAATCCGGGCCCGCCCCGCGAGCAGGGGCTCCCCGCCGTGCAGCACGACGCGGACCGAATCGAGGCGGTGTGCGTGCGCGTGCTCGCCGATTCGCCAGGCGATGCGGTCGATTGTGTCATCGGTCAGGGACAGAGGACGTGATCGCCAGCTCTGATCGACGTGTTCATACACATAGCAATAAGTACACGCGATATCGCAGCGACTATGCATCTTGATGACGAACTGGCGGAACGCTTGCGGTGTGGCTACTTTCAACGGCGCTGCCGTCCTGCCTAGAGCGACGCGTTGAACGCCGCTACCGGAACTTGCCCGCGGTCCTCCGCGTCCGGACGCCGTACGTCGCTGCCGGTCCTCATCAGCTCGGCGGCCCGGTCGCGCACCGTCACTCCGTGCAGATCGGCCACCTTGGTAGTCAGCATTTCCGGCTGTGTCTCAGCAGTCTTAGTAGCAATCGTCACGATCCGGCCCTCCCGGTTCAGCCTCAGTCGCTGATCGAAGCATGGCGCCGATTCCGGCAACTGGCAAGGAGCGGCCGTACCCGCAGAGCTTTCATCGGAGTGAACGGACATATAAGGTATGTGCCGTGGGCACCGCGCGGCTACGTTCGGTGGTGATGATCGCGGTCTTCGATGTCGGGGGGCCGCTCATTGCCTACAATCAGCTCCGTTCGGCGGGATTGAGCACGGTGACCGCTCTCGTGCTCAGCGGTGTGCTCCCGGCCGTCGGGGTGACCATCAACATCATCCAGCACCGCCGGGTGGACGCGCTCGGCATCCTTGTCCTGACCGGCATCGCGCTCGGCGCCGTCCTCGGGCTGGCCGGCCACAACGCGAAGCTCGTGCTGGACGAGGGGTCGGTGACGACCGCCGCGTTCGGGCTGTTGTGCTTCGCTTCGTTGGCCGCCGCGAAGCCGCTGATGTACCGGCTGGCCTTGGAGTTCATCGGCCCGGACAGCCCGCAGGGCCGCGAGTTCGCCGACTTCTGGCAGTACGAGGCGTTCCGACACACGTTCCGGGTGCTCACCGTGGTCTGGGGCGTGGGCTACCTGACCGAGGCCGTCGCCCGGGTCATCATCGTGCAGAACACGTCGGCCGGGACCGCACTGGCCGTCTCCAAGGTGATGCCGTTCGCGGTGGCCGGCGTACTGATGGCCTGGACCTTCGGGTACGGCCAGCACCGGAAGCGGGTCGGCGAGCGGTTGGCCGCAGCAGCCGAAGCCGCTGAAGCGGCCGAGGCTGCTGCGGCTGCGGCTGCGGCTGCGGCTGCGGCGCATGCCGACAGTGCTGATGTCGCCGACGTCGATAACTAGGCCATGACTAGGCGGGTTCGGTAGCGGGCTCGGCGACCGGCTCGACTGCGGTCACGTGGGCGCGGCGCAGGTAGACGGTCCAGGTGACGGCCGAGCACAAGACGTAGAAGGCGATGAACGCCATGTACGCCGGATCTCCGTTCTTCGCCGACAGGAACGACTCGCGGAACGCGATATTCACCAGCACCCCACCGAACGCGCCAATCGCTCCGGCGATCCCGATCACCGCACCGGTGATCCGCTGCGCATCCTCCCGGTCCTTGAACGCCGCGGGAATCAGCTTGTAGACCGAGCCGTTGCCGATCCCGCTCAGCGCGAACAGCAGCACGAAACCGGCGATGAACAGCCCCAGCGACTTGGCCGAGGACGCGATCAGCACCACGCACGCCCCTCCGGCCATCGACACGAACGTCGCGAAGCTCACCGACGCCCCGCCGAACCGGTCCGCCAACCGGCCGCCGATCGGACGCACCAGCGAACCGATGAGAGGACCGAGGAACGTGATGTACGCCGCCTTGAGCGGGGTCGGGTACTGGTGGGCGAACTGCACCTGCAGCACCTGCCCGAACGCGAAGCTGAACCCGATGAACGACCCGAACGTGCCGATGTAGAGAAACGAGACTATCCAGGTCTGCGGCAGTTTCACCGAGGCCGCCATGGCCCCCGGCTCGCGCGGCACCGCAAGGTTGTCCATGAAGAACGCGGCGGCGGTGGCCACGATCACGATCAGCGGGATGTAGATACCGGTGAGCACGGGCGGGTGCTTCGCACCCGCGGTCGCCAGCACCAGCAGCCCGACCAGCTGGATCGCGGCGACGCCGATGTTCCCGCCGCCGGCGTTGAGGCCGAGTGCCCAGCCCTTGAGCCGCTGCGGATAGAAGGCATTGATGTTCGTCATCGATGAGGCGAAGTTGCCGCCGCCGACCCCGGCCACAGCGGCGAGCACCGCGAGCGTGGTGTACGAAACGCCGGGGTGGATCAGGAACGAGGCGAGCACCGTCGGGACGAGCAGCAGCAGGGCACTGACCAGTGTCCAGTTGCGTCCGCCGAATCGCGTCACCGCGTAGCTGTAGGGCAGGCGCAGGATCGAGCCGACGAACGTGGGAATCGCGGTCAGGACGAACTTGCCCGCCGCGTCTACGTGGTAGGTCGGTCCGAGAAAGAGCACGAGCACCGACCACAGGCTCCAGACCGAGAAGCCGATGTGCTCGCACGCGATCGACGTCAACATGTTCCGCCTGGCGATCCGCGCCCCGCGCTCACGCCAGAATCCTTCGTCCTCGGCGTGCCATTCGGTGATCCAGCGTGCCATGGGGAG
>Ga0073928_10004138_pt1 | contig 21891 bp, 25 predicted proteins | sample PaiPotPPA55metaG_FD_76969 | JGI IMG/M metagenome (GOLD analysis project Ga0073928, IMG submission 76969) | Iron sulfur acid spring bacterial and archeal communities from Banff, Canada, to study Microbial Dark Matter (Phase II) - Paint Pots PPA... ...
CGGGACTCGATCAGCGCGCGCCCTTCACAATCCTATAAACGCCTCACGAATCTCGATCAGCGGCTCGAGGCATGCATTCAGGTAGAACAAGACAAAGAGCTACGCTTTAAACTCGTTCTTTTCAGCACCGGCATCCAGGCCTATATCGGCGCGGCGGACGCAACTGCCGGGAATATCGCCCGGGGCAACGCAACCGCTGACACAGCCCTGGAGCGAGCTAAGGACCTCGTGCGTGAGAATCGCGCGCATCCCGCCGATTTGAAGCTCGCCGACGAGCTGATCGTGCAACTCGATCGCCCCTTACGTCTGATTCGCGAGATACGCAGCGCGCATGCCACGCCCAAACCTCACGCATCGCGCTCCGGTTAGTTTTGGAAAGCCTCGCGCTGCAATAGCAGATAGCCAAAGAGCAGATCCGTGTAGCTAACCGTCACGCGATCGTGCTCCAGGAGTTCGAGCGCCGTATCGAGGACCAGAATTCCGGCCGGCAAGATATCGGCGCGCTGGGGACTCATGCCCGGTACGGTCCGCCGTTTGCCGTACGGAAGTTCACAGAGCATGTTGAAGGCTGTTTGCAGTTTCTCGCGCGTGAGTTCCGTATCGCCAAAACGCACGGGGTGGCCGCGCACGACCGCCAGGGCCGTCGTCGCGCTGCCGCCCACGATCGCGAGCTCGTCCGCCTTGGGAAAAGCCCGAATCGGCTCGAGCAACTGCCTAGTTCGCTGCCGCGCCGCTTCGATCGAGGCGTTATCAACAAAGCCGGCTTGCCCAGCCAGCGCTGGGAACCACTCCGTTAAGCGAACGGCTCCGACCTCGCAGGAAACGCTCTGATCGGCATGCTCGTGCAGACCCACCGCGTATTCCGTGCTGCCGCCGCCGGTATCGAGCACGCCGGCGCGCAACTGTTCGCTATCGTCGAGCGATGTTACCGCACCCCGAAACGACGCTTTGGCCTCCTGCTCTCCGTCCAGGATCTGCACGTCGGCGTCAGTTATTTCGCGCACGCGTTCGACGAACCGCGCTGCATTGTCGGCACGCCGCAGCGCGCTGGTCGCGATCACGTGCACGCGGCGGACATTATGGTCGAGCGCGGCCTGATACTCGCGCACAACCTCAAGCGTGCGGCGCATCGGCTCGTCAGCGAGATGGCCGGACTCCTTGAGGCCCTCACCGATTCGCGTCCCGACCGAGCGCTGCTTGACGATGCGGGTCACCGCATCGCCGAAAAGCCCAAACCGCTTGGCCGAAAAATCGACGAGCAGGAGTCGAGTAGAATTTGTTCCGATCGAGATGACGGCGCTGCGATCGCTCACGCTTCTCTATGACGTGATTCAAACGTGGCCGCGCGGCGTTTCTTGCGCAGGAAATGCCGTTCGTGCGCGGGCGGCGCGTCGGCAAGTTCCCATTCCTGCGTATCTTTGAGATACCCCGCGATCTGTTCTTCAAAGTGTTCGTTGCTTAAGGCCGGCACGTTAGCCGATGGGTCGATTGGTTCGTCGATCCGCGTCTTGGCTAGACGCACCACGCGACGATCCGCCATAGCCGGATGGACAGCATCGAACGGCACGTTCGTGCGTGCCGCCAAAGCATGCGTGTACGCGGAGCGGTTCGCATTGACGTCGCCGATCGGAGCCGAAGCAACGTCGCCGTTTTCCAAGCGGACGGTCGCTCCAAAACTATGAACGTTGATGACCGTACCGCGAACCCGCTGCGTCAAGGTGTGGCCGCTTTGACGCCCCGCAAAAGAATGAGCGTCTCATGTGCGCCGACCAGATGCAGGCGCTCGTGGATCTCGGGAATCGAACCCGCCGGATCGCTCAAACGCAGGATCGCACGTTCCTGCCAACGTTTGCGCTCACGGAGCGTTTTGACATCGGCCTGAACGCCATGCAGTTCCCGGACCATCGCCAAATTGCGTCCGGCGATGTGGGCAAACTGAATCCCGACCAGTCCAAAGACCGTCAGCGTAATCAGCACCACGCCAAGCCGGCTCACCAACCGCAGGCGTGGGCGTCCGCGCACAGTACGTTTCATCGCTCGATCGCCACCGCGTCACGGACATCCGATTGCCAGCTGCCGATACGCCGGTATTTTTGGTAGCGGTCTTCAATCAATTCAGCAACCGTTTTCGCGCTCAGCTTCAAAAGTGCGGCCTCAATCGCGCGTAATGTCGCCGCAATCACCGCCGCCGGTTCGCGATGCGCTCCTCCCAACGGCTCCGGCACGATCTCATCGATGATGCCGAAGTCCCGTAGATCTTCGCTGGTCAACTTCAAGCGCGCAGCGGCTTCCTCCGCTTTGGCGGCATCGCCCCACAAGATCGCCGCACAGCCCTCGGGCGAGGCGACGGAATAGACGCTGTTCTCCAGCATGATCACGTGATCGGCTAGCGCCAGAGCCAACGCGCCGCCGCTGCCGCCTTCGCCGATTATCGCAGCGACGATCGGAACGCGGGCGACCGTTAGCGAGTACAAGCATTGCGCGATCGCTTCGGACTGGGAGCGCTCTTCCGAGGCGATTCCTGGATCCGCCCCCTTGGTGTCAACGAGCGACACGACCGGCAGGCCGAAGCGCGCCGCGAGGTCGATCAAGCGTTTGACCTTGCGGTATCCTTCCGGCGTGACCATGCCAAAGTTTCGCCGCAGATTTTCTTTCGTGTCGCGGCCCCGTTGCTGCCCAATCACCATTATGCGCCGGCCGTTAAGCTTTGCAAAGCCGCCGATGATCGCCGGATCGTCGCGAAAGTGGCGATCGCCGTGCAATTCATCAAAGGCCGTCAGCTCAGAGATGAAGTCGCTTGAAACGGGCCGGTTCGGATGACGCGACATGTTGACTTTTTCCCAAGGCGACATCGAGCCGAAGACCTCGCGCTGAATCTGCGCGTACTTCTCTTGCAGCGCTGCGATTTCGGTCGTGAGGTCGAGCGGCTGATCGGCATTCATCGCGCGCAGCGCGTTGATCCGTTTTTCCAGCTCCAGCAGACCCTTTTCGCGCTCGACGATGACGTTCACGCTACACGAGCTCCGGAATCTTGGCTTCGAGGTTGTCTTGGCGACCTAGGAGCGCATAGTCGAGCAGTCGCGCCAGGGTCGGCTTCATATCGCGACGCTCGACCACCATGTCGATGTGGCCCTTTTCGAGCAAAAATTCAGCCGTCTGGAAATTCTCGGGGAGCTTCTGGCGAATCGTCTGTTCGATGACGCGCCGGCCTGCAAAACCGATCACGGCGCCCGCCTCGCTCACGATCACATCCGCCTGGAAGGCGAATGACGCTGCGACGCCGCCCGTTGTTGGGTCGGTCAAAACCGAGATGAAAAAATTGCCCGCAGCCATCAAGCGCGTCACGGCGCCGGTCGTCTTGGCCATCTGCATGAGCGCGAGCATCCCTTCTTCCATGCGCGCGCCTCCGCTAGCCGAAAAGATAATGCAGGGCAATTCGCGATCGCGCGCCGCCTCCAGCAACACGGTGAGCCGCTCGCCGACGACCGTACCCATTGTCCCACCGCGGAAGTTGAAATCCATCACGCCAAGCGCGATAGGAAAGCCGCCAAGCGTGCCAAAGCCGCACACTACACCTTCGCTCAGTTGCGATTTTTCGCGATCCCCCGCAAGCTTTTGCGGGTAACTCCTTTTGTCGACCCATCCTAAGGGATCGCCCGGCTGTATCTCGTTGCCGATCTCGACAAAGTCGCGATCGACGAGCATGGAAATGCGGTCCAGGGCGCTTAGCCGAAAATGGTAACCGCAACGCGGGCACACGAAGAGATTGGCCGCGACATCGCGGCGATAGAGAACCTCGGCGCACTTTGGACATTTCGTCCACAATGCACCATCTTCCGGAACTTCCTCAGCGGTACGTCGGCGGCGCAGCCACTCCGGCATCGGCATGATTACGAGCGATTCACTTTGGGCATCAGCCGAGCGAAGTAAATCCTGCGCAGCTGTCGTAAGTAATTGACGATCTCTTTTTGGTTGAGCTTCGATTCACCGGCAACGCGATCCGTGAAAACGTACGGCACCTCAAGCGCTTTCCCATAGTGGCCTTTCGCGATCACTTCCAAGCCGATCTTGAAGCCGATCGGATCGAGTTCGACCTCTTCGATGGCGGAGCGCATAACGAGGAAGTAGCCGCTCGTGATATCGTGCACGCGCGTGAGCGGTTTAGCAAGCGCGATAGCAACCCGCGAAGTGACCTTGCGCCGCAGCGGCCAATTCGTGATCCCGCCGCCCCGCACGTACCGGCTACCAATCGCCAACCCGTAGTGATCCGATTCGAGCGCGGTGACCAGGGCGGGCAGAATGTTGATGTCGTGGCTGAAGTCGGCATCCATCGCGCCGAGAGCGGCCGAATCCGCCCGGGCGAACTTCCAACCATCTATGACTCCGCTGGAGAGCCCCATCTTCCCGGGACGATGCAAGCAGCGAACCGGATACGCGCCTGAGAGCCGATCCACGATCGCGCCCGTTCCATCGGGCGAATTGTCATCCACGATGATGATTTCACCATCCAGAGCATGACGCCGGAAGATCTCGTCGAGCGCTGCGATCAGGCGCTCGATGCCGCCGGCTTCATTATACGTGGGAACAACGAGTGAGAACTTCAGCGCCACTATCGGATGCGCCTCAGATTCGGGCGGGATTCGGGATCAAAGGTCATCAGATCGCGATACGATTGCATCGGACCCGACAAAATGACGCCGCGACTCTCCAGCGTGAGCACTTCATTCGCGGGGACGAGCAGTTCGGCGCGACGCGAATCACAATAGATGTTCAGGTACTCCGGCAGGCTGCCTTCGCGGCCGGCGTACACGGCGCGCACCTCGCCGACTCGGCGGTCGTCAACGAAGACAGCGGTACCTGGCTCCAGTTCCTCCAACCGTTTTTTCATCGAATATCAATAAGTATACGACAACCTTGGGTGCCTCTCCGGTCACGCGATGTAATTGAGTATCGCCACCACCACAAGTGCGGCGGTTTCCGTACGCAAAATACGCGGGCCAAGCGAGACTAGCTGCGCCCCGTGACTGCGCATCGTGGCCGCCTCGACTGACGAAAAACCGCCTTCGGGGCCTACAACGACCAGAACCGAATGCGCGCCCGCGAGCAGCGGCGGCAAGTGATCGCGCAGCAGGCGGTTTTCGGCCAGCTCCCACGCGACGAGCACGCGATCGAAGGATGCAAAGCGCTCCAGCAGTGCGGGCAGTCGCTGGGGAGGAGCGACCGGTGGGATACGTGCGCGACCGCATTGTTGCGCGGCGCTCTTTACGATCCGTTGCCAACGTTCGAGTTTGCGTTCCGCCCGATCGACGATCGTACGCTCGGAGAAAAAAGGCAAGATATCCGCCACGCCGAGCTCGGTCAACTTCTCGATGATGAAGTCCATTTTTCGGCCCTTGGGAATTGCCTGGGCTACTGTGATCGAAAAGCTCGGGGCTTCCGGACCGCCGGCGATGCCTTCAACGAGAGTCGCGCGCAGGCTGCGCCCGTCTAGATTTAAGATAGCGCCAAACCGCTGCGTTGCCGAGTCGATCACTTCGATGCGATCTCCGGTCCGTTTGCGCAGCACCGTGACCATCTTTCGCGCATCGTCACCCTCGATTGGAACGCTGTCGCCCAGAGCATGCACTCCGGCCACAAAAACGCGGTCTCTAATCGGGTCTGAACGCGTCTTTGACGCGCTCGAAGAATGATTTTTCTTCATCGATGTGGTCGCCGCCCGCGCGTGCGTATTCCTCGAGCAGTTCGCGCTGGCGGTGCGTGAGTTTTGAGGGCACGGCGACGTGTACCGTAACGATGTGATCTCCGCGCTGCGCACCCCGCACGCTGGGCATCCCGTGACCGCGCAAGCGATGAGTGGTTCCGCTTTGCGTCCCCGGCGCAAGTGTCAGCGGCAGATCGCCTTCCAGCGAAGCCACGTTGATCTGCGCGCCCAAGGCGGCCTGTGGAAAGGAAACGACGACCTCTGCCAACGTGTCCGCGCCGTCGCGCCGAAATTCCGCGTGCGGTCTGATGCTCAGATAAACGTACAGATCGCCCTGCGGGCCGCCGTAGCCGCCGGCTTCCCCGCCGCCTGCGATCCGAATGCGGCTACCCTCATCTACGCCCGCCGGAACGCGAACGCTTAGCGTCCGCTGCGTCTGCGCCCGGCCATGACCTTGACACGCGCGGCAAGGCTTTTGCGCGACTTGCCCTTGGCCCATGCATGTGGTGCACGCCGACTGCGTAGCAAACTGACCAAACGGTGTTTGACGCACGTGACGCATCACACCGCTACCGCCGCAGCGGTCGCAGCGAACGATCAGCGTTCCCGGCTCCGCTCCGCTGCCGCTGCACACCGTGCACGTCGCCAGATGCTCGAAGGTAATTTCCTTGGTCGCGCCGGCAAACGCTTCTTCGAGCCTTATTTCCATATCGTAGCGCAGGTCCGAGCCGCGCGATGGACCCGCCCGGCGTTGCGCCGTCGCGCTGCGCGGCTCGTTGAAAAACATATCGAAGATGTCGCCAAAACCGCCGGCAAAACCACCGAAATCGGCGAATCCGCCGTTACCTCCGGGTGCCGCCGTGCCGTAGCGATCGTACGTGTCTCGCTTGCGGCGATCCGAAAGCACCGCGTAGGCTTCATTGATTTCCTTAAAGCGATGCTCCGCCGCGCTCTTGTCCGCGTTCACATCCGGATGATGTTCACGCGCGAGCGCGCGATAGGCTTTTTTGATCTCGGCTTCCGAAGCATCGCGCTGGACGCCGAGGAGGTCGTAGAAATCTCGGGTCGGCATCGGCTATTTTAATTCAACGTCGGACAGTTGCTCGCTCAAGGTTACCGCCGTACCGGCTGCCAGCGCCATCAGGCGGCCGTACGGCATCCGCCGCGGGCCGAGGATCGCGAGCAGCCCGATTGCATGTTCGCCAAAATGGTAGGGCACCGTGACGATGCTGCATTCCGCGATATCGTCGGATGCGAGTTCGTGGCCGATCTTGACGGTCGGCTCATCACGATTGATCGAATCGGCTACCAGGTCGTAGAGCGTTCGTTGTTCCTCTACGATGCGTAAAATCGAGCGCAATTTGTGCAGATCGTGGAACTCGGGCTGATCCAGCAAATTCTGCGCGCCTGCCGCGCTGACGCTGGGGGCTTCAGACGAACGGGCGTTGCGCAGCGCGCTACGCACCGCGGCTCGAACGTCGGTACTCAGGCCGAGCTCATCGATTGCAGTCGAGACATCATCATCGGTAATCTCGCGCAGCAATTTGCCGTTCAGATGCAAGTTGAGGGCATTTGAAAGGCGGGTCAGGTCGTCGGGCGTCACGTCCGATTTCAGTTCGAAAACGTTCTGCGAGGCCGTCCCCATCGAGCTCATCACGATCGCGACGGCGGTGCGCGGCGCCAGCCAGATCAGTTGGATGTGCCGAAAGGCATGCGACTCGGCCGGCGGCGCGATGATGAACGCAAAGTTTTTGGAAAATCGGCTCAAGAGCCGGCTCGTGCTGGCGATCATCTCGCCCAGCTCGTGGCTCGCGTCGCGAAGCTCGTCGCGGATTCGCCGGCGCTCGGAGGCGGTCAGATGCTCGGGTTGCATCAGCTGATCCACGTACGTACGGTAGCCGGCATCGGAGGGGATCCGTCCGGCGGACGTGTGCGGTTGAACCAAGTACCCGCTCGCCTCAAGCTCTGCCATCTCGTTACGGATCGTCGCCGAGCTCACGCCGAGGTTGTATTTTTGCAAGAGCGTGTTCGAGCCGACGGGTTCGGCGGTCTCGATATACTCGTACACGACGGTGGCCAAGATATAGGCCTTGCGGCTATCGAGCTGAGCCGAGGGGGTCTTCATACGCCCATCTTAGCAGTCTTCGCGGCGGACTGCCAATTAGGGGGCGTCCGAGCCGGTTCAGAAGGCTCGATCGACGGCAGCTCGGAGCTCAGGCCAATCGAGCTCGCCAACCGAAACGTACGACACGCGGCCGGCGGCATTGACGACCACGGTCACCGGAAACTCCGTCACTGAGTACTTATCAAAGATGACGCGCTGCGGGTCTTCGAGCAAGGGCAGGTGCAGGTTGTGGCGGGCGAGGTAGCCGCTTGCGGTGCCCGCGGCCTCGTTTGAGAGGGTGATGAATGCGACTCGGCTGCCGTAGGTTTCTTCTAGCCGCTCGAATGCCGGCATCTCGTCGATGCACACGTGGCACCAGGTCGTCCAAAAGTTAATGACGACGGGTTTACCAAGTAAGGCCGATAGCGTTCCGCTTGCGCCACCTGCAGCAAAGGTGAAGTCAGGCGGCGGCTGATTGAAGTGGATCGTCGCTAAGCCGGTTGACGGGTCGGCCGCGCGGTGACGGGCCTGCGCCGGAGTCGCGAGCGCCAAGAGCGTCAACCCAAGCAAGATCGCGCGCGCCAAAGGCATTCGTTTTTCTTCGGCAGGCGCGCCACGTAATTCCCGGTAAGACGCACGCATGAAAACCGCTGACGCCATCGAGGCACTCTCGCGGGAGAGCCGTCGTTTTCCGCCGCCGCCCCACTTTGCCGCGCAGGCCAATGCGCAACCCGGCATCTACCAAGAGGCGGAGCGCGATTTCGAGGCCTTTTGGGCATCCTGGGCCCGCACGCTGGACTGGATGAAGCCGTTCACAAGGGTCTTGGAATGGGACGAGCCGTTTGCAAAGTGGTTCGGTGACGGCGAGCTCAACGTGTCGGTCAATTGCCTGGACCGGCACGTCGCCGCCGGACACGGAGAGCGCATCGCCTACCACTATGAAGGCGAGCCCGGCGACCGTCATTCGATCACCTACCGCCAGTTACTGGATGACGTGTGCCGCTTCGCCAACGGGTTGCGAGGCCTGGGCATACGCAGGGGCGACCGCGTCGCGATCTACATGCCGATGATTCCCGAGTTACCAGTGGCGATGCTGGCGTGCGCGCGAATCGGCGCCGCCCACTCGGTGATCTTCGGCGGTTTCTCACCCGATTCGATCGTGGACCGGGTCAACGACTCGGAGTGCGTGGCACTGATCACCGCGGATCAGGGCTGGCGCCGCGGCAAGCGAATCGAGCTCAAAGCCAATTGCGATGTCGCGTTGGAGCAGACGCCTTCGATTAAACATTGCATCGTCGCCAAGCGCGTGGGAGACCCCGTACAGATGCGCGCCGGGCGCGATGTGTGGTGGTCTGAAATCATCAAGGATCAGCCCACGCAGTGCGAACCGGAACGCATGAACGCCGAGGACCTTTTGTTCCTCTTATATACGAGCGGCACGACGGCAAAACCCAAGGGAATCAAGCACACGACGGGGGGCTACCTTACCGCCGTCACGATGACGCACAAACTCGTCTTCGATCTCAAAGCCGACGACATCTATTGGTGCGCGGCGGACATCGGCTGGGTCACCGGCCATTCCTACATTGTGTATGGCCCGCTTTGTAATGGCGCAACATCGGTCATTTACGAGGGAACTCCGGATTTTCCGGAGCGCGACCGATTGTGGTCGATCGTTGAGCGCTACAAGGTCAGCATTCTGTACACCGCGCCGACGGCGATCCGCACGTTCATGAAATGGGGGAGGGAGTATCCGGCCAAACATGACCTCTCCTCGCTGCGTTTGCTGGGCTCCGTTGGCGAGCCGATCAATCCGGAAGCCTGGATGTGGTATCGCGAACACATCGGCGGCGGACGCTGCCCAGTCGTGGATACCTGGTGGCAAACCGAAACGGGAGCGATCATGATCAGCCCGCTTCCGGGCATCACGACGACGCTGCCGGGCAGCGCGACGCAGCCATTGCCGGGCGTTGCGGCGGACATCGTCAACGACCAAGGGCAGACCGTTGCGCCTGGCGGCGGCGGCTATCTCGTGCTCACCCGCCCGTGGCCCTCGATGTTGCGCGGAATCTGGGGCGATGACGAGCGCTATCGAGAAACGTATTGGTCCAAGTTCCCGCACAAGTATCTCGCCGGCGACGGCTGCCGGCGCGATCTCGAGGGCAACTACTGGTTCATGGGTCGCATCGACGACGTGATGAACGTCAGCGGCCACCGTATATCCACCACGGAAGTAGAGAGTGCGCTGGTTGAACATCCTGTCGTGGCCGAAGCAGCGGTGGTCGGAAAACTCGACGATTTGACCGGCCAGGCGATCTGCGCGTTTGTTTCCTTGCGGGGCGGGAGAGCCGGCAACAAAGAGCTGGCTGACGAATTACGCGGGCATGTCGGTGCGCGCCTGGGCAAATTCACGACGCCGAAGTACTTGACGTTTACGCAAGAGCTACCAAAGACGCGCAGCGGCAAGATCATGCGCCGCCTGCTGCGCGACATCGCCGAAGGGCGGATGCTCGGCGACACGACGACCCTCGCCGACTCAACGGTCGTCAAGGAACTTCAGGAACGGGCGAAGGCCGAGGCCGGTCAGGACGAATGATTCTCAGGGCCGCGGCGACGAGGGCGGCGCAGCAGTCGTGCGCACGCCGTTTTCGTTGTTCATTGGGTTCGGTGTCGCGCCCTTATCGGCGTTCAAGTTACCGCTCGGATTAGGTATCGGTGAGCTAGGTGCGTGCATCACCGGATGCATACCCGTCTGCAGCGGACGCATCCGATAACCCAGCGCCTTTAAGTGAGCCTCGCAGGCATACGAACCCGGCTGCTTTCCATAGCGCGGATTGTTGCTCAGCACGTACATCTTGCCCGGTAGCGTCCAGACGACGCGTCCCTTGCACGAAGGGACCGTGACCTTAGGCGCGGCCAGCAACGGCGAAAAAGCGACCATCGCGGCAATTCCGAACATCAGCGCAAACGCGTTCTTCATGAGCTCATTCTACCCAAAGAAACCCGCCAGCTCGTCGAGTTGCTCGATGCGGGCAGCAGGCGGCAGCGCGTCGAGGATCGTGCGCCCGAAATGCGACGATCCCGCGCGCCCGTCCAGTAGCGCCAGTAACCCGTGGTCGCTTTTCGAGCGGATAAGCCGCCCAAATCCCTGCTTGAGCCGCATGATCGCCGACGGAATCATGTAGGTCTCAAAGCCGCTCAGCCCGCGCCCTTCGATCGCCTGCAGACGCGCGGCAACCAGGGGATCGGCTGGAGATGGAAACGGGAGCCGGTCGACGATCACGCACGAAAGCTGATCGCCGGCAACGTCGATCCCTTCCCAAAACGTGCTGGTCGCAAAGAGTACGGCGTGCGGCGTCGTTCGGAACCATTCCAGCAGACGGGCTCGCGGCAATTCGCCTTGCATGCGAACTGGATAGGGGATCCGTTCGCGGACGAGAGCGTACACTTCGCGCAGCCGCGCGTACGACGTGAAAAGTACGAACGCCCGCCCGCGCGAGCGGTCCAAACACTCTTCAACGATCGGAGCGGCGAGCTTTGCGAACTGAGGCGCCTTCGGGTTGACGTTCGCAGGCGCCACAAAGAGCCGAGCTTGCGATTCGTATGCGAAGGGTGAGGGCGCGATCAGATCCTGGGCATCGGTGACGCCGAGGGTGCGCCGCAAGAAATCGAAGGAGGAGCCGCTTGCAATCGTCGCGCTCGTCAGCACGACGCTCTGCGTGCGCTCGAAGAGCGTCGCGCGCAAAAAGGCCGCCACGTCGTGGGGAGCGCTGTTGATTTGGTAGCGCCCGTCGCTTTCCGAACGCTCGACCCAAGCGATCGATGCTTCGTCTGAGAATTCGGCGCGCTCGATCGTTCCCAGATGCGCCATGACGGAGCGCATCGCCAACTCGCGCCTGCGTTCGCCTTCGGCTTCGTTCTCGGCCGGCCGGCGGAGCCCGCGGTGCCAATTCGCGTAGAGCCAATTCTCGAGCCGAAAAAGCGTTGCGCGCAGCATCTCGAGCGGCTCGGAAACGCAGTCGTTGGCCGCCAGCGGGTACCGATCGCCCGGCACGCGAGCCAGCGTTGACTCAAGCATGCGCACGCCTTCATCGAACTCGGCTTCGAAATGTGCCGGAAGATCGTAGACGCGGTGCAGTTTGCGCATCATGCGCGCGATCGTGCCGCGGGAGAGCGTTGCGGTCAGCGCAGCCGTCGCCCAGCGCTCGCATTGATGCGCCTCATCCAGCACGACGAAGTCGTACGCCGGCAGGAGCCCTCCGCCCATCGCAAGGTCCAGAAAAAAGAGTGCATGGTTGACGACGACGAGGTCGGCATATTTGGCCTCATCCCGCTTCTTGAAGAAAAAACAGTCGCGGAAATGCTCGCAGAACTCGCCGACACAATCATCCGCATCGGCGTCGAGCTGTTCCCACTCGTCGCCGGGCGCCATGAACGGCAGCTCGGCCCTGTCGCCCGTCTGGGTTGCCGACGCCCATCGCCATAGCCGTCCCATCGATGCCGATGAGGGCAGCAGCCGGTCGGAGCGACTGCGTTCAAATTTCTGGCGACAGAGATAGTGGTTTCGGCCTTTGACGACGCTCGAGCGTGCCGGCAGATCCAGCGCTCGCACGACGAGTGGGATGTCCTTGTTGAACAGCTGTTCTTGCAAGGCGATCGTGCCGGTCGAAATCACGACCTTCTTCCCGCTGCGAAGCGCAGGAATCAGATAAGCCAACGACTTGCCGACTCCGGTCCCCGCCTCGACGATCGTGTGAACGCCCTCCAAAAACCCTCGCTCGATCAGTTGCGCCATCTGCAACTGCCCCGGCCGAAATTCAAAACCGGGTATCGCGGCGCTGACCGGGCCGCCGATTCCGAACACTTCCTCGATGGCTATCATCGCTGGTCGTACAGGTGCGAATCGAGTTCTTCGCCGGTTTGGGAATCCACCACGCGCGTTCGCACCGGGCGCGGGACTTGGTAGATCAAGAAACCGAACGCGAAGCCGGCGATGAGGCCGCCGACGTGAGCCGAGTTGGCGATGTAGTGCGGTAGCGAGAAGCCGATCACCAGATTGAGGATGATGATCGGTAGCGTTTGCGCAATCAGCGACCTCCCGCGCGCGCCGTGCCGTAAACCGATCGCAACCAGCGCGCCGAAGAGGCCGAAGATCGCGCCGCTGGCGCCGACAACGGGTACACTCGAGTTGAATTGCGCCGCGGCAAAGCCCGCCGCAATCGCCGAACAAAAATATACGATCGCCATCCGCGGCGTTCCCATGATGGCCTCGACGATTGAGCCGACTTGCCAGAGCGCGAACATGTTGACGCCGATATGCAGCAGGCCGCCGTGCAAGAATGCACCCGTCAGGACTCGCCAATATTCGTGGCATTGGAAGATCGCGGGGCCGTAGATCGCTCCGTGCGCGACCATCGGATCCGCATGGCCGCAGTTCGCAGGGGCGCCCGGCGGACCAAAGGCGCCCGTCAGTGACTCCCAGACGAACACGATGGCGTTCGCCGCCACGAGGATCTTCGTCAGCATCGCGTCTAGTGCGAACCGTCGGTAACGATGACCATGCGCGCCAGCTCGAGCGAAATCGCATGCTGCTTGCCGTTCACGCGAACCGTCACCGGCCCGCCGAGCGGCGCTTTTTTGGCAAGGTTGACACGCGCGCCCGGACGCAAGCCGATATCGGCCAAGTGGCGCAAGATCTCGGGCACTTCGTCGGACACCCCGTGCACGACCGCATCCGTCCCTGCGTCGAGTTGCGCTAGCGGTATGCCGATGCGTGGCGGATCGCTCAAATCCTTTGGCGGAATCGGATGTCCGTGGGGGCAGGTCTTCGGATCGCCCAAGATCCGCGTCAGATGCGCTTCAACCGTGTCCGAAATCGCGTGCTCGAGCATGCATGCGTCGGAACGGAGTTCATCCCAGCCCATGCCGAGCACATCGGTGAGCAGACGTTCGGCCAAGCGATGCCGCCGTATGACGCGCACCGCGACCGTCAAGCCTTTTTCGGTTAGGCGCGCTTCACCGCGTGCGCGGTGTTCCAAATACCCGTCCGCCGCAAGTTTTTTCAGCCGGCCCGACACCGAAGCGGGTGAGACGCCGAGTTCCGACGCCAAGCCGGAGGTCGTTACGCCCGGGCCTTCTCGCTCGAGACGGTAGACGGCTTCCAAATATTCTTCGGTTGATTCGGCGAAATGCGTGTGTCCCGCCATACGTGCTTAGCTTCGACGCGAGGCCAGCAGTTCCGCGCTCGCACGTTCGACTCGCGCCGCCATCGCGACTTTCGCGGGGGCAGGTGCAAACGAAGCAACGACGGCTCGGCGCGCGAAACGCAACGCCGCATCGAGGCCTGCGGCGGCGGCAACGTACTCGTATTCGGTCGTAATATCGCTTGCGAAGAGTGCCGGATCGTCGCAATCGATCACCAGAGAAATTCCGGCCCGATCGAGCTCCAGGAAGGGATGCGCCGCTGCGCGAGGCACGACGCCGGTTGCGAAATTCGAGGTTGGACAGATTTCCAGCGTGACATCGCGGCTTCGCAAGAGGTCTAACGCTCCGGGGCTTTCAAGTGCCCGAATGCCGTGCCCGATGCGTTCAGCGCGCAAGATCGTCACCGCGTCATGCACGCTTTGCGCGCCCGCCGCCTCGCCGGCATGCGCGACCGCATGCAACCCGTACGCTCGCGCGTGCGCGAACGGCTGCTCAAAGAGGCGCGCCGGAAACTTCGCTTCGTCGCCGCCCAATCCAATGGCGATTACGCCATACTTTTGCATCCGTAGCGCGAACCGGACCGTTTCCATCGCGCTCTCGACACCAAAGTTTCGGGTGAGATCGCAAATGAAGCGAATCAACAGGCCCTTCTGCGCTTCGATTTCTTGGGCCGCGGCGTGGAGGTGCTCGAACGCCTCTTCGAGCGCTAACTCGACGTGAAAGAATTGCCACACTGCCGGTGAGACATGCAGCTCCGCGTAGATGACGTTGTTGCGCGACGCATCTTCAGCATACTCGCGTAAGATTCGCGCGTAGTCCGCGGGACTTTGGAGCGATCGGCAAACCGCGGCGAAGGTAAAGAGAAACTCCTGAAAATCCCGGAAGGCATAGACGGAAGTGGCGTGATCAGCGGGCTCAGTCGGCTCAAACCCTGCCGGACGGTAGGTGGTTGAAACCCCGTAGCGCGATGCCAGCTCCATGAACGTCTGCGTTCGAACAGTCCCCTCGAGGTGGCAGTGCAGCTGCACCTTGGGCAGTCCGCGCAGGGATTCTAGTGCAAACAAGGCTTCAGTTTCTCGGCACGCTCCCAAAATACTACGATAGAACCTTTCATACTGATCGAAGTTTCAGCTGTTGCGGGGAGGTACGCTGCGCCGTTTTGTCGTACCTACGAAATGCGGGGTGGAGCAGTCCGGTAGCTCGTCGGGCTCAAACACAGCGCAATCAAACATGAACACAAAACAACGCAATGAAGTTCATCAGTTTCGGCAGTGAGATTCACATGGTCGAAGCTGAGCGGCGTCAACGAAGACCTCGGTCGTCTGCTTACCGTGACGCTTGGCACTTGATCGCGCAATGGGCACCACAGGAAGAGATTCTTGTGCGCACTCCTGTCAAAGTCGGGGAAGCCGTTAGCAGGGTAATCCCGAGCCAAGCCCCCTCGGCAGTTCCGATGGGGACGGTGTAGAGACTTGATGGCAGGCACCCGTCTCCTAAAAGAGCGGGTGAAGGGAAAGTCCAGACTACGAATCTGTCACCGATGACAGAGCGGCGAAAGCCGAAGTAGTAAGCATAACCCGAAGGTCGCGAGTTCAAATCTCGCCCCCGCAACCATGTCGCAGGTCCGACGGAATCGTCGGACCTGCTCGTTCTCCGATACATTGACAAACATCGATTCAAAAGATAATATCGAAAGATGTCAATGCAGCGTTGCTGCCCGCCCGCCCGCGTGTTCGCGAAGGACATCGGCGAAGAAGCCGCCCTCTTGAAGGCGCTCGGCGATCCGCACCGCCTCGTGATGTTAGCGACTCTCGCCCGCACCGAAGACGAGGTCTGCGTCTGCGATTTCACCGACGCGCTTCCCCTCAACCAGCCCACGGTTTCGCACCACTTGAAGATTCTGCGCGATGCGGGGCTCGTGACGTGCGAGCGGCGCGGGACGTGGGTCTATTACCGGTTGGCACGGGATGCTCGCAAACGCCTTGTCGCCGCGCTCAATATCGCTTTACCGGAAAGGGTCATCGCATGAAAACGCACCTCAGCTTCCGCACGCACGATCTCGATAAAAGTATTTCGTTTTACAAGACGCTGCTGCAAGTTGAACCGGTGAAGCGCTACGAGGACTACGCCCTCTTCATCACCGAAAACCCAGGCCTCGAGCTCGCGCTCGATCGGGACTCGCGCCCGGTACGCGTGGAAAGCGCGCACTATGGAGTCGCGGTCGCCGATCCAAGCGCGGTCGAGGTCGCGATCGCTCGCTTTCAGGCAGCTGGATTCGAACTGGACATCGAGCGCGAACAAACATGTTGCTACGCAAAGCAAACCAAAGCGTGGGCCACCGACCCGGACGGACGCCGCTGGGAGGTCTACGCCGTGCTCGAAGAGACCGAGCAACGAGATGCAGCGCACTCGACCTGCTGCGGCAACGAGACTGCGCGCGAGTGCTGCAGCGGCGCGGCGGCTGAGAACGCCGCCTGATGACGCCGGCGCGCCGAATCGCGGCTGAGTTTCTTGGAACCGCGATCCTCGTCGCCGCCATCTTGGGCTCGGGGATTATGGCGCAACGTCTGTCCGGCGGGAACACCGCCTTGGCTTTACTTGCCAATGCCGTCGCAACCGGCGGCGCACTGGTCGCCATCATTGCCGCCTTGGGGCCAATTTCAGGCGGCCATTTCAATCCCGCGGTATCCCTTTCCGACGCTTCTGCGGGCGGCATCTCTTGGCGAGACGCCGTGGGCTACTGCGCTGCACAAATCCTGGGAGCGATCGTTGGTGCCGTGCTTGCGAACGTGATGTTCGGTCTGCCCGCGGTGTCGTTACCGCACCACCACCGAGACGGCGGGCTGCAGTGGCTCAGCGAGTTTGTCGCAACCTTTGGCCTGATCACCGTGATTTGGGGCTGCGGAAAATTTCGAACCGCGGTCGTTCCCTTTGCGATTGCCGGTTATATCGTCGCCGCGTATTGGTTCACGCCGTCCACTTCGTTTGCAAACCCGGCCGTGACGATTGGGCGGGCACTCTCAGACACGTTTGCCGGCATCCGGATCGTCGACGTTCCTCCATTTATCATCGCTCAGTTACTGGGCGCGGCGGGCGCTACCATATTTTTCGCGTGGCTGAGTCCGCGGGTAAAGACGCAGGCCGCCGACGTCGTTGTTCCCCATGAGGCACGCGCGTGACCGCTCTGCCCACCGTGATGCTGCGCGAGGCGGCGGAAACCGACCTCGAATCCATTCGCTCGATCTACAATCAGGGAATTGAGGACCGGATCGCAACGCTCGACGAAGATCCAAAGTCCGAAGCCGAGATTGCGCAGTGGTACGGCGGACACCGGGGGCGCTACACGGTTCTCGTCGCGACCGACGCCGACGAAGTCGTCGGCTGGGCATCACTGAACCCTTATTCGCATCGTTGCGCCTATGCGGGGGTCGCAGATCTTTCCGTCTACGTGCGCCGCGACCGACGCGGAGCAGGCATCGGCGTGCGCCTTCTCGCGGAGATCGAACGGTGCGCCGCCCGCAACGGGTTCCACAAGATCGTGCTCTTCGCGTTCGCGTCAAACGACGCGGGGCACCGCCTCTATCGCAAGTCCGGTTTCCGAGACGTCGGAACGTTCCGAGAACAAGGGCGCCTGGTTGGAAAATACGTGGACGTCATCGCGATGGAAAAGATCGTGCGACCGCTGGTTCTATTCGTTTGCAAGCATAATACCGGTCGCAGCCAAATGGCCGAGGCCTACCTCCGATATTTTGCGGGCGACCGCGCGGACGTCGCCTCCGCGGGCACCTCTGCCGCCGACACACCTGACGCCAATGTCGTCCGCGCCATGGCGGAAGACGGGATCGACATCTCTTCAGCTCGCCCCAAATTGCTCGATGCAGCCACCGCGCAACGCGGCTCGACGATTATCACGATGGGGTGTGACATTCTTAGCTGCGAACTTGGGAGCGTTCCACATGTAGACGCGGACTGGGGATTGCCCGATCCCAATGGTCAGTCGATCGAAACTGTGCGTGAGATTCGCGATCTGGTTAAGGCCAAAGTGCAAGCGCTCGTGCAAGAGCTCTAGCCGGCGGAGCTTTCTTATCAAACCTACCGAATCAAGCCCTCTGAAGTCCTCGCACGCACGCAGCGCCGAAGGCTCCCTGCGGATTCCTTTTTCAAAGAATAGGAAGCGATTGACTTGCCGCTGAGTTCGGCAAGCTGGAGCGCCATAGCGGGTCCACGCACCACAGCGCGATACCAAATCTGACGCTCTGCTCCGTCCGCTTGGACGAGCGTCCCCGCGAGGTTGAACGAGGCGCTATCAAGCGCTCGAAACCCCGGGAAGCCGTTAGAAATCCCGCCTGACGAACATCCGTCGAAGAAAATGAACGCCTGCGTTGGGCGAATGATCAAACGGATGCCTTTACCGCCCCACTGACCCACTAGATCGACCGTCTGCGGTTGCGACGCGCAAAAGGTCCGCAGCGAAGTCGCGACCTCGTGCGACCGCGGCCTTGTGTCGGGGCGAGCGTAGCTCAACACGCTGACGGTTGCTCCGGTTGTGGCAAGATAACGCTCGGTCGTGACTCCGTCTCCCGACAGAATTTGGTGCTGCATTTGAATGCCGCACTGCCTCACACGTTCATCCACAAGAATCGTCCAGCCGGCACGTTTCATGTATTGCACCGAAAGGCTCGGGTCGGTTTGCAGTCCTGTCCCCGAGAAGGAATCGATCTGCTCCTCGTCGCCGCCAAGCGTCCGATACACCCACACTCCATGCATGTGGTAGACTTTTGGCGTCCCGAAGGTCTGATACTGCTTCGGAAAATTGAGCGAACTGATCATTTGTTCTTGGCTAGGACAAAAGGCCTGAATTCGACGCACGATGGTCGCGGACCGAGACACGGAAGACGGGCGCGAATAGAGGATCGCATAGCCAGTATCTCCGTCGACGAACATCCACTTATCCATTGAGAAGGTCTTACCGTGCTCGGAACCGTTGAAAGTAGAGAGTATCGCGTCTTTTCCGCAGACCTTAGTCGGCTTGCCAATTTCTGCCGACGGAACTTCAACGAGTTGCTGTGTGAGGAGCTTGAGCGCTTCGTTCAGACGAGCTTGCGTCGTGGCGGCCGGGAACGAAGCAGCAACGATAAATTCATGAGTCGCCGGATTCTCGACGAAAGCGCTGACGGTGTACGAAGCGTCGCCTGAGAAAACACGGTGGAAGCTCGGGGGCGGATTGAAATTCGCAGAGGTCGCGCCCATCACCGGCCCCGCTCCAAAGCCCAGGGAAATAACCAGCGCGAGGTTAGGCAGCGCCGCGAATCTGCTCATCTCACTTCGCGGTAGTCACGCTGGCCCGTTTGCGCGTTATAATACACCTCGGTTAAAACTCCGGTCGTGGGATCCGTAAAGCGCTCGCCGGTCGGCTGCCACTGACCGCCCTTTTTAACGAAGTTTTTCGTGTAGCGCCAGCGCTCGAAGAGGACCGCTGCTACGAACAAAAGGCCCAAAACCGTAAGTTGGACGCCGGCCGGCCAAGCGGCTCCGCCGATCAGTATCAACGTCACGCCGGCGGCGGCGATCAACGCCGCCACAATCAGCACCGCTGTGCGCAACATCCTAACTAGGCGGGCTCGATGATCGCCGCAGTCCCGTACGCCACGATTTCGCTCATGCTGACCCCGATTTCGGAGGAGTCGAATCGCATCATGATGATCGCGTTAGCGCCCATCGTCTGTGCATTTTCTACCATACGGTCGACGGCGTGCCTGCGCGTTTCTTCCAGTAGCTGCGTGTACTCCGTGATCTCGCCCCCGAAGATCCCTCGCAAGCTCGCCATGATGTTTCCCGCCAGCCCGCGGCTCCGGACGACGACGCCAAAAACCTGCCCCTTTGTTTCCTTCACCCGGTAGCCGGCCACATTTTCAGTCGTAGCCACGATCATGCCGTCACCTCCGGTTGCAAGACGCCGACTTCATGGCCGACTTCGTCGAAAGCTGCCAAGGCGCGATCCATCTCGTCTTTGGTCAACTTCGCGTTCATCTGAACGCGAATGCGCGCTGTGCCTTCGGGAACGACCGGAAAGCCAAAGCCCGTCACAAATATCCCCTTGCGTAACAATTTGTCGCTCACCGCGATTGCGAAGGCGGTATCTCCAACGATGATCGGGATGATCGCGCTCTCGCCCTCGAGCGGCTTATATCCAAGGTTCTCCAGGCCCCGCCGAAAGTACGCGACATTCTCGCGCAAGCGGTCGACCAATTCCGGATGGGCCGCTAGGTAATCAATGGCAGCTAGCGAGCTGCACGAAACGGTCGCCGGCAAAGCGTTCGAAAACAACTGGGGGCGCGACTTTTGAATCAGCATCTCGATCAATGCGCGGCTTCCCGCGACGAAACCACCGGCCGCGCCTCCTAACGCCTTCCCAAGCGTACCCGTGATGATGTCTATCTGACCTTCCAGCCCGTAGTGCTCGATCGTGCCGCGCCCGCTCTTACCCATCACACCCGTGCCGTGGCTATCGTCGACGACCGTAACCGCGTTGTATCTCTTGGCGAGAGCCACGATCTGCGGCAGGTTCGCAAGCGAACCTTCCATCGAAAAAACGCCATCGGTCACGACGATGATCGGGCCACGCGGGTTTGCGGCCCGCAGCTTCTCTTCCAGATCGCGCATATCGGAATGCTTGTACCGTTCGCGCTTGGCCTTCGTTGCAAGGCGACAACCGTCGATGATCGAGGCGTGGTTGAGCTCATCGGAGATCAGCGTCGCACCCTCTTCGGCGATAGTCGGGAAGAGGCCCGTGTTCGCATTCCAGCAGGAGACGTACGTCAGCGAGGCTTCCGTTGAAAGAAAGTCCGCGATGCGCTCCTCGAGCTCTCGATGGATATCGAACGTTCCGCAGATGAAGCGCACGGAAGCCGTGCCTGCGCCGTATTTTCGTAAGCCTTCGATTCCGGCTTCAATAACTTCACGCTGATCGGAAAGCCCGAGGTAGTTGTTGCTGGAGAGCACGATCACGTGCCCGGCTTCTTCCATATCCACTTCGGCCGCCATCGGCGTCGTCAAATGCCGCAGGCGCTTGTACGTCCCCGCCGCCTGCAAGGCATCAAGCTCCGTCTGCAAGCGTGCGTTGAAGCTTGAATTCATGTGAAGTCCAATACGATTTTCGCGGCGGTGCCGGATTTCATCAGCGCAAAGGCCTTGTCGAACGATTCAAAGGGGATGATGTGGGTAATGATCGGTTTTAGATCCACGCGCCCGCTCTTCACGAGCGCTTGCATGTGGTACCACGTTTCAAACATCCTGCGACCATTGATGCCTAGTACCGTCAGTCCTTTGAAGATGATGCGGTTGGCAATGTCGAGGTTGACGTTCTCGCTGGGAATCCCGAGCAATGCAGCGCGGCCGCCGTTGCGCACGAGGGCCAAGCCCTGATCGATCGCGGAGGGGCTGCCCGACATCTCCAGGAGCACGTCCGCGCCGTTGCCGTCGGTTCGCGCGCGCACCTTGTCAATAAGAGCCGGGTCCGTCGCCAAGAATGTCTCGTCTGCGCCAACGCGCGCGGCCAGCACCAGTTTGCCCGGATTAACATCGATTGCAAAAACTGAAGCCGCACCCGCTGCACGCGCAACGGGAATCGCCATCAGCCCGATCGAGCCGACACCTGTCATCGCTACGCTTTTCGTGCTGACTCCCGCTGCCATCACCGTATGCACTGCGTTGCCGAGCGGGTCGAAGACTGCCGCGTACTCATCGGGAATGGCCGGATCGAGCTTCCAAACATTCTGTTCCGGCATGGCGATGTAGCGTGCGAATGCTCCGTCGCGGTCGACGCCGATGATGCGAACGCCTTCGCAGATGTGCGCTTCACCCGTGCGGCAGAGCGAACAGA
>Ga0073928_10004139_pt1 | contig 21890 bp, 20 predicted proteins | sample PaiPotPPA55metaG_FD_76969 | JGI IMG/M metagenome (GOLD analysis project Ga0073928, IMG submission 76969) | Iron sulfur acid spring bacterial and archeal communities from Banff, Canada, to study Microbial Dark Matter (Phase II) - Paint Pots PPA... ...
TCAACCCTTTCTGCAGTGGTTTCAGTTCCGGAGAGCCGAGGTTGCGATAGTAAGTAATCGCAACGACTGCCGGATCGGCAGGTCCAAGCGTGTGCTCATTGGCGATTTCGTTTTGCGCCTGCCGACGATTCTGCTCGAGCAACAGAATTGTCAGATCGCGATTGACGGTGCCCCGGAGGTCATTCGTTTTCTCGGTTTGCGTCGCTGGCTGCAACGCTATGTACTTCTGCCAGGCCGCGATCGCCTGCGAGAGATCTCCTTGTTTGAGGTACGCCAATCCCAAGTAAAGAGCCGTTGGGCTTTGGTCGGGGGCCAGTTCCTGCGCCTGCTTCAAGTTGCTGATGGCACTCGCATAGTCACCGCGGTCGTAAGCCTCGATCCCCTGCTCGATCAGCGGCTTGGCCTCTGCAATGTGGTTCGAGCCTGAGGTGGTTGTGGCGCAGAAACAGGTGGCAGGCAGAGCGAAAAGTATTGTGGCAAAGAGGGCAAGGCCAGCGAACCAGCCGCCCTTGGGGATGTTGGGCAACCTGTAGATGTACGTTTCGACTAGTTCGCGAACGAGGCAGGTCAGGCGTGGAAACAGTGCCAGCATGAAGTTCCCCCAACTTTTTCACCGCTCCTCGCGAGAACCAAAAAATACCCGGAGCAGAAACTACACGCCTCGAATGGTATCGAGCTTTTAAACAGTCCGTGCGTCCGTGTCGGTTCGTCTATCGGCGGCCCCTCTGTTGACCAATCGTTATTGCCGGGTGTGAGGATAAACGGTGCGCACCGTAACTAATCGGTTGAGCTTTGTCAAGGCGAGGCTTCGTTGCTCTCCCAAACATTGGAGATGTCCCCGGCATAAACGCTGTCCGCTGGCTAACGGTAAGGCCGCTCGATACAGGCACATCAAGGCGAGCGCAAACATGACACGACTCTACTGAATGCGCAGGAGTAAGGTCGGGCAGGCCACAGCGCATGCGCGGAGCGGCGTCCGTGCGCGAGCTGCCCAATCTTGCGAGGCACGCGGTCCCGGTTTCCGAAGTTCTATCGATTTTGGCGCCGAGCAGAGGCGCCGATGTAGTCTGACGCACTTCGAAGGACGCGATTATCTCATCGATTCGTTCCGTCACGCGCACCCCTTCTCCGTGAGTCGACACTGCCGTCGCAGCATCCAGTAGCACGTTTGATTGACATTATCCGGACCTTTGACTACAACGGCCCAGAGTTTATGTAACCCGAAGTCTTTTGAAATAAACTTGGCGATCAGGGGGATGAGGGGAGCAAGTTGCAGTGTCAACTCTCACATTATTTCCGTGAGCGTGGGCCTATGCTACAACTCCTCGGCCCGACAGATAGTCCAGACGGCTACGCAGTTTGGCCGTGGCTAAAGTACTTCGCGCCGGGTTACCGGGAGGTCAGTCCGCCGTGGCGGTTCAGCTTAATGAGTAAATTACGACCGGGCGTCGATTCAGCAATCAGAGTGATGTAGGAAGACTCAACAGCGTTGAACCTCAAAACAGCCCTCGCTAATTCTGTCCCGGAGAAGGAACTGCGATGACCGCAAAAAAGGGAATGTTCAGGGCTGTGAAGGTCAAACACAGCAAGCTGGGACGGCGGCAAATCGCCCTTGCCGCCTTGCTTGTGATGTTGGTGGGAGCGCTCACTGTGGCGTTGGCGCAAGCGCCGGTCATTCCCGAGGGCAACGTGATGGTTTCAGTCGACAACGGCGAGGCCGGCGAATTTACTCCTACCGGCACTTTGGTCCAGACCCTCAATTCCGGCCATCCGAATTCGGATACTGCAGGCTCAGCTTTCGATAGTGCCGGCAACTTTTGGCTTACCCGGCAAGCGACCGAGAGCAACCCCAGTAGCGGTCTGACGGAATTCGATCCGTCCGGCACTCTGATTGGGGATACCGCTGCGCCGTCGAATCCGGAGTCGATCGTGTTCGACAGTTTGGGGCACATCTGGCTGGGCCAGCTTGGCGCTGGCGCAGAAGTTCCCTTAATCCTGGAGCTGAACTCGACCGGTAGCACGCAGCTGGCTGCCTTCTCGCCCGATATTGAGAGTGGCGCCACAGGCTGGATCGCATTGGCGTCCGATCAGTGCACGATGTTCTACACTGCTAGTCTGATTAACGAGTTGGCTGAGGAGTTGGACGTTCTCAGGTTCAACATCTGCACGAACACCCAGGAGGCAAACTTTAGTACCCAGCCGCTGCCGGCATTTGGTAGTGGCGCGCTTCGCATAGTGCCCAACGGAGTGGGTTCGGTGCCCGCCGGCAGTGTGTTAGTCACCGACAACGATGAGGTTGTGGTTCTCGACGATACGGGCGCTGTAAACCGGGTCGATACCTTCCCGCCCGGGGAAGACTTCTTATCCGCGCTGAACCTCGATCCGGATGGGATTTCCTACTGGACTGCGGACTCTATCACCTCGCAAGTGTTCCGCGTCGACATAGCTACCGGTACCATCCTAACCCAATGGGACACCGGAACGGGTGAGGACACTGTTGGTGGGCTGTCAGTCAAGGGGCCGACGCCGACCATGACCCCGACTATGACGCCGACCATCACCCCGACTTTGACGCCTACCATGACCCCGACTATGACGCCTACCATGACCCCGACTATGACACCAACGCCACCCGGTTTGGTGATTCAACCTCCAACGCCGGTCGCCACCAGCGGGGGCCCGGGGACAACAATGACTGCAGGGACAATTAAAGCGCAAAATACCGGCGGGACGACGTTGGTAACTCCGGTTGTCAAGATCAGCTTCGGCAACGCCGACCTGTTTCGCTCGGCGACGCTCACAGCCACGGTAGGTTCGAGCACCTCGACTGCGACGGTGAACCCGCTGACGGGCGGCAACTCGCTGGAGCACCCGAACAACACCTCCTTTCTCCTGCAACCTCCGCCGGTGATTCCGAGCGGAGAGACGGCGACGTTTAGTCTAGCGGTGACGGTTAGCGCGAATCCGCAGATAACAAAGGGATCTGGGCCAGTGATGTATGCGGCGATGGTGGGGGGTGGCTCAAGCGGCTCCAATGCGTTCCTGGTTGCGTTGGTGCTGCTCGAGCTGTGCGCGGCGGGACTTGGCACTACGCGGCGCAGGCAGGTGCTGATGGCGATGTTACTGTTGCTGGCGTTTGCAAGCCAAGTGGGATGCAACAACAGTTCCGGCGGCGGCGCTGGCACTGCGAGCGGCGTGGTCCATTCGATGCAGACCGCAATGAAAGTCGAGGCAAGGAAGCAAGAAAACAACGCCCCAGTCTCGGTTGCTGGATTGCCGGTCGTATTGGGCACGGTTTCAGTTTCGGTCAAGTAACACTTTTCGTAAGATTTTGGCCGGTTGAGATGTCTGAGGGCAAAACCTCAGACCGATCAAGAACGCGCGACCCGGAAGCCCTGACCGAAAGATCGCGTACCAGTCGGCTTAAACCCGCAGATCCTCATGGACGATCGTGTCTTACGTTCCGTCTTGTTGTTATTGCCCCAACTTGCTCGCGCTTAGAATGCGCGCGAGGGGGGAGCTGCTGATCGTTGCGGGACTCGCCATCCTCAAAGTGATGCTGGTGGCCTTCGCGGTAATGGTCTCTGCAATCGTCAATCCTGATTATCCGTTGCCGCACCAGCCTTGTATCAACCTCTGGAACCAATGGGACGCGCGCCACTACCTCAGCATCGCCGCTCACGGCTACGGGCCGAGCGGCGACGCGCGTCTCTGCCTCGCCTTCTGGCCCTTGTATCCCGCCGCCATCTGGCTGGTTAATCTCGTCGCCAACGATCTCATGCTCAGCGCCTTGCTGGTGTCGACCGTGGCATCCACAGTTGCGGCCCTCGAACTTTACTGGCTCGCCCGCCTCGACCACTCGGATAACACCGCGCTGCTGGCGGTTGCGTCCCTGTTCCTGTTCCCGACCTCCTACTTTCTCCATATCGGTTACAGCGAGGCGCTATTTCTGGCTCTGGTGCTCGGGTCCTTTCTGGCAGTGCGGGCGGCAAGCTGGCCGAGAGCTGGGTTCCTCGCGGCCTTGGCGAGCCTGACTCACGTCAACGGCGTTCTGCTGATGCCCGCGCTCGGCGCCGAGGCGCTATTGGCCATGTGGCGCACGCACAAATTCCGGCTTGAGCCGAGCCTAGCTTACTTGGGATCCCCGCTCCTGGCCGTCGCTTCTTACCTGCTGTTCAACTACCTGCTGACCGGCGATTCGCTCGCCTTCCTCACCGTCGAACACCAAAACTGGGAGCACCACACGGTTCTGCCGTGGCACAGCATTGCTGACATGCTGGGAATGGCACGCGGGGGCGGTTACAACGGCGAAATGGCCGGCGTTCAGGGATTGCTCTTCATCGGCCTTGGCGGCGTCCTAACCGTGATTTCGGCCGTGCTGCTGCCGGTCTCATACACGGTTTGGATGGCGACTAACTGGCTGCTCATGACTTCCCAGAGTTGGGACATCAGCGCCCCGCGCTATGCGCTGGCCTTGTTCCCCATGTTCATGCTCATCGCGCGCGCGGCGCAACGCTGGCCACTACCTGGTGCGGCCGCCGGGTTCTGGTCGCTGCTCTGGCTGGCCACCTTCACCGCCCAGTTCATCGCCGGACATTGGACGTTCTAGCCGTGTTGCATCGGGGCGACGTTGACATAGGCATCCTAAGCGCGATCGCGCTGAGCGCACTGATCTGTTATGCGCTGTGGCGCGTCTCGCTTCTCGTGCGTGAGGCGTCGGCCGAGCACCTCGCCAAAGCGGTTGCTTTCCTGACGATCTTGCTGCTCGCCAAGATGATCGCGCTGCTCTTCCTCCGGGGTTTCTATTGGGACGTTGACTGCTATACGGCCTGGTCCCGGCAATTGGTGTTCGGGGGTCCAGCCAGCATGTACCAGCCTCACACGCATGGGCACTGGAGCCAAATTTATCCGCCCGGCTACATGTACGCCCAGTGGGCGGTGGGCATGCTGGCTAACGCCGCGGGTGCGGCCGGCGACGTGCAGCGCATGATGGTGGGCACTCCTGCACTACTGGCGGATTTCGCGCTCGGCCTTGCAGTGTTCGCGCTAACATGGCGTCTCGCCGGCAGACCTGCAGCGTGGGCGGCACTGCTGTTTTTCGCCCTGAATCCAGCGTTGCTGTTCGATACAGTCGTGTGGATTCAGTCCGACTCCGCATACACGCTGGTGATTCTGCTGAGTGTGGCGATGCTGATGCAGGAGGAGTTGGCCGCCGCCTGGGGCCTTGCCGCGCTGGCATCATTGATAAAACCGCTGGCGCTAAGCTTATTGCCGCTACTACTTGTTGGACCTTACTGCTTGTTGGACCTTACTGCACAGCGGTTGGAGGGCTTGCGCCCGCGCGGCGCTCGCCGCGGTTGCGGTGGCGGCCGTCGCGGTGGCACCTTTCCAATTCGGCCAATCATGGGACTGGCTGCCCAAGCTGTATCTTTCGACCGCGGCCTACCAGCGCGAGACCTCCGTCAATGCCTTCAACCTCAGGGCGCTGCTGGGCGGGCTGCGCGCGCCGGACAACGGGCTCGGCTTCGCTTGGAGCTATATTAGCGTCGACCTGATGCTGCTCACTGTGTTATTTGGGCAACCTCGCTTACGTGTTGCATTACATCGAGCACGGGCGCTGGCTTGATTCCCGCGATTCCTTGGCGATGGCGATATCGGCGATCAATACCGCGTTGTTTTCGATGGTCGCGGGCCATTGGTGGCGGCATGGCCGCGAACCGCGCGCCTGCTCATGATGCGTCGAAGGGGTATCCAATGAAGCGCATAGCGTGGGAGGATAGGCTTTCCAATGATATGGGACTCATCCTACGTAGTGACTCGGTTTTCGACTACCAACCCGACCCTAAGTTAGGCTCGCAGCAGTTAGGCTCGCAGCTCGATCCGACCCGCGTCCCCAGGGACGAGTTGAATGTGCGCCTGACAAGCCGAAACCCTGGCGGACAATGAGGCCGACAAGCTCCTCAAGAGCTACGCCCTAGACAGCTATGGCGTGCTCGACCAAAAGGACTTGCGTCGATTCCAGTTCGTTTATTTCAACTCCGGCTCCCGGGGCGGAAATGAATCTCACGGGCATCTTTTAAAGCTCCGACTTGCCACGCGTGAAGTCTGATATGATGCCGACGATGGCTTGTTGGCCTAAGCAATTCCGAATCTTTCGCGCCGCAGGCTGTGCAGCTTGCTCTATGGTCTTGGTCGCATGTGCCAGCAACAATAACTCCGCAAACCTACCGACTGTTCGGACGACTAAGTCCGCTTCGGGGTCATCGGCAGCCAGTTCAGGAGCCGTCGAGCCTGCGACGCTAATTTCGTTCAAACCTGCGGCAGCACCAAAAGTTACACCCGCGACCGTTGCCGTCACCGATTTCGAGGGCGGCAGTATTCCGCCCGAAAAAACGACGCAATTCTGGGGTAAAGCCCTGGCCAGCTTCATGATCGCCGACCTGGCAGCGTCGCAGAATCTTCGGCTCATAGATCGCCAGCATCTGACCGATGTACTGCATGAATACATGATTTCCGCAACTGACCTCGGAGATCCGCAGACGCGCCTATACGTCGGGAAAATTCTAGGCGCAAAATATTTCATCTTCGGTACGTACACCATTGCGGGCGGGCAAGCAGCACTGACGGCGAGAATGGACTTGGTCGAAACCGGACAGATTGTGCAAGCGGACAGTGTCTCCGGAAATGAAGGCGATATGCGCGAGCTCTCGCAACAGCTCGCAGCGAAGTTCCTCCGGCCGGTCGATCAGATAGTCGCCGAACAGGAAATGCATCCCCCGGTTCATGCTGGGGGACCGCCTCCCGAGGCGCTTCTCTACTTTGGCCAGGGGATCGGCTACGAAAAATCGGGCGACTACGATCGCGCCATCGACATGTTCACACGAGCGCTGACGATTTATCCGCACTATGCAGACGCGCGTGGCGAATTGCAAAAAGCTTCGGAGTCAGCCGCCCGGCAGCAATAGGTCGAAATTGGTGACCAGGCTAGGCTATCGTGAAAGGTTACTCGAGCCCGCTGCCGAGCCTCAGGCACTTGCATCGAATTCTACGTGATGGCATTGCAGCATGGGTTTTTCATTATCATCGATCAGGAACATCCGCTGCCCCCGTCCACGCACCAGGTTCTCGCCGAGGTCCTCCCATTCGGTGGCCCGTCCCAGACGCACTTGCTCATCAGGATGACGAAACGAGCCAGTGTATAGTACCGGCAACAAGACATTGCCCGATGGACCGTCGATCGTTTCAAGCGTAGCCTGCGCCCAGAGCAAGTCACGCAAACGCCGCGGAGGTTCGATGGCGAAACGCTTTATCTGAACGAATGGGACCCAAATATAGCGGTCGTTGATGATAATCTCGAGAAACGGGCCTAAAAGAGGATCCGCATCAGCAAAATCCGCAAACGGTTGTCCATCGACTTTGCCGGCTTTCGCCGGCTGCGCCTCCATTGCCTCTAATAACAGGGCGCGTGCGTCAGGTGCGTTGCCCTCACGCAACCGGTGAAGCGCGGCGAGGTACAACGAAGCGAACGCCGGTGGCTCGAGCAGGAATGCGGGTAGCCGGTTTTCGGTCGCCACTGCCATTCGGGCCTGTTCCGCAACCAGCGCGTTACGATAAACGATCGTTCCGCTTTCAGCTTGCGCATTGAGTTGGCCGAGGACGTCCAACTGGCGTTGAGCGCGCTCGTAATCGCCAGCGAAGCACAGTATTTCGAACAAAAAGATGCGCAGCTTGGGGTCCGCTGGATGCGCTCGAACCTCGTGGTTCAGTTGCTCGATGGCGGCCGCCAGCCTCCCAGCATCAAGCAGTCCTTTGGCATCCATAATGGTCTCCGAATCCACGCTTAGCTCGCGATTCTGTTTCCTACTATAGCTAGTTAATAGCGTCCTCGCACTCGCCTATGGCCTGTGTAGCACAGCGCGCCTTCCATCGCACAAGAAGCTCACTTCTATCGCCAGAACAAGAAAGCACTCTGCGAATTTCGGTAGCACCTATTGGAACGGACACGATGCCAAAAGGCCGAGGCACCCTTATCCAAGGTTTCGTCTATTCACGGCCGTTTGCTAGCCGATCGTTTAAGCAGTCGACCCGGAAACTTCACTACCCTACCTCCACCGCGCTTCGAGTCCGCTTTCAGGCGTCTCGCTTATATCCGCATCGATCTGCTTGCGATCATCCGGTTGAGATCCGCCCAAATGTTTAAGCTGAAGTACGAAGAAAAATACAGCGCCGCAAAGAACCAGTAGCAGCCCAACCATGATCATCAACAATAAGCGCATCGAACGAATGGTGGCCGTCAAAAGATGTTGCGTTACTGCACTCCGCTCCTGCGCCGAAGCCAGCCGGTTTAGCTGGCCCGTCAAGGTATCGATGCCGCGCTCCAAATCATCGCTGCGCCGTTGAGTCGTGCCAGTCAGACTTTCGAGTTGCCTTTGTAAGCCTTTTTGGCCTTCTTCGAGGTGCATCAAGAGGTCGCGGTGGGGGCTCGCAAACGGGCGGGGCTTGCGTGCGGTCTTAGTCATCTTCAGTGACGCGGCTTTCGCTTCAGGGGGTGTGCCATTCGTCCGAGATGACGCGCTTTTCGCCTGGGCAACCGTGCTTCTCGCCTGGGCCGTAATGGCAAGTGCCATCGTCAAAAGCGCGCCGACGAAGCAAACGAGATGAGTTCTTGAACGACTCGAACGCTTTGTATGCGCCATTTCATTTCCTTTGGCAAATGGTTGCCACGAATCGGTGGCGTCGCCGACTAAACTCTCGAATTTCCGTCAGCTCATGCCATACCGAGAAAGAATTCCCAGACGGATTGGCGCAGCGCAAGCCGTTTGCTGGCAATGTGTGAACAAGAGCGATGGGGTCCGAAGCGATTGTGATCATCCCGCCGCCAATGCCGCCGCAGTGGCCATAAGCGCAATCGCTCTCCCCGTATGATGACGAGCGCTGTATATCAGGGCGGCATTAAGCAATATGGATCGGAGGCGAGGCAGTGGACAGTAGTATGGACGGTGATCATAAGCGTCCCGCAGTAGACGCTGCACTAAGTAATCCTCAGCTTATGAACAAATCCTTGTTGAGAAATCGCCAGGCAAATTCTGGAGTTCGGAGTTCACGTCGCGTATCAAATGATCCGCACGGTGGGGCGGTGGTCTGTGGGACGGCGGGAACCGTGCGTCAGGGAGAGGGGCGATTGTCGATGGTCGCCCCTCCTTCGAGGCCGCTGACTTCAGGCCGACAGAATAGCGTCCGGCGGCGGGAAACAGAGACTGCCCCGGTGCGACTTGGGGCGAGGATGGCCGGGATTTCCACATGCAAACAGGAGACGTTATGCAGAATACGCGCCCCAAATCCGAATCTTTCAATTGTTACGAGATGAGGACAAAAGCGGGGTAAGCGGTGTTGGTTTAGTTGCTGTCGGCGTCACCCGGCCGTTTCTAGCTGTGCCCAAGCCTGGCATTTCCGCCGTTACCCCGTTTGTCCGCCGCCCCCTTCCATTCGGCGCGTTTCGCCTGGGGCAGGGCAGTTTCCCCATAGAGCGGACCGCGTATGCAGGCAATTGTAGAGAGTTGCTATCGCATCATTTTGCTCATTCGCTCCTGCACACCACGCTTACCCGATTCGGTTTAAAGGCGAATCGTCAACGCAGGCTCATAACATGCATCTTTTCCAGCCATGGCCAACGATGGACCAGACCTGAAATCAGCTCCAGTCGTCGTCCTGGGGCGACTTCCCGACAAGAAGTTGAACGAAGAAGAGGTGCGTCAAAAATTTGCGGAGTTGTGGCAAGACCCTGTTATCTGCCCGGTTTGCAAAACCGACGAATGGACGTTCGGGCAAAATATTACCCATTTGTTCCATCTTTCAGATTTACCGAAGCCGGTGATTGAGGCGTATCCAGTGATTCATGTTGTCTGCAAAAAGTGTGGGTACCTGATGCTGTTCGACGCTACGTTCTTACACTTGGACAAATAATTACGTCCGAGCTTCCCTAAATTACCCACTCCGCGTCAAAGATTTGAACAAAGCTACAATCCCCAGATTTTCACTAAACTCGCCAGAAGCGCCGAAGAGCGGAATTGCGTGTTGCAACCGGCATCTCTAATCGTAGCTATTCAGAATGGGCCTGCTAAATTTGTGGTTTATGCGTTCGGCTCCGTTTTTCGTCAGTAAAGCCGGACCCGATGATCGCCTTGTCGTTCGCGATCTCGCGACTATGGGCGGGACTTCTGAGCGCCATTCCTTTTCAGCAAGCGAAGATACATTTTGTCAATCAAAGGCACTGCATAACAGACCAACGATTGTCGGGTTCTGTTGAAAAGTGCTTGCGCGACTTTAGTTTGGCTGTCAACGTGTCAATTACGTTACGTTATCCAGGATTGTTCCGGCACTGGATCTGCCCAACACAGATTAGCTGACCCGCACATGGACGAACGACAAATGGTACAGGAAATCTACGCAATCACCAGCGATCCTGACGCTATCCGCGAAATGCGCGAGAACGTCACCAATTACCTCGAACCTTGCTTCGACGGACGGCGCGATGACCATGGACTGCTGTACTGCCTGACACCCGTCGGTGGTACTCATCCGTGCATCCGCGTCAGTGCCGCCCTGGTTGAGTTCGTCGGCACTGAATTGGCCTTTGACGCCATCGTCCCCCTGCCGAATTGCTATTCGATACGCGAGGCAGACTAACTGACTTGCGCTAGTTCGACGACCGCCGCCCCTGCCGCACACCGGGGTCCGTCAATGACGAGAGACCGTGCTGTGCGCCCGGCCCCCCTCTGACGAATAAATAGCGAATACGCTAGCTCCCTTCTAAGCAGTGCGCACGTGTCAGGTGACTTCTAGTCACCTAAACGGCATCGAGCACCCTGTCGGGGTTACGGCGGACAGCCTGGATGAAGCCGTTGCGCAAGGTCTTAGGGCATTCCGAATATCGATTGGGCAAGTGATAGTGGGACATTGGGTTGGCGCGCCCGGAGGGATTTGAACCCCCAACCCTCGGATCCGAAGTCCGATGCTCTGTCCAGTTGAGCTACGGGCGCACGCTTCACTGCTCTGAAGATGGCGGGGCCAGACGACCCCACCTAAACCTCCCCCCTGGTGAGGGGGAGGAATTCAGATCCACCGACCCCCTCAGCTTCATGATTACGTGGGTGGGTCGTAGACACATGAACACTGCTCCAGAAAATGGAAAGTTATCACGCTCGCACAATCGGCCGCGAGTCCATCCTATCTGGGCCACCGCCTCGCGATACGCTACGCGGAACGAAGTGGCGCCGAGCAAACGAGTCGGCGAGGTGCGCACAAAAACCGAGCGTGTGGCTGCCAACCAGATTAATTTCGCAGCGGGAGCCGGCGACACAGGCGTGGACGGGGGATGAAGCGTGGACTATAGGTGCCTTGTTGGAGTACGCCGGCCGACTGATATGGGCCGGATATGATGCGGGCCGAGGCCACGATGTCGCAGAACAAAACTATGGCTGATAGCGCTACGCGCGAAGATTTTTACGGCCGTATCGGAGCGCGCAACCTCAAGCCATTGTGGGAAGTTTTGCGCGGGCAACTCACCGCCGAGCCCAGCCCTCCGGAAACCGCGGTCCTATGGCGTTACCACGACGTGCGTCCATTCCTGTTGGAAGCGGGCCGACTGATCTCAGTCGAAGAAGCGGACCGCCGGGTGTTGGTCCTCGAAAATCCAGCCCTGCCAGGCAAAACCCGAGCGACACAATCACTCTATGCGGGCTTGCAGATAATTATGCCGGGCGAAGTCGCGCCGTGCCATCGGCATACGCCGACCGCGCTTCGCCTGATGGTCGAAGGCGAAGGCGCCTATACCTCAGTTGATGGCGAGCGCACCTCCATGAAGCCGGGGGATTTCGTGATCACCCGCTCGTGGTCGTGGCACGATCATGGCAATGAGGGCAGTGGTCCAGTGGTCTGGCTCGACGGCCTGGACGTGCCGCTGGTCGGATTTCTCAACGCAACATTTTTTCAGGGCTACGGCGAGGCAGCGCATCCGCTGAGCCGGTTTGAGGGCGATTCGCAGGCCCGCTACGGCAGCGGTATTCTGCCGGTCGATTGCGGAAGCGCTATCAGCACGCCACTGTTGAACTATCCTTATGCAGGTACAAGGGAAGCGCTGAATGCGCTCGCGCGCGCTGGTGATCACGATCCTTATCATGGGGTGAAGACCCGCTACGTCAACCCGCTCACCGGCGACTACGCGATGCCGACGATGGGCGCGTTCGCACAATTGCTGGGACCCGGGTTTCGCGGATTACCCTACCGGTCGACTGACAGCACGATTTACCAGGTGATCGAGGGCAGCGGCCGGACATTGGTCGGCGGCGACGCGTTGGAATGGGGTACGCATGATGTCTTCGTGGTGCCGAGTTGGAAATGGCATCATCATCAGGCCGACAACGAATCGGTGCTGTTCAGCTTTTCCGACCGGCCGGTCCAGCAGAAATTGGGATTATGGCGCGAGCAGCGTGGCACGAATTAAAGAGTAATTGGGGAATATCTTGCGGGCGGTTTTGCGCCGCCCGCTCCATGCGAGAAAAATCGACGACGTTAGCCCAAGAGGTAACTAATGACTACTGAGGAACTGGATAGACGAATTACTATTCTCGAAGATATCGAGGCGATCAAAAAGCTGAAAGCCCGTTATTGTGCAGTCTGTGACGATAATCATAATCCCGAGATGATCACGACGCTGTTTGCGGAAGATGGGATCTGGGAGGGCGCCGACATTGGAGCCCATCGGGGTCATGCGGCGATTCGCAAGCTATTCGAGAGCTTTCGCGACCGCATCAGCTTTTCGCAGCACAACGTGATGAACCCGATTATCGAAGTCAGCGGCGAGCGGGCGAAAGGGAGCTGGTACTTTCTCGGACCATTCACCTTTCGCAAAGGTAACCGCGCCTATTGGCTGGCGGCGCGCTATGAAGACGATTACATAAAGGTCAACGGCGAATGGAAATTCCAGCATCTGCGCGCGATCGGCCGGATGGCGGCCCCATACGAGAAAGGCTGGGCCGATAAGGAGAAATGAGCAGGAGAGAAGTGAGCAGCGGGAGCAAGGCGATCTTGATCGGAGGAAGCCGCGGCCGCTCTCTTGCTACCTTGAGAGCTGTCAGACACTGTCGATTTTCCCGCCGGCGGTCTTAAATAACTGAAAAAAGATCGGGATTCTTCACGCGCGGCAGCCACGCGCGCGAGAATGACAAACTGAGAGAATGCGCGTCTTTTCTGTCATTCCTGCGCGTGGCTGCCGCGCAAAGGAATCCCGATTCTTTTCTCGCAGCCACATGAAAATCGACAATCTCCGTCAGGGAGAGGCGGTGGCATGTTCTTTTACGCCAGCGAGATGGTCCTTTCGAAAAATCGCTTTGAGCAGATGCAGCGGTCCGTTCGAATTGGTTGGCTACGCGTCCTGGCGGAGTTTGCGGTGGTTAAGTGGCTTGATCCCGCCTTTTACCATTGCTCACTTTAACTCTCGCGCTCTGCTTTCTTTGCTATCTCCCTGGCACGGAGTTCGCGCCGCAGAATTTTACCGTTCGCGGTTTTGGGAAGGTCACTCAGGAATTCCAGTTCCTGCGGCACCTTGTACGGTGCGATTACTGAACGAACGTACTCGCGGATCTGGACAGCGAGACTGTCTGATGCCTCGGTGCCGGCTTTCAGCGTTACGAACGCTTTAATCTTATTGGATAGTGCGGCGTCCGGTATCCCCACCACGGCAGCCTCGAGAATCCCCGGATGTTCGAGCAAGGCGGATTCGACTTCCTTCGGTGAAATCAGGTAAGCGCGGCTTTTGATCAAATCGTCAGACCGCGAGACATACCAGTAATAACCATCCTCGTCGACGTATGCGATATCCTGGGTGTAATACCATCCGTCCCGGTTAACCGCAGCCCATCGCTCAGGGTCTTTACGATAGCCCAGGGCCAGCCCAGGATGGTCCTCGTTGCGAATGGCCAGATGGCCGGAGGTGCCGCGTGGCTGCGGACTGCCGGTATCGTTAAGTACCGCCGCTTCATAACCGCGCAGCGGTTTACCCATCGAACCCGGCCGTATCGGCATGTTTAGCTGATTTGCTATGAAGATGTGACCCTCAGTCTGCCCAAGCCCATCGTAGATCGTGACTCCAAAGCGTTCGCGCCATTGCCCGTACGTGTCCAGCGGCAGCGCCTCGCCCGCACTCATCCCCAACCGCAGCGAAGCGAGACGATCGCGTGACTCGGCTCGTGGAACGGCAAGCAGCAGGCGGTAAATTGTTGGCACCGCGGCGAATACAGTTACGCCGCGGCGCTGAATCGTTGCGAACGCTTTTTCCGGATCGAAGCGGCCTTGGTCAATGACCACGGTGGCTCCGGCTAACAGCGGATGGAAAAAACTCGAGCCGAGCGGATACATGAATGACCAGTCTTGCGGCTGGTAGCAGATGTCATCAGGCCTGAGATCGATCATAATGCGCATTACCGGATCGCCCGTGCCCAGCACCCATCGATGAGCATACTCGACTCCCTTTGGCTCGCCGGTCGTGCCCGAGGTGTACATGATGAAGCCGAGTTCGCGCGCCAGCGTGGGCGCGGGGGTGAATTCTCCCGAAGCACGTCCCATCAGCGAATCCCAGCTCAGAGCGCCGCCCTCGGCGGTGAGAATCAGATGTTTCAACGCTGTTCGCGAGCGCACCGCCTCAATCGGACCGGCGAGTTCCGGCGTCGAGACCGCCACGATAGCATCGCTGTTGCGCAGGATTTTTTCGACCTCATGCTCGCGCAGCAGAAAACTGGACGGGATCACGACGGCGCCGGCTTTCAGTGTACCCAGTATCGCGACCATCGCATGGAGATTGGTGCCGAGCCGCAGCATGACCCGGTCGCCGCGCGTTATACCAAGGCCACGCAGGACATTCGCGAATCGATTCGACAGTTCGCGCAACTCGGCATACGTATATGGACGGTCATCGAACCACGCCGCAACTTTGGCGCCGCGGCCCGCGTCGACGTGCCGATCGATGATTGCCCGGGCGATATTGAACTCGGCAGGGATAGAAAGATATGGCCGTGATGCGAGTTCATCCGATTTCATAATTTCGTTTCCCGATGGTTAGTTGCATGATTTCGAGTCACAAGGGTTTGGGTTCTCGACTTGGCATGTCCGGGTTGTTTTTACGACGTCGCGCCTTTGATCCTCCCCTGACCAGCGGGGGGGGATTGCAGACCTATTCCGTCGCTACGAGCCCTTACCCGAATTTACGCAACATAGTACTAGCGAGAGCACGCCTCTCAGTTTACAGAAATTGTGCGAGTACTCCTCTTTGGGGGCGCGGCAAGAATCTGCAGAAACCAGTTTGCGCGATTTCGAGCTGACGCGCGATAGTGCTATTTTTTGCTCTCCGTAGCTAGTCGGGGCAGCGGTGGTAATGACACTCGTCGTTTATGTGTGGCAGTGAAGCGCCGCCCCGCAAATAATCAAACGTCTTTCTTTTCAAATTCGTACGAAGATTTGTCATAATTTCATACATGAAAAGTATGAAAGCCCGTGTTGCCGAGCGCGGCCAGGTGACTATTCCGAAACGGCTGAGGGAGAGGCTCGGCGTGAAGCCAGGGACGGTCCTGGAGTTCAGCGAAGAACATGGACGGCTGATAGCGGTTAAAAGCGGGGGGGCCGATCCGGTCACCGAGGTATACGGATGCCTCGGTAAGAAGATCGACACTGATGCCGTTATGGCGCAGCTTCGCGGCCGACGATGATCACTGCCGTTGATACCAATGTCCTGCTGGACGTGTTCGGTGCGGACCCCAAGTTTTCCCCGGCCTCCTCAGACGCATTACGGCGCTGCCTGAGAGAAGGGGCGTTGGTCGCTTCAGAGGTGGTCTGGGCCGAGACAGCGACAGTGTTTGGCGATGCTGGACGGTTTCAGGATGCCATGAACAGGCTTGCAGCTTCCTTCTCAGCGATGACAAAAGAAGCGGCGATTAAGGCGGCGGAGGCTTGGCGCCGTTACCGAGTTGGTGGAGGTCCCCGCGACCGGATTGCGGCCGATTTTCTGATCGGCGCACACGCCCTGGTTGTCGCCGACCGGCTCTTGACACGCGATCGGGGGTTTTATCGCCGATATTTTGCCGGGCTGCGGGTCGTCGATCCCGTAGTCGGACGATAAAGCGGTCGCGGTAGGATGTCAACCTTTGGGTGCGTTGGACGCCATGTGAGAAGCGACAAAGGAAGGGTTGTTGCGGCGGGTGCGAAGTAGCGGGAGGCGCACGGACTCAACGAGTGTCGAACGGCATAGCGGGTTAGCGAGGAATCGATCGATGGCGAAGTCCAAGAACGGTAAGTCCAAGGCACCGCGCGAGGCGTCGACCTATCGCCATCCCGAGGCCGACAGTCCGTTGCGTCCGGAGGTCGGCACGCAGCCGCAATTCAAGAAGCGCAAGCCGTCCGTCACCTACCGCTACGATTCGTCGCTCTCGCCGGAGCTGAACTGGGACGGGCAGAACCATGCGCGTGAGTCGGGCGAGGCGTTGATCCGCGAAATCCTGGAAGCCAATTCGCTGGAAGGTGCCAAGCACGCGGCCGAGCGGCTCAAGGCGATGAGCGGGCCGTTCCTCAATTGGTCGGGCAAGGCGGAGCGGCTGTCGTTCGACGTCCCGACGTTGCCGTTGTTCGTTCACGAGCGGCTATCGACCAAGGGCATCATCGAGACGCTCAAGGGCCACAAGCTCGACCCACAGCTCGGGCTTAATCTGTTCGGTGATCCGGGCCGTTCGATTACTGACCAGGTGCTGAAGGCTTACGAGTATCGCGACGAGTGGGTAAACCGGATGATCCTTGGTGACTCGCTGGTAGTGATGAACTCGCTGCTCCACTATGAAGGGCTGGGCGGCCAGGTGCAGATGATCTACATCGACCCGCCCTACGGTGTGAACTTTGGATCAAACTTTCAGCCCTTCGTGCGCAAGCGGGACGTGAGCCGTAACGACGATGAGGACATGACGCGCGAACCGGAGATGGTAAAGGCATACCGCGACACCTGGGAGCTAGGGCTACATTCCTATCTGAGTTATCTGAGGGATCGCTTGCTGCTCGCGCGCGAATTGCTGTCACCCAGCGGAAGCCTGTTTGTTCAGATCAGTGACGACAATCTACATCATGTGCGGGAGCTGATGGATCAAGTGTTCGGCATGGAGTGCCAAGTCGTCACGATCCTCGTGAAGAAGAAAGGTAGCCAGCGCTCTGGTTTTATCGATCCAGTTAACGACTATCTGCTTTGGTATTCAAAGCGGCCCCGCTCGGAGCAAGGTCTCGGCCCTAAGTTTCGACCGCTCTTTGTGCCTCGCGACTTGGACGAAGAAACGCTAGATGAGTTCCGACTCGTCGAGTTGTCAGACGGTTCCGTAGCTCCCGTGCGAGCGCTTCCAAGTCCCACCGGAAAACTCACCGATTACCGAACAGACGTTCATGCTCTTTTCCAAGAGCACCCGGGAGCGCGACTCTTTCGCCCGTGGCCAGTAACCAACGGTGGAATCCGTCCGAACCAAATGGATCCGATCGACCTCGATGGCAATCTGTACGAACCTCCACCAGGTCGGTGCTGGAGTCACAGTAGCCGCGAGGCGGGGGGGTCTATCTCAGGTATGGAGCGCCTGAAGCGGGCCGGCCGGCTCTGGGCGTCTGGAAAGTCTTTGGACTTTAAGCGGTACTTGTCTGATTTTCCCTTCAAGACCGTCTCGAACTGGTGGGATGCTCTCGGCGGTGCAGCAAATCCAATCTATGTGGTTCAGTCTAACCCGGAAATCATAAAGCGCTGTGTCCTAATGACCACGGATCCCGGCGACCTTGTTCTCGATCCGACCTGCGGAAGCGGTACTACCGCCTACGTTGCCGAGCAATGGGGACGCCGCTGGATCACTATTGACACCAGCCGCGTGCCGCTGGCACTCGCTCGACAGCGCCTGCTAACTGCAACCTTTCCTTACTTTGAGCTGAACGACGAAGCTCGCGGACCCATTGGAGGCTTCGTTTACAAACGCAAACAGAGTAGCAAAAGCGGGGAAGTCGGCGGCATTGTTCAGCACATCACATCGGGCACGATCGCCAACGACGAACCGCCGGAAGAAGAAGTGCTGGTTGATCGGCCTGAGGTGATCAACAGCATCACGCGAGTCTCGGGCCCGTTCTGCGTCGAAGCAACTATTCCAACCCCCGTGGATTATGAAACCGACACCCAGAACGGCATCACGACTGAAGACCATGGATCATTCATCGATCGCATGCTCGAAGTTCTGCGCAAATCGCCCGTGCTACAAGTCGGCGGCGGCAAGAAGGTCGTGCTCAAAAATGTTCGGCCGCCCGCTAAAACGTTATCACTCTCCGCCGAAGCGATGGTCGCCAACGGCGCTGATAAGAGCGTAGCGTTCGTCTTCGGCCCCGAGAACGGCGCGGTGAGCGAGAAGGTGGTGCACGATGCCGCATTCGAGGCGCATGGTAAAGGCTACTCGCACCTCTACGTGATCGGCTTCGCGATCCAGCCGAATGCGCGCAACCTGATCGACAACTGCGAGGCGGTGATGAGCATCGCGGCGACCTACGTCCAGGCGACGCCCGACCTGATGATGGGCGACCTGCTCAAGACGATGCGGTCGAGTCAGATTTTCAGCGTCTGCGGCCTGCCTGAGGTGAAGCTGCGTAAGATCAACGCGAAGGGCAGTGGAGCAACGCAATTTGAAGCCGAGCTTACCGGCCTCGACGTTTTCGATCCGATCGAGATGCGCGTGCATCACGATCCCGGCGACAACGTGCCGGCGTGGTTCCTCGACACCGATTACAACGGCCTATGCTTCCACGTCTCGCAGGCGTTTTTCCCGCGCACGAGCGCATGGGACAGCCTCAGGAAAGCGCTGCGCGGCACTTACGACGAAACTGTCTGGGACCATCTCGCCGGAACGACCAGCGCTCCGTTCGAAGCCGGCGAGCACGGGCAGATCGCGGTCAAGGTGATCGACGATCGCGGCAACGAACTTATAGTCGTGAAAGATTTGAAAGGAGCTTCCTAGAACGGAGGCAGTGCTGCATGCGCTCGCGATAACCATGAAACACAAAGCAGGCATTCAAGACCGCGTTGAAGATGACCTCCTCAGCCGCGACAAAACCTTGGCCGAGGTCGTTCGCCGTCTCGCTCAAGCCTACCACCCGCATTCAATTTATCTGTTCGGGTCCAAAGCGCGCGGCGACGCGGGCCTCGATAGCGACTACGATCTGTTGATAGTGGTTGATGATCATGCTCCGGCCGAACTGCGGCGCAGCCGCCTGGCGTACCGGAGCCTCCGAGGGACCAGAACTGCGGCTGACGTGCTGGTTTGCACTCGCTCTTATTTCGAAGCACGCAAGCATTTGAAAGCATCGCTGCCCGGAACAGTGTTGCGCGAAGGACGGTTGCTGCATGCTGCATGATCCGGCGCGCCTGGCGGACACCCGGGAATGGTTGCGGAAGGCGAAGGATGATTTTAAGGCAGCGCGGCGCCTCCTGAAGCCGCCGCAACGGCTCTCAAACGCCGCAGCTTTTCACTGCCAGCAAGCAATCGAGAAGACGCTGAAAGGATTTCTCGCCTGGCACGATGTGCCGTTTCGCAAAACTCACGACCTTGGAGCGCTTGGCGGAGCGTGCATCGAAATTGACCCGACCCTGAAGGAACTTGTCGATCGCGCCGCGCCCCTCACCGAGTATGCCTGGAAGTTCCGTTATCCGGGCGAACCCGTTGCCGCATCATCCAAAGAAGTTGAGTCCGCGCTCGCCCTTGCAACGAAGCTTCACAAAGAAATTCTTGCAAGGCTGCCTGCCCGCACGCAACCGTGAGATCGAAGAGTGCCTGATTACGAAGTACCCGAGCCGATACTCAACTCGCCGTACGACGAACCGGCTGAGCACTGGAATATCGAGGAAGGCGCGTCGCCGGAGAGGCGACCAGGCCGCCGGCCAGCAGGATACTTCTACCGCGATCCCAAGGCACCGCCGGGCGACGATGAGCATGCCGCGCGGGGAACGTGGCAGGAACTCAAGCTCGTCAATCTGATTCGCGACCGCGTCAAGCAATGGGGCAGCCAGGGCTATCCGGGAGTCACACGGACGACGCTAGACCTGCTTAACTATTGGCGCCGCGAGGGCCGCCAACATCGATTGTTCTTCGCGCAGCTTGAAGCGGCTGAGGCGATTATCTTTCTCAACGAGGGGCGCGCCGACTTTCGCCAGGGAGTCGAGGTCCCGCTCGACGAGCCGAGCGACGAGGGCAAGGAGAAGGGCCTCAAGGCATTCCGCCGCTATGGCTGCAAGATGGCGACTGGCGGCGGGAAGACGACGGTGATGGGGATGCTGGCGGCGTGGAGCATCCTGAACAAGGTCAACGATCGGAGTGACGGCCGCTTTTCGGACACCGTGTTGATCGTTTGCCCCAACGTCACCATCAGGAATCGCCTCGGCGAACTCCATCCCGAAGCCTGCGAGGCGAGCCTCTACCGGCAGCGCGACCTGGTTCCCGAGCATCTGATGGCGGACCTGACCAAGGGCCGCGTCATCGTGACTAATTGGCACGTCTTCGAGCCGCAGAGCGTCCAGAGCGGAGGAACGAGCAGCCGGGTTATCAAGGCGGGTGTGCGTGTCCGCGTGGAAGAAACCATAACCATCGGCGCAAAAACGACGACGGCGCGCGGCAGACGCTACCTTACGCCAGATGAACTGGAACGGCAGGTTGCGGCGGGGCTGCTCAAGGTCCTTAGCCAGGAAAAGGACAAAGATGGAAGCCTGAAGCGTGTACGCATCGAATCGTACAAATACGTCGAGAGCGACGCCGCGGTAGTGAACCGTGTGATCGGCCGCGAAGTCGGCGGTAAACAGAACATCCTCGTGTTCAACGACGAGGCGCATCACGCATACCGCATACGCCAGCCGGAGAACGGCGATGATGAAGACGACGACGATGAGAGCGAAGAGTTCTTCAAGGAAGCGACGGTATGGGTCGATGGGCTGGACCGGATTCACAAGCAGCGCGGAGTGAACTTCTGCGTAGATCTCTCCGCCACACCCTACTTTCTCGGACGCGTCGGCCAGGACACGAACCGAACTTTCCCCTGGGTGGTATCTGACTTCGGCCTGACGGACGCGATTGAATCAGGGCTGACCAAGATACCGCAGCTAGTCGTGCGCGACACGTCTGGCCAGCCGGTTCCGAGCTATTTCAATATCTGGCGATGGGTCCTTTCCCAAATGACCAGCGCCGAAAAGGGCGGTCGAAAAGCAAGCCCCAAGCCTGAAGCGGTCCTCAAGTACGCGTCCACACCAATCCTGATGCTGGCGGGACTGTGGCAGGATTTGCGCGCGGAGTGGGAACGCGATCATTCAGGGGACCCACGACCACCAGTGTTCATCATTGTGTGCAAGAACGTCAGGATCGCTGACGTGATCTACAAATGGCTCGGGGAGAACGACGCGCCCTCCGGAATTCCGCCGGCGAAGATTGAGGGCTTCCTGAACACAGCAGAAAGAAAAAACACGATCCGAGTCGACTCGAAAGTGGTCGCGGAGACCGACACGGGCGAGGCCAAAAGCGACGAGAACGCCTGGATGCGCCTCACGCTCGATATGGTCGGCAAGACCGACTGGCCGCGAGACCGGCAGGGACGGTCAATCTATCCTGAAGGCTTCGAGGAACTCGCGAAAAAACTGGGGCGGCCGCTTCATCCTCCGGGACGCGACGTGCGATGCATCGTCAGCGTCGGCATGCTGACCGAGGGATGGGACTGCAATACGGTCACGCACATCGTCGGTTTGCGGCCGTTTATGTCGCAATTGCTGTGCGAGCAGGTCGTCGGCCGTGGGCTACGCCGTTCGA
>Ga0073928_10004140_pt1 | contig 21883 bp, 23 predicted proteins | sample PaiPotPPA55metaG_FD_76969 | JGI IMG/M metagenome (GOLD analysis project Ga0073928, IMG submission 76969) | Iron sulfur acid spring bacterial and archeal communities from Banff, Canada, to study Microbial Dark Matter (Phase II) - Paint Pots PPA... ...
AGTGCCAGTGACATGACCGACAAGGTGCTGAGAATCGGTTGCAGCAACGCATCCGGCATTACTTGCAGCTTTGGCGGACCTGCAGGCGCGTTGTTTGCGGCCATGGCTTGCATTCCCAAGGAATCCTTCGGCTGCTGAGACCTACGCCATAGCTCAGCATCGAATTGAGCGGAGCACTCTTCCGCCTTCGATAAGTCGCGGGCTTCGACGGCCTGCATGCCGGCAGCAAAGTCATCTAGTTGCTGAGCCAGGAAGCCGAGATTGGGCAGCCGATTCGACGGCTTGCTCGCCATCGATAGCTCAATAACAGAATCTTGGCCTGACCGCGCAATACACGGGCTACGCGCGCTTCAACGGCGGATCGACGAATTACGACGCCGCCGGCCGCAATGCCGACGGAAACCACTCCATTTATCTGATGGCCAGGTTCGTTTTTTGATAGAGTCGTAGGCGATCCGAAACGGACGAAGGAGAACGCATGCTTCGAGTCGCTTTACGAAACTTTGCCGGCATTTTGTTCTGTCTGGTGTTAGCTCTTCCCAACTATGTCTGGGCAGAAGGCGATGCCGCCCCGATCTACAAGGCGAATTGTGTGGTGTGCCATGCGGCCGATGGCAGCGGCAATTCGCCTTCAGGCAAGGCCCTGAAAGCTAAGGACCTGCGGTCCGATGAAGTGCAAAAGAAATCGGACGCGGAACTTGTTGACGGCGTCACAAAAGGACAAGGGAAGATGCCCGGTTTCGGTAAAAAACTGAAACCGGAGCAGGTTCAGCAGTTGGTATCGTATGTTCGCCAGCTCGCGAAAAAATAAGTGGAGTGCGATCTCGACCCCATCAACACCCCTTGAGGACCCATGAGCGAAGCCGTATCCGAGTCTCCGCGCGGGACACAGCCCGAGTCATCTGACCGCCGTTCATTTCTCGCTGGCCTGCTCGCCGCAGGAAGCGCGGCAGTGGGCGCGCTGCTTGCGGTTCCATTGTTGCGTTTCACTCTGCATCCAGTGCTCGCTCGCACCACGGAGAAGTCGTGGTCAGACGTAGGAAACGTTGATGAATTTCAGAACCTTGAGGCTCCGGTAAAGAAGCTGGTGACAATCGAGCAGCGGGATGGCTGGCGCAAGACCATCACAGAGAAACCGGTTTACGTTAGCAAAGACGCCAAGGGCGAACTGATTGTCCTTTCGGCAGTCTGCACTCACCTCGGATGCACCGTTCCTTGGGTGGAACAAGAAAAGAAGTTCATCTGCCCTTGCCATCTCGGCACTTTTTCTCCGGATGGAAGACTATTGGCTGGACCTCCGCCTCGCGATATGGACCGCTTGGAAACCATGATCGAAGACGGGGTTCTCAAGACACAATATCAATTCTTCCGGCAGCTCACTCGCAATAAAGAGGAGCTCGCCTGATGGCGGCCGACTCGATCCACGACGACAGGTCTGGCTTTCGCCAGTGGCTAGATCGCCGTACCGGCCTCGATTCTCTCTTGCATCACGCGCTGGATGAGCCCATCCCCGGCGGCGCCAAGATCGCTTACGTGTTTGGCTCCGGGCTGCTCTTTCTTTTTCTTTCGCAGGTCATTACCGGCGTATTTCTCGCGATGTATTACGTGCCGTCCGCAGATCACGCGCATACGACCGTCGCATACATCACCAAAGAAGTGACCGGTGGCTCGTTTTTGCGCGGCATTCACGGCTACGGATCGAGCGCAATCATCATCGTGTTGCTGCTTCATCTTACGCAGACGTTTCTGTACGGATCGTACAAGGGTCGGCGTGAACTGGTGTGGCTCGCGGGATGCGTTCTTCTCGCGCTCATGTTGGGAATGGCATTTACCGGGTACCTCTTGCCCTGGGATCAGAAGGCCTATTTTGCGACCACGGTCGGAACCAACATCCTTAGCGAGGTCCCGTGGGTGGGAAATGCGCTCAAGAAACTGCTTCGTGGTGGAACGGAGATGGGCACGCTCACCCTATCACGATTCTTCGTGTTGCACGTGTTTCTGATTCCTGCGTTTATCTTCGCATTCGTGGCCATGCACGTTTACTCATTCAGAAGAGCTGGCGCTGCGGGGCCGGTCACTGAAGATCCGGCCAGCCCCAAACTCCGGGCGGAGCCGTTTTACCCCAAACAACTGGTGATGGACATGGGATTCGCGGTTCTCATCATTGTTGCTCTGGGATTCCTGGCGTATTTCTGGCCTACAGAACTTGGCCCCAAGGCTGATCCCGCAGACACTCAGTTTCTGCCCCGTCCGGAGTGGTATTACGTTCCAGTTTTTCAATACCTGAAATATTGGCATGGTTCCACTGCCGTGCTGGGTATCCTGGTTATTCCTGGAATTCTGGGTTTGTTGCTCGTGGGCTTGCCATTTCTTGATCGCAGCATGGAGCGACGGCCCTGGAAGCGGCCAATCAGCGTAGGATTGTTCACGATCATCCTTCTGGGCCTGGGTGCGCTCGGCTTTACCAATCACCGCGAAGACATGCGCAATCCAGGTGTCGCCGCGCAATTGAAGATCCAGCATGAGGACACACTGCAGTTCATGAAAGCGAAGTTCGAGCCCGAACTCTCGGGCGGCTCACTGGTCGCGCAGAACATGGCATTGGCCAATCCGGAAGCGACGAAGGGGAAAGCCATCTTCGAAAGAGAAGCATGCAACGCCTGCCACGGTGACAATGGCATTGGGACTGCCGCCGCGCCAAAACTCATCGGTGTTGGAAGCAAATACAATGCGACCAACCTCGAAGCGCTCCTACACATTCCCACACAGAAGATGAGGCAGGGCGGAATGCCGCCAGTGGAACTCAAAGAAGACGAGATGAAGGTGCTGATTTCCTACCTGCAGAGCCTGAAGTGAATCAGAGGGCGAGCGACGCAACGGCTGAAGAAACTCACGAGCGCCTCTCAGGATGTTCCGGTCTGCCATAATCCCTAGTGGTGCTGGACGATACCGCCCATCGGGCCGAGAGCAAATCGTCGCTGAAGCCGTCGACGCTGTCGCTGACGACGAAGATTGGAACCCGATCTACAAGATCGATTTCCGGCCATCTGTTGCGTTGCGCGGTGACCATCATGTCGAAGGGATGAACCGTTATGAAAAGCAGCAAGCTCGTGTACCTGCCGCTACTCCTTCTCATCGCAATACTTCCGGCTCCATTTCGCGCTCAAACCACATCGAATCCCGCAAATCTTCCCCAACGTGATGGTTCTCACGACTTTAACTTCCTAATCGGCAACTGGAAAGCTCACCTCCGCCGCCTCTCGGACCGCCTCAACAACTCCAACATCTGGGTCGAGTACGATGGTGTCTCGAACCACAAGAAACTCCTCGACAGCAATGCGAACTTCGAAGAGTTCGACGTCACTAGCACCGACAAGAAACTCCGCATTAAGGGACAGACGCTCCGCCTCTACAGTCCCACCTCGCATCAGTGGAGTATCTATCTGGTCGACGTGGATAACGGGACTCTTGGCTTGCCTCCTGTGTTTGGCCAGTTTACCGGCAATCACGGCGAGTTTTTCGATCAGGAAGACTTCAAAGGCCGAGCCATTCTCGTGCGCTATATCTGGCTCAGCATCTCTCCCAACTCAACGCGCATGGAGCAGTCGTTCTCCCCTGATGGTGGGAAGACCTGGGAAGTAAATTGGATTTGCGAGCTTTCGAGATAGGAAACAGCTTATGAATGAGGTGGTTTACTGCGAGGTTCTGTTTCCACACCGAGCCAAATCCTTAGCGGACCGTCAATCTGGCAACCCGTTTCACTCGAGGAAATGGTTAACATAAAGGCGCTCTCGTCCAGAGCTTCTCCATCGTGGAGCACTTCGTCGTCGAACCAAGCTCGGGGAATTGATCGGAACGGCGGGGGCGAAGTTATTGTACGAGTATGATTTCGGGGACGGCTGGCAGCAGGAGCTTCTTCTTGAAGAAGTTGTGCTGGGAGACGAATCGTTTCAGCAGATATGCGTGGCGGGTAAACGATGTTGTCCACCGGAAGACGGCGGGGGACCGCAAGGATTTGCAGAGCTGCTCAAAGCACTCCAGAATGCCAATGACGCTAGTCACGAGGAGGTCTGTGCGCGGCTCGGCGATTTCGTTCCTGAGTCCTTTTCCGCAGACGAAACTAACCGACGGCTGCGCCGCGTAGGAAACATTGAGCCACACACTTCACGTACATTGCACCTGAAGACGGCTGGGGTCCCATCTCCGGAGCACAGTGCCGGCGCTAACCAGGAGCGCGACGCCAGCTTTCAAGCACACGATCAATGTCGTCACGAACTGTGTCTCGGGCATCCATGCGGCCAAGTCCCTTCATTAGAAGGCGATCGTATTTCGTATGCCTGTGGCGGATGGATGCCACCACCGCCGCTCGTAACGCTTCTTCCTCTAGTGCTCGCCCGGAGGCGGTCCGACCCACTCGGCCGCTGCCCCGAACCGACGTATGCGCTGCGATGGCCTGCGCCTCCTCAGCCGGGCAGCCTGGAAACATCTGCCGAATCGATTCGGCCATTCGCATCGCGAGACCCTGATCCTGTCTATCGCGATAGATCTCGGACCGCTCGCGCCGGACACTCCGCTGCTCAGCATCGGCGGAGCACTCTGCCCCCGCCTGCTCCAGTGCAGATTCTTCGACCAGCACTCCCTGGCGTTCGTAGCGCTTGCGAGTCCTGCTAAAGCGAACCACCACGGCGGAAAGTGCGCTGTGCTTCCGAGCACGTCGGGTCAGAGCGGTATCGCCTCTGGGCAGGTAAACCAAATGGTCGAGATCGGCACATGTGAGGCAAAGCGGTCGTTCGCCCTCCATAAATAGGAAATCGCCTCCCAATAGCTCCTTTCCGCAATCGGTGCACTTCGACTCGCGGAGGATGTCGAACACCACGAGGTCCTTCGCTTCTGACGATTGATGATCGGCTGAACCTGGTTTCATGTCACGCTCTCTTGCACTTTGCTCCGATCAATCCGCCGTTTACCGGAGAGATCTGGGTAAGGTGATTGTGCGACGAGCAGGCATTCCGCTACGCAGAAAACCGAGACGCCAGGAATCCGCATTGTACCTCCACCTGCTCGCAGACAGCGACATTCACCTGCCGGTCTTCCGTTCTGCTGATCTGCACAGGCGGACAACTATCGCAACATCGGGATTACGGTGAAATCACCGGCGGTCAAAACGCGCTATCGCCTTCTGATTGCAACAACTATGCCCATGAGCTTCGACGGAGACAAGACCGCGTTACCGGCTAGTCGATCCTCCCCGAGGTCTATAATCCTCAGTTTCTGGGAGGCAGTGGATGCAACGGAACTTCGTTCTTGTTTTCATGCTTCTGAGCGCCTTGTGCACATCGGCAACTCTGGCCGATGACCAGTCGCTGATAGGCTATTCCGCCGAAGGCGCGAGGATTGAGCACGATTGGGAGGGTAAATTCCGCGCCATCCCGAGTCCTGACAACCAACGCGATTACATGAAGAGGCTCTCCGCTCGCCCGCATCACGTTGGCTCGCCCTATGACAAAGACAATGCCGAGTGGCTCCTGGGGAAAATGAAAGAGTGGGGACTCGATGCGCACATCGAAAATTTCGAGGTCCTCTTTCCCACGCCGAAGGAGCGCGTCCTCGAGTTGGTCGAACCCGCGAAATTCAAAGCGTCCTTGCACGAACCGCCGATCGAGGTTGATCCCACTTCCAACCAGCAAGCCGAACAACTCCCTACGTATAACGCCTATTCGGCCGATGGCGATGTCACCGCGCCTTTGGTCTACGTGAATTACGGTGTGCCGGAGGATTACGAAAAGCTGGAACGCCTAGGCGTCTCGGTCAAGGGAGCGATCGTGATTGCGCGGTATGGACAGTCTTGGCGCGGCATCAAGCCCAAGGTGGCGGCCGAGCATGGTGCTGTCGGCTGCATCATCTACTCCGACCCACATGACGACGGCTACTTCGAGGACGACGTTTTCCCCGGAGGCCCCATGCGCAACAAAAACGGGGTGCAGCGCGGAAGCGTCATGGATATGCCGACCTACCCAGGGGATCCGCTCACTCCCGGCGTGGGCTCCGTGGCTGGTGCCAAGCGCCTCGACCTAAAAGACGTGACAACCCTCACCAAAATTCCCGTGCTGCCCATTTCCTCTGGCGACGCGCAGCCCTTGCTTAGCGCGCTCAAGGGTCCGGTGGCTCCGGAATCGTGGCGTGGATCTTTGGCAATGACTTACCACGTAGGTCCTGGTTCGGCGAAGGTGCACCTGGTGGTGAAGTCCAATTGGGACATGAAGCGACTGTACGACGTGATAGTTAAGATTCCCGGCTCGATCTATCCGGATGAATGGATCGTCCGCGGCAACCATCACGATGCCTGGGTTAATGGCGCGGAAGATCCGATCGCTGGCGCGGTGGCCGAACTAGAGGAAGCCCGCAGCTTCGCAGAACTGCTGAAACAAGGCTGGAAACCGAAGCGCACCATCATCTACTGTCTTTGGGACGGTGAGGAACCCGGGCTGCTCGGCTCGACTGAATGGGCTGAGACTCACGCTGACGAACTCCGCCAGCACGCCGCCGTTTACATCAACACCGATGGCAACGGGCGCGGGTTCCTGGAGGTTAACGGTTCGCATACGCTGGAAAAATTCATCAACGGAGTAGCCAAAGATATCCAAGACCCAGAAAAAAAGATCAGTGTCTGGCAACGCGCGCGCGCCCACGATATCGTGGATAGCAAGTCCGACGACGATCGAAAGGAAATCCGTCAACGTGCTGACCTCAGGATCCCGGCCCTGGGTTCAGGCTCGGATTACACCGTTTTCGTCGATCACCTGGGAATTGCCTCAATGAACCTAGGCTACGAGGGGGAGGATCACGAAGGCATTTACCACTCGATTTATGACGACTTCTACTGGTATACCCACTTCTCCGACACCGACTTCAGCTACGGCCGTGCCCTGTCTCAAACTGTGGGGAGCGCAGTTATGCGCCTGGCGGATGCTGACCTGCTGCCCTACGATTTCACGGATCTCGCCGACACCATCCACAAGTACACAGACGAACTCCAGAAGCTGCTCAAGAAAAAACAGGACGAGATCGCAGAACAGAACAAGGAAGTGGAGGACGGAGACCTTGTCGCTAATGCCGATCCCAAGAAGCCATACGTTGCGCCTGCTGTCGAAGAGGTACCGCCCCACCTAAACTTCGCGCCTTTGCTCAACGGATCCGACGTCCTAGCGCGCAGCGCCAAGCGTTATCAAAAGGCCTTGGACAGCGTAACTACCGATGGCGGATTGGCACTCGCACAGCCATTAATCAAGTCCTTGAACGCGAAGCTCATCCAGAGTGAACGCAAGCTCACCAGCGCCGACGGTCTGCCCGGCCGACCTTGGTATCAACACATGGTCTACGCGCCTGGGTTCTACACCGGCTATGGAGTGAAAACGATTCCGGGCGTCCGCGAAGCTATTGAGCAGAAGAAATGGAAAGAAGCAGACCAGCAGATGGCGCGCGTGGGCATGGTTTTAGAAGATGAGGCTGCACTGATTGATTCCGCGGCCGCGGAATTGGAAAAACAAAGATAGGATCTGTTAACTCAATCGGGTTGCGAGAACACGGATTCATCGACATAGCATTGACCCTGGTCGGTAAGTTCTCAATGCGTGTAATCGCCAGTTTCCGTCAATTGACCGTTCCTGGGAATCGAGTCCGTGCCAGGGAGAGAGGATGTTGCTCGTTCGTCAGAAGAAGGCGATCAGTGCGTTGCATCTTCTTCCAGTCGTACTCGTAGGCCGTTCCACAAATGGAACAGATCTGATAGTGCCGGCCATTGCCACTGAGTCGTGGCCAAGCAAACCGATGGGGGCAAAACTCTCCGAAGAGTCGCTGCAAAAATCTCATGTCTGCTCCGTTCGCTTCCGCACGGGCCAGACTCGGCGGCGGTGACCTGTTCTGAAGAGTGGCAAGTGAATTGATTTGACTACCACGCGGCCACACTTTCAAATTACGAGAGTGCACTCCAGGTATGCGACCAAATTCCTATATCGTGTCTGTATGATATTGAACGACTCCTTGCCGACTGGCGTTGGCTCTGCCCCAAACCGATGACATTGTTAGCCAGGAGCGCATTTGGAGACCTGTTCCTCCGGGATGAATCGGAAGAAGTATTCAGACTTGATGTTGCAGTCGGGAGGCTGACGAAAGTAGCGAATTCGGAACCTGAGTTTCGTGAATTAGCAGGAAGGCGGGAGAAACAGGGAGAGTGGTTTCGAGAGGCTGCCGAGCAGTCCGTATAGGCACGCGGACTGAAGCCCGATGCTACTCAGCATCGGTTTTAGCGTGCCGCTTACCTTTGCTGAAAGCGGCTCTCCTGATCCCTTCGTCGCTGATCTATACGAACATATATCGTTTCTCGGCGACCTTAACCGACAGATTTCAAGCCTGCCTGACGGGCAAAGGTTCGGCTTGCGTGAAGCGCTGACACGCTAGGGTACAACCTGATCGGCTACACGATTCGGGACGCCAGCAACGGAACGTCGTTCTTTCAGCAGGTTGAAAATCGATCTCCCAAAGAGCCTTTGATTAACGGAGAAACATGACGAAACGGAACAATCGCCCGGCGGTTTTGCATTTGCGGAAGCTGAAAGGAGAACCTGGGATAAATCTCCCTTCGCTCAGCAAGGCACGGCTGAAGGAACTCATCGAACAAGCGATCGTGGATGCTTACGGCGAAGAAGAACAAGTGGGCGGTTTTTTCACCATGATTGAGGAATACCTAGCGTTGCCGTTCCGTGTGAAGGTCCTCGGCGTCGATGCTGACGTGGAGAAAGTCGACATGACGCTAGACGGCCAAATTGTTGCCATTTGTCGAGGCAAAACGCGGCAGAAGATCCCAATCCTGGACCTGCCTTTGCCGACGCCGGCACCAGCAGGCGTGGAATGGATTGTCGCTTATCGCCACTGGCGCCGAGGGACTTGGTGAGCGAATACCAGTACTACGATTTCCGCGCAATTGACCGTCCGCTGACGAAAAAGACATGGCAGCGCTCCGTTCCATTTCGACGCGGGCCGCAATCACCACCACGAGCTTCACGAACCACTACGAATGGGGAGACCTGAAAGCCAATCCGAGCAAGCTGCTGGAGAAGTATTTTGACGCTTTTGTCTACGTCGCGAACTGGGGGACGCATGAGTTCTATATTCGCCTCTCGCAGGAATCGGTCGACTACAAGTTGCTCAAGACCATGGTCCGAGGCGAGACCGTGCGTATCCGAAGAAGCGCGAGATTCGTGATCGTTGAATTTGGAAGTGAGTCGGAATGGGATGGCGAGGACGACGGGACCGGATGGATGGCCTCCCTGATGCCTCTGCGCTCAGACCTGCTTCGCGGCGACCTCCGATGCCTGTTCCTTGGCTGGCTTCGCACCGCGCAGGATGGAGGACTTGATGAAGATGAATTGGAGCCGCCCGTGCCTGCAGGCTTGCAAGAATTGTCCAGTCCCCTCGATGCGCTGATCGAATTCCTCGAAATCGATGAGGATCTGGTCGAGGTTGCAGCACAGGCTTCAGAACCGCTCACCGCTGGACCGAGCCGCAAAGAGCTGTCTGCATGGATTCGAGGCATGTCGGAAAAGGACAAGAACGAGTTGCTCATTGCGGCGGCAGTGAAGCGGGGCGAGCGCTGGCGAAACCACTCGTGCAGCGTTTTCGGCATAAGGGCTTACAGCAAACCTCCGACGGGCTCGCTGAAAGCCAACGGCGTAAGGCGGGCCATCTCCTGGCGGCGGCCCATGCGCGTGCGAAGGAGGGAGCCCGGCTGCTGAACGAACAGCGCATAGCGGAAGCGGCAAAACGACGGGCAGAGGATAAGCTCGATGCCGACTCACCCAGGCCCAGGCCGGGCCGTGATAACTTTTAGCAGACCGCAGACCCTACGGTTGTTGCGACGCCTATGACTCAGGACGCAATCCGGCGATATGGAATCGCGGCGGCGTTCGTGTCGGTTGCGTTCGTTTGCACCTTGTTTTTGCAGCGCTTTTTCCCTTATCCATTTCTATTCTTATTTTTTGCGGCGGTTATGGCCAGTGCCTGGTTCGCCGGGACCGGCGCTGGCTTCTTCGCGGTGCTGGTCTCGACGCTGGTCGTGGCTTACTTTTTTGTGCCACCGTATTACTCCTGGGCCATCACTCCGACCGCGATTTCCTATTTTGTCGGGTTTGTGGTCTGCGCGCTGGTGGTGAGCTGGGTAAGTTCAGAGCGAAGGAAGACCGAAGAAGCGCTGCGGGAAACCCGTGATGAACTGGAAATCCGAGTCTCGGAACGCACGGCCGCGCTCATGCGGACGCAGACTGAACTGGCACGCCTTTCGCGAGTGTTGAGTATGGGAGAACTGACTGCGTCGATCGCGCACGAAATTAGCCAGCCGCTAACGGCCGTCGTTACCCACGGGCAGGCTTGTCTGGAGTGGCTGTCAGGGAATCCGCCCAATCTGGAGAAGGCGCGCCTGAGCACGGAAAGTGTCGTCCGCGATGGAACCCGTGCGGGGGCAGTGATCGACCGCGTGCGCGCGCTATTTCGCAAAGAAGCGCCGGTAAAGGATTGGACCGACTTGAATCAGGTGATTCACGAACTGACTGTGTTCTTACACAACGAGGCTGACGCACGTCGAGTCTCAATGCGGACGCAACTGTCGCCGGCGTTGCCGAATGTGATGGCCGACAAAGTGCAATTGCAGCAGGTAGTGATGAACCTCATTCTGAACGGCATGGATGCGATGAGCGGCAATAACGTACGCGAGAGAGAACTGGTGATACGTTCGCAGAAAGATACCGGCGATCAGGTTCTGATCGCTGTCGAAGACTCCGGCTCGGGGCTCGATCCGGAGACGGCTGAAAAAATTTTTGATCCATTCTTCACCACCAAGCCGCACGGCATCGGTGTGGGTTTATCGATTAGCCGCTCGATTATTGAGTCGCACGGGGGCAGGTTGTGGGCTTCGCCGCGTCCGGCTGGAGGGGCGGTCTTCCAATTTACGCTTCCGGTCGGTGCGGGAGAATCCCATGTCTGATCCGCGGCACACCGATCAGCGGCCCACAATTTTTGTGGTGGACGATGACGCCTCGGTGCGCGAAGCGGTGAGCAATCTTTTGGAATCCGTGGGATTTGACGCGCAGGCGTTTTCCTCGACTGAAGGCTTTCGCAATGCTCCGCGCCCAGACGCCCCCAGTTGCCTGGTGCTCGACATCAAGCTTCCCGGAGCCAACGGCCTGGATTTCCAGGATGCACTGGCCACAGCCGGGATCTCGATTCCAATCGTTTTTATTACCGCGCACGGGGATGTTCCCATGGCTTCGCGCGCCATGAAGGCCGGCGCGGTGGAGTTTCTGATGAAGCCGTTCCAGAAAGAAGACTTGCTGGCGGCAATTCGTCAAGCTCTGGAACGAGATCTAATCGCGCGGCAACAAGACACGGAGATCGCATCCCTCCGCTCTCGATTTGACGAACTGACCGCACGCGAACGTGAAGTCATGGATCTGGTGGTCGAAGGTTTGACCAACAAAGAGGTAGCGGAGAAGCTGGCCATCAGTGAAGTCACCACCAAAATGCATCGCGGCCAGGTCATGCGAAAAATGATGGCGCCATCGCTAGCGGACCTGGTGCGTATGTCTGACAAACTCAAAAGCCGCGACCGCGGCTAGGTTTCTCCTTATCTTCATGTTCTTATCTTCTGTTCTTATCCCCGCGATAACTTCTTTCTATCGGAACCCATACCTAAGGATGATTGTCCGGTCGCGTGCATAGACGTAGTTTCTAAGGTATGAGTGCATCCGCAGATTGGAGTCCGGCGAAACATCTTCCCATTGAGGCTGTCAACCTGGGCCGTTCCACAGGCGATGCTTCAGGTGTTGCCCTACTGCAGCGGGTTGCCGGGCGCATGTCTGGAGCGTTGCCCCTTGAAGCCGTGTTGCGGGAGTTGATGGATTTCGCGACCTCAGTGGCCAAGTGCGACTCCTGCTTTATCTATGTGCTCGAAGACAAAGAACTGGTGCTGCGAGCGTCGAAGAACCACCATCCGCGTCTGGTCGGCCACCTGCGAATTAAGATCGGCCAAGGGATTACCGGTTGGGTGGCCCAGCATCGGGAGCCGGTTTTCGTGTCGCGCAATGCCGCGGCAGATCCTCGCTTCAAGTTGTTCGCCGAGTTGCCGGAAGACCGCTTCGAAGCGTTTCTTTCCGTGCCGCTAGTGAGCCAGGGACGTCTGGTTGGCGTCATCAATCTGCAGAATCGCGAAGCCTGCGTCTATAGCGGTCGCGAAATTGGATTGATTTCTACGCTGGGTTTTCTGGTTGGCGCCGAGATCGGCAGAGCGCGATTGGAAAACGAAAACTCCGAGCTCACCACCCAGCTCGAGGTCCGCAAGGTGGTAGAGCGCGCCAAAGGGATCCTGCAACAGGACCTGCGCCTCAGTGAAGAAGCCGCCTATCAGATGTTGCGGCGCGAAAGCCAGCAGCGACGCAAGTCCATGAAGGATGTCGCGGAAGCCATCATCCTGAGCCACGCCATTAAACAGAGTTGAAGAAGACTCTGACCTCAGCACTCAGCCCTCAGATCGGACGGACGAGGACGCCTGTCCCTCCAAAGACTCGACTCGTGGAGCGGTGGGCGTCCGCGCCCGCTCACTCCCGGCGCTCGAATTCACGGTCCACAACCTGACCTGATGTCCGCGATAAAAAGTTTGAATTTGACTTTCCATGTACCCTACGCGAGAATCCGCCTCAAGCTGTAAAGAGTTTCGTTCTTTCCTCTCTTCGACGCCGAACAGAGGAGTCCTTCGGCACGACGCCGTGCCAGTCTCGTAGCCACATTCTAGATGGCGGTTCGATCTGCCTAATTGCGGATAGCTCCGACTTGTATCACTGCGCCGGTCGTCGGTCGCTGATGATGCACGTGGTCACGGTCTGCCGGCGAAGTCACTCGATTTTTTACGCAAACTGCGAGTGCGAATGCGTTTCGGGAACTTGTCCCGCGCGCCGCTAAAGCTTTTGCGGTTCGAGCTACGAGGCGAGGTGGCGGAATGCGAGTGGATGGCGCGTCCTGCCGACGCCTGGGATGCGGACCTGCCGCCCAGCGTGGGAAAAAGAAACGCTTCATCACAGGCGCTGGAAGATTCGCTCGCGGTGCGAGAGATGTTGTTCGCCGCAATGCCCGGTGTTTCCAGCGCGGCGTTTCGAGTGTACCGTGCCGTCGAAGGAGCAGAGGCTGAATTGATCATCGTTGGCACAGTTGAGCGCGACGAGCAGGTGGCGGGAAACGTTCGTTCCTTGGCCATGCGCGCCCAGCTATTTGGCTTTCGTTTTTGGATGGACAACGGAGTTTTGGGGACTTTGCAGTCGACCGAGTGCGACATAAGTCCCTGAAATGCGGTGAGAGTTTACGCGTTGGTTTCAACGGCTGCAAAGCCGACTTGCGGATGGCTGAACACGAATCAAAAAACTCAAACTGAAGGAGCTACTACATGTCTGTGATCGCTGAAAAGAGAAAGAGATTATCTCTCTCCCAAAAGTTCTCCCGGCTGGCCGGCCGCCTGCGGGACCGTGAATGGCGCAAGTATGGAGGCGCGCTATTCGCAGGCAAAATACTGGGTGTGGGACTGGTTCTGCTGGTCATGATGGTTGTTTCCGGTCTTTTCTTCACCCACGTGTACGCCCAGACCGGTACGCCCGAGGTCAAGGCCGCTGACGTCGTCAATCCCGTGAACACCGCTTGGACACTGATAGCTGCCTTTCTGGTGTTCGGCATGCAGGTCGGCTTCACCATGCTCGAAGCGGGCTTCTGTCGCTCCCGCGAAACCGTAAACGTCCTCGTGGAATGCGTGGTCGATACCTGCCTATGCGGCATCCTGTTCTACGCCATCGGCTTTGCCTTCATGTTTAGCCACGGGAACGGGTTCATCGGTTATCACTGGTTCTTCCTACAGAACGCCCCTGCAACTTATGAAACCACTGGAGTGGCATTCCTGGCGGTCTGGATCTTCCAATTTGCCTTCGCCGATACTTGCTCGACCATTACATCGGGCGCAATGATCGGCCGCACCGATTTCGTCGGCGACCTTCTGTACAGCTTCTGCGTTACCGGTTTCATTTACCCGATCGTCGGACATTGGGCCTGGGGACCGGACGGCTGGCTGGCAAACATGGGTAGCGACGGCCACTTCTATCCTGCGCTAGGAATGGGATTCCATGATTTCGCCGGATCGACGGTCGTACATACCATCGGCGGATTTATCGCCTTGGCCGGCGCCATCGTTCTCGGCCCGCGGCTGGGACGCAAGTTCAAGCGCGATGGCGGACAACCCATGCTGCCGCACGATCTGACGATCGCAGTCAGCGGTGGATTAATTCTTTGGTTCGGCTGGTACGGGTTCAATCCCGGCAGCACACTCTCGGCAATGGACTTTGTAGGCATCGGCCGGGTGGCGACGAATACGACCCTCGCCGCATGCGCCGCTGGTCTTACCTCGATCCTCTACGGTTACTTTAAAATGAAAACCTGGGACGCCGGCTATACCACTAACGGATTCCTGGCCGGACTTGTTGCAATTACCTGCCCTTGCTACTGGGTCAGTCCAACGGGTGCAGTCCTCCTCGGCGGGATCGCCGGCGTGTTAGTCATCGTAGGCGTCGATGCTCTGGAATGGCTGCGAATTGATGATCCCATCGGTGCAGTGCCGGTTCACGGACTCTGCGGCATTTGGGGGACGTTGTCACTCGGTTTGTTTGCGTGCGGGCAGTATGGTGCGACCGGCCCAATCGCGCCGGACAACTCCGCGCCGCTGAGAGGACTCTTCTATGGTGGTGGAATGCAGGTGCTGAAAGCCCAAATGATCGGCAGCGCTTGCATAACCCTGGCCACATTCGGAGTTGCCACGGTGGTGATGCATGTGGTCAACGCGATGGGACTGCTGCGGCTGCCCGCAGAGGACGAACTTTACGGCATGGATCTGCACGAGCACGGTATTTCGGCCTATCCGGAATACGTCATTTCGGCAATCGGAGCGCCCGGAGGCATGACGCAGGAATTGCCTGTGGCCCACGCCAAGGCGAGCACTGCGGTGAGCTCGCTGTCACGCGCAGTGAGCTGACGAACCTGTTGGCTTAGCTCGCGAGAACCGGAGGCAGAAGAATTCTGCCTCCGGCAACCTGATTGATAAACGACGCCTAAGGAGCGGAGATGATTAAAATTGAAGCAATAATTCAGCCCAATAGATTCGACGCCGTAAAGCAAGCGCTGATCGATATTGGGGTTGATGGAATGACGGTTTCAGAAGTGCGGGGCCACGGCCGGCAGAAGGGGCACAAAGAAAGCTACCGTGGCGGTGAATACACCGTTGATTTGCTACCGAAGGTGAAGATTGAAACGATCGTGGAGGACAAAATTGTGGAGGCGGCTGTCGACGCGATTTTGAAGACCGCATCTACCGGGAAGATGGGCGACGGAAAAATCTTCCTGTACAAAGTTGAAGAGGCGATTCGCATCAGAAGCCAGGAACGTGGCGTCGCAGCCATCTGACCCACCTGGAATGGTTTCCCAGCAACTGGTAAAGGTAGCGCACAAAAGCAAGGCAGCGGGACGCAATATCTTTGCGCCCCGCTGCTTGTGTAAGAGGCCGACTGGGGCCTGCGGCGAGACATTTTCGACGCGCGTATAGTAACTTCAAGTAGAAGCAAATATGTCCCGGGGGATCCGGGAGATCGGGCACAGAGGTTATTCTGAGCGCCGACGTGCCGTATCGCACGGTTTTTTTCGCGTTTAATGTCCACTCTTCAAAACACCACAAAACGTCCAGTCGTCCGGGTCTTCGTCGCGACCACGGTGCTGTTGAGCTTCATCTCTTTCTGGCGTGCGGCGGCGATTGTGCTTTCTGATCTTGGGTCGTCCGCGTATTACGTTGGCGGCGATGCGGAGAAAGTCATCGGCAAGAGCGCACCTTGGTTCATCCTGGCGGTGATGTTGTTCGCCAATTGCGTTCGCGCTCTTTACGTCGAGTCCACCAGCATGTTCGTTCGTGGCGGCGTCTACTGTGTGGTCCGGCGGGCCATGGGCGGGACGCTGGCAAAATTTTCAGTGTCTGCTCTGTTGTTCGACTACGTCTTGACCGGCCCCCTCAGTTCCGTAGTCGCCGGACAATACCTCGCCGGTTTTATTCAAGACACCGCTCTCTACCTCCGCCACCCATTTCACCATTTTCCCGAGAACACTTTTGCCGCTGTCTTCGGCATCCTGGTCACTCTTTATTTCTGGTGGAAGAACACGCAGGGCATGCACGAGTCCAGCACCAAAGCAGTCCAGATCATGATCATCACCACGGTGATGGTGGTGATTCTGATCCTGTGGTGCACCATCACTCTCTTCCATGCCCCCTTCCAGGTTCCACCGAACCCGCTGAAGTATGGCATCACTCTGGATAACGATTCCCTGGGATGGTTGACCGCGCTAAAGGGGACCTGGCTGAGCCACTTGACCATGTTCATCTTGTTCGTGGGATTCGGGCATTCGGTGCTGGCCATGAGCGGCGAGGAAACCCTAGCCCAGGTAAATCGCGAAATTGCCCACCCCAAGCTGAAGAACTTGAAGAAAGCGGCAGTCGTAATCGGGGTTTACGCCCTCTTGTTCACCGCCCTGACTTCCTTCTTCGCGGTGATGATCATTCCCGACAAGGTCCGGCCGGAGTACTTCGGCAACCTGATCAGAGGCATTGCCATGCACCTTTGGGGACCGCTCTGGGCCAGACTGGTTTTTCATGGCTTCGTGGTGCTGGTCGGGGTTCTCATTCTTTCCGGCGCCCAAAATACTTCGATTGTGGGCGCCAATGGCGTGCTCAACCGTGTTGCCGAAGATGGCGTCCTGACTGACGCCTTTCAGAAGCCACATCCGCGCTATGGGACCAGCTACCGGATCATCAATCTCATCGTCGGACTGCAGTTGCTGACCATTATCCTGACCCGCGGAAACGTCTTCACCCTCGCCGGCCTCTATGCTTTCGGAGTGATTTGGAGTTTTTCGATGATGGCGCTTGCGGTGCTGGTGTTGCGATACACCGAGCCCTCCAAGCGCGAATGGAAAGTTCCCCTGAACATCCCTCTAGGCAAGGGACGCGAGTTGCCGCTGGGGGTGATCTTGATCGCGACCGTGCTGTTCATCACGGCGCTGGTAAACTTCTTCACTAAGTACACGGCAACGATTGGCGGGGTTTTATTCAGCCTGGTGTTCTTTGCTCTGTTCACTTATTCCGAGCGGCGGGTGGCCCGGCAGCGCGCGGGCAAACCCGAGGGCCTGGACCAGTTTCGGGTCTATGGCAGTGAACAGCCGGAGAACGCAACCCTGGGAGTCCGCCCCGGCAACATTCTGGTCGCCGTCCGTGATCCGAAAAACTTGTACTATCTCCGCGAAGTCCTGCGGAGAACAGACACAACGCAGCAGGACGTCGTAGTCATGACAGCGCGGCTCTATCATCGTGAGCATTCCTTCGGCGGCAACACCATGTTTGAGGCGAGTCAGGTTTTCGACCATTACGAACAAGAGTTGTTCACTGCGGCGGTCGCCGCAGCGGAGAAAGAGGGCAGGCCGATTTCGCTTCTGGTGGTCCCCGCCAGTGACGTATTTGATGCGATCATTGTGACCGCACAGCGGCTTGAATCGAGCCGCATTGTCTGCGGCTTGTCGAATAAGCTGACCCCGGACGAGCAAGCCAAACTGACCGGCGACGCCTGGGAACGGCTGCCCGATCCCAAACCGCGCCTAGTCATGGAAGTACGTTTGCCGAACGGTGTCTCGCGCGAATACTACCTCGGCCCGCACGCACCGCGACTGCGCAATCAGGACCTCGATTTGCTGCACCACCTGTGGCTGGAGATCACGTCCGACCCCCGCTTCGCCGGCGCGCACCACTATCACGTGATTGCGGTCGCGCTGGCAGAACTGGAGCGCGAGTTGAACAGTGGACAGCGGTCCGAAGTCCTCGACAAGCTGTGGCAGGAACTGCAGAAAAGATCTGAAGACGACCTCTGAGTTCCTGCCAACATTCGCCGGAAGTGCGTTTTTGTCCTGCTAATTCACCCGAAGAAGCATTAACGTACCACTCTCCAGCTTCACATTATTCTTCTCCGAACTCAACACGGAACCCTGGGTTGAATTTGCCGGTGTCGCAAGGTTCAGATTCGAAATTCCCACAACTCCTTGCGTACTTCCGGTAATGGGCGGATGCGCACTGGCTCCACTCTGAGTGCTGCCGGACGACTCACTGCCAGCGGTAGCAGAGGTCGGCACTTGCGGTGGAGTTCCGCCAGTCCCTGATCGGCTATTGCCGTTACTAGGCATTCCGCCGGGGCTCGGCGTGTTGGCGGGGTTACTCGCGCTCTCACTACCAGCGCTGGCGCTTGAAGTCGGCGGTGCAACGATTGCCTGTATGGACATCGGTAACTGCACGTCGCCTCGATCTTTCACTACTGCGTGGTCAAAAGCGATTCCGACTTGCGATTCCGGCTGTTCCTTGCTGCGCGCCTGCGCCTCCGTGATGTGCCCGAGCACTTTGGTGTCCTTGGGCACGAGGATCTGGCCATTCTGGGCCTTCAAGTCTTGCGTAACTTTGGCCTCCACTTCGTCGCCGGTCTTCGCTTTCTTGGCGTCAATAGTTTTCGTCAACTGCACCGGGATAATACTGCCTGGCGCGATTCGGATGTTTCCAGGGCCACTTGCCTGTCCCGAACTCGCTGGCTCAGATTGAGTTGTCGTCGCGGGACTCTGTTGGCCTGGCGACGCCGAGTCGTTGTTTTGCGATGGGGTTGCGGCCTGTGCGAGGGAGACTCCGCACAGCATCGCGCCTGCAAAGATTCCAGTCAGAAGGGTTTTCATAGAATATTTCTCCGTGTTGCTTGGATGCCTACTCGCAGGCTCTTGTTTTCTGGAAATGTCATGCGAGAGGAGCAGGCTATTGGACCGATGTCTGACTGTGCTTACAGTGTTTTCAGGAGGTTAGCAGGATTCGTCAGCGAGGCACCCAGGTGGGATTCTGCGTGAATAGTCCGTTCACAAATCCCATCTGGTAGACGATGAAGAGGCCAAAGCAGAGGCTGATCACTCCGCTGGCGGTTCCGAGGCTGCGGTTCAGGCGTGCGAAGCGAGCTTGCGAAAAAGTGAACGGCATGGCGATCACTGCGGTGATCAGCATCATTCCCGCGATGGTGCCGATTCCGAAGACCAGCAAGTATGCTACCGCCGCAACCGGTGTGCGGATCGTGGTGAGAACCAGCAAGGCCACCGCAGCCGAACCGGCCAGACCGTGAACGATACCGACCGCCAGAGGGCGAAGAACCTGATATAGCCCCAGCATGCCAAAAGCTCGATCCATCCAACTCACCGGAGTCGCATTCTCGGCGTGGCCGTGAGTTTCCGGAGCATGTCCGTGGGAATGGCTATGGATGTAGTCTCCGTGAAGGTGGGGATGAGAGTGCGCTGCTTTGCGCGCCGGACTCCATTTTTCTGTGATCCAGCGAATGATTCCGGATAAATTCAGGATGCCGAGCAGGATCAACATCAGGCCGACCGAGAGTTCCGCGGTGAGACCCACTCTCGGTGGGATCGCCAGCCCGAAGAGGATGATCGCTGATCCCACAATGAGGATGGTAATCGTATGGCCCACTCCCCAGAGGGCGCCGATCGAAGCCGCATGCTTCATGCTTCGTTGGCGGCTGACAATCGTAGTGACAGCAATGACGTGGTCGGGATCGGTGGCGTGGCGCATTCCCAGGAAAAAACCGATCGCGGTGATGGAGAAGAGAGTGAGCATTTTCGTTTCAGACTGCAATGATAAGCAACTATCGCCCGACACCGGGGCTTCGAGCCAGACGGTGGCCAAGCGGAATGTCTGCCAAGTCCACCCAGTGGTACGGGGCTTCTTCGCGGACGAAAGTCAGATCACGGATTTCGACGCAACGGCCGCCATTGAATTCCGCCCAGCGGGTACGGGCCACGCGGTAGGCATACTGCGCCTGATCCTCGGCGCCCATCTTCACGATGGTGAGATGCGGCATGTACGGCCACTCTTCATGGCAGAGGAGTGCGCTGGTGTTGAGCAGGTCGTGCAGTTCGCGCATGCGGTAAGCGGCGTGGGCCACGCGGATAAAAACCGTTGGAGTCACCGGGATAAAGGTCTCCACCTCGCCGAGAGAGACTTCAAACGGCTCAACTGCTTTGCAAAGCTCTTCCAGAGCTTCCAGAGCCGCGGTTTCGGGGCCGCAAAGAAAACGTGGCGGCAGTAAAGTCACGTGAGCTGCCAGATGAGGAAGTTCGGGGTGCAATTCCTGGCGGAGATTCTCGACAAATTCTCCGATTTGATTTTGCACGTAAGCGACTAATGCATAGCGCTGCTGCGATGGCATGGCCAACTGAGGATTATAGACTCTGCGCGGAAGGCATGCTGCCCCGACGGTGCTTGCTGTCGACCGAAATCCGCCTTAGTTTAGAATGAGAGAGTCGGGGCGTAGCGCAGCCTGGTAGCGCACCTGCCTTGGGCGCAGGGGGTCGTAGGTTCAAATCCTATCGCCCCGACCAACTTTTCAATGGGTTAGCCGGGTTCGCGCTCTGTCTGCGCTCCGTTTGCACGAAAAGCAAGCTGCGCGACTCTATTACTCGCGGTAGTCATCGCGTCATCAAAGACCATGCCGTAACCCATCGTGGTTGTGATGCTCGCGTGCCTCATCATTGTCCGCTGCGTTGCAATTGAAGTCCCCACAGTATCCAGCCAAGAGCGGTACGTGTGCCGGAATGCGTGGGTGCTGAGATGCCCAATGTTTGCAGCCTTCGCCGCTCGTATAAGCACCCGGCGAGTGTGCGTGTACGAGTACGGCAGCCGACCGATGCTGATTGGACTGGCGAACACCCAATCGTCTGCAACGCCAAATTGACTCACCTGTTTCCACGCCTTCAACCGCGCAAGCAGGCCACCCGCGAGTAGCAACGTCTTGGCTGAACCTTCCGTCTTGCAGTCGTCCACGTGCTGCCGGACAATGCCACGCCGGATGCTGAGCCGTGAGCCGAGCCAATCCACGTCCGCCCATTGCAGTGCAAGGGCCTCACTGATGCGAAGTCCCAAGCAGACGCAGAGTAGAGCCATCGTTGCGAATGGCTCATGCATCTCTGCAAGCAGAGTGTGGAATTGCTCTACCGTCAGGCTGCGAGCCTTCCGCACACGTTTATTTGCTCCCTTGTTCACCACAAGAGATATGGGATTGCGCCCAACGTCCAGAATCCCCGACCACATGGCGAAGTCCACAACGGTATGCATGAGTGAGCGCACGTGCGTTTTGGACTTCGGTGATAGTGGCAACTCGCGGAGCCACAATTCCACGGGACGGGGCTGTACTTCTTGGATAAGAGTCTCGCCCCATTTCGGCAGGATGTGATTCTTCAGGAATGAGCGATAGACCCGTGCCGTAGAATGGCGCGAGGGCATACGCTCGGTTTCGTAACGGGCTATCACGTCGCTTACGGTCTCTCCGGATGCACTCGGCTTCACCTGGACGCGTTCGACTGCTTTCCAGGCCGCCGCTTTGTTTGGGAAGTCTTGCTTTGTACCGATCAACCTTGACCGGCGTGTGCCGGCGTCGTACCAGAGATAGTTCCAAGTCTTGCGTCTCTTATCGAAACGCACAGATCCATGGGTATGTCGCTGCGCTCTTAACATGCTTCCTCCTGAGCAGCGCCAGCGGATGACGGGGTAAGCATAGCATCCAATTCGGAGCGTAGGAATCGCCAGACACAGCGCCGGACGCCGGACAACCGGTGTGCGGGGACGCGGCCTTGACGGACCCACAGCAATAGGGTGCGCGGTCGTACCTTCAAGTGCGCGGCGGCCTCC
>Ga0073928_10004141_pt1 | contig 21880 bp, 20 predicted proteins | sample PaiPotPPA55metaG_FD_76969 | JGI IMG/M metagenome (GOLD analysis project Ga0073928, IMG submission 76969) | Iron sulfur acid spring bacterial and archeal communities from Banff, Canada, to study Microbial Dark Matter (Phase II) - Paint Pots PPA... ...
GGCCGACTGCACCGCCTGGCCGACACCCAGGGGCTGCACCTGACCGCCCGCCGCGGCCCGAGCATGGCCTATCTGGCCCGATTCCGCCCCTGCGCCGCGGCCTGACGAATTCTTGGACAAGCAAACAGGGGCAACCCCGGCACTGGGAAACGATCAATCCGAACGCGGGAGAACCAGCCGCCGACGACCTGGCTCAACCAGCTCACCCGACTTTCATCGGTGCACCACCAAGGTGCACCGACGGAAGTCGGCGGCATAAGTGACGGAACACACCCGGTAGTGATCGCTTGGATGATCACTACCGGGTGTGTTCCGTCTCGTGGTGGTGGGGCTAGTTGCAGGGGCCGCCGTAGACGCACAGGTGGGCGGCGATGGTGGAGAGCTGTGTGGCGTCGTCGTACGTCGTGGTCAGGGTGTTGGTGTAACTCGTCACGGAGACGAAGGCGATGGTGCTGCCCCGCAGGACGAAGTACTCGCGTGTGTAGTCCGGCAGATCGGGGAGTGCGGAGGAGCCCTTGAGGGTCAGCCACGTCGCCCCGGTCGCGCCGTCGCCGCCGGTCTTCGTGACCTGTGCGCCGGTGCCGTTCAACAGGCAGGAAGAGCTGTATTGGCTCTGCAGCCACGTGTAGGTCTGCTGTGCGGAGCTGGCGTCGGCGAAGAAGAAGATGTACTGACTCGCCTGGTTGTTGCCGGTTCCCGTGGTCGCGTTGAAGGCCGTGACCTGCGCGCCGACGGTGCGGTCGAGGAGCTTGGTCGGGTCCGCGCACATGGTCAGCGTCTGCAGGGTGGTGGTGTTCGGGAGGTAGGCCACGGTCGAGGTCAGTTGCTGGCCGCCGGTCGAGTCGGCGGAGGCGGCCTTCCAGCGGAAGGTGCTGGCGAACGGCAGCTGGCCCGCGGTGAGCCACGCCGCTTGGGCCACCTGGTGCGGGTCGGCGGTGGTGGTCTGGCTCGAGGTGGCCGAAGCCGAGCCGGTCGGGCTGGACATCGCCGGGCTCGGGCTCGCGGTGTGCGTCGGGCTGGCGGCCGTCAGTTGCGGTGCGCCGCCGGTCGAAGAGGTGGCCTTGAACGCCGCGGTCGCGCCGATGGCGACGAGGGCGAGGGACACGGTGGACAGGGCGATTCGCTTGCGCATGGTGCGCTTCCTTCCGCGGATTCGGGCGGCCTCGGGGCCGGTGGTCTGTGCGGCGTGTGCCGTGTGGTCGAGCGCGTCTGCGAGTGCGGTGTCGAAGTCCTTGGACATGGCTACTTCTCCCTTCGGCTGGACAGGGACCGGTCGGACGGGTGCGGCGAACGAGGACTCTCGAGGCTGTCCGCGAATTCCGACAGATGGGGTACCAGGGCTTTGCGGCCGCGGACCAGGCGTGCCTTGACGGTGCTGGGTGTCGCGCCCGTTTCCGCCGCGATCTCCTCGATCGAGCGGCCGGCGTAGTGGTACAGGACGATCGCCAACCGCTGATCGGCGGAGATCTTGCGCAGTGCGGCGATGACGGCGATGGCGTCCGGGTTCATCCCGGAGGTCTCGGTCGCCGGCCTCTCACGGCGGTGCGCCTTGAGCCGGTTGACGGCCTTGCGCCAGGACGAGACCGCGAGCCTCGTGGCGACCGTGCGCACCCAGGCCTCCGGGCTCTCTATCTCGGTCGATATCGCGGCCCAGCGCTGCCATGCCCGTGCGTACGCTTCCTGAACGCAGTCCTCGGCCTCGTGCAAGCTGCCGGTCATCACACAGATATGGCTGACGATCCGCCGGTGCGTGGCCGCGTAGAACGCGTCGAAATCCTGGTCGAGACTGACGGCCATGCCACCCCCCTCCCCATCGGTGCCGCGATCCCGTTCGCGGCTTCGGTCACATGACGTTCGGCGAGAGGAGCCAGTGACATCACGGTTCGGTCTCGCTCACCGGGACGCGGGACAGCCGGGAAACGATCACGGCGAACGCGGGAAATCCCACTTGAGCCTACGGCTGCCGCGCTGCTGAGTGGCGGGTGCGGGACGATGGTGTCCATGGATGAACTCGGTGCCGCGCTGCGGGCCTGGAGGGACCGGCTGGAGCCGGAGACGGTGGGTTTCGCACACGGTGCTTCCCGTCGTGTCCCCGGTCTGCGCCGCGCGGAGTTGGCGGCGCTGGCCGACATCTCGGTCGAGTACGTGGTCCGGCTCGAGCAGGGGCGGGTGGCGACACCTTCGGCGCAGGTCTGCGCCGCTTTGGCCCGCGCCTTGCACCTATCCGACGACGAACACGCCCACCTGCTGCGGATGGCGGGCCACGCCGCGGACCCCGGCCGGGTTCCGCGGATCATCCCGGAGAGTCTGTACCGGATCGTGGACCAGTTGGCCGGCAATCCCCTCGCGATCTACGACGCCACCTGGCAGTTGCTGCACTGGAATCCGCTGTTCGCGGCTACGTTCGGCGATCCCACGGTGCGCGGCGTCGGCGATCGCAACGTGCTGGTCTGGCAGTTTCTGGGCGAGTTGCCGCGGGTGCGGCAGAGCGCGGCCGAGCGGGAGGCGTTCGAGGAGTCCCTGGTCGCCGATCTGCGTGCGACGACGAGCCGATACCCCCGTGATCCCGACCTCGCGGCGCTGCTCGCGAGGTTGAACCGCAGCCCGCGGTTCGCCCTGCTGTGGAGCCGCCGATCGGTGGGCGGCCACCAGAGCTCGCACAAGCTCGTGCAGCACCCGGACGTCGGAGACCTCGTCCTGAACTCGGACGTGCTGACCACCCAGGACACGGACCTGCGCCTGGTGATCTACACGCCGCAGCCGAACACCGACGCGCGCAGCAAGCTCGAACTGCTTGCCGCCATAGGCGTCCAACGGATGTCTCCGCAGGTATGACAACCCGGCCCACCGCGCCCGCGATGGGCCGGGCCGCTGCGTGGTACGCGCCGTACCAGCAAGTCCCGTAGCTCCCGCCGCCGCTCGCGGTGGCTCAGCATCGACTGTGTGAACAGCGCACAACGATGCTGTTCGGAGCCAGGAGGAATCAGCATGACCACCACGTTCATCACCGGAGCCAACAAGTCTCTCGGCTTCGAGGCCGCTCGCCGCCTGGTCGAGGCGGGGCACACCGTCCTGATCGGCGCTCGCGATCCGCGGCGCGGTCAGGCCGCGGCCGAGTCGCTCGGCGCCCGGTTCGTCCAGATCGACGTGACCGACGACGCCTCGGTCCAGGCCGCGGCCGCCGACGTCGCCGCGCACGAGGGAGGGATCGACGTCCTGGTCAACAACGCCGGCGTCCTCGGCCGGGTCGGCCCTGTCGAGCAGTACACCGCGGCCGACATGGGCGCCGTCCTGGATGTCAACGTCATCGGGATCGTGCGCGTCACGCACGCGTTCCTCCCGCTGCTGCGCGACTCGTCCAACCCCGTCATCGTCAACGTCTCCAGCGGGATGGGCTCCTTCGGCCTGACCCAGGACCCGACGCGGATTGAGTCGCAGTACGCCCTGCCCCTCTACGCCGCCTCGAAGGCCGCGGTCACGATGCTCACGACGCAGTACGCCAAGGAACTCAAGGACGTGAAGGTCAACGCCGCCGACCCCGGACAGACCGCGACCGACTTCACCGGCGGCCTCGGCCACAGCGTCGCCGACGGCGCCGCGTCCATCGTGACCCTCGCGACGATCGGCCCGGACGGGCCGACCGGACAGTTCATCGACCGGTCAGGGAACCTCCCCTGGTGACCCTGCTCCGTGCGCACGGAGTCGGTCGGCGGGCTGTCAGTCGACGAGCGCCTGGGTGCCGAGGATGATCGCGAGGGCGAGGCGTTCGGCGTCGGCGCTGCCTGGTTCGGCGGTGTAGACGGTTATGCGCAGGTCGTCGCCGACGACGAGGAGGGTGTCGCAGTCGAGGGTGATGCGGCCTACGGCGGGGTGCTCGATGATCTTGTGTCGCGATTGATCCTGGTGCGGGAGGATCTCGGCCGACTCCCATAGTTCGACGAAGCGGGGGCTTTGCGCGCTGAGCTCGTGGACGAGGTCCCGCAGCCTGCGGTCGGCGGGATATCGGGTGGTGGTGATGCGCAGGTCGGCGACGAGGCCGGCATCGAGGTCCGCCTGCTCCTGTGCGGTGTGGACGGCGCGGGTGCCGGGGCCGATCACGTGCCGCCAGACGCTGTTGCGTTCGATCCCGTGCCAGGTGGAGGTGTCTCCCATCAGCGCGTCGTAGGGTGCGTTGGCCACGATGAGGTTCCAGGTGGCGTCGTGGACGGCGACCGGGGTGTGCGCCAGCCGGTCGAGCAGGCGCTGCACACTCGGCGCGATGCGTGAGGAGACCACGTCGGGTCCGGGCGGGGTCTGGCCGGCCAGCCGGAAGAGGTGCTCGCGTTCGGCGTCGGACAGGCGTAGCGCGCGGGACAGGGACTCCACGACCTGAGTCGACGGCGAGGTGGCCCGCCCCTGCTCGAGCCGGGTCAGGTAGTCCACCGAGATGCCGGCGAGCGCGGCGAGCTCTTCACGGCGCAGACCGGCCGCGCGACGGCGTCCGCCCGCCGATACTCCGGCGGTCTCGGGAGCGACGCGGTCACGCCAGCGGTGTACTGCCGGGCCGAACTCCCAGGGCTCCATGCTTTTCAGTGTGCGCGTCGCCGTGCCCGTTGTCCTGGCCCTGGCAGTCCTACGACAACCGGACGACTGCCTAACCGCGCACGCGTGTCCGAGTCTCGAATCATGATGATCGGCGCCTCTGTCGCGGCGACCCCATGACTTTCAAGGAGGCAACGCGATGACCACGACACTTTCCGGGACGGTGTTGATCACCGGCCCGACCGGCGGGCTCGGCCGGGCGGCGACCTTGGCGATGGCGAGCCGTCCAGGCCCGCAGCGGCCTGACCTGCTGTTGGTCGGACGGGCCGGTGAGGCTCTGTCCGGGGTTGCCGCAGCCGCCCGGGACGCGGGGGCGACAGTGCATGCGATCGGCTGCGATCTGTCGCGGCTAGCCGAGGTGCGGGCGGCGGCCGAGCAGGCGAAGGAACTTCTCGCCGGCGGAGCGGTACGCCCGTTACGAGGGCTGGTCGCCAACGCCGGAGTTTCGGTCAAGGACACCCGCACCGCCTCGGCCGACGGGTACGAGCTGACGTTCGCGGTGAACTACCTCGCTCACGCGCAGCTGATCGGAGACCTGCTGGCATCGTTGGCCGCACCCGCACGCATCGTGCTGCTCGGCTCGAACACCTACCACGCCAACCTCGGCCGCAAGTTGATCGGCGTCCAGCCGGCGCGGTGGCGCGATCCGATCGACCTCGCGCAGCCCGCCGCAGCGGACACGCGCCCATCGTTCAAGGCCATGGGTACTGCCTACTCGAACTCCAAGCTCGCGATCCTCTACTACGCCCACGAGCTACAGCGGCAGGCCCCCGCGCAGATCAGCGTCTCGGTATTCGAGCCGGGATTCATGCCCGGAACCGGCCTGGGACGGCAGGCCGGCCCCGCGGCTCAGCGCATAGGCCGCGGGATAGAACGTCTGCCGGGCGTCGCGTCCCCGGCCGAGTCCGGGCCCCTCCTCGCATCGCTCGTCCTCGACGACCGTTGGGCGCATCTACGCGACGGCGCCTTCGTCGTCAGGGACAAAGAACGCGAGGTGAAACCCATCGCCCACAACCTGGAACGAGAGCGCCGACTTCGGGACGCCACGGCCGAGCTTCTCCACGCGGCGATGCGAGCGGCCTAGGCGACTCAGTACACATCCCGGACATAGCGCTTCTCCGCAGCGAGGCGCTTGACGTAGGCGTCGGCCTCCTCCGGGGGCAGGCCGCCGTGGTCGCCGGCGATGGTGCGCAGGGCCTGGTCCACGTCGCGGGCCATCCGGGAGGCGTCGCCGCAGACGTAGAAGTGGGCGCCGCTCTCCAGCCAATGCCAGAGGCGGGGGCCGTGTTCGCGCATGCGGTCCTGGACATAGATCTTGGTGCGCTGGTCGCGGGAGAATGCGGTGTCGAGGCGGTCGAGGGTGCCGTCGCGGCGGAGCTCGTCGATCTCGCTCCGGTAGTAGAAGTCGGTGGCCTGGTGCTGCTCGCCGAAGAACAGCCAGTTGGGGGCCGGGTGGCGGCTGGCCCTGCGGTCGTGCAGGAAGCCGATGAACGGGGCCACGCCGGTGCCGGGACCGACCATGACCATCGGGGTATCCGGGTCCGCGGGCGGCCGGAAGTGCGGGGCCGGGGCGACGTGCACGTCGATCTCGGTGCCGATCTCGGCGTCGGCCAGGAAGCCCGAGCACACGCCCTTGCGCGGGCGGCCGCTCGAGCCCTCGTAGCGGATGACAGAGATGGTCAGCGACACTTTCGACGGGTCGGTGCGCGGGCTCGAGGAGATCGAGTACCGCCGGTCCTGCAGCCGCCTGAGCACGTCGGCCCACTCCTGCGCGTCGGCCGTCACCGGATGCTCGGCGACGGCGTCGGCGGCCTGGCGTCCCCAGGACCACTGTGCGAGCTCGCCCTTGTTGCCCGGGCGCAGCAGGTTGCGCAGCAGCCGGTCCGCGGTGCGATTCGCCAGGAAACGCAGCAGATCCGGGGTGATCTTCGTGATGTCGCGATGGCGGCGCAGCGCCTCGCCGAAGCGGATGGTGCCGACGCCGTCGAGGGTGACCAGGGTCTCTCCATCGAGCCCGGTGAGATCGAGCCACTCCTCGACGAGCCCCGCGTCGTTCACCGGCCGCACGCCCAGCGCGTCGCCCGCCTGGTAGCTCAGCGCGTCGCGGTCGCTCAGGTCGAAGGTGAACTGGCGGACCTCCTTCGTCGCGCCGGGCAGGCTCAGCAGCCGGTTCTCGGCGAGGCTGACGGTGACGGGTTTCGGTCCGGCGGATATCGTCGGCGGTGCGGGTGCTGACGGCGCGGGCGACGCCGCCGGGCTCGCGGCCGAGGTGTCGGCGAGCGACGCGAGGACCTGGTCGAGCCACGCGGTGGCCGCCGGTTCGTAGTCCGGCTCGCAGTCCGTACGCGGCGTCAGGCGGGTCGCGCCGAGCTGCTCCAGGCGCAGGTCCAGGCGTCGGCCGTGGCCGCAGAAGGCGGCGTATGAGGAGTCGCCGAAAGCGAGGACCGAGTAGCGCAGGTTGCGCAGTGATCCCGGTCCGTCGGCCCCGGCGAGCGCGTCCCAGAAGGCGCTGCCGTTGTCCGGTGCGTCTCCGTCCCCGAAGGTGCTCGTGATCAGCAGCACATCGGAGCTTGGCAACGCGGCGGGGTCGGCGTTCTCCATGCCGAGCAGCGTGGCGCGGTGGCCGGCCGACTCGAGGCGTTGCGCGGCGGCCGCGGCGAAGCCCTCCGCGTTGCCGGTCTGGGAGGCCCAGAGGACTGCTATCTCGCGTGCGCCCGGCGGTGTGAGATCGCGCACGCCGAGGACGTCGACGAGATCGGCGCTATCAGACCTCTCGGTCTCAACGGAGGGTTCGACGGCGGCGGCGGCCCGCACCCGGGTGAGCGAGACGGCGCAGACCTTGAATTCGGGTTGGAAGGACAGCGGATCGACCTCGTCGTTCGTCACGGCGTTGACGCTCAGGTATTCGCCGAACAGGTCGTTCCAGTGGAACGGCGCGAAGCAGCAGCCCGGCAGCACCCGGTCCGTCAGCACCGCGGGCAGCACCGCCTTGCCGCGCCGCGAGGCCAGCTCGACCGAATCCCCTTCGCCCACCCCGAGTTTCCGCGCGTCGTCCGGATGGATCTCGACGAACGGGCCGGGATTGAGCTTGTTGAGCTTCTCGACCTTGCCCGTCTTCGTCAGCGTGTGCCACTGGTGCTGCACGCGGCCGGTGTTGAGCACGAACGGGTAGTCGTCGTCGGGCATCTCCTTCGCCGGCATGTGCGGCCGCGGGAAGAACACCGCGCGCCTGCTCGCGGTAGGGAAGCGCGGCCGGCCGTCCTGCTGGAGATACCGGATCGGGTTACGCGCCGGGCCGTCGGGCGCCGCGGGCCACTGCACGGTTGTCTCGCGCAGCCGCTGATAGCTGACGCCGCGCAGGTCGTAGCCGGTCTTCGGGTTGTGGAAAAGCTTGATCTCCTCGAAGATCTGCTCGGCCGACTCGTAATCGAACCCTTCCAGGTAGCCCATGGCCCGGGCGACGCGGGCGATGATCCGCCAGTCCGCCTCGGCCTCGCCGGGCGGATCGACGGCGGGTTGGGCCAGCGTCAGATTGCGCTCGCTGTTGATCAGCACGCCCTCGGTCTCGGCCCACAGCGCGCCGGGCAGCACCACGTCGGCGTATCCGTTGGTCTCGGTCTCGGCGAAGACGTCCTGCGTGACGACGAACTCGGCCCGCTCCAGGCCCGCGATCACGGTTCTGCGATTGGCCACCGACGCGACCGGATTGGTGCAGATGATCCAGCAGGCCTTGATCTTTCCGTCGGCCATCCGCTCGAACATCTCGACCGTGCCGCGGCCCACCCCGTCCGCGCGCAGCGTCCCGGACGGCAGGCCCCAGACATTCTCGGCGTACGCGCGTTCGTCGGCGGCCAGCACCGAGCGCTGGCCGGGCAGCCCCGGGCCCATGTAGCCCATCTCCCGGCCGCCCATCGCGTTCGGCTGGCCGGTCAGCGAGAACGGGCCGCTGCCCGGACGGCAGATCGCGCCCGTGGCCAGATGCAGATTGACCAGCGCGTTCGTGTTCCAGGTGCCGTGCGTGCTCTGATTCAGGCCCATCGTCCAGCAGGACATCCACTCTCCCGCCTCGCCGATCAGCCGCGCGGCCTCGCGCAGGTCGTCCTCGGCGAGGCCGGTGAGCTCGGCGACGGTCGCGGGCGGGTAGTCGGCGAGGAACGCGGGCATCTCGTCCCAGCCCTCGGTGTGTGCCGCGACGAACTCCTCGTCCAGGTGGCCGTTCTCCCGCAGCAGGTACAGCAGCCCGTTCAGCAGGGCCAGGTCGGCGCCCGGCTTGATCTGCAGGAACAGGTCGGCCTTCGCGGCCGTGGCGTTGCGCCGCGGGTCGACGACGATCAGCTTGGCCCCGGCCTTGACCCGCTCCAGCAGGCGCAGGAAAAGGATCGGGTGGCAGTCGGCCATGTTCGCGCCGATGACCAGGAAGACGTCGGCCTTCTCGAAGTCCTGGTACGAGCCGGGCGGCCCGTCCGCGCCGAGCGAGAGCTTGTAGCCGGTGCCCGCGCTGGCCATGCACAGCCGCGAATTCGACTCGATCTGGTTGGTCCGGACGTAGCCCTTGGCCAGTTTGTTCGCCAGGTACTGCGCCTCCAGGCTCAGCTGGCCGGAGACGTAGAGCGCGAAGGAGTCGGGCCCGTGCTCGTCGATGATCTGCCGGAAACGACGCCCGACCGCGTCCACGGTCTCCTCGAGCCCGGCCGGAATCGGCTCGACGCCGCGCTCGGCCCGCACCAGCGCGCGCTCGAGTCGGCCGGGCGCGGAGAGCATCTCGGCCGTCGTCGCGCCCTTCGTGCACAGCCGCCCGAAGTTGGCCGGGTGCTGCTTGTCCCCGGTGGACTTGGTGACCACGCGCCGGCCGTCGGGTCCGCTGCCGATCTCGAGGACCATGCCGCAGCCCACGCCGCAGTACGAGCAGACCGTGCGGACCGACCCGCCCGGCCGCGCCTGCGCTGTGCCCACGACCGCTCCTGTTCCGCCGGACCCGTCCGGCCTCGGCTTCGACCGTAGGAAACAGTCGTAACCCGCGTGTGACGGGGCGGTACGCCGGGTGTTTCGCGGCACTCCGGAAAGCGATCTCGCGGATTGTGCGGGAACGGGAACACGAGGATGGCTTGTTGACCGCAAAGATGGGGACGCTCGCCGCCGAACTGGGAGCAGGCCGCGCCGGTCGCCGGCCCCGCGGACCCCGTCCGGCTCTTCGGCATGGTGGACTCGGCTCGGTTGCCGCATGCTCGGAGACAGGTTCACTATCGCTGCGAGGCAGGGAAGGTGGTAGCCGGTATGACGACCATGGAGATCAGGGACGAGCGCGCGCAGCGTTCCCGGTACGCCGCCTACGTCGAGGGCGTGCGCATCGGCTTCGCGAGCTGCGTCCAGGTGCACGACACGATCCTGCTGCCGCACGTCGAGGTGGATCCGGAGCGCCGCGACCTCGGCCTCGGCTCGATGCTCGTGCGCCGGGTGCTCGACGACGCGCGGGCCGAGGGCAACACCGTGATCCCGCTGTGCCCCTTCGCGCGCCGCTGGGTCGACCTGCACCCGGACTACGCGCAGGTGGCCCGCACGCCCAAGCCCGGCGAGCGCGGCGCGATGAACTCCCTGGTCCAGGCCGACCGGACGATGCGGCTGCTGCACCAGGAGGAGTCGAAGATCCTGGTGCTGGACGTGGAGCCCGAGGGCGCGTGAGGGCTGCTCGGACCCGGCCGGTCCGTACGCATGCGTCTAGCTGGACTCTGAGATAATAGGGTAGTCGGCACTTGATCCGAGCTACCGAGGAGAACCAACAGCCATGGGTTCCTACCGGCCGGCCTGGGCGCCGGACGCCGTCGATCTCGAGACCCCGTCCGCCGCGCGGATGTACGACTACTACCTGGGCGGCTCGCACAACTTCGCGGCGGACCGCCAGCTGGCCGAGGCCGCGCTCAAGGCCTGGCCGGAGACGCCCCACATGTGCCGCGCCAACCGGGCGTTCCTGCGTCGCGCGGTGACGTTCCTGGCCGAGCAGGGCGTGGACCAGTTCCTCGACCTGGGCTCGGGCATCCCGACCGAGGGCAACGTGCACGAGATCGCCCGGGCGGTGCGTCCCGGGGCGCGCACTGTCTATGTGGACAGCGACGCGGTGGCCTACGCGCACGGCCGCGCCCTGCTCCAGGGCGACCCCCGGGCCACGTATCTGCAAGCCGATCTGCGTAACCCGGAGGCCGTGCTCTCCAGCCCCCAGGTCACCGGATTCCTGGACCTGGACCGGCCGGTCGCGGTCCTGATGCTGATGACGCTGCACTTCGTCCCCGACAGCGACGACCCCGAGGGCATCGTGGCGGCGTACCGCGAGGCCGTGGCGCCCGGCAGCTACTTCGTCTTCAGCCACGGCACCAACGAGTACCGTCCCGCCGACACCGGCGGCATCACCAAGGTCTACACCCAGGCCAGCCACGGCATCGTCCCGCGCGACCGGGCCCGCATCCAGGAGTTGGCGGCGGGCTGGGAGCTGCTGGAACCCGGCCTGGTGGACGTCATCCTGTGGCGCCCCGAAGCCGCGGAACTCGGCGACGACCCGCTCGGCGGCGACGTCACCCGCTACTCGACCTTCGCCGGAGTCGGCCGTAGCGCGTAGGCCTGGCGCCCCGTCCGGCGTCGGTGATCGCGGCTAAGATCGCGAACTGTGATCTCCATAGCCACCTGGAACGTGCTCCACCGCGTCCACGCCGAGAACTGGGACGAGGACGTGGTGCGGCGCTGGCCGGATGAGTCGAAGCGGATCGCCGCGGTCACGGAGCTGTTGGCGGCCCGGACCGAGCAGGTCATCGCTCTCCAGGAGGTCAGCGGAGACCAGTTGGCGAGCCTCCGCCTCGCGCTGGCCGACCGGACCGTGCACGCGTTCCGGTATCCGCGCGTCCCGAAGCCGCGCAACGGTCCCTGCGCGCTGCGCGACCCCGAGGAGTACCTGGTGCTCCTGGTCGACGGCGACCTGCCGAGCCGGGAGATCACCGCGGAGGCCTTCGTGGACGACCCGGGCAAGGGAGCGCTCGCCGTCGAGGTGGCCGGAATGCTCGTCGTTGCCACCCACGTGAGCGGCAACAGGCGGCGCACCGGCCAACTGGCCCGCCTGGCTGAATTGGCCGACACCGCGCCGGGCCACCCGGCGGTACTGCTCGGCGACTTCAACACCGGCCGCGCCACCGTCGCGTCCGGCCTGGGCCCCGGCTTCGTCGTCGCGGTTCACCCGCCGAACGCCCTGCCGACGCGACCAGGTTCGGCATCGCCCTCGATCGACCACGTGGTCGTGCGCGGCGCGGAGGTCGGCGGCGTGGCGGTGGAGGATGTGAACGGCCTCTCGGACCACAACCTCGTCCGCGCCACCGTCACTAAGCACTGAGCACTGAGCACTAAGTGAGCTGCAATATCCTGCTTCGCTCACCCGAAGTAATGACCCTGATCCAGGTCGTCGATGAGGCCGGGGTGGGTCGGCTGCCAGCCGAGCAGTTCCCGGGTGTGGGCGCTGGAGACGGGGTTGTCCAGCCCGACGAACCCGCCGAGGTAGCTGAAGTGTTCGGCCGCGTCCTCGGCGGGGACGGACTTGACGGGGACGTCCAGGTGTCGGCCGATGGTCTCGGCGATTTCGCGGAACGCGACGCCCTCGTCGGCGACCGCGTGCAACCGCGAACCGGCCGGTGCCTGCTCCAGCGCGAGGCGGAAAAGGCGCGCCACGTCCAGCGTGTGCGTGGCGGGCCAGCGGTTGGCGCCATCTCCTACGTACCCTGACACGCCCTTCGCGCGGGCGATGGCGATCAGCGTCGGGGTGAAGCCGTGGTGGTCGAGCGTGCTGTGCACCAGCGGCGGGAGCCGGAGCACCGAGGTACGCACGCCGCGCCCGGCCAGCGCGAACAACGCGGCCTCCGCTTCGACACCGGGCCCTGACTCCAGCACGTCCCGCTCCGTGCCCGGACGTCCCGTGATGCCCGCGAACGCGAGCATCATCGTTCCGCCCACAGCCGCGAACGGCTTGTCGGTGCCGATCAGCGCATCGCCGATCGCCTCGATGGCACGCAGGTGGGCGGCTATCGCGGCGGCGAAGTCGCCGGCGCTCGCCGCCCTGGAGGCCAGGTGGATGACGCCGTCGGCGGACGCGGCGGCCTCCCGCAGGCTGTCGAGATCGTCGAGGTCGCCGCGCCGGACCTCGGCTCCAAGGCCAGCGATGACCTCGGCCGCGGAATCGGATCGGGCCAGTCCGATCACCTGATGGCCCGCGCCGAGCAGTTCGGGGACGACGGCGCTGCCGATGTGGCCGGACGCGCCGGTGACGAGAACACGCATGAGTAACCTCCGAAAGGGGATCAATGGCACCCGGTGTCATCACTATAGCATCGGATGACACCGAGTGTCATGACTAGACTTGCCGCCATGGGAAGATGGGAGCCGAACGCGCGCGGCCGCCTCGAGAGAGCGGCCGTGGAGCTCTACACGGAACGCGGCTTCGAACAGACCACGGTCGCGGACATCGCCGAGCGCGCGGGACTCACGAAGCGGACCTTCTTCCGCCACTACGCCGACAAGCGCGACGTGCTGTTCGCCGACGCCGACGCGCTGCAAGAGCTGATCGTGAAAGCGATCGCCGAGACGCCGCGGTCACTCCCGCCCCTCGCCGCCGTCGCGGCCGGACTCCAGGCAGCAGCCGTCGCCATCGAGGACAATCACGAGGGTGCCCAATACCGGCAAGCCGTCATCGCCGCGAACCCGGAACTCCAGGAGCGCCAACTAGCCCAACTCGCCGCGATCGCCGCCGCCGTCGCCGAGACCCTGCGCGCTCGCGGCGTCGGCGACCAGGCCGCGAGCCTGACCGCCGAGGTGGGTGTGGCCGCCTTCAAGATCGCGTTCGCCTGCTGGATCAGCCACCCCGGCTCGCACGAACTCCCCCGACTCCTCCAGGGCGCGCTCGACGAACTCAAAGCCCTGACGGCTGGCGCCTGACCTGCGGTCGGGCCGGTCCGGCATCAGTCGGCGGACGCGCCGTCATCCCGGAGGCCGTCCAGTCGGTCTTGGACGCGGCGAATGTCGGGTGCCATGCCGAGGCGCTGGTAGACCTCCAGGGCTTGGCCCAGGTACCCGACGGCCCGGGTGGGGTCGCCGGTGGCAAGGTGATGCTCGGCGATGCCTTCCAGGGAGATGGCTTCGTCGTCGGGTTTGTTCAGCTCGCGATTCATGGCCAGCGCCTGCCGGTAGAGCGCGAAGGCGCGTGGCCGGTCGCCGCCGGCGGCGATGGTGGCGGCGTATTGGTTGAGCACCGACGCCTCGTTGGCGCGGTGGCCGATCGCGCGGTAGATCTCCAAGGCTCGGCTCTGGGCGTCGACCGCCCCGGCCAGATCTCCGCTCAGCTGCCGTACGACCCCGAGTTCGTTCAGGGCATAGGCCTCGCCGCTGCGGTGGCCGACCTCGCGATAGATCTCCAGGGCCTGGCCCAGAGACTCGCCGGCCGCGGCCAGATCCCCGGTGAGGCGCTGGACGATCCCGAGCCTCGTGAGGGCGAGGCCCTCGCCGTGCCGGTGGCCGGTTTCCCGGATGATTTCCACGGCCCGGGTGTGGGAGTCGGCCGCACCGGCCAGATTCCCGAGCGTCTGCTGCACGATGCCCAACTCGGTCAACGTGGTGGCCTCGCTGCTGCGATGGCCGATCGCGCGATAGATCTCCAGGGCCTGTTCGAAGGTCTTGCCCGAGCCGGCCAGATCTCCGGTCTGGCGCCGCACGATGCCGAGGTCGGTGAGGGCGGTGGCCTCGCCGCTGCGGTGGCCGATCGCGCGGTAGATGTCCACAGCCTGTGCGAAAGCCTGGCCGGCCATGGCCAATTCGCCGGTCACCCGCTTGACGATGCCCAGTTCCGTCAGAGCGGTGGTCTCCCCCAACTGGTGGCCGACCTCGCGGTAGATCTCCAGCGCCTGCGCGAGGGTTTCGCTCGAGTCGGCCAGATCTCCGGTCAGCCGCCGCAGGATCCCGAGGTCGGTCAGGGCCATCGCGTGCGCGGCGGGCTGCCCGAGACGTTCGGCGATCCCGGCGGCGGCCAGGTACAGGTCGAGGGCGCGGGCGAAGGGGCCGTCGGAACGCAGCAGTACGGCGAGGCCGGCGGCCAGGGCGAGGGTGTGCCGGTCCAGATCGAGGACGCGGGCGTGGGCGTACGCGGCTTCGAGGTTGCCGCGTTCGACGCGCAGCCAGGCGCGGGCGGCCTCGGGGTCGGGCCACGTGGGCATGTGGGCGGGAGCGGGTCCGTCCGGTGCGGGTCGCGGGTAGCGCGCGATGAGGATCGAGGCGCTTTGGGCGGTGAACGCGTAGTAGTGCAGCAGCCGATCCAGTGCACTGACACGCTCGGCCTCGGGGTCGGCGGCGGCCAGAGTGCGGGCGTGATCACGCATCAGGTCGTGCAGCCGGTAGCGGCCAGGGCTGTACTCGATCAGCAGATTGTGGTCGACCAGGTCCTCCAGCAGCGCGGCAGCGGCAGCCGGGTCGATCTCGAGGAGCGCTGCGGCGGCGTACGCGTCGAGATCGGAGCCGGGGACCAGCCCGAGTCGACGCCACAGGCGGCGATGCTGTTCGTCGAGCCCGCCGTAGGAGAGGTCGAAGACGGTGGCCAGGTCCCGGTCCCCGTCGGCCAGCGTAGACACACGTCGGTGCGGCTCGCACAACAGCCCCGCCAGGTGCTTTAGCGGCCAGGCCGGGCGGTGGCGCAGCAGCGCTCCGGCGATGCGCAGCGCCAGCGGCAGATGACCGCAGAGTTCGGCGACCTCGGTCAGTTGCGGATCGTCGGCCGGGATACGCTCTGGCCCGGCCACCGCGCGCAGCAGCGCGACCGCGTCCGGGGCCGACAGAAGATCCAGCGACAGGGTGTGGGCGTCGTCCAATCCCCTGAGCCGCCGCCGACTGGTGATCAGCACCAGGCACGAACCGCCGCCCGGCAGCAGGGGACGTACTTGCGCCTCGGTGGCCGCGTTGTCCAGCACGATCAGGGTTCTGGTGTCGGCCAGGCGCTCGCGGTAGAGCGCGGTGGCCTGCTCGCTGTCCTTCGGGATCCGCGCCGCGGGGACGCCAAGGCCGCGCAGCAGCCAGTCCAGCGCCTCGCCCGGGGCGCGCGGCTGCTGCCCCTGGGTGTAGCCGCGCAGGTCGAGGAACAGCTGCCCGTCCGGGAACTTCTCGGCCAGCCGGTGCGCGGTGTGCACGGCCAGCGCGGTTTTGCCGATCCCGGCCATCCCGTCGATCGCCGAGATCACCACCGTGCCGCCGGACGCGCTCGTCTCATCCAGCAGGCGGGTGAGTTCGTTCACCTCGGGCTGGCGGCCGATGAAGTGCTGGACGGCCGCGGGCAGTTGCCGAGGTGCGGCCGACGCGGTTCCCGCCGAGGAGGGCGTTGCCGCCGCGGCTGGTTCGAGCTCGCCGGCGAGCACGCGTACGTGCAGGTCCCGGAGCTCGGAGCCCGGTTCGATGCCGAGCTCGTCGACCAGGATCCGCCGCGCGTGCTGGTACGCCTCGAGCGCCTCGGACCGACGGCCGCCGCGGGCCAGGGCGAGCATCAGCTGAGCGTGAAACCGCTCCCGCAGCGGATACGCCGCCGTAAGCTCCCGCAACTGCGCCACCAGCCGCGCGTGCTGACCCAACCGCAGGTCCGCCTCGATGCCGTCCTCGCGAACCTGCGCCAGCATCTGTTCGAGCCGGGGCGCGAATTCGTTGCGCAGCAACTGCGCGGGCACGTCCAGCAGCGGCTCACCGCGCCACAGCGCCACCGCGCGTGCCCCGGCCGCCGACGCCTCGTCCCAGTCAGCGGCGCGTAGTGCGCTCCCCGTCTCCCGGCACAGCGCCTCGAACTCCAGCACATCGAGCTCGGAGGGGGCCAGGCGGATCAGATAGCCCGGGTCGTGCACCACGATCCGCGCGCCGGCCTCGGGACCCAGCGCCCGGCGCAGCCGCAGCACATAGCTACGCAGCGATCCCTCGGCTCCAGACGGGGGCCTGCCGTCCCACACCGCCTCGGCCAGAACCGAGCGGGACACCGGCACGTTGGCCCGCAGCAGCAGCGCGGCCAGCAACACCCGCAGCCGCACCCCACCGGGAACCGCGCCACCCGGGGCGATGTCGTCCACCGCGAGCGGACCCAGCAGCCTGAATCGCATGGCAATCCCCCAGCCGCGTACGTCCGGTTGTCGCAGAGCTCGATCATGCCTGGGCCGATCCTACGCGCATCGCACCCGAATGCAACGCGAATGCAACGCCAGGCGCCCACGGTGGAACCGTCAGCGATCGACCGACGTGTTCCGCGCGGGCAACACGAGGGAACGGTGACCTTCTACGACCGGCACCACGTGGGCGACGTGCACGAAGAGCTGGACCGGCAGCGGCAGCGCAGGCCGCTGAGCAGCCGGCCCAAACGGGGGGAGGCGGCGGCGCGCAAGCAGCGGCGCGTCGCCGCCTTCGCGTGCCTTGGCGAGGTCGCGTCGTCTCAACGCGTCACCCTGAGATGCGGGCCTCGATGCCGTCGAGCATGAAGTCGAGGCCGATCCGGAAGGTCTCGTCGGCGCTCAGGTGGGGGCCGTCGCGTACGACCCTGGCCAGCGCGGGGAATCGGCCTGTCGCGAAGGTCCGCACCAGGTACGGCCCGTTGGCGGCCTGGAACTGCTTGATGTCCATCCCGCTGGCCCGTTCGGCGCGTCGCTCGGCGATCTCCCGGCGTACCGCGCCGACCACGTACGCGTTGACCGCGGCGACCGCCGGCACGACGGTGTCCAGGTCGACACCGCCCATGGCGGCCAGCACGGCGTCCCCGGTGGCCAGCGTGTCCGGCCCGAGCTGGGGGCGCCCGCCGATCAGGTCGGCGTACCATGCGTGCTGCTGGGCGGCCTGCCGCGTGGCGTCGGCAAGGGAGCGCAGCACCTGCCGCCAGCCGTCTCCGGCCGGCTGGATCTCGGCGTGGACCGCGTTGACCATCAGGTCGAGGAGCTCCTCCTTGGTGGCGATGTAGCCGTACAGCCGCATCGGCCCGACGTCCAGCGCCGCGGCGACCTTGCGCAGCGACACCGCCGCCAGGCCGTCCGCGTCGGCCAGTTGGATCGCCGCTAGAACGATCCGCTCCCGACTCAACGGGGCTAGCACCGGCCGATCCGATGGCTCCGGTCTCTCCCACACCAACATGCCGTCGACGATACATTGCGTCGGGCGATACGCTGTATCGGTCAATACGTCGTATTGAAGGAGGGGCAACCATGACCACGACTATCGCCATCGTCGGAGCCGGCCTCGGCGGCCTGGCTCTCGCCCGCGTGCTGCACGTCAAGGGCATCGACGCCGTCGTGTACGAACGCGAACCGTCGCGCGACGCGCGCGGTCAAGGCGGCATGCTCGACATCCACTCCGGCCAGTGGGCGCTGCGCGAGGCCGGTCTGATCGACCAGTTCTACGCGTTTGCCCGTGGTGAGGGCCAGGACATGCGTCTTCTCACCCCGGATGGCACCCTGCTGCTCCAAGAGGACACACCCGACGACGCCCCGCTCGCGCGACCCGAGGTCGACCGCGCCGATCTGCGCAACCTGCTGCTGGATTCCCTCCCCGAAGACGCGGTGCGCTGGGGGCACGCGTTCGAATCCGCCGACAACGGCCTGCAGCACTTCGCCGACGGCAGCAGCGCGACATATGACCTGCTGGTCGGCGCGGACGGCGCGCAGTCCCGGGTCCGCGCGCTGCTCACCGACGCCCGCCCGGCGCATATCGGCCAGAACGTCGTCGAGGTCGGCATTCCCGATATCGACCGCACGCACCCCAACCTCGCGGCGATGGTCGGGCGCGGCAACTACTGGGTGCTCGGCGACGGAATATCCCTGGCGGCGCAGCGCAATGGCGACGGCCGCGTCCGCATCGGCGTCAGCTTCTACAACACCGCAGAGGACTGGTTCGCCAGCAGCGGGATCCCGTTCGACGACCCGGCAGCCGCCCGGGCACGGCTGATCGACCTGCTCCCCGGCTGGGACCCACGGTTCACCGCGCTGATCGCGGCCTGCGACGACACGGTCGTGCCGCGGTCGATCACCACTCTCCCGATCGGCCTGACCTGGCCGTCGATGCCAAACGTCACCCTGCTCGGCGACGCCGCGCACCTGATGCCGCCAACCGGGCAGGGCGCCAACATGGCGCTGCTCGACGGCGCCCTGCTCGCTCTCGCGCTGGCCGCGCACCCGGACGACCTCCCCGCCGCCGTCAAGGAATACGAACGCGAGATGTTCGAACGCACCGGCGCCGCCGCCCGGATGTCCGCACGCATGAAGGAAATGCTGATGTCGCCGGACGCCGCCCAGAAACTGCTCGCGTTCTTCCAGCCCGGCTGAAAACGGCCGTATACGACCGGATCCGCGCCCGCCCCGTGGCCGCACGCAGGGTTCACCCACGCGGTGCTTTGGGTGCGCCGCTGCGCGGCGGGGGTTTCGTTTGCCCACCCTCCCACCCGTTGCGTCGGCCTGTCGGGCTGCGGATTTTAAGATCAAAAGCAAAGGTCGAGGACGTGATCCCCTTCGTGGGACCACGACTGCGTTCCCGATTTCGCCTTTGTAGTTGGTCGGCGTGTGGGCGATCTCGACGGTGTTGGCGGTGGCCCGTCGCCGACTCTGGTGTCGACCTTGGTGGACAGGTGGGGTGAAAAGTCGTCGCAGACGATTGTGATACGCACCTCGGCGGGATCGCGGCCGTTCATAACGATACCCAGTGACGGCCCGGGCCGGTCATTACAGCAAATCGCCGGCAACCTGCTAGGCGGAGTCGGCGAAGCGGGGAGCACCGGGCTCCAGGTCGACGCGGGCTGCCCGAGCGGCGAAGCTGATCGCGTGGTACCACCCGCACAGCAGGAAAGCGTCGAGTAGCTGCGGCTCGTCCAGCACCTCACGAGCGGACCGCCACAACTGGTCGTCGACATCGCCGGCATCGTGCAACGCGTCAGCGATCCGGATCAGCGCCCGGTCGCGCGGTGCCTTCCAGCACGCGTCGCCGGCTGACCCTCGGGTGAGCGAGCTGATCTCGGACGGGCCCAGCCCGGCGCGATCGGCAAAGACCATCAGGTGTACACCCCACTCGTACTCGCAGCTACAGCGAGCACACGTGCGCAGGATGACGATTTCGCGTTCGCGCAGCGTCAGGGACAGGCGGCGACCGAGCTCGTAGCGGCCCCAGTGGGTTGCCGCCTCCGCCATCGGCAGGTTCTTGGCGAAGGTACGGAACAGGCCGATTGGTGGCTGCCCGGGCGGCATCATCGCGGCGAGCTGGGCCGCCACGTCTGCCGTGAAGGGCGGTTCCAGTGGAGTTATCCGTGCCATGACGCCTCCCTCAACGCACACTCCGAATGACGCTAGCGCTTCGATATCAGAAGCGCTAGGGGGCGTCCTCGGAACCGGCGGCGGAGAGGGTCGCGGCCCACTCGGCGGACCACCGGACGAGCGGGCGCAGCGCGCGGTAGACGCCGTGGCCCAGCTCGGTGAGGGCGTAGGCGGTGTCAGCCTGCTGCTCGACGAGGGCGGCGTCGAGCAGTTCGGTCAACCGTTGCCGCAGCACGCTGGAGGACATGTTGTCGCAGCGCTCCTGCAACGCACGGAACCCGACCGGCCCGTGTCGCAGTTCCCAGATGATCCGCAGGTTCCACCTACGGCCGAACAGGTCGAGAGCGGCCATGAGCGGCCGACCGGTGCTCGACCCTCGGACCGCCCGTCCCGGCCTGGGTGCCGCCATCCGTCGTTCCGCCCCCTCTTGCTGCTTCGGTATCCGACACACTATCGTACGCCCCATTGATTCGATTTCCGAAGCGCTTCGGGAGGGCTTCGTGAGGCGATTACTAGCGGGTTGTGCGACCGACCGGGTATCAAGATGGTGGTGCCGGTATGGCGACGGCCCGAGATCTCCGGGGTGTTGTGGTCGCTCGCCGCTGAATGGAGGTTGTTATGCATAAGCTGATGGTCTTGTATCCCGAGCCCGCCGATCCCGACCACTTCCGCGACTACTACGTGAGCAACCACCTCCCGCTGGTCACGCGCATGCCGGGCCTGCTCGCGTGGCGCTACAGCTTCGAGGTGGCAGCGCCGCAGGGACAGACGCCGTACTTCGCGGTCTTCGAGGCCGAGTTCGCTGACGCTGCGGCGATGACCGCGGCGAGGGCGTCTCCGCAGGGCCAGCAGGCGGCTGCCGATGTCGCCAATTACGCCACCGGTGGTGCGGTCGTCATCCACTACCCGGTGCAGAACGGCACCTGCTGAGCCTGCTGATCGACATGCTCGCGCTCACCCGTCGACGTCTGCAAAACGGGACCCAAACTCACGCACATTGCTCATCGACACGCCGCGAGAGCTCGGCGGCGAGCGCCACCGCCATCTTGGCGGCTCCCTGCGGAACCTCCAAGCGAGCGAAACCCCGAGAGCCGTACCCTCGTTCGAGCCGATGCCTGCCATGGCACCGAGCGCGCCGCCGACGTCCTTGGCGAGCGTCGCCTGCGTCGTCCCGGCCGGATACGCGGGCACCGCGGCGAGAACCTGCTCCGTCCCTATCGCGTTCGGCGAGGTAGTACCGGACACGCTTCGCTTAGTACTCCCGGGCCGGTATCGCAATACTGTCATCGGTCATTCACCTATAAAAGTACGTGGGTGTGGCTCGAAAAAACGCGCATGGCCATCTCGGAGACCTTGACCGGGAGGTCCGTGCCGGGCCAACGTGCGCTTGCTGCGTTCAGCGCTGCGCCGAACGGGTGTATGTGCAGCATGTCGTCATGACGGCCCGGACCGCCCGCGTCGGAGCGCTCCAGAGGGGGTGCATGAACTTGATCAAGAAGCTCGCGGTCGTCGCGGGCGTGTGCGCCATCGCCGCAAGCACGGCCGGGACCGCGTCGGCCGCGGCCGGGGGCCCTAACGAACTCATGAAACGCAGCGTCGCCGCCTACGAATACTTCTGCGAGAACAACCACGACGCGCAGTTCTACTCAGACTGGGTCCGCGTCCAGCGGATGTCCACGATGAAGTTCCGCGACGACCCGTACACGGTCGCCCTCATCTTCACCTTCGGCAACTACAACCGGCAGGAAGAGGTCATCGGCATCCCCCCTGCCGGGCTGAACGACGAGACGCACAGGTATCTGTGCACGGCGCAGGGCCAGACGGTCTTCGTGGCCAATTACAAGAGTGCCTGGGAGAAGCTCGTCACCGGCATGGACCCCGCGTACACCACCGAGGCCTCCCTCAACGACTTCGCCGAGAAGAAGCTCGAAGCGATCGAAGCAGTGATCACGGCCGAAGAGGGCCGCCACAGCTAA
>Ga0073928_10004142_pt1 | contig 21880 bp, 17 predicted proteins | sample PaiPotPPA55metaG_FD_76969 | JGI IMG/M metagenome (GOLD analysis project Ga0073928, IMG submission 76969) | Iron sulfur acid spring bacterial and archeal communities from Banff, Canada, to study Microbial Dark Matter (Phase II) - Paint Pots PPA... ...
ACTCGCCGCGCCGAACGCTAAAGGAGACATCGCGCACCGCCTCGATAGCGGTGCTCGCGAGCTGGAATGATTTGCTCAATCCCCTGACCTCGATCCGATGAACATCGGGCGATCGATCGAGCGGCATTGCAGATCTGTTTTGGGCTTTCAAGTCCTGGTCCTGGCTCTCAACCGGCGGGCCTTCAACCCGGAAAGGCTTTTCGCGCCGCCTGGGTGAAGTCGGGGCTGACGACCTCGGCAATCGTCAGCGGCTTGATACCGGTCATTTCCCGGAACCAGACCTTTTCGCCGCGCGCGAAGCTCGCCGCGTCGACGGTGCCTTCGTAGTCCGCGACCTTTTTCAACGCCGAGATTTCGAGGATGTTGGCGCCGCGCGATGTGCTGCCGACATAGGGCTCGATCATGTCATAGATCTCGTCCGGCGAATGCGCCTTGATCCACTGGGTGGCGCGCCACAAGGCGATGACGAAGGCCTGCATCTTCGGCGGATCCTTATCGATCGTCGATTGCACGGTGAAATGCGCGGTCACCGGCACCTTGCCGCCGATATACTTGTTCCAGATCGCTTCGTCCGTGCCATCGAACAAAAGCGTGCCCCAGCCCTGCTCCATCGAGTCATTCAGCAGTGACAGCGAGCTTACGAGAACGTCGACCTGCCTGGTCTTCAGCGAGCCCAGCATGGTATCGACATTGCCGGTTCCGATCCAGGTAACCTTCTCGGCGAGCCCCATTGTCTCCATATAATAGGACGACCAGACATGGTTGGTACCTCCCAGTGACGACACCGAGACGATCGGCTTGCGGCCATCCGGCCTTTTCCACTCGGTCAGCTTCTCCAGCGTCGTAATACCCTGATCCCAGAGATCCTTGCGGATGATGAACATCACCGAACTGCTCCGCGTATCGGTCGGCATCAGAATTCGCCCGTTGCGTCCATGATTGCTGAGCTGCATCGGATGGGTAACATCGCCGATGCCGATATCGCCCTGGGATGACGCGATGATCTCGCGCGTCTTGACGCCGCTGCCGCCTTGAATCAGCTTGCAATCGAGACCTGCTTCCTTGAAGAATCCGGCTCGATCGGCCACGAATTGCGACTGATAGATCGGTACCGCGACCGGGTAAATCGCGCGACCCGACTTGGCTTCGGCCGATGCGTGCCCTGCTGAAAGCAATGCGCCGCCACCCGCAATGATCGTCAGCGCCGAACGTCTTGTGACGTGCCCAGCCATCACGCGCTCTCCCTCTCCTTGCCGGCGACTTTTTCCAGCGCGTTCAGCACCGCATCGCCCATTTCCTGGGTCGAAAGTCGGGGCCGGCCCGGCTCGGCAATATCGGCCGTTCTCGCGCCGGCCGCCAGCGCGGTATCCACGGCCTTTTCAAGCAGGTCCGCATCATCCGGCCGATCGAGCGTCATGCGCAGCATCATGGCGACGCTGAGAATCGAGCCGAGCGGATTGGCGATGCCTTTGCCGGCAATGTCAGGCGCGCTGCCGTGAACCGGTTCGTAAAGCGCCTTGCGGCGGCCGAAGCGGTCGACCGGACCCAGCGACGCCGACGGCAACATCCCGAGTGATCCCGACGCCATCGCCGCGCAATCGGAGAGGATGTCGCCGAAGATATTGCCGGTCACCATGACATCGAATTGCGACGGCTCCCGCACGATCTGCATGGCGGCGTTGTCGACATACAGATGCGTAAGCTCGACATCGGAGAATTCCTCGGCGTGAAGCGCGATGACTTCCTCGCGCCACAACACGCTGGTTTCGAGAACATTGGCTTTATCCACCGAACAAACCCTTCCCCTCCGGGTGCGCGCCAGCTCGAAAGCCGAGCGCGCGACGCGCCGAACCTGGCTCGTGGTGTACTGCTCGGTGTTGAACCCGCGGCGCTGCCCGTCGGGCAGCGTTTCGATGCCGCGCGGCTCCCCGAAATAGATGCCGCTGGTGAGTTCGCGGATGATGACGAAGTCGACACCCCTCAGGACATGCGCCTTGAGCGGCGCCGAATCGGCCAGCGCCGGGTTGGCGCGAATCGGCCGCAGATTGGCGTAGAGATCATATTTGCTGCGCAGTGACAGCAGGCCGCCTTCCTTGCGCGCCGCCGCCGGCACCTCTTTCGTCTCTGGCCCGCCGGTCGCGCCCCAAAGGATGGCGTCGGCTTCCTCCATCGCCTCGGCGGTATCCGCCGGCAACACCTTGCCGGTCGCCAGATACGGAATGAGCCCATATTGCGCTTCGCGCAAAATCAAGGGAATGCCGCGCCTGGCGGCGAACCAGTCGAGGATCCGGCGCGACTGTGCCGTGACTTCCGGGCCGATGCCCTCGCCGCCGACCACGGCGACCTTGATCATGTTGGACGGGGCGTTCATGCCGATTTCCCTGCAAAATGTATCCATGGCCGCTCGATGCGGTCATTCGCCTGAAAGGCGCAGATTTCGTCGTCGCGCCGCAAGGTCAGGGCGACCTCATCAAGACCTCCAAGCAGGCCGGCGCGCCGGCGCGGATCGATCTCGAACCCATGCCGCTTGCCTGAGGGTGAGGTGATCGTCTGCTCTTCAAGGTCGACGCAGACGCGTCCCGCACCCTGGGTGTGTTCGACCTCCGCAGCAAGACCGTCAACGACCTCCCTATCGACCACGATCGGGAGGATTCCATTCTGAAAGCAGTTGGCGAAGAAAATATCGCCGAAACCCGAACCGATGATGGCCCGGATTCCCAGTTCCTGCAGCGACCAAACCGCGCCTTCACGGGACGAGCCGCAACCGAAATTCGGACCGGTGATGAGGATTTCAGCCTGCCGATAAGGTTCGCGGTTCAGAACGAAATCAAGATTTTCCGAACCGTCCGGCAAATAACGCAGCGAACCAAATGCCCATTTACCCAGCGTTCCCCGAACGGAGTTGCCGACGAGGCGTTCGATACGGATGACGACGTCGGTATCGATGTTGCTGCGCATGATAGGTGCCGCAATCGCGCTCAGTCTGGTGAAGGGTTTCGGCATCTATCGCTCCATGGTCCGCACGTCGGCGATGGCGCCCGATATCGCCGCTGCAGCCGCCGTCGCCGGACTCGCCAGATGGGTGCGGGCGCGCGGCCCCTGGCGTCCGATGAAATTGCGGTTCGACGTCGACACCGAGCGCTGGCCGGGCGCCACGGTTTCGCCGTTGGCGGCGAGACACATCGAACATCCCGGCTCACGCCACTCAAAGCCCGCATCGGTGAACAGCTTGTCGAGCCCTTCGGCAACGGCATCCCGCTTGATGGTCTCCGAGCCCGGCACCACCCAGGCGCGCACGCCCGGCGCGACCTTGCGGCCACGCGCAATTTCGGCGGCTGCGCGCAGATCGCTCAGCCGGCTATTTGTGCATGACCCGATGAAAACCCAATCGACAGGCGTGCCGATGATCGGCGCGCCGGGCTTGAGACCCATATAGTCGATCGCGGTTTCAATCGCGGCGCGGCGCGCCGGATCGGCAATTTCCTTTGGATCGGGAACGTGACCATCGACGCCGATGACATGTTCCGGGCTGATGCCCCAGGTCACCTGCGGGATGATGGTCTCGACATCGATGACGACTTCACGATCGAACACCGCATCTGGGTCACTCGGAAGCTGACGCCATGCGTCGACAGCTCGATCCCACATCTCGCCCTGCGGCGCGTAGCGCCTCCCGCGTATGTATTCGTAGGTTTTCTCATCCGGCGCGATCATGCCCATCTTGGCGCCCAGTTCGATCGAAAGATTGCAGATGGTGAGCCGCCCTTCAATCGGCATGTCGCGGATGGCGCTGCCGGCATATTCGACGGCATAGCCGGTGCCACCGGCAGCTCCGACGTGGCCGATCAGCGCCAGGATAAGATCCTTAGGCGTGACGCCCGAAGACAGCCGGCCCTCGAACTTCACACGCATGGACTTGGGACGTCGCTGGATCAGCGCCTGCGTCGCCAGCACGTGTGTCAGCTCGCTCGACCCGATCCCGAAAGCCAGCGCGCCCAGGCCGCCATGCGTGCAGGTATGGCTATCGCCGCAGACGATCAGGCAACCGGGGAGGCTAAGGCCGAGTTCAGGTCCGATGACGTGGACGATGCCTTGACCGGGCTCGTCGATATCGAACATTGCAATGCCGCTGGCTGAAGTCTCAACCCGCAGGCCCTCCAGCAATTCCTGCCCGGTCTTGCTGGTGCCGGCCCGTCCCCGCGCCGTCGAAATCGCGTGATCCGGCGTCGCGAACGTCAGCTCCGGATTGTGGACCGCGAGCTTGCGGCTCTTGAGATCGAGCAGGCCACGCGATCCGCCGAGATCGTGCAGCAAATGGCGATCGACATGAAGGAGATCGGTATCGTCACTAACGTGAGCAATGACGTGCTGGTCCCAGATCTTGGCCAGCAGCGTTCGGCCTGCCTTTTCCAACCGCATATCCTCCCCTTGACTTCTGTGGCCCCAGCGTCCGCCGTCGTCAGCCGCTTGGCGCGACTTGATGTTCAAGAGCGTCCCTAAGCCCTGGCCTTGGCTGTATCAAAGCATAACAGCCCGCTCTTCGGCTAGAGCCTGAGAAGATAGCAGCCACGCAGGAAGCGGCGCGCGTTGGGTATCCAGCGACACGCGAGAGGGCGGGTCAACCACGCGCAGCCCCGATTATTTCAGCATGTCGGCAAACGTCTTGGCGAAGGTATGGGCATCGCCCGGCCACCTCGCCGAAACATAGTTGCGATCCCGGACCACGAAGGCCGGCCTCGTGTCATCGAGGGAATCGCGCTGCAGGCCGGATGTTTTCCGGCGGTAGTGCGGATCTGTCTCCGGGACATCCTTGAAATCCTGCGCGCGTGCGAGCGCGCGCGTGACTTCCTGCTGCACGGACATAAAGCCGTCAGGCTGTCCGTCCTGCTCCAGGTAAGTCCGATAGTAGTTTGGATCCCAAAACCGCGTGACACGGGCGACCCTCCAGGCGCTGCGCTCCAGCGCCCAGGTCAAAGCGGTCGTTTGGTACCCGTGGAGCACCGAACGACCGGTTCGTTTCGAAATGCTGCGCGCAGCCAGCAGCACGCCGTGGCAGATCGCCGCCACCGGCCTCTGCGCCTCGAAAAAGCTGACGACAAGACGCTGCAACGTCTCGCTCTCGAGGTAATCGCGCATGCCACGCGCCCGATGTCCACCAGGCAACAGCAGCCCATCGAATGCGGAGGCGTCGACGGTATCCCAACGTTGTGGTGCGCCATAATCTGGATCGGCGATCATTCCGGCATGGGCCTTGCGCGCGTCGCGGTTGGCCCGCATCAGACGTCCTATCAGCGGCAGATTCCGCAACAGCGGGATCGCGCCCCAAGGGTCCAGGCCTTGTCCTGTCAGCATCATGTCGTCGGCGACGGCGGGCCGTCCGTCCGGCGTCGCAAATGCGACGACATGGCCCGCGTTCACGAGCACCCGCCAGCTTACGGCGGCTTCGCTTGGATCGAAGTCCCGCGCTGGCAGGAGCATGAGAACGCGGGCCATGGCGAGCGCGCCTCAGACCAGCAACACGGTCGATCCCGTGGTCTTGCGCGCGGCGAGATCGGCATGGGCCCTGGCGGCGTCCTGCAGCGGATAGGTCTGGTGGACCTCGATCTTGACTGCGCCCGACAGCACGACCTCGAACAGCTCCTTCGCCATGGCGACAAGATTGTCGTGTTTGGCGGCATAAGTATTGAGCGTCGGGCGGGTGACGAACAGCGAACCCTTTTGCGCGAGCAGGCCGAGATTGAGCGGCTCGACACCGCCGGAAGACTGACCGAACAGCGCGGCGACACCGAGCGGAGCGAGGCAGTCCAGTGATTTCAAAAAGGTGTCCTTGCCGACGGAGTCATAGACCACGGCAACTTTCTTGCCTTCCGTGATCTCCTCGACGCGCTTCACGAAATCCTCGCGCGAATAGACGATCGTGTGCGCACAACCATGAGACTTGGCGAGTTTTGCTTTCTCATCGCTGCCGACGGTGCCGATGACAGTGGCGCCGAGATGCTTTGCCCACTGTCCGAGGATCAGGCCGACGCCGCCGGCCGCGGCATGGAGCAGGATCGTGTCGCCCGACTTGACGCGATAGGTCTGGCGGATGAGATATTGCACTGTCAGGCCTTTCAGCATCATCGCGGCCGCGGTCCTGTCATCGATGCCGTCGGGCAGCTTGAGCAGGCGATCGGCGGGAATCAGCCGCTCCTCGGCATAGGCGCCGAGCGGCGCGGCGCCATAAGCGACGCGGTCGCCCGGCTTCAGATCGGTGACCCCGGGTCCGACTTCCTCGACCACGCCGGCGCCCTCGCCGCCCAGCCCATTGGGCAGCTGGATGGGATAAACGCCCGAGCGGTTGTAAATATCGACAAAGTTGAGCCCCACGGCGGTGTGCCGGATGCGCGCCTCTCCGGCGCCGGGCTTGCCAAGCTTGACTTCCTCCCAAACCAGAACCTCGGGCCCGCCGGCCTTATGAAAACGGATAGCGTGCGTCATGGAACAACTCCTCAGGTGAGATGACAGAAGGCGGAAGCACACTATGCGCCGAACCGGCGACGAGAAATACCCTCCGGCCGGGATTGATTTTGAAATAGGGCCCCGTAACTCCTATGGCCCCGACCTGCTTGCGCAAGCCAGGCGGCGGAGTTGAAGCGCAAGCCCTGAAAACGAAAAAAAGCCCGACGGCCAAGAGGCCACCGGGCGGGTGTTCCAATCCAGAAACGATGTCACGTGCTCGGCGCGCCCCACGAGGGGCACCGTTCAAATATCAACCGACCGCGACAGTTGCGACCATTCCGAACGCGCCCGCATCTGCCAGCGCCGCGATGCGCGCATCGTCATAACCGAGTCTCTCTCGCAAGACTTCCCTGGTATGCTGGCCCAGCAGAGGCGCGGCGACGGGATCGATGACCGGCGTCAGACCAAGATTGAGCGGCGATTCGATATTCGGGACGAAGCCCGCGGCCGGGTGTGGGATCTGGCTGAGACGATGGCGCTCGCGCACCTCTGGCGAATTGAAGGCTTCCTCGACGGTGCGAAGGTAACCTACGGGAATGTTGGCCGCCTTCATCTTCGTCACCCAATTCTCGCAGGCATCCTGAACAAAGATCCCGGTGAGGATCGCGCGCAGTCTGTCCCTGTTGGCGGTTCGTGAACGACGGTCGCCGAATTCACCGCTGGCAAGATCCGGCCGGCCCAGCACCTCGATGACAAGCCTGCGATACAGCCGGTCGTTGGCGCAGGCGATATAAAACGGGGTATCGGAGGCATGGTAGACACCGACGGAGGGAGACCCGTTCGGTGAATTGCCCTGACGGCTCGGGTTCACACCGGTCATCAGATAGGCCATGCCGTAAAATTGCGTCATCGCCAGCGCGATATCGAATAGCGCCACTTCGACGCGCTGGCCGCGGCCGATCCGATCCCGGGCGAACAGCGCCAGCAGAATGGCGTTGCAGGCCGACATGCCCGTCAGCATGTCGACCGCGGGCGGTCCGGTCCGCACCGGCGGCCCGTCGGGAAAGCCATTGAGCGACATGAATCCGCTTTCGGCCTGGGTGATCGGATCGAAGCCGGGCCGGGATGCGAACGGGCCATGGCGGCCATAGGCCGAGATCGAGCAATAGACCAGGCGCGGATTGCCCGGCGCGACCGACGCGTAGTCGAGGCCATGTTTTTTCATCACGCCGGAGGAGAAGTTCTCCACCACCACGTCGGCCCGCGCGATCAATGCACGCGCGACGTCGCGGGCCTCGGGCTTGGCGAGATCGAGCGCGATGCCCCGCTTGTTGCGATTCAAACTGACAAAGGCGGCGCTTTCGCCGGCGAGATCGGCGTGTTCATAGTGCCGCGTATCGTCGCCACCGTTCGGGTTCTCGATCTTGATGACCTCGGCGCCGAAATCGGCCAGCGTTTGCGTGCAGGCAGGACCGGCGACGACCCGGGTGAAATCGATGACCAGCAGACCGTCGAGCGCGGTCGGCGCACCCTTCTCTCTTGGCGCCCGGTCCGGTAATTGCGGTCTGGCAGTCATGATCGGCTTGTCCCTTCCCTCTGTCATTTATCGGCCGTCGAACGACCGACCCTTGCGACCCTTGCGACCGACCCTTGGCCGGCAACGGCCAGCGGTCAACCGTATACAGCGCTTTTGCGGTTCTGCCCAAAGAGTAGAACCATTGGGATCGAAGGGGTTACAGCCTTTTTGGATAGGTGCCATGAAGGGATGAGACGGACCCGATGAATTTGCGCCAATACAGCGTGTCCGGATAGGCCCACGGATATTGCGGTTGGTACAGCCGATAGCCGGCCCGGACGAAATTGTTGGCGGAGGCAATGTTTTGAGTGGTATCCGAAACCAGGTAGCTCCAGCCATTGCGCCGCGCCCGCGATTCCATCGCGCGCATCTGGCGCAGCTGAAGCCGGCGTCCGCAATGCTGCTTCAACACACCGACACGACAGATGTATCCGGCGTTGCGGACATGCGTCGATGGCACGACGCCGGCAAAGCCGACAGGTATCGTTTCGCGGTACGCCAGCCACCAACAGCCGGCATCGAAAGCCGGAATCGACGCGCCGTCAAAAAACGTCAGACGGTGCAGGTCCGCCAGCGTATCGATGCGCATCATCGCAGCACCCTTGCCCTGGTTCTTCACCGGCGGCTCGACCGTGAAGCCGGCGTCGCGCCAATGGTCGGCGTAGGTCTTGCCGGTGACGTTGTTCCGGTTGACGCCGTCATGCGGCAGATAGTTGATGGCCTTGTCGTAGCCTCGCTCGCGCATCCAGTGGACGTGGAAGGCGAGCACCTGCCCGACGGATTCATAGTAGTCGAGAATGCGAACCTCCTGCCCGACCCACTGCACCATCCAGATCGTGTAAGCGTCGGCAACGCCGCCTGAGCCGCCGATATCGTGAAAGGCGCGCAGCGGCAGCAGGGGATCGGCGGCGACCTTGCCGATGCGGCCTTCCGAACGCGCATCAGCCAGCAGCTGCGCAAAATAGGCGCCCTCGAACGCGCGCACGTAGTCGCCTTCCCAGATGTGGCTATAGCGATCGGGATAGAGCGCGAGATCGGTCTTGCGTTCGTCTTCCAGCACGGCGGGAAACCAGGGATTGTCGCGCCAATTGGCATTGACGAGAATGGCGCCGTCGGGCTTTTTGGTGCGGAAGAAATCGTCAATGGCATCCGAGCGCCGCCGGGGATTCCAGCTCGCCCACAATTCCGAGCCCTGCTGGCGGATGGTCGGACGCAGCAGCACCAGGCTGCGCGCGCTCAAGCTTTGCGCCTCGTCGATCCAGGCGATGCGAAAACCTTCCAGCGACTTGATGGAATCGGCGGTGTGGTCCTGCATCCCGCGGAAGATGATGACGCCATCGCCGGGCGTCTCGATCTTGTCGCTGTAGGCCTTGAAGCCGTGACCAAGACCAAGGCCGGCGATCTTGCTTTCGATCAGCCGCTTGGAAGACTGCGCCAGCGTCCTTTGCGCCTCGCGGATGCACACCGCCAGCGTGCCGCGCTCGGCCTGGCAGGTCTCGACCAGAAGCTCGCCGAAAAAATGCGATTTTCCCGACCCGCGGCCACCATACGCGCCCTTGTAGCGCGCAGGCAAGAGAAGCGGCTCAAAGATCTTAGCTGTCAGTATTTTCAGGATGGACAATGACGCGCTCGATGCGATGGATCAGTTCAAGCGCGCCGTCATCGCCGTTCTCGATGGCCTGCGTCGCCTTGCCCCAGCCGCGGTCCAGAATGGCATTGGCGGCCGCAATGCGCGCCGGCGCCGGCGCCTTGGGGCTGCGCATCACGCCGACCAGCACATTGAGCGCGGTCCGGGTGTGGCTGCGCGCCAGTGAACGGATTTCAGTGACGGATTTTGGCATCTGTCACGTCATCGCCGGACACAGCATATTCGCAAGGCGCCGTGTCGGCGTGATCCATCGTGAGATCGTCCTGCTGAATCGCTGACCGCCTTATGATGGGAAATTCCGTCAGCGCGCTTCTGCGGTTCGGACGCGGGATGAACGGGATGATCTCTGCGCTCACGACAATCCCTCCCACAATACGATCGCGACCAAGCCGGCCAGTGCGAGCGATATCAGATACGCGGTCATGGCGGCCTGCTTCTAAAGGTTTGTCATTGCCGCCGGGACGTTCGCGCATCGGCAAAACTCAAATGGCTCGGACGGCGGCGCGCGCCAAGGCGCCTTGCGGCTAGCGCTTCGTTACGAGATTGGTGCGCCCCGCCGCCACCGTCCGATTTCTGAAAGTTCGAATGAAAAAGCCCGCGACCGGTTTCCCGGCGCGGGCTCGACTTTCAATGCTTGCGATGATGAAACTATGCCGGTGATTTGCCCGACGTGTCAATTCTGTCGAAGACGCCGGATTTGTTTCCTTCGCTCGAGCTATTCAAAACCCTGAACCGGCGGCAGCTTGGTGGCGGCCGCGGGCTCCGGAGATCTGGCGGGCGGCGGCGAATTTGCGTGGCCTGTGGTCTGCGGCTCAGGCGCCGCATTGGTTTGTGCCGTTCGCTGCACCCGCGCACGCGAGGCGGACCGTCGCACGCGCCATGAGCGCGAGATCGAGGGCCCGGCGGTATAGCCGATCAATGCGCCGGCTACCGCGCCGACCGGTCCCAACACCACCGCGCCCGACACCGCGCCCAGTGCCGCATCGCCCGCGCGCTCCTGAGCCTTTGCTTCGAACGATACCAGCGCGCCCACGAGCAGGGCACCCATCCAAAGATTCTTCATGGCGAATTCCTCCGCGCCCAGGGAATTCGAAAAATGCGGCGGCACGAAGGTGTGGGCGTGGCCGTCATGGCCCCTTAAAAAAGCCCGCGACCGGTTCCCGGCGCGGGCTCAACTTTCAAGGCTTGCGATGATGAAACTATGCCGGTGATTTGCCCGACGCGTCAAACTTTTCCTGGCGGTCGTTCGCGGCCGCATCAATGCCGCGCGCTTCGACCCGTATCGACGGCGTCGCAACCGAAGAACTCAGTTATGCGACTGAGCGGCCAATTCCAGGCCCGGCGGGGCCTTCACCCAGGAATAGTTGCGGCTTGCGAGATCATAGCCGCGGTCGAACAGCGCGTTCATATATCGCTGGTCGAACGGTTCGGTGCTGACATCGGTGAAGTCGGACGGAATGCTGGCGAGATTGAAATCGATCCCGTCGCGCCTGGTGATGGAATAGATGCGGTAGAGATCGCCGATTCCCTGATTCTTGATCAGCGTGGCGATCGAACGCTGCGTGATCGACAGGACATTCTCGCCGACCGATTGCCATTCGGGGTCGATTTTTCCGTTTCTGATCACGTACAGGCGCCGCGTTGCTGCCGCTCTTCGATTGCCGGAGCCAAACGAGAATAGCGACGGAGCGATGAACACCTGCCGGGTGACGCCGCCGTCGACATGCAATTCGTCGTAACTCTTCCCGCCAACCTGCACCTGGATCCGAACCGGCGCGAACACCCCGGGAAGCGTCGCCGATGCCAGCAATATCTTCCGGAACAGCGGGATCGCGTCGCGATTGTTGCTCATCGCTATCCGGCCCATGTCCCACAACACCGGCCTTTGCGTATCGAGATTGGTGGTGCCGATCAGCAGGATTCGACCCTTGATCCGCTCCCTGGCGATTTCCTGGATAAAGGCATCATCGACGTATTTCTCGATCAGCCGCGCCAGCGGGGCATCGTCCGCCAACGCAGAGCCTTCGATCAGCCCGTGTACGTTGTAGGCGAAGATGTCCTTTCTGCCGTATTTCGTGAAGATCTCGCGTAATTGACCGTCGTGTTCGTGCCCGAGGAATGCGAAGGGCGCAATGAGTGCGCCGGAGCTGACGCCCGTGACCAGATCGAACGCCGGGCGCGTGCCTGCATCGCTCCAGCCGACCAGCATTCCAGCGCCGAAGGCGCCGTCTTCGGCGCCGCCGGAAATGGCGAGAAAATTCAAGACCCGCGATGATCGCGTTTCCGTCCTGGCCGCGTCCGCCATGACGGTCGCTTCGATCTCGCGCGCGGGTGCATCGCCCCAGAAACGGATATTGTGAAATCCTTGAAGGTCGATCTGGCTGGCACTGGCTTGCGGCAGGACATTGCGCGGGGAAATCGTCGCACAGCCGCCGGCAGAAAGCGCTATCGAGCAGATCAGCCCGAACAATACGGCTCGCCGCAGCCGGCCATCAGAGCTGACGTCGCGCCGCTTTTGTTCGAACGCATGAATTGCCCGCCGGATCGACCTCAACATCAGCCGACAGTTCTCCCGGCGCCGCAAAACCGCGATCGAAGGCGTGATCGCAACGGCATTGAATTACGTCTCGATATTTCCAGCAGTGTCATTCTGACCCTATCGCGCTTTCACATCAGTTATGATGCCACGGCGGATGCATGTTGACTTTATGGTATTATCGCGGCGCCGCGGCCGCGCAGCGCGATATCACGAGAAAGCGATTGTCCGGCCTGCGGACGCGGTGCCCCGCAGCGCGCTGGTGCATGGTCTGTGCGAAGAAGCCCGCAAGAAATCCGGCATCCAACCGGTGACGGATTTTCCGCAGCAGCGGAGCCGTGCTCACGCGAAAAATTAATATACTTAAAATAGCCGAATCAGGAAAACCGCTCTGATTTGGCCGGATATTATCAGTCACCGCCGTTGCGCGCCGGCTGTCATATCACGATCAAACGCCCAGGTTGAATGAAACGGGCCGCCTGGAACGCCCCGGCCACTCGAGCTTTCACATTTCCGCAGCCTTGGATAAAGTGCGGGGCAAGGCAATCACGCGGCTGCGTCGACTTGCCGTTGGCGGCACGACACACAAGGATGCGTCCATGAAAAACAAAGCGATGGTCACGGCAATGCTGCTTGGAATGTTCCTCGGCGCATTCGCAATCGGCTTTTCCCATCCCTCCTCTGCCCAGAATGCCGTCGGTGGAGCGACGAAGCCGAAGCAGAGTGCGGTTGGCGGCGCGGCGACACCAGGTCCGGTGATCGGCGGCGCGGCGAAGCACGGTTCGGTCGGCAGCGTGCCGAAGCCCGCTCCGGTCGTCGGGGGCGTCACGAAGCAGAGTTCGGTCGGCGGCACGCCGACGCCGGGTTCAACCGGAAGTGCGGTCGCGCCCGGTTCGACCGCTGGCATGGCGAAGCAGACACCGCCCATCGCGCCGCCGAACAAGGGCGGGACCGTCGTCACCGCGACGAAATGCGCGGCGGGCTCCTGCGTCGCCAAAGGAACGAAACCGTAGTCTCAAATCGAAACCTGCCGCCCGATCTCGACCACCTGATCGTTTGGAAGACTGAAGAAGTCGCTGACATGGACGGCGTTGCGCTCCATCACGGCGAAGAACCGCTCCTGCCAGCCGGGCAGGCCCAGGCCGTCCTCGCGACCGACCACCGTCTCGTGACCGACATAATAGGTGACGTCGTTGAGATCGATCGTGCAACCCAGCGATTTGCCGGTGGCGAGCAGTTCCGGAATGTGGGGACGCTCCATGAATCCGAAACGCGCTTCCGCGCGCCAGAAATTCGGCGCGACTTGCTCGATCGTCATGCGATTCCTCGATGATACCCACGGCACCGACTGGATTTCCACGCGCAACACGAAGAGATGCTCGTGCAGGGCGCGGTTATGCCGGACATGCCAGATCATCACCGGCGGCGTGTCGCGCTCGGTTCGGGTCAGGAACACGGCCGTGCCGGGAACGCGCGGCACGTTCTTCGCGGCAAGACGGGCCATGAAATCCGCGACCGGGATCAGCGCCTCGTGCATCCGCATCGAGATCGCCGCCGCGCCACGGTGCCAGATCCACATCACGCCGTAGACGCTGATCGCCAGCAGCAGGGGCACATACCCGCCCTCGGCGATCTTGGTGAGGTTGGCGAGGAAGAAGGCGCTGTCGACCACCAGAAAGCAGGCCGCGACGGAGCCTGCAGCCAGCATGCTCCAGCCCCAGATCTCGCGCATCGCGATGAAGAGCAGCGCCGAGGTCATCAGCATCGTAGCCGAAACGGCGATGCCATAGGCCGCCGCCAGATTGTCCGATTTGCCGAACGCGATGGTCAGGCCGACGGTCACGATCATCAGGAGCCAATTGACGATGCCGACGTAAATCTGTCCGTAGCCCTCCGAGGAGGTCTGCTTGATCAGCAGTCGCGGCAGCCAGCCAAGCTGGATCGCCTGCCGCGTCATCGAGAAGGCGCCCGTGATGATCGACTGGCTGGCGATGATGGTGGCGACCGTGGCGAGCACGATCAGCGGGATCAGCAGCATTGGCGGGCAGAGCCGGAAGAAAATGTTGCCTTCGGTCGGCGCGCCCTCCAGCACCAGCGCCGCCTGCCCGGCATAGTTCAGGATCAGGCTTGGAAACACGATCGCGAACCAGGCCAATTTGATCGGCCCGCTGCCGAAATGGCCCATGTCGGCATAGAGCGCCTCGGCGCCGGTGACGCACAGAAACACCGCGCCCAGCACCAAAAAGCCGGTCAGCCCGTGAGAGAACAAATAGGTCAGGCCGTAGACGGGATTGAGCGCGACGAACACGGCTGGATGCTGCACGATGCCGGAAATTCCCATCACGGCCATGGCGACGAACCAGACCAGCATCACCGGGCCGAAGAAGCGGCCGATGGCTGCGGTTCCCTGCGCCTGGATCGCAAACAGCCCGATCAGGATCGCGACCGCGGCGGGCACGACATAGGGCTGCAGCGCAGGCGTTGCCATATTCAGCCCCTCCAGCGCCGACAGCACCGAGATCGCGGGCGTAATCGCGCCGTCGCCGTAGATCAGTGCCGCGCCGAACAGGCCGACGGCCACGATGGTCGGCCGGTGCTGCCTCTTCACGCCCAGCAACGCCATCAGGGCAAGGATGCCGCCCTCGCCGTCGTTGTCGACGCGCATGGCGAACGAGACATATTTGACGGTGGTGACGACGAAAAGCGTCCACAGCACGAGCGAGAGCGCGCCCAGGATGGTGGCGGCATCCGTCGGGACTTCGGCGGTGCCAAGTACCGTCTTGAATGTATAAAGCGGGCTGGTTCCGATATCCCCGAACACGATCCCGAGCGCCGACAGACCCAAAACGGGCAACTTGCCCTTCGGTGTGTGCCGCGCCTCGCCGGAAGGCCGCGTTGGATTTTCGCTCACGTGATGGGCCATCCAATACAAGGATTGAGTTGTCGGCGTGAGTCCGGCGTCTGGGGCCGGACCGACACCAACAACCGATCATTCTTCTTACAAACTATCGCCGCGGATTGCGACAGCCAAACGACCGGGGTCTTTGGAAACTGGCCCGCAATCGACATCCGCAACCCAAAGCGTATCTAAGGCGGAATTTGCTGGAGCCGTCCCTTTGGTCCCTGCCGGGAAAACAGCCATGCGGGTGAGACCCGTTACGTCTGAAGCTCGAACTCCGACGCCTGCCCGTCGGCGGTGGCGACCAGATGCTTCGGCACCAGCAGCAGGGTCGGCAGGATCGACGCGTAGACCACCGTGATCGCGATGACACAAACGGTGAAGCCGCCGTAGTGATCGTACAGCGTCGTCCCGAGAATGTCGCCAAATCGCGAGACCACGAAATAAAGGCTGCTCGACATCATCAGCATGGATCCCTGCAGGCCCCTCGGGCAGGAGCGGATGATCAGATCCATATAGGCGCCGGTGGCAACCCCGCCCATCAGGCCGATCGGAATCGCCGCGATCAGGGCGCCCTCCACCGAATCAATGAAGAGCAGCGGAACCATCTGGGGAATCGCGACGATCGTTCCCCAAAACAGCAACGTCCTCAGGGCAAAGCGTCGGCAGAGAAATCCGTATACGATGAAGGTCGGAACGAAGGAGGCGGCAAAGATCGCGTTCCACTGTCCCCATTGGGTATCCGTGGCATGCAGCGTGTTCTGAAGATGATACTGCAGCGGCGTGACCGAGCCGGGCGCGAAATTCCACAACAGCCAGATCAGCAGCGCCGGATAGATGCGCCACTGCCCGAGCAGTCTCTTGATGTCGTTTACCGGATGCAGGTCGCTGCCGCGTTCGGCGTGGACATGCTCGAACACCTGCTCCGGTTTCCACAGCGCAAAAATGGCGACCGCGGTCATGATCACGGCGCCCGCGAGAAACAGGATGCGGGCGGCGGAATCGGCGTTGCGGTCTTCGAGCAGGCTCGAGAGCATGCCGCCGATCAGCAGGGCCGCAACCGTCGGGATCGACGCGAACACGTTCCACGCCGCGCTGATCTGACCGGTCATCGCGTGCTGCTGGCCGATCGTCGATGTCAGCCCGTTTTGCGCGCTGGCGACAAAGAGGAACGAGGTTGTCAGCGCGACCACCGCGAGCAGCAGCGTCGAATAGCTCATCGGCGCCAGGGCAAAGCCGAGATAGAGAAGAGCGCAGATGCCGCCGAACAGCAGCATGAATCCGCGGTCTCTCATCCCAAACGGATTCCAGATGTCGCGGATAAATCCGAACACAAAGGACAGATAGAGCGGGATCGCCGCGACAAGGCGGAAATGTGCGACCTGGTGCGCCTCCAGATGCAGCCTGTTCTTGAGAAAAAAGCTGATGGGAATGTCGATCAGGCCTCCCGACGGTCCACCGAAGGCCAACAGCACGATCAGGATGCCGAGATAAACAAAGATGCCGCGCCGAACCGAAGGCGGCAAGACGTCGGGAGCATTGGTGACGGCGGCGGCCTCGGCGGCGGGACGGTCAATCGTCATCAGGCGCGAACTGTCCTTGGAATCGGCAATGAAGCACCGTACCGGCCCAAGGCGCAATTTGATAGTGAATGTGCCTCCCTGACCCCCGCGCCGCCAGAGCATGATGAGATCAGATCGAGTTTGTGGCGACGACGGAAGTGCGCTCCCTCTCCGGCTTGCGGGGGTCCGAGGCGAGCGAAGCTCGCTCTCGAGGTTTGGGGTGGGGATGCTCCCGCAAAGCGCGCTGGCCGGGTCGATAGACTTCCCCCACCCGCCGCGCTGGCAACCGGGGCTCCGCAGCCCGGTTCAGGCGATCATGGCTGAACGTTGGTCGGAATCGTCGCTGGCGTCCAGTTCGACATCGCCATGCGTGTGATGGCGGAAGCTGCCGATCGCGGCCGGACGCCCGAGCAGATAGCCCTGCACTTCGTCACACATCTCGTCCTGCAGGAATTGAAGTTCGGCGCCGGTCTCGACGCCCTCGGCGAGCACCGGCAGGCCAAGGCCGCGACCAAGGCCCAGGACCGCCCGCACGATCGTCGCCGCCTGCTCGTTGGAATTGACCGACTTGATGAAGGAGCGGTCGATCTTGATCCTGTCGAACGGAAACGCCCGCAAATTGGACAGCGATGAATAGCCGGTGCCGAAATCGTCCATCGCGATGCCGATGCCGAGCGCCTTGATCTGCCGCAGCATGGCCAGCGTCCGGTTGAAATCGCGCACCAGCGCCGTCTCGGTGATCTCAATCTCCAGACGGCGCGGCGGCAGGCCGGTATCGAGCAGAATCTGGTGCAACTCCTGGACGAAATTCGTATTGTAAAGTTGCACGGCCGAGACGTTGACGGCGATCTTCAGCGGTTGCGTCCACGTCGCGGCCTCGCGGCAAGCGGTCTTCAATACCCAGTCTCCGATCTGCAGGATGCTTCCCGTCTCCTCGGCGATCGGAATGAAAACGACCGGTGAGATCTCGCCGCGCGTCGGGTGGTTCCAGCGCAGCAATGTTTCGAAGCCGGTAACGTCCCCGCTCCGGGCTTCCTGTTGGGGCTGATACGCCAGCCGCAACTCGCCGCGCGAGATCGCAAGGCGCAGATCGTGTTCGAGCAAGCGGCGGTCGCGAACCTCGACACCCATCTTGGCCTCGAAGAAACGATAGGTGTTGCGGCCTTCGGTCTTGGCACGATACAGCGCGGTGTCGGCGTGGGTAAGAAGCGACTGACGGTCGGTCGCATCCTCAGGGCAGATCGCGATGCCGACGCTGGTCGAGATCTGGGTTTCCGACACCTCGTCGGACGCGCGAAGCGTCTCCAGAATGATCTCGGCAAGCTGGCTTGCCTCGGCCGGGCCGGCGATATCGGGCATCAGAATGGCGAACTCGTCGCCGCCGAGGCGGGCCATAATCTGCCGTTCGCCAAGCACCGCGGTGACGCGGGAAGCGACGATCTGCAATACCCTGTCGCCGGCGGCGTGTCCGAACAGGTCGTTGACTTCCTTGAACCGGTCAAGATCGAGGCAGAGCACCGCAAGGCGGTCGCCGCGGGTCATCGCCGCGATCTCCTGGTCGATCCGCGCGTTGAAATGGCTGCGGTTGGGAAGCCTGGTGAGCGCATCATGGTGGGCCAGGAAGTAGATGTGCTCCTCGGCGTCCTTGCGCGCCTTCAGATCGCGAACCGCGACGACCTGATGCGGCCGCCCAGCAAACACGATCGGCCGCAGGATCAACTCGACGGGGCTGAGCACGCCGTCGAGATGGCGCAAATCCGTCTCAACTCCCTGGTTCGGCTGGGACAGCAGGGTGGCGCGGGCAACATCGTCGGGGATGCAGCTTTCGAGTCTTCGACCGGCGAGATCGGCTGTCGTAAAGCCGGTCAAAATGGAAAAACTTGTGTTGACGGAAACGATCATCTCACCGTCGCAAACCAGAAGCCCTTCGACGGAGGCATCGGCGAGATCGCGCATCCGGTCGACTTCAAGCTCCGAACGGCGATGGTCGCGGATATCGAGCACCACGCCGGCAAATGCCAATCCGAGAATGGCAAGGCTCGCGATCGCCACCCCCACCGCAAGCCACCCGGCCGGCAGCGCCGATTGCGAAACCTCGATGGTCGGGTCGGGAATGATCGACACCGCGCCCATCGCGGTGAAGTGATGGCTGCAGATCGCAAGCGTCAACAGCAAGGCGCCGCCGATCTTCCACTTTTCCTGCCGGCCGTTCAGCCCGACCGGAAGCGCGACCGCACCGATCGCCCCACCAAGGATGATGGAGGTGGCAACAAGGACGGGATCCCAAACGACGCGGCCGGCAACCTCAAACGCCGCCATTCCGGTATAATGCATCGCGGCAATGCCGCCGGCGACGATGGCGCCGCCGATCCATAGCCCGTGGCGCCAGCCCGGAATAAGCGCCACCGTGAGCCCCGCGCCGGTGAGCAGGATGGCCGCGAGCAGCGACAGGATGGTCAATGCAATGTTATAGCCGCTCGGAATCCCCGGGGTGAACGCCAGCATCGCGATGAAGTGCGTGGCCCAGATTCCGAAACCGGTGGATATGGCGGACACGGAGAGCCACACGCCTCGCATTTGCCCGGTGGATTTCCGGGCATAGCGAAGCAGATTGATGGCCGTGAAGGACGCCAGCACGCACACAAAGGCCGCCAAACCGACCAGCCGCAGATCGTGTTCGGTGGCAATGCAGTTGTATATCTTCAGCATCTGGAAATACCGCAACGAGTGTCCGTTGCTGGAAATGTAGCGGTAATTGTATGAAGCCCGCGTAAATTTGGGGGCGCAGGCGACCGCATACCCCCATGCACTCACGGACGGTGTTTTTGAGCGAAGTGGTTACGCTTCGCGTAACGAAACGCCTCAAAATCAGAACATCGATTCTGATTAATCAAAACCGGGGTTCTAGACCAGTCCGAGCTCCGCCGGACGGGCGCCGGCGAAGATCCGCTGAACGCTGGCGGTTTCCAGGCCGAACATCCGCTGGACCAGGCCGGCGAACATCGCGCGGTAGTCGGTCAGAACCGGATAATCGCGGTTTTGAAACAGCGTGGCCTGCTCGACCTTGACCTGTTCGCCGACGATGCGGCCGCCATTGATGCCGCCTCCCATCACCCAATAGACGCTGCCGTGACCGTGATCGGTGCCGCGGTCGCCATTCTCGCGGAAGGTGCGGCCAAATTCGGAGATCACGACGACCACGGTATCCCTCCATCCAGCCGGTCCAACCTCTTCGGAAAAGCCCGCCAGCGCCCGGCCGAGTTCACCCAGGCGATCGGCGAGGTAGCCGGTCGCCGCGCCCTGGTTGACGTGGGTATCCCAGCCTCCGACATCGACAAAGCCGAGATTGAACTGCTCGCGCATCAGCCGGCCGATCCGCCGCGCCGACAGCTCAAATCCGCGCGGCGAAACCGCGCCGCGATTGGCCGCGGTCATTTCCTCCGATATCGAGCGGTAGACGTCGTCGCGAATCCGAAAACCCTCCGAAACCGAGGAAGCAAGATCGCTGTGCGCGTACATGTCCCTGATAAGCTTGGCCTGACGATCGTCGACACCAGGCTTGCTCACGCTGTTGATGCCGATGTTTGCAATCTGGGATTTGCCGCGAAAGATCAGCGGAAGCTGGTCGGTGAAGGAGATCGGCTTGGCGCGCGTGAGCTCGGCCGCAAGCCGGCTCATGAAACCCGAACGATAATCGCGCGAGCCGCCGACCGACTGGCCGAGTTCGATCGTGTCCTGGGTCTCGAAATGGCTCCGCGTCAGGTCATCGGAGGTGCCCGCGAAGGGCACAAAGGAAATTTCCCGCTTGGCCCACAATGGATAGATGCTGTCGCGCAAGGCCGGGTGCAGTCCCCACTCCGCGCCAAGCGACAATGCGGAATTGGGATTGCCGGCATCGGGTTTGGCGATGCCGAGGGTCGGCCGCGAACTGTGATAGAAATCGCTTGATACCGGCACCACGACATTGGCGGCATCGTAAGCGCCGCGCAAGAACACCACGAGGAGCCGCGCATCGGTGGCCGGTGCGGCCCAGACTCGGCCCGCCACCGTGAGCGGAGCCAGGCTGGCAAAAGCCTTGATCAGATCACGACGATTCATCGGTGGCGATCCCTCTTCGTTGCGATGGTCAGCGCATGAACTCGGGCGACGACAGAAACAGCGTGTTCCAGTCCTGCGGAGAAATCGCCTGATCGAGCGCGGCGAGCGTGGTCGGACCCAGGGTCTGGCGCAATCCGTTGAAGTAGAGCGAATTCTGAATCAGCGGAAACGCCGGCTGATCGACCGCGTTCGGGACATCCGGCTTGAACAACCCGGCGGAACCCGAGCCGATCTGGCGCGCGATCTCGAAGCGCAGCGTCATTTGCCCCGGCCCGTTCCAGGATGCCGATGTCATCGCATAGCCATCCGGCGTCTCGTGGTTGAACAATCCTTCGCCGAGACGGTTCAGCCAGTTCTGGATCGGCTGGGTGTTGAGGACCACCTTGTCGTCATAGGCGAGGCGGACGGCCGAGAGCACGTAATGCACGGGATCCTTGAATTTGACCCCGGGCTTCAGGGAGGCGGTGAATTCCGGCGCGTGCACCATCGTGGCAAGCACCGCGGCGATATCGCCGTCGGTTGCCTTGAAGGTCTGCGCCATCTTCTGCACCAGCTCATCAGGCGGATTGTCCGAAACGAAGTAGGTCGCGATTTGCTTCGACAAATGTGTCGCCGTCGCCGGATGGTGAACGAGAATATCGATCGCTTCGTCGACTTCCGCCAGGCCCCGTCCCCTGATCGGGCGCCCGAGCAACGTCTTGTCGCCATAGTCATGCCGGGCCGGATTGAATTCGAAGGCGCCCTCCCGCACGAGCTGCGATTGCTGCTCGGGCTTGAGCTTGGGATCTTCCGGCTTCACGTCGATGCCGACGCCGGTCAGGATGCGGGCCAGCGCCTCGACGTCGGCCTGCGTATAGCCGGAGCCGACCCCCATGGTGTGCAATTCCATGATCTCGCGGGCGTAGTTCTCGTTGAGGTGGCCCGCTGCGTTGTCGGTGTTGTCGAGATAGCGCAGCATGACCGGATGGTGCAGCGTGGCGACGAGCAGATCGCGGAACTTGCCGAGCGCGTGGGCGCGAATGGCGTGGTCCTCATAGTCCCCGACCATGATGCGAATGTTGGCCTTGTACTGATGCACGTTGAAATGGTTGAACCAGAACCAGGTCATGCGCTCGCGCAG
>Ga0073928_10004143_pt1 | contig 21879 bp, 16 predicted proteins | sample PaiPotPPA55metaG_FD_76969 | JGI IMG/M metagenome (GOLD analysis project Ga0073928, IMG submission 76969) | Iron sulfur acid spring bacterial and archeal communities from Banff, Canada, to study Microbial Dark Matter (Phase II) - Paint Pots PPA... ...
CGGAAGCGTCGCCCGCGTTGCTCAGGATTTGCGGAAAGTCTTCCGCGCGCAGCAAAGGCTCCTTCGTGAATATCAGCGCGTGCTCGATCGCGTTCTTGAGTTCGCGCACGTTACCCGGCCAGCCATACGATTGCAGCAACCGCAAAGCTGCGGGATCGAGCGATGCTCCCTCGCGGCCATGCACCGGCGCGAGCCGCTCCAGAAGATGCGATGCCAGCGGGGTGATGTCTTCAGGACGCTCTCGAAGAGAAGGAACGCCGAGGGCGAGGACGTTCAGCCGAAAGAAAAGGTCTTCACGAAAGCGCCCGTCGGCAACCGCTTTGTTGAGGTCGGTATTCGTCAGCGCCATGAGGCGCGCGTCCATGCGCAGCGTTTCCGTGCCGCCCAGGCGCTCGAAGGTCCGCTCTTCGAGCACGCGCAGAAGCTTGGCTTGCATACCCGGAGTAAGGGCCGCAATCTCGTCGAGCACAATCGTGCCGCCCTGGGCCATTTCGAGGCGCCCCGGCTTGCGCGCGACGGCCCCGGTGAAGGCGCCGCGTTCATGACCGAACAGCTCCGATTCCACAAGCTCGGTGGGAAGGCTCGCACAGTCAATCTTCAGGAATGGAGCGTCGCGGCGGGGGCCGCGTTCGTGAATCCAGCGCGCAAGCTGGTCCTTGCCCGTTCCGCTTTCGCCAGTTATCAGGATCGTGGTCGCGGTGTCGGCCAGCTTCTCGGCGATTTCAAGAACGTGCTTCGAGGCTGAGTCGACGGCGACCCAAACAATATTGGTGGCGCTCATTGAGACGGCGAATCGCTGCCGGAGTCTTCGTGAAATCCAGGGGGCTGAGAGGGCGCGGGAAAATCGATGCGTTCGGCGGTGCGCCAGAGGCGTTCAAGGTCGTAGTAATGTCGCGCGCGTTCGCTGAAGACGTGCACGACGAAATCGCCGTAGTCGAGCAGCATCCATTCGGCGCCGGTTTTGCCCTCGCGATGCGCCAAGCGCACCCCTTCCTTGCCGAGTCTTTCTTCGATCGCGTCGCTGATGGCTTTGATCTGCGGCTGGCTCTGTCCGGAGCACAGTAGAAAATATTCAACAAAGGCTCCGGTGCCCGCCAGTTTCAGCACGGTGATGTCCACCGCGTGCTTATCCTGAGCCGCTTCGACAGCCAGGCGAATTTCGGAACGAAGGGAGTTCAGAGTCACCGGTACAGGGCCTGCCCGAGAATGTATTCCTCTACGCGCGCGGGCACAAGCCCGTGGATGCTTTTGTGCTGCTCGAGCCGCTCCCGGACCTCGGTGGAGGAGACGTGGCTTGAGACGGTGGTAAGGAGGTGAATCACGGACTTGCGCAGCACGATCTTGTGCGGATCGTTTTTGGGCCCGCGGCCCAGTTTTTCCGGCGGCACTACAAGCCGCAGGGCGTCGATGCGAAAGCCGGGTCGGCTCGCAATGATGAAATCGCACAGATCGAGAAGCGATTCGTAGTTCTTCCACGTGGGGATTTCGAGGAACTGGTCCGCGCCCACGATGAAGTAGATGTGATCGTCCGGATGCTCGCGGCGAAACCGGCGGATCGTGTCTACCGTGTAGAAAAAGTGCGGCGCCGCGCCGTCCAGGGGCGCTTCTGCGAGCGACGGCAGAAAGCCCGAATGATCCGCGCAAGCAAGCGCGACCATCGCGTACCGATGGTCGAAGGGCGTTAACTCCGAGCGGGTTTTGTGCGGCGGACGCGACGATGGGACGAAATGGATGGCGTCGAGGTGAAACCGGCGCTGCACCGCTTGCGCCACCGCTATGTGCCCGGTGTGGACGGGATCGAACGTGCCCCCGAAAAGCGCGATCGCGCGACCATGCGCATGCTGCGGGCTCTGCGGTCCATGGGCGGCGTGAGGCGCGTGCGACTTGTGCCCGGAGTGGGGAGTCAATGCGGTTCTCGGTGTGGTTCGGCGGACTCCGCGGCACGCAGCACATCGGGCTCAGACACCTCAAAGGCCACTACTGGAGGCGAAGGCTTCGGAATGCGGTCCAGCGCGTCGGCCATCGCGCGCACCAGTGGGACGATGCCTTCGCCTGTGGCCGAAGAGATTGCATGGAATTCAAGGTTGCGCTTCGCGGCGTAGGCGCGCAGTTCCTCCAGATGCTCGCGGTTCGTGGTGGCATCAAGCTTTGTGGCCACGACGATCATGGGTTTCTCGGCGAGCTCAGGGCTGAAGGAGGCAAGTTCGTGCTCGATGATCTCGAAGTCCTGCACCGGGTCGCGATCGTTGGCGTCGCTGGTGTCCACCAGATGCGCGATGAGACGCGTACGCTCGATATGTTTCAAAAAGCGCGTGCCAAGCCCCGCGCCCTCGTGCGCGCCTTCGATCAGTCCGGGCAGGTCGGCTACGACAAACGTACGGCCAGCGCCCGGAGCAGCATCCGGATCGGCGGAAACCACGCCGAGGTGCGGCTCCAGAGTGGTGAAAGGATAAGCTGCGATTTTCGGCCGGGCCGCCGAGATGCGCGAAATGAGAGTGGATTTGCCTGCGTTCGGAAAACCGACCAGGCCAACGTCCGCCAGTAACTTAAGCTCAAGGCGGAGATGACGTTCCTGGCCGGGCTGCCCATCCTCGTGTTCGCGGGGAGCTTGATGCCAGGGCCGGATGAAATGCGTATTGCCGTTTCCGCGCCCACCCCGTCCGCCGCGGGCCGCCTGGAACCGCTGGCCAGGCTCCGTGAAGTCGAAAAGCTGCTCGTTCGTGTCAGCATCGAATACGACCGTGCCAACAGGAACCGTTAGGACCGTAGGTTCGCCCGAGCGGCCATGGCACTTGGAACCTTCACCGTGGCGGCCGCGGTCCGCGCGGAATTCGCGATTATAGCGGTAGCGCAAAAGAGTATTGTCGTGCGGGTTCGCTTCCAGGAAGATGTCGCCGCCGTGCCCGCCGTCGCCGCCCGAAGGACCGCCTCGCGGGACATACTTCTCCCTGCGAAAGGCGACGCAGCCGTTGCCGCCGTCGCCTCCTTTAACCATGATTTTGGCTTCGTCAGCAAACACGGAAGGTTCTCTGGGAGAGTGGAGATGTGAACGGCATACGCGAGCGCCCGTGAGAAAAGCAGGATGCGGGGCTAAGGCGAAGCATGAGGTTGGAATTTCAGTCGGCGGCAGTCGCGGCGGCCTTCGGATTTGCCGCTAACGCAACTTCTTCCACTGTAAGGATGCTAATGAACTTTCCGTGTCCGCCCTTGTCTTCGAACCGGACCACGCCTGTGATGAGCGCAAACAGCGAATCATCCTTGGCGCGGCCGACGTTCTTGCCCGCCTTATAGCGCGTTCCGCGCTGGCGAATGAGGATGCTGCCGCCCGTCACAACCTGACCGCCGAATCTCTTGATTCCGAGGCGCTGCCCGTGCGAGTCGCGTCCGTTTGTGGAGGACCCGCCGCCTTTCTTATGTGCCATGACAACCTCTATGAGAGCCCTATGCGAGCTCGATGTCGCTGACCTGAACGGCGGTGTACCCCTGCCGGTGGCCGCGCTGAATATTGTACTGCCCGCCCGTCTTGTACTTGAGCACTTTCACCTTCGGGGCGCGACCGTGCTTGACGATCTTGCCTGTAATCTTGGCCTTAGTGGCATCGGCGCCGATGAGGACTTTCTTCTCGTCCGTCCGGACCGCGAGAATGTCTTCGAAAGTCACCTTTCCGCCTACTTTGCCGTCGAGCCGCTCCACCTCGATGGTGGCACCCGGCTCAACTTTATACTGCTTTCCCCCGCTGCGAATAACCGCGTACATGCTGCCTCCAAGGGCAAACGACAAACGTCAATTATACGTGTGGATCACTGCGGGCGTCAACGAGTCTCGGGCACTTCAGCAACAACGAGAGGGGGTTGAATAACGGCGGCAGAGGCTATCGAGGTAAAACTCCGAGCGCGACATCGGTTCGGTCGGGCAAACACCTTCGGAGCGTCGGCGTTCGCGGTGAGTGCCACGCAGATAGTTCTCATACGCGGCATCGCCGGTCACGTGACGTAGCCACCGCCACGCGCGCAGGAGAGGTCCCTTCGATCGTACGTTCTCTTGCCGCGTCATTGTTTTACGGTCTCTGGTGGATGCAGGTGCGGGTTGATCTTACCGCCGAATCCGATCTCCATGGCGGTGTCTTTCGGAAAATCGATGTCTCGACCGCGCGAGAGGAAATGCGTGTAAACAGAACGGCTGGCGCCATAGGCGCCCATTGCTATTCCGAACGGCTCCGACCGCGCGACGATTCCGAGTCCGATCCCAACAAGTTTGAATCCGCCCGCGCCCCCGGCCGCATGGTTCGAAACGTCAGCGTCCCCGTCACCCGACGCCGACAAAGCGGCTAGCCCCAGCTCAAAACCAGTCTGCAGGTAGCGCGTCTTGGGCGATGTGGCCTGGGCGCCGCCTTCGGAATCAAGCTTCACGTGATCTCCAGTAGCGGACTGCACGCCCTCGAAGCTCGCCGCCACTTCTTGAGTGGCTCCGCTCGGGGGACAAAGCTGGTGAAAGACGAGACGGATTTGCCCGTTGCGGTGCATGTGGCGCGCAGGCTGAACCTGCACGACCGAACCTCTCAGCCGGCTCCCCTGCGGAAGAATCAGGCGATCGCCGTCAAAGAGAGGCTGCGACAACACGGCCTCCACTTCAGCGCCTTTGCGCGTAATCCCCGAATTGAGAGGCGTTACCAGGAGCGCGTGTACGAGACTTCCGGGTGGAGGCGTCGCGCCCAGGCTAGTGGCGTTCGTCGCGCTGAGGGGTTCCGTGCCGAAATCGAGCGGATCTTCGAGTTCCGCGAAGTACAGAGTGCCGGCTTCGATGTACTGCGGATGCACCGGAAGCTGGGCGATCGCAAAGCGCTCGATGCGGTGCTTCTTGCCTGGCGCTTTCACTTGGTCCATCGCAGTCTGCCAGTCCTGCTTGGCTTGCTGCTTCGCTTCGGCGATTTTCTGCGACGCTTCGTCCTTCACCGTTTTCTTTTTTTCGCCGCTGCCGGCGCTCAAGAGCTGAATCACCTGTCCGGAGCCAGGGGCCACGACCGTGTGGACGGGAATGTGCTTGCCGTCCTTGAGGATCAGGTCGTCGAATTCCACTTCGAATTTATGCGGGGGCGTGAACTCCGCGTTCAGGATGGAAAGCGTGCGTTGCTTCCGTGAGATTGGGTCGACCTTCGAAATGCGCCCAGTGACCTCGGTTCCGACCGGAATCACCAGCTTGTCGAACGCATAGATCGGCTGCATAAGGCGGCCATGAATCGGCTCGCCAGCCTCGCGGAGCCGCACTTCCTGGTCGAGCGCGACCTGAAGGGGCGTTCCCTTTGGTACGGTGAGCTGCACAACCACAGGCGGCGCCTCAGCAGTGGCAACTGGGGACGAAGCCGCGGACGCGACGGAAACGGGAGTTGAATCCTGGGCGCGCGCTATTTGGCCACCGCTTAGGGCTGGCACAAACAGCAGAAAGGTTGTTCCGATGATTCGCGCTGTTGCCATTTCACTTCTCCCTGCCTGAAAGGGCCGTTCCATCCGGTGCGGGCCTTCGAGGAACTCGGAAATTTCGCGCTGGGGGCGTTACTACTGAGTCGATGCAGGGTACTGGCGAATTGTTGCACGCGCTCCGGTGCGGTCCATGTGCCTATTCTAATCCCCTTCGGCCCATTGCGTCGCTATATATGGCGATTCATGCAGGATGGCGGTCTTTCGCTTCCGAATGAGCATAATCCATTCGCCGATCGCTTCGATCACCAGCACGAGCACCATGAGAAACAGAACGGCGGTAACGCCGGCGTCCAGGCGGTTGTTGAAAATCAATCTCTGCGTGTCTGCAATCTTGTCCGCCGGAACGGCGCCCGAAGAAATCTGTGCAGCGAGCGCTTGAGCCTGCGCGAGAAAGCCGATTCGCGGATTCGCGTCGAAAATTTTCTGGTAGCTCGCCGTCGTCGTGACCACCACCAGCCACACCATCGGCGCCACTGTCACCCACACAAGACGCCCTCGCCCCATTTTCAGCAGTATCGTCGTAGCCACGACGAGAGCAACCGCGGCGAGCAATTGATTCGAAATCCCGAACAGCGGCCAAAGCGAATTGATCCCGCCCAGTGGGTCCATCACGCCTTGCCAAAGAAAATATCCCCACGCGCCCACCATCAGTGCGCTCGTGGCGAGGATTCCCGGCATCCAGCCGGAGCGCCCCAGCGGTTTCCACGCGTGTCCAGCGAGTTCCTGCACCATGAACCGGCCAACGCGTGTACCTGCATCGAGGACGGTGAGGATGAAGAGCGCCTCGAACATGATCGCGAAGTGGTACCAGATGCCCAGCAGGCGCTCACCGCCGATTGTTCCGCTGAATATCTGCGCCATCCCGACCGCCAGAGACGGCGCTCCGCCCGTGCGGTCTAGCAACGTGCGTTCACCCACACGTTGCGCGAGAGACGTCATCGTCTGCGGGTCGAGAGTGAAGCCCCATCCTTGAATGGTTTTCGCCGCGGCGTCCGCAGTCTTCCCGACGATTCCCGCCGGACTGTTGATCGCGAAATACACGCCCGGCTGCAGCGCACACGCCGCGATCATCGCCATCACCCCGACGAACGACTCCATCAGCATCGACCCGTAGCCAACCAGTCGCGCATGGCCTTCGCGCAGGATCATTTTGGGCGTCGTTCCCGAGGCAATCAGCGCATGAAATCCGCTGACGGCCCCGCACGCAATCGTGATGAAACAGAATGGGAAGATCTTTCCCGCGAACACGGGCCCGTTGCCGTCGACAAACCGCGTGAGAGGCGGCATCGCCAGCGTGGGCCGCACGAAAATCACTCCCACGGCCAGCGCCAGGATCGCTCCGATCTTGATCATGGCGCTCAAGTAATCGCGCGGTGCGAGCAGCAACCATACCGGCAAGGCTGAAGCCGCATAGCCATACGCAATGATCGCAATTGCCAGCGCGGGACCGCTCAGCGTGAACGCCTGCGACCATCCCGGCGACGCATTCACCCATTGCCCAGCCACCACCGCGAAAACGATCAGCACGATCCCGCCCAGCGAAGCTTCCAGAACTCGTCCCGGCCTGACGTACCTCAGATAAAGCCCCATCACGACGGCAATAGGGATCGTCATCGCGAGCGTGAACGTTCCCCAGGGCGATTCCTTCAGCGCCTTCACAACGACGAGCGCCACCACTGCGAGCAGGATAACCATGATCGTCAGGACGGCGATAAGCGCGATCATGCCCCCGCGCTTGCTCACTTCCTCGCGCGCCATTTGCCCCAGAGATTTTCCGTCGCGCCGGATCGAGCAGAACAAAATCGTGAAATCCTGTACGCACCCGCCAAGCGCAGCGCCCACGATGAGCCACAGCGTTCCCGGTAGGTAACCGAACTGCGCGGCGAGGGTAGGACCGACCAGCGGCCCAGGGCCTGCGATGGCCGCGAAATGGTGCCCGAGCAGGACCCACTTGTTCGTGGGAACGAAATCGCGCCCGTCTTCCAGCCGCTCGGCCGGCGTTGCGCGGCTGTCGTCAAGCGCGAGGACTTTCGCGGCAAGAAATGAGGAGTAGAAACGGTAAGCAACGAGATACGTGCACACTGCCGCGACGACGAACCACGTGGCGTTCAGAGGTTCGCGGCGCTCGAACGCAATGGCTGCCAGTGCTCCAGCCCCCGCAAGGCCGATTGCAACCCAAAGCAGAATTGTGAACGCACGTTTCATTAGTCAGCTGCCCAAGCGAAGCGCATCGTACGAGACGCCAGCGAAAGCGTCAATCTGGTCTGTGAAGCGACTCGAGATTCGATCTTGGTTTGGAGCCAATCAGCGTGTAAGTGGTCCCAGTTAAGAATAGGCCTGGCGGCAGGTTTCGTGTTCGCGGCAGGTGGGCGGGCAATTCGTCTTGTCGATGAGGATGTAGTTGTGGCAAGTGGAGCAAACCACTCCATAGATTGTCTCGCTGAACTGCTCGTGGCTGGTTTTTTCGGTGTGTTCCTTGCGCGCTTGTTCGCGACCCATTGCCATCGGCCTGTCCCCCGGTTAAGGTCTCCACTTCGGCGAAGATGTGAACTCGTAGAACGGATACACGTCGCCGAAGGCTTTCGCCACTTCGCGTTCGAAGCCGCCACGCGTCGCGGCGAAGGGCGAAAATTTCCGGCGCACGATCCACGCCTGCAACTTCTTCCATTGCTCGGGCGCCGCTGGCCAGCCCTTGTGTTTCGTCCATTCGCCTTTTTCGGTTGAATACCAATAGCTTTCGTATTTCTTGCTGAAGCGGCGTTTTTGCCGCTCGATCCACTGCGGATTCTCTCGTCCACGCACGCGTCCAAACTGGACGAGTGGCGAAGTGCGTCCGCCACCGTAGATGCGAAAGCCGCAAGTGACAGCGTCTGCGGAAACTCCGGTATAAAGCTGACCGCCTTCGCCGCCCGCCTCCGAGAAGAACAGATACATATGGGGACGATAGGGCGATTTGTCGCGCGCGAATCGAATATCGCGGTTGATCCGCGAAAAGTTGTCGCCCACGCGCCCGCTGGTGACGAATCGCGCATTCAACTTGAGGGCGTGAGGCGCGAGACGTTCGAGCAAGGTACGCAACGGCTCGACTACCACCGCGCGATAGCGCTCGCGGTTCGCGTCCATCCACGGCTTGTGATTGTTGCGGACCAACTCGCGGAAGAATTGGATTGTGTCTGTGGTCAGCGCGGCCGTTGGTTTCGCGCGTTCCGCGCTGCGTTTGCGTTCCTTCATGGGGTCCGGAGCCTCGGCTTTCAGAATTATCGCCCGAAAAGTATAGCTCATGTTTTGTGCCGGGTCTCTGGCACGCAATTCCGCACTCGCGTTGGCAGCCGGTTGGTCTTTTGCGGCGTCCGTCGATGTGATAGCTTCTGCACCGCGTCGGGCGAACTCGGAGGGGAACGATGACTCGAGAATTGCGACTATTCGTGTGGGCTCTGCTGCTGGCGGTGATTCCGGTGGCTGCGGCCGCGGCTCCCGCAACCGCGGCGGACGATGCCAAGCCGAATGAGACCAGCAAGAAATCGCCGTGGAAGGCGGACGACTTCGTCTTCACCGAAAACGCGAGCCAGTTCCGCATTTCGCCCGATGGCAAATGGGCCATATGGGTAAAAAACACCGCGGACAAGGAGAAAGACGTCCGCGTCAGCAATCTCTACCTTTCAAGCCTCACGGAGAAAAAGGAAATCCAGCTCACGCAGGGAGAAGACGACGTTTCCAGCCCGCGCTGGTCACCGTCCGGCGAGACGATCGCATTCCTCAGCAGCCGCGCGCTGCCGAAGCCCAAACCAAACTCGGCGCATATGCAGCTCTGGTTGATGAACGCCGGGGGCGGCGAGCCCTGGCATGTGACCGAATTCGAGCGGGGCATCAATCAGTTCGAGTGGCTCGACAACGACACCATCCTGTTCAGCGCGGAAGAAGATCCTTCGCTGTACGAGCGGGATACGAAAGAGCGTAAGGACGACAGCGACGCCGTGGACGACGAGGCCCACGCGCCTCCCGTGCGGCTTTTCAAATTCGCCGTGAAAGACAAGAAAGTCACGCGGTTGACCGACAACACCGATTGGATTCAGTCCTTCGAAGCATCCTATGACTCCAAGAAAGCGGTCGCTGTGGCGCGGCGCGAGTTGAGCTACGCCTGGGACGAAAAGACGCCCCCGGTGACCTACGTCGTGGATTTGAAGACGGGCGAACGCACGCAGATTTTCCCGGGACGCAAACTTCTTCCAGACCGAATCCGATGGGCGCGGGACAATTCCGGATTTTACGTCGAGGCGCCGTTTTCCGATTCGCCGCGGTTCTACACTGCTTCGATTCAGAAACTTTATTTCTACGATCTCGCGTCAGGCGCGCCTGCCGAAGTGAATCTCGATTGGGATCGCGGAATGGGATTCAATCTTGAGATAACGAAGGATGGTTTCATCACGTTGCTCGACGACGGCGTCTATAAGAAGGCAGCGCGTTATACGCGCAACGGTTCCACCTGGTCGCACGAATGGATCACCGGAGACACGCCTCGCAACTATTTTGATTTTGTTCTCGGAGATGACGGCCACACTTTGGTTTACGAGTATTCGACGGCCAGCACTCCTCCGCAATGGTTTCGCGCGCAGCTCGACGGCGCGAAAGTCACTTCGCCCGTGCAGTTCACCGATCTGAACCCTCAGTACAAAAAGAGAACGATCGCCAAGACCGAAGTTCTGCACTGGAAGGGCGCGAATGACGATGACGTGGAGGGCATTCTTTTCTATCCGTTCAAGTACGAGGCGGGCAAGAAGTACCCGCTGGTCGTCGCAACGCACGGCGGACCCGCGGGCGCCGACCACGATTCGTGGTCGGAGAGTTGGGCGTACTCGCAGCAACTGATGAACGAACGCGGTGCGTTCGTGCTCAAGACGAATTACCACGGCAGCTCGGATTACGGCCTGAAATGGGTGGAGTCGATCTGTTGCGGGCACTACTACGACCTGGAAATCCCCGACATCGAGAAGGGCGTCGACAGTTTGATCGCGAAGGGCTTGGTCGATCCCGACAAAATCGGGGCTCTCGGTTGGTCGAACGGATCGATTCTCTCGATTCAGTTGAGCATCACCAATCCTGACCGCTACAAGGTGATTGCCGTAGGCGCCGGAGACGTCGAGTGGATCAGCGACTGGGCCAACGTCGATTTCGGCGAGGCCTTCGACAATTATTATTTCGGGAAGTCGCCGCTCGAAGATCCGCAGCTTTACATCCAGAAGTCACCGGTCTTCAAATTGGATCGCGTCAAGGCGCCGACCCTGATTTTTCATGGAACCAACGATCGCCAGGTTCCCACGGCGCAAAGTTGGACGTACTACCGCGCTCTCTATTGGCTGGGCAAAGTTCCGGTCAAGCTCGTTTTGTTCCCGGGCGAAGCGCACGGGCCGCGCAAGCTTTCGCACCAGCTTCGCAAAGTGAACGAAGAGACGGCGTGGTTCGACAAATACCTCTTCCACGCGAATCCGCCCGAAAACGAAGCATTGAAGAAAGGCTCGCCCCTCGATGCAGCGCTGCGGCAGAAGTCGGTCCAGAAGTCGGGCGCGAATTTCGGTTCGATGTCCGGCAAAGCGCTTGTTCCGGAGGTCGTAAAGCGCGGCGATCTGGAGATCGGGAGGTTCGAAGTCACGCGCGCCCAATACGCTTCGTTCGACAAAGGCTACAAGATTGATTCCGGCACCGAGAACTATCCTGCGAATGGAATCACGTTCGATCAGGCCAAGGCCTATTGCGCATGGTTGAGCAAGCAAACCGGCCAGACGTACCGGCTGCCGAACGAGGGCGAAGTCACGGCACTCTACAAAGACCGCCCGGGAGAGAACACGCTCGACTATTGGGCGGGCTACGCGCTGAATCCCGAAGATGCGCAGCGTCTCGAAGAGAAGCTCAAGACGCTGCCAGGGAATGCGCCACTCCTGCGACAGGTAGGCACTTTTTCGGGCCAGGGCGAGGAAGACGAAGAGCTGGTGTTCGACCTCGGTGGCAACGTCGCGGAGTGGGCGATTGCGGCGGACGGCACTGGCAAAACGCTCGGTGGCAGCGCGGATCGCGCCTCAGACGCGAAAGCGCGTTACCGCCCCGCGGACACGGAATACACCGGGCTACGCGTGGTTCGCGGCGAGCCAAAGCCGAAGCCAACTTCCGCCGAAAAGTGAAACTACAGTCTTGGAGCGCTAGTCCAGATTGGCAGTTGCGCGCGCCAATCCGGGGCCTTACGCTTCCTTCATGAGCCCATTCACTCCCACGGATCGCACGAAGGTCCGCCGCCTGCCCGATCGCGGCCGCTACGATGCCGAAACGGTGCACAAAATTCTCGATGAGGCGTTTGTTTGCCACGTCGGCTTCGTGGTCGACAGTCAGCCCTTCGTAATTCCCACGAACTTCGGCCGCGTCGAAGATGTGCTGTATCTTCATGGCTCGTCCGCCAGCCGCATGTTGCGCACACTCGCCGACGGCGTGCAAGTCTGCGTCACCGTGACGCTGATCGACGGGCTTGTTTTGGCGCGCTCGGCCTTCCATCACTCGGTGAATTACAGGTCGGTGGTGATTCTGGGCCGCGCCACGCCTGTGGAAGAACCAAACGAGAAAAACCGCGCGCTGGCTGCGTTCACCGAGCACATCATGCGGGGGCGGTGGGATGCTATTCGCCAGCCGACTGAGCAGGAGTTGAAAGCTACTTCCGTGCTCGCGCTTCCACTCGAAGAGGTCTCCGCCAAGGTTCGCACCGGCCCACCCAAGGACGACGAGGAAGATTATTCGCTACCGATTTGGGCCGGCGTCCTCCCCTTGCCCATCGTGCCCGGCAAACCGGTCTCCGATCCCCGGCTAATCCCGGGAATCGCGACGCCCGCAAATGTGTTGAACTATTCGCGCTAGTCTGAATCGGAAGACAGAAGGGCTAGTGGCAACCGCAGGTGCGAGGGGTGCAGCCGCAAGAGCCGCCCGACGACGCCGTCGACGTCGACGGACTTGTCGGGGACTTGCTGCCGTTCGAGGGCGCCGCAAAAACAGAGAGCTGTATCGTATGTTTCGCGCTCTCGCACTTCGGGCACGTAATCTTCTGGCGCTGGCTCATCACGATGCGCTCGTAGCGCTCCCCGCAATCATCGCAAACGTATTCGTAAATCGGCATCTCTCAGTCCTCGCTTTCTGCCAATTGTACCAAGAATGGGTCGTCACAGGGTCGGTGCGCCGTGCTGCAAGCGCTCGAGGCGCTCAGCTCTCCAGAGGATGTGCCAGCGCGCGGTGTAGAGAACGATCAGAGTCCAGAGGAAGAAAAGCGATGGCTGCAACAAATCTTGCAGCACATCAGCCATCAGTGGCAGGCCCACCCTTTGCAAAGCGGCCAATCCAACAAGAACATTGAGGAGCCCAGCCATAGTCACCGCCGCCCAGGCCAAGACGTTCAGGGCCATCCACCGGCGTAAACTCAATGCCTGCCTGCGAGACGCGACTGCGCCGCGTAGGCGACTTTCCGGCTCGACGCGCCTGAAAGGCGGAAGCAGAATCCAGTTGCTGCCGATGTGTGCGATAGCGGCAAGAAAGGACACAAGAACGAACAAGAGATACAGCTCTATTGCGAGTGTTGGCTGCCGCCAAGTTTGGCCTAGTTGCCATCCCTCGCTCGCCGTTTGAATAAGCCTACCCATCAGTGCTAGCCAAATAGCCAGACCTAGTTGGTTGCTCACGGCGATCCTTAATCAGCGACAGACACCGTAGCAGCAGGTTTGTGTCCCACAAACGCACTTTTCCTTGTTCCGGTGCCGCCAAAAAGCAACAGCCCCGGTTTGCGCCGGGGCCGTTGGTGAAAATGCCAGGGAGTGCCCGAAAGTTGATTGAAAGCTAGTCGCCGGCCACCGGCTCGGCGAGTTCCTGGTTGGCGCCAATGGGACTGTGCGCGCCATTGCCGTTTCCATTCGAGTGGCCGTTGCCATTGCCATTCGAGCCGGCGATCTGCACGGGCTTCACGCCCGCGCCGGGAACCGCCGTTTGGATCTGCTGGATCGTTCCGATCTGAACGACGTTCTCTTGCGGACGCTTCAGAACAAGCTCCTCGTAAATCTTGCGGACCTTCGCTGCTTCCTCGGTTGCCTTGCGGCGCCGTGCGCGGTCCTCTTCGGCAGCGGTCAGCGGGATGTCGTGCTCCAGATGACGGACGCGCGCCGCGTCGCCGGCATCGACCTTGAGCGAGTGCTCGTAGGCCTCCAGATTGACCTTCTTGCCCTTGGCAAAAACGTCGTGCTTCCCGTGCTCCTTGTACCACTCGGCGACGGTCGCGTTCTTGTACATGTTCTCGATAATTTTCCGCCAGCCGACGCCGGTGTTGTACGCGCAGAAGGAAATCTCGCCCTGCTGCGTCGCGTAAGGGATGATGCACATTTCGGTGCGGCGGAAGTCGTAGTTGAAAAGATCCTGGAACCACATGCCTGCGATGAAGAGGAAGTTCCACGGGTCTTGCTGGCGCCGCTTCATGGCGTCTTCAAAGGTGCGCTCGGGATTGGTTCGGCCGTACTTCTTGTCCGCGTTCTTCGAGAGCGCCCAGGTCTTGTCAAACTTCATCCAGAGGTCCTTCAGCTTCAAACTGGGCGGCGCCTGGAAGGGCTTGTAATTCTTGAGCAGCGCCATCGCCATCATGAAGTTCGAAAAGCCCTTGCCACGAGCTGCGTCGGTGATCGAGGTCACGTCCCGAGTAAGCGTAGGCGCATCCAGGAACCGCGGAACCGGCGCCCATTCCTTCGTTTCCTTGTTGATCATCAGCGCCGTGCCGACGCCGCAATTCGGGTGACACCCGCACGAGAGCGAGCCCCACTGCGAATCCGGGCCATGCACCATGTCCGAGAAGCCGGCAAACGTCGCGATATACGAGATCGGGAACCAGTCGCGCGTCGGCTCCACTTTGCCCACTTGCGCGCTGACGTCCTGCGCCAGATGCGACAGCGTATAGCGCTGCCGAATGCGCCGCTCCGGCGTGATGTCCTCATCGCGTCCGGTGAACGAAACCGGCTGGAACGATACAAACGAGATCTTCTTCGGATTGTCCATCGCGAACTTGACGATCGGACCCACCTGATCGTTGTTCACGTTGTTGACGATCGTCGTCACCAGCACGATTTCGATGCCCGCTTCGTGCATGTTCTCGATCGCCCGCAACTTGACATCGAACAAATTCCCCACCTGCCGGTGGCTGTTCGCGTCGTTACCGATGCCGTCGAATTGCAGGTACGCGTAGCGCATTCCCGCTTCGAAGGCCTTCTTGCAGAATTCTTTGCTCTTTGCGAACTCGATGCCGTTGGTAGCCGCCTGCACGCTGTTGTAACCCACCTTGCGCGCGTACCGCACCGCGTCGAGGAACATCGGATGCATCGTCGGCTCGCCGCCCGAAAACTGCACAGACATCTGCCGGCGCGGCTTGATCTTCGTGGCGTTCTCGAGAATTTCCTGGATTTCAGGCCAGCTCAGCTCGTGGACGTACCCTACCTGGTTCGCGTCCATGAAGCAAGGATCGCACATCATGTTGCAGCGATTCGTCAGGTCCACCGTCAGCACAGAGCCCCGGCCATGACGCACCGTACTTGAGCCGTGGCGATGCAGGTCTTCGTCGTTGTGCGCCGGGATGTCGCGCCCGGGGAAGTTCTTCTCGATCCACTCGAGGAACTTTGCATCGACGGCCATCAGGTCTTCATACTTCCCATGGATGGCGCATTCCTTCACCATCCACACCTGCCCGTCGCGCTCGATAATCTGCGCCTTGATCTCTCCCACTTTCTCGTGGACGAGGTCGGTCCAGTCTTTCTTGCCGTTGATGATGGCTTCGCGCGCTTCCTTGACGCAGTCGGGGCACAACGAATCCGTCGTGCGCGGCCAGCCCAGAGTCGGCTTCGATTTCTCCCAAGATTTCAGCAAAGGCTTGTCAGACCATTTCGGCGTGAACGACGGATTCGGATTGTGCTTGTTGAAGTACTGAATCGTGTCGAAAGTCACCCCTGCGGTCCTGCACAAAACCCAATCGAACGATTTCCAAAGTCGGTTGCGAACTGTCATTGGCATAAGCCTGTATCCCCCCCGAAACTTTAGATGCTGAAACTAACTGGAAATGCTCCCCCGCGGAAGCCCGACCCCTACGGGCGAAGTGCCCGTAACCCGTTACAGTACCAAAGTTTGGGCCCATTTAGACCGGGCGTCTAGGCATCTGCGTCCAAAGGTACAAATGGGGGGTTGAACGGTATTGCGGCGCAGCCAATGGGAAGCCAGGCGGATTGGCCTCGGGGGCTATCTGGGGCAGCTCGTACCCCCCTCCCATTTCATAAAACTGTAACCGAACGTTCTCCTGAAATTCACCGGCCCACGGTAACACCTTAATCCCGGCGAGTGGGGACTCGCCGCTGAATATCCACAGGCGTCATCTTGACTCACATCGCGAGGCGCGGTACAAGCCCGCAGGAGTTGCGACTAGTCGCAAGGGGGTGGGAAGTGTTGAAGATCGCAAGACTCTCGAGTGTTCTCGGTGTGTTCGCTCTACTGTTTCTCTCGTCCGTTCCGGCTCACGCTCAGCAGACTCTCGGGGCCATCAACGGGACCGTCACGGATCCCAGCGGCGCGGTCGTGCAGAAGGTTGCGGTCAAAATCCGCAACGTCGGCACAAACCTCGAAGTCGACGCCACGACGAAAGACGACGGCTCCTTCAGCCTCGTCGACCTCCCCATCGGGACCTATGAAGTCACCTTCTCCAAGGACGGCTTCGAAAAGGAAGTTTATTCGCAAGTCCTCGTTCAAGGAGACCGCACCACCACAGTCAATACAAAGCTGTCGCCCGGTAAGGTCTCTTCGACAGTGGTAGTCACCGCCACGCCCTTGCTGAACGAGACCGACGTCTCCAACGGCTACACCCTGGGCACGGATGTGATTGAAAACACTCCACTAGGCACAGGGAGTTTCACGCAGTTGGCTATCCTGGCCCCCGGTGTGAACGCCGACCTCTTGAGCGGCTCAGGTACGAATACGGGTCTCGGAAACCAGAACATCTCAGCGAACGGGCAGCGCTACACGAGCAACAGCTTTTCGATGAATGCAATTACGGCCGACAACCTCTTCAACGGAAATTCGTCGAGCCAGGTAAGCGACAACCGGCTGACATTCAATACCGGCGAGTCTTTCCAGGGAGGCGGTCTGATTTTCACAGCCACTTCCGTATTTGATGCCGTTGGCGAAGCCCTGCCTTCTCCGCCCCCGGAAACGATTCAAGAAATCCACGTCAACACATCCATGTATGATGCGTCACAGGGAGCCAATAGCGGAGCACACATTGAGCTCACCACAAAATCAGGCGCCAACGACTTTCATGGTGGTGCCTACGAATATCACCAGACGACGGGATGGGATGCGAACCCGTACTTTTTCAACGCGGCCGGCATTCCACGACAGCCGCTCCATCGGAACACGTTTGGCGGTTTTGTCGGAGGCCCGATCATTCACAACAAGATGTTCTTCTTCGGGTCTTATCAGGGCCAACGCATCGCCGATCAACTTAACGGGATTTCCAATGTAGCCGTTCCACCCGGTTTGACTGACGATCGATCTGACCCCGGCCTGATCGCAGCCGCGAATTCTTTCATCAATCCCACTGGCAATTGCGCAAACGACACCCCTCCGGACTGCTTCATGGGCACAATTGACGCAACGGCAAGGAAAATTCTCAACGCCAAGCTGCCGAATGGCAGCTATCTCATTCCTAGCGCGAACAATTCGACTGCTTTCGCGAACGGGCTGGGCTACGAAACGACGCTGAAGGGACCCGCGTCCCGGTTTACTGCCGATCAAGTGAACGCCAACATCGACTACGATTTCAGTACAAAGGACCGGCTGGCCGTAAAATACTATTATCAACGCGACCCAACCACCAATCCGTTCGCCGAAAGCTCCTTGCTCGATTTCCCGCAGACGCTAAAGGCAGGGAGCCAGGTGATTTCGATCGATAATAGCAGGCAGATGTCCCCGAATTTCACCTGGGAGCAAAGAATGGGGTTCATCCGCGAAACGGCCTTTTCCAACACAGCGCAGCCGTCGGGCTTCAATCCGACCACTTTCGGCATGAACCTCTTTGGCGCGCCTAAGTTTCCGAGCATAACGATTAATAATGCTGATACGCCAAACTGCAACGCAATCGATCCCACGGGTAACAATCCGAATAGCTGTTTTGACCCTCTTACAGCTGGTCCGCTCGACAACTTCGCGAATGCCGGGTTTTTCCAAAATGGATTCGAATGGGCCTCGACGGCGAACTGGGTTCATGGAATTCACACGTTCTCATTTGGATTCAACCTGGGCTATACCCAGCTGAACGTTATCAATCAAAACAGTCAGGTAGCCTTCCTCACGTTCAATAATTTCTCGGACTTCCTCCAGGGATTCGTCCAGCCAGGCGTGGGGAAATCTACTTTCTTCAACGGGTCTAGCAACCGTTACTACCGCTCCCACCAAAGCGGCCTCTACGCTCAAGACAATATTAAACTCCGGTCCAACCTGTCCGTGAATCTTGGGTTGCGCTGGGATTGGGACGGCCCACTGACAGAAAAGCACGGGCTGCTCGACAACTTCTCTCCGGGCGCCTACTCCTACGACCTCGGCACGGACACGATCAGCAACATTGGTCTGCTCGTGGCCGGGAACAACAGCGAATTCTGCGGCACGAGCTCCAGCAGTTGCACGAACAACTCAGGGCTCACTGGCAGGCAGTGGGGTCTCGGTCCCCGCGTTGGATTGGTCTGGAGTCCGGGTTTCATCAAGAATCTTGTAGTGCGGACCGGATTCGGAATGTACTTTGACCGTGGTGAATTCTTCAGCGAGTTCTCCCCTAGTGCGGGTTCCGGCTTTAGCGGCCCATTTGGCGTAACGCTTGACCCGCCGTTTGTGGCCGATGTGCCCAGCACGTGCCCGAGCAGCACTGACTGTTTCGCCACTCCCTTCGGGACAACTGCACCACCTCCTCCGCCAGCCAACCTCTCCCAGATCGCAGCACAGGTCCCGTGCCAGGGACTTAACGGTGGAGTCTGTTCGAATCCGCAGGCAAATGGCATCACCACATCGGGGATCATTCAGGGTGCGACGCCGTTCCTCTTTGGCGGATATGACCCGCGCAACAAGCTGCCCTACTCTGAGAATTGGACACTCGATCTCCAGTGGCAACCTTGGAACACCCTGCTCTTCGACCTGGGCTACGTCGGTAACCACGGATTGCATCAAGTCCTGCCAATTCCATTTAATCAGCCTCTGCTTGCATCACCGAATAGCCCAGTGAACGGACAGAATTACTCTTTCGGGTTCAACGTCCCTGGAATCCCGCAAGAGGATACAACTCTCGGCGGAATACAGACTTTCGACGACGGGAACACCGATCTTCGAACCCCATACCTGGGCTAAAGCCCCAGTTCCGAATTCTGGGAAGCGGAGGGAATTTCTCACTATAACGCCTTGCAACTCGGCGTAAATAAACGCCTGAGTCATGGCTTAACGATCACGGGATCTTATACCTGGTCACACACGCTCGACGAAGGCAGCGGTCTGTCGGAAGGGCTCTTCTTTAACGGGAACGACCCTCGCCAGCCGCGAACCGCTTACGGCAATTCCGCGTTTGACCGAACTCACGTCATTACCATTAGCTACTTCTACCAAATTCCCGACGCAGTGAAGTCAAATGGTTTCGCTGCCAAGGTTGTAAACGGCTGGGGAATCAGCGGCATCACTGTGGCAGAGAGCGGCCAACCCTACAGTGTTTCCGACTTTTCCGGTTCTGTCGGCGGGATTTACTACGGCCAGTTTGACAACATAACCAATCCGCTAGTTCCGCTCGCACCAGGAAAGACGGTGGGTGACGCGATTCTTCAAGGAACTACGGGCGTAAATGTAGCGAACCCGGTCCTTAATAAGAACGCGTTTGGTGTTACTCAACTTATTATCGCGCCCAACTCGGCTTCGAATCCGACCAGTCCGGTCCCCCCCTGCTCTTCGGTAAGTGGCACTCTGACGTGCGATAACTATGAGATCGGATTCGGTAACATCGGCCGCGACATTTTCCGCGGACCCTTCCAAACGCGGTTCGATTTCGGTGTCTTCAAGTACATCAAACTCACTGAAAGATTTTCCCTCAAATACGACGCCCAGTTCTTCAACATTTTCAACCACCCGAGCTTCGACACTCCCAACAACAACGTCAGTTTCAATGCGGGCTTTTGCAATCCGCCGACAGCAAATTTCAGTGCCTCCTGCCCGTCGAGTGGAGGAACCCCGCCATTCGGGCCATTTGGGTTCGCTGAAGTTCCATCCGGAAGGTTGGGCTTCATCACCCATACTCTAGGCAGCCCGCGGTTCATTCAGATGTCGTTGCATCTGACGTTCTAGGCCTCGACGCACCGAATCCAAAAAGGGGCGTTCCGACTTTTCGGAACGCCCCCTTTTTTTTCGACATTATGTGGTTTTCGGGGCGCTGAACGCAGGCTGAGCTATTCGATATTCAATGGCGTGCGCAGGACGCCGATCGCGAAGTGAGCCAGGTGCGGTGCGTCGTCGTCGAGTTGAATCCAGCGGATGACGCAGTGGTCCTTCATGTACTGCGAGACTTTCGATTCGTTGATACCCAGGTGCTCGGCGAGTTTTTCTTTCAAATCGCCTTCCGAAACGTTTCGGCTGCCGGTGCGGTTCGTGCTTCTGTTGCGGCCTCCGCGAACCAGGTTGCCCACCCCGATGCGAAGCGTCTGGCAGGACTCAATATAATACGACGTCACCTGATCGGAATCCGACAGCAGAAAAACTCCGGGGCCCGCGGGCGCTTCGTCCAACTGATCCACGTGATGCAACGGGCTCGAGAGCAGCCGCCGCAGCATCGATTCCAGATGTGCCATGCGCGACGCCAATGCGGGATCGCCCGCCCGGCCGTGCGCGGTGCGTTCCGATGGCAATTGCGGGACCGCCTGTTCAACGCGCTCGATATGCCTCGGCGGCTCGCGGCGTTCGGGCCGCCGCTCCGACACGATAGTCTGCGAAGCCGAAGCGCGAACTTCCCGCGCGGGAGCCGGCGGTGCGGATGGCTCCACGAACGCCTGCGTTGGAAGCGACGGAGCCGCGGCCGCGCCTTTGCGGCGACGACCGCGCCCTCCACGACGGCCCCGGCGGCGCTTTTTCTTTTCCCCGTCTACGGATTCGGATACCGCAGGCGTCTGAGGGGGTATTTCCGCGCCAGATTCGTCTTCGATAATTTCGCCGAGCGCAGGCGCGGCAGCAACCGGCCGCGTCCCGAACTGAACTTCCTCGGATGCCTCATCCACATGTTGCTCGCTGGCGGCCGACTTCGCAGCCGGCTCTGCCAGCGGCAGCGCCACTCCGAGCCGCGCGAGCGCTTCCTCAGCCTTCTTCTTCCAGTCCGCGCGGCGAAAACGCTGCGCGGCAATTGTGTACCATTTCACGGTTTCATCCGTTCGTCCGGCCTTTTCTTCGATCGCGCCAAGTTCCCAAGCCACCATCGCGTCGCGGGTTCGTTGGTACAGTTCCGAGAGTTTTGCGGAAGGGTCGGAGCTGGTCTTCGCCTTGCGGATACGTGCTTGAATCTGCCGCCAATCGGCCATGGACGAGCATTGTATCAGCCGTTTGCCGTGGAGGCTAATGGAACGAGTTTCGGTTCGGCTTGGTCTGGGGCATGATGAGGCGTGACTCCCGCCGGCAAAACTCGGTGGATTTGCGAGCGGGCGCGCGCGGCTGGATTCGACCTTTGCGGCGTCGCGCTTCCCGAGCAGCTTGCGGAGCTCGCTCACCTGCCGGAGTGGCTGGCGCGAGGCTACGCGGGCGAGATGAACTATATGCACGTCCCGCGGCGCGCGAATCCGGCGCTGGTTCTCGAAGGCGCGCGCAATCTAGTGGTAGTCGCGCTCAACTACAATTCGGCTGAGCCGTATTCCACTGAATCGGCTGCGATTCCAAGTGACGACTCGCCGCACGGCTGGATTTCCCGTTACGCCTGGGGTGACGACTACCACGAAGTGCTCCGCGACAAATTGGAAACTCTCCTTTCCGCCATGCGCGTGGAATTCTCCGAGCCGTTCGAGGCGCGCGCCTACGTCGATACGGGGCCCGTCGCCGAACGCATTGCCGCAAAATACGCCGGCCTTGGCTGGCTCGCGAAGAACACCTGCCTGATCAACGAACACCTCGGCTCGTGGCTTTTCCTCGGCGTCATCCTTACGACCCTCGATCTCGCGCCCACACTCGCGCCCGGTGAATCGCCTCCGGCCGATCTTTGCGGCAATTGCACGTTGTGCCTCGATGCGTGTCCGACGCAAGCCTTCGCCGCCCCATACGTTCTCAATGCCCGCCGCTGCATCTCGTACCTGACCATCGA
>Ga0073928_10004144_pt1 | contig 21878 bp, 18 predicted proteins | sample PaiPotPPA55metaG_FD_76969 | JGI IMG/M metagenome (GOLD analysis project Ga0073928, IMG submission 76969) | Iron sulfur acid spring bacterial and archeal communities from Banff, Canada, to study Microbial Dark Matter (Phase II) - Paint Pots PPA... ...
CGTGCATGTGCCGGCGTTCGCCGAGATCGTGATCGAGGGACGCATCCTACCGAACGTGCGCGAACCCGAAGGTCCGTTCGGTGAGTTCCCGAAGTACTACAGCGCGCGGGAAGCGCGCGAGGTGATCGAAGTCACGGCGGTGACGCATCGCAATGATCCTATCTTTCATACGATTGTTCCGGCTGAAATGGAGCATCTTCTGCTCGGCGCGATTCCGCGCGAAGCGACGCTGCTCTCGCATCTGCAACGCAGCCATCCCGGCGTGAAGGATGTGCATCTTTCCGTTGGCGGCGTGTGCCGCTATCACCTCTGGGTCCAGTTCGAGAAGAAGCGCGAAGGCGAAGCGAAGAACGTGATTCTTTGCGCGTTCGGCGCGCACTACGACATCAAGCAAGTGGTCGTCGTCGATACCGATGTGGATGTACATGATCCGGCCGAAATCGAATGGGCCATCGCGACGCGCTTTCAGGCGGATCGCGATCTGGTCGTGATCGAGGGCGCGCAAGGTTCACCGCTCGATCCTTCGACCACCGTCGGCCAGCCCGAGGACGCCCCGCCGCACCTTCAGGGCGTGAGCGCGAAGATGGGTCTCGACGCGACGCGGCCGGTGGTGTATCCGGCGCACGTGTTCACGCGGGTGCGGATTCCCGGCCGGGACAAGGTCGATCTCGACGCGCTCGTCGCGGAAGACAACACCGCGTTCGACACATACTTGAGCCGCAGCCATGAATGAGCGAGCCAATGAGCGAATCGTCGTCGGCATCTCAGGCGCGAGCGGCGCGGTGATCGGCGTGCGGCTGCTCGCCGCCTTGCGCCGGCTCGGCACGCACGAGACGCATCTGATCGTGTCGGCGTCGGGCGCGGTGACGGCCGCGCAGGAGCTCGGCCTCACGCGCGGCGACCTCGACCATCTGGCGGACGTCGTCCACAACGTGCGCGACATTGGCGCGGCGGTGGCTAGCGGCTCGTTCCTCACAGCGGGCATGGTGATTGCACCGTGCTCGATGAAAACGCTTGCGGGCGTGGCGAACGGTTTCGCCGACAACCTGCTCACGCGCGCCGCCGACGTCATGCTCAAGGAGCGCCGCCGCCTCGTGCTGGTCGCGCGCGAGACGCCGCTCAACCTCGCGCATCTGCGCAACATGACGCTCGCAACCGAGATGGGCGCGATCGTGATGCCGCCTGTACCCGCGTTCTACGCGCATCCGAAGACCATCGACGACGTGGTCGATCACACCGTCGGGCGGATTCTGGATTTGTTCGGCATCGAGCATCGCGAGATCGCGCGCCGCTGGAGCGGTCTCGCCGCCGAGTTTTCAAGCCGCGATGACGGAGCAGACAAATGAATCAGCGCGAGACAGCCTTCGCTGACATCAACGCGCGCGCCTCCGACGAAGTCGACGAGGCCCGTGACGCACGGCCGCAACGCCATGTCGGTCGCTCGATGGAGCGCCTGGAAGACCCCGCGATCCTCACGGGGCGCGGCCGTTACGGCGACGACATCGGCGTCAAGCCTGGCACGCTGCACGCAGCCATCCTGCGTTCGCCGCACGCGCATGCCGAACTCGTTTCCATCAATACGGATGCCGCTTTAAAGCATCGCGGCGTGCGCGCCGTGCTGACCCGCGACGATCTGCGCGCGTGGTCGCGGCCGTTCGTCGTGGGCGTCAAGTCGCCGATGGAGCAGTGGTCCCTCGCGATGGAGCGCGTGCGCTATGTCGGCGAACCGGTGGCGGTGGTGATGGCGGAAACGCGCGCGCTTGCCGAAGATGCGCTCGATCTGATCAAGGTCGAATACGCGATGCTCGATCCGGTCACGTCGATCGAACAGGGGGCAAGCGACGATGCGCCCGTGCTGCACGAACGCGTCGGCACGAACGTGATCAGCGACCGTCACTATCGATACGGCGAGCCGGAAGCGGCATTCGAAAGCGCAGCGCATCGCGTGAAGCTGGTCGCGCACTATCCGCGCAATACGTGCGCGCCGATCGAGTGCGGCGTGGTGGTCGCGGAGTATCTCTCGGGCGGCGAAGGCTACGACGTTACGTCGAACTTCATGGGCCCGTTCTCGCTGCACGCGGTGATGGCGATGGCGCTGAACGTGCCCGCGAACCGGCTGCGCCACAAGGCGCCGCGCGATTCGGGCGGCAGCTTCGGCGTGAAGCAGGCGGTGTTTCCGTATGTCGTGCTGATGTGCCTTGCGTCGCGCAAGGCCGGCGCGCCGGTGAAGTGGGTCGAGGACCGGCTCGAACACTTGAGCGCGGCGACGTCCGCGACCGCGCGTCTTTCGACGATCGAAGCCGCCGTGCAAAGCGATGGGCGCATCACGGCGCTTTCCTACGATCAACTGGAGGATTGCGGCGGCTACCTGCGCGCGCCGGAACCCGCGACGTTCTATCGCATGCACGGATGCCTCACGGGCGCCTATGCGATTCCGAATCTGCTCGTGCGCAACCGCGTCGTGCTGACGAACAAGACGCCCACGGGTCTCGTGCGCGGCTTCGGCGGCCCGCAAGTCTACTTCGCGCTCGAACGCCTGATGCAGCGCATCGCGCTGGAACTGAAGCTCGATGTGCTCGATGTGTATCGACGCAACTTCGTTCCCGCCGATGCGTTTCCCTATCGTGCCGCAGCGGGTGCGCTGCTCGACTCGGGCAACTATCAGGAAGCGTTGCGTCGCTCGCTCGCCGAAGGCGGTTACGACGAACTCGTCGCGCGCCGCGATGCGGCGCGCAAGGAAGGGCGCCTGTACGGCATCGGTTTCGCGGCGATCGTCGAGCCCTCCGTGTCGAACATGGGCTACATCACGACCGTGATGCCCGCTGAAGCCCGCAAGAAGGCGGGGCCGAAGAATGGCGCCATTGCAAGCGCGACGGTGAGCGTCGATGTGCTCGGCGGCGTGGTCGTGACGATTGCATCGACGCCGGCAGGTCAGGGACACATGACTGTCTGCGCGCAGGTCGTGGCCGATGTGCTTGGCCTCTCGCCGCAAGAGATCGTGGTGAATGTCGAACTCGACACGCACAAGGACGCCTGGTCGGTCGCGTCGGGAAACTATTCGAGCCGATTCGCAGGCGCAGTGGCGGGCACCGTTCATCTCGCTGCCATGCGAGTGCGTGACAAGGTGGCTCGCATCGTCTCGAAGCAGTTCAACTGCAGGCCCGATGACGTGTGCTTCGAGAGCGGGCGCATCTATGCACGAGGCGCCGAAGATGGCGCGCTGTCGTTTGCCCGCGTCGCCAGCAATGCGCCGCATTGGGCGCCCGCGCTCTTGCCCGAAGGCGAGGAGCCGGGCCTGCGCGAAACCGTGTTCTGGACGCCGCCAAACATGGAAGCACCCGACGAGCACGATCGCATCAACACCTCGGCGGCTTACGGCTTTGCGTTCGACATGTGCGGCGTGGAAGTCGATCGCGCCACGGGCCGGGTGCGCATCGACCGTTACGTGACCGCGCACGACGCCGGCACGCTGCTGAACCCCGCGCTCGCTGACGGACAGATTCGCGGCGCATTCGCGCAAGGACTCGGCGCCGCGCTGATGGAAGAGTTTCGCTACGGCGCCGACGGCAGCTTTCAGTCCGGCACGCTCGCCGACTATCTGATGCCGACCACCTGCGAAGTGCCTGATCCCGTGATCCTGCATCTGGAGACGCCGTCGCCGTTCACGCCGCTCGGCGCGAAGGGGCTCGGCGAAGGCAACAACATGAGCACGCCGCCTTGCATCGCGAATGCGGTGGCGGATGCGCTCGGCGTCGAAGACATTCGCTTGCCGCTGACGCCCTCGAAGGTGATGGCGCTGATTGGGATCGACGACCCGGAGCCGTCGCGCCCCGAGTTGCGCGAGGCGCCGGCCCCCAAGCCAAGCCTTCCCGGCGGCAAGGCGCTGACGGCGCAGGGCATCGTCGATCTGCCAGCGACGCCCGAAGCGATCTTTGCCGTGCTGCTCGATGCGAACGCGCTCGCCAAGGTCATCCCGGGCTGTCATGCGCTCGAAGCAACAGGGACGAACCAGTATCGCGCCGATGTGACGGTCGGCGTCGGGATGATCAAGGCGCGCTTCGAAGCGCAGATCGGGCTGTCCGAAATCGATGCGCCGCATCGGCTTCGTCTTGCGGGCGCGGGCATGTCCTCGCTTGGCAGCGCGCGCGGCAATGGCCTCGTCGAACTTACGCGGATCGACAACGGCACGCGTCTTTCATACGACTACGAGGCCCAGGTGTCGGGCAAGGTCGCCGCCGTCGGCGGACGCATGCTCGAAGGCGCGGCGAAGGTCGTGTTGCGGCAACTGTTCGAGTCCCTTGGACGGCAGGCCGCGGGCAAGCCAGTGGGAACGGACGGCTCGTGGCTCGCGCGTCTCGTTGCACGCTTCAGGAGGCATTCATGAAACCCGCGCCGTTCGATTATCTGCGCGCCATGACGACGCAGGACGCGCTCGATGCGCTGGCCCAGACGGGCGAAGACGCGCGCGTGCTGGCAGGCGGTCAGTCGCTGATGGCCGTGTTGAACATGCGGTTCGCCCAACCGCGCGTGCTGGTCGATATCTCCCGCACCGACGAGTTGAACTCGGTGCGCGTCGATAACGAAGCGGGCCTGCTGGTGGTGAGCGCAGCGGCGACGCAGGGCAGTGTCGAGTGGCGAAAGTCGCTGCACGACGAAGTGCCGCTGCTCGCGATGGCGTTCCCGCACATCTCGCACTTCCAGATTCGCAATCGCGGGACGGTCTGCGGCTCGATCGCGCACGCCGACCCTAGCGCCGAATTGCCTCTCGTGCTGGCAGCCCTTGGCGGTGATGTCATGTTGCGCTCGAAGAAGAAAAAGCGCGTGCTCGCCGCCAAAGACTTTTTTCAGGGCATGTTGATGACGGCGCGTGAACCGGACGAACTGGTCGAAGCCGTGCGCTTCCCGTTGAAAAACCCCGGCGAGCGCTACGGCTTTACGGAATTCTCCGCACGTCACGGCGATTTCGCGATGGTGGCCTGCGCGGCGGTCGTGACGAACGATTCGATACGCATTGCCATTGGCGGTGTCGCGGACAGGCCGGTGGTCGAACGCTGGCCGTTTCTGCGAGGCGATGAGCTGCGAAGTGCATTGAACGATTTGAGCTGGAAGCTGGGCGCGCAGGACGACGCGCATGTCAGCGCGAAATATCGCCGGCATCTTGTCCGGCAACTCGGATGGCGCGTGATCGAGGAGGCGACGTGAGCAAGACATCAACGAACATCATGCGGCAGGGCGAAGAGCAGCGGATCACGCTGACGCTCAACGGCCGCGAACGCAGCGGCCATTGCGAGCCGCGTGAACTGCTGTCGGATTTCATCCGGCATGAACTCGGCGCGACGGGCACGCACGTCGGCTGCGAGCACGGCGTGTGCGGCGCCTGCACGGTGCATATCGACGGCGTGGCGGCACGGTCGTGCCTCATGCTCGCGGTGCAGGTGGAAGGACGCCGTGTCGATACGGTCGAGGGCCTCGCGCCCGACCAGACGCTCGGCGATCTGCAGCAGGCATTTCAGCGTAATCACGCGTTGCAGTGCGGCTTTTGCACGGCGGGCATTTTGATGTCGTGCGCGGACTATTTGCAACGTGTGCCCGATCCGAGCGAGAGCCAGGTGCGCGAGATGCTCTCCGGGCACTTGTGCCGATGTACGGGCTATACGCCAATCGTCGCAGCCGTGCTCGACGTTGCCGCGCGACGCAACCACCGCACCGAAAGCCGGGAGCCCGCTCATGCTTGATCTCGGCCGCACCTTTCTGCAAAGCGTCGAGCGCAGCCCGAACGCGCTCGCCCTCGTCGATGGCGAACTGAAGCTGACCTACGCGCAGTGGCATCGAATCATTCTCGACGTCGCCGACGGCCTGTGCCAACTCGGTCTCGCGCGCGGCGACCGTTTGCTCGTCGTGCTGCAAAACCGCTGGGAGATGGCGACGCTGCATTGGGCCTGCCAGTTCGCGGGCATCGTGATCGTGCCGCTCAACTGGCGCGCCAAGCCCGACGAACTCGACTACTGCGTGAGCGACGCGGGCGTCAAGGCGATTGTCTATGAACTCGTGTGCGCCGATGCCGTGGTTCAAAGCCGCGCAGCGCAAGACGTGCCGCGCATCGGACTGGACGACGCACCGGGCCGCACCACAACATTCGATGCGCTGCTCGTCGAACGCGAGCGTTCGGAAGACACGACGCACGCAAGTGCCGACGATTATTCGTTGATCCTCTATACATCGGGCACGACCGGCAAGGCGAAAGGCGTGCCGCGCCGCCATCGGCACGAACGCGCCGGCGCGCTCGCGCACGTCGCGCAGAACCTGTATCGCCACGGCGAACGCACGCTCGGCGTGATGCCGCTTTATCACACGATGGGCGTGCGCTCGCTCCTTTCGATGGCGCTGGTCGACGGCCTGTTCGTATGCGTGCGCCGCTGGAATTCGCGGCTCGCGCTCGAATCGATCGCAGAGTACAAGCTCACGTGCCTCTATCTCGTGCCGACGCTTTATCATGACCTGCTCGCCGATTCGGGCTTCGCAAGCGTCGATTCGTCTTCGGTCACGAAGCTCGGCTTCGCGGGCGCGCCAATGAATGACGGCTTGCTGAAGCGCCTCTCTGCCGCGTTCAGGCCGCAGTTGTTCGTCAACCATTACGGATCGTCCGAGGTCTACACGTTCAGCATCGACCAGGACGCGACTAAGAAGCCGGGCAGCGCCGGACGTGCCGGCATCAATACGCGGCTGCGCGTGGTGAAGCTCGACGCTCGCTCGCCCGAAGACTTCGCGCAGGTCAACGAAGAAGGCCAGATCATCGCGGACCTGCTCGGCGACGAAGCATTCGAAGGCTACTGGAACCGTCCGGACGCAAACGCGAAGTCACTGCGCGACGGCTGGTACTTCAGCGGCGACACCGGCTACTTCGACGAGGACGGCGACCTCTACGTCTCCGGCCGCGTCGACGACATGATCATCAGCGGCGGAGAGAACATTTCGCCGGTCGATATCGAGTCGGTGCTCTCGCTGCATCCGTCGGTCGATGAAGTTGCGGTCGCGGGCGTGAAGGACGAGCGCTGGGGACAGCGTGTCGTCGCGTTCATCAAGCGGCGCGAATACGTCGACGCCGAAGCGCTCGACGTGTGGTGCCGCACGTCGGATCTCGTCAACTTCAAGCGTCCGCGCGATTACGTGTTCGTCGACGATATCCCGAAGTCACCGGTCGGCAAAATCTTGCGCCGCAAGCTGTCGGCGGGCGAATACGAATGCGACGGCCGCGACGATCGCGCGCCCATTGCAAAACACACCGAAACCACCAAGGAGTAACGGAAATGACTGACTTGACCCATCGCGGCCAGACGCTGCTTCAGGAACTCGACGGCTTCTCGATCGAGATCGACGCCGAACGCGAGCGCGCCGACATCATCCTGCATCGCCCGCCGTTCAACGTGATCTCGATGCACGCACGCGATCAGTTGCGCGCGGCGTTCGAAGCGCTCGATGAAGATGATCGCGTGCGCGTGATCGTGGTGCGCGCGAAAGGCGAGCACTTCTCCAGCGGCGGCGACATCAAGGGCTTTCTTGAAGCATCGCCTGAACACGTGTCGAAGCTCGCCTGGAACATCGCGGCGCCCGCGCGCTGCTCGAAGCCTGTGATCGCGGCGAATCGCGGCTTCTGCTTCGGCGTGGGCTTCGAACTGTCGCTCGCGTGCGATTTCCGCATCGCGACCGATACCACCTTCTACGCGCTGCCGGAACAGAAGCTCGGCCAGATTCCGGGTTCGGGCGGCTCGGCGCGTTTGCAGCAGATGGTTGGAGTCGGCCGGACCAAGGACATCGTGATGCGCTCGCGCCGCATTGCGGGCAAGCAGGCGTACGAGTGGGGCATCGCCGTGGAGTGCGTGGCCGATGCGCAACTCGAAGCGGTGACGGATGCACTCGTCGATGAACTGCGCGCCTTCTCGCCACTCGCGCAACGCACGGCGAAGAAGCTGCTCAACGATACGGAAGACGCGCCGCTCTCGATCGCGATCGAACTCGAAGGGCACTGCTATAGCCGTCTGCGCACGTCCGACGATTTCCGCGAGGGCGTCGAGGCATTTCATGGCAAGAGAAAGCCGGTGTTTCGCGGCCGTTAAAAAGGCGCAAGCCAACCACAAAGGAGACAGGCAATGGAGTGCTTCGATTACGTGATTGTCGGTGGCGGATCGGCTGGGTGCGTGCTGGCGCACCGGTTGTCGGCGGTGCCGTCGCTGCGCGTCGCATTGATCGAGGCGGGCGCGGACACGCCGCCGGGCGCGGTGCCCGCCGACATTCTCGACAGCTATCCGATGCCTGTGTTCTGCGGCGATAAGTACATCTGGCCCGATCTGAAGGCGAAGGCGACGAAGGAAGCGGCGCCGCGCGTGTATGAGCAGGGGCGCGTGATGGGCGGCGGCTCGAGCATCAACGTGCAGTCGGCCAATCGCGGGCTGCCGCGCGATTACGATGAGTGGGCCGCGAACGGCGCATCCGGCTGGGCGTGGAATGACGTGCTGCCGTATTTCCGCAAGCTCGAACGCGATGTGAATTTCCCCGGCGGCGAACTGCATGGCAGCGATGGCCCGGTGCCGATCCGCCGCATCATGCCCGAGGACTGGCCGCCGTTTTGCCACGCGTTCGCCGACGGCCTGCGCGCGAACGGCTTCGCCACGCTGCAGGACCAGAACGCCGAGTTCGGCGATGGCCTCTTTCCCGGCGCGTTCTCGAATGTCGACGACAAGCGCGTGTCCACCGCTGTCGCGTATCTTGATGCCGCAACGCGCAAGCGGCCGAATCTGAGCGTGTATTCGAACCTGCCTGTCGAGCGCATCGTAATGGACGGCGCGACGGCGCAAGGCGTGGTCGCGGTTGCAGCGAACGGTGAACGCGTGCGCTTCAACGCGCGCGAAGTCGTGCTGAGTGCGGGCGCGCTGCAATCGCCCGCGATGCTGATGCGCGCGGGTATCGGCGAGACCGACGAACTCGCCGCGCTGGGCATCGGATGCGTGGCTGATCTGCCCGGCGTCGGTCGCAATCTTCAGGATCATCCGTCGCTCACGTTCTGTCATTTTCTGGAGCCGCGCTTTCGCATGCCGCTGTCGCGGCGCCGCGCGAGCATGACTGCGGCGCGCTTTACATCGGGCGTCGAAGGTTGCGATTCTTCCGACCTGTACCTGTCGAGCGCGACACGTGCCGCGTGGCACTCGCTTGGCAACCGGCTCGGGCTGTTCTTTCTGTGGTGCAACCGGCCGTATTCGCGCGGCCGCGTGCAACTCGCTTCACCCGACGCAGCGATGCCGCCGCGCGCCGATCTCAATCTGCTCGACGACGCGCGCGACCTTGAACGGCTCGCCGTCGGCGTGAAGATGCTGGCGAAGGTCGTCGCTGCTTCGGGGCTCGGGCGCGATCAGCGCGACTTTTTCCCCGCTGCTTTCTCGCCGCGCGTGAAGGCGCTGAGCCGTGTCGGCCAGGGCAACGCCATGCTGACATCGATGCTCGGCGTCCTTCTCGACACGCCCGCGCCGATCCGCCGCGCGCTGATCGAACGCTTCTTTACGCGCGGACAGCAGATGTCCGCGCTCCTCGCCGACGAGCGCGCACTCGCGGACTTCATCCGCGCGAACGTCTTCGGCGTATGGCATGCGAGCGGCACGTGCCGCATGGGCGACGCGCGCGAGCGCGGCGCCGTCACCGATACCGAAGGCCGCGTGCACGGAACGCAGGGCCTGCGCGTCGTCGACGCATCCCTGATGCCGCGCCTGCCCTCGGCCAACACGAACATTCCGACCATCATGATCGCCGAGAAGATCGCCGACGCGATGCTCGCGAGGCCACGCGCAAGCGGAGCGTCGAACGCGACACCGCTTGCCGCGACTCACTGAACGGCTCACTGAAAGATTTCTTTAACGCCAACAAGAGCACGCCAACAAAACGTGCCTAAAACACGGGGTCGATCGAGAGACGGCCTGGTGACATTCAAGGAGATAATGATGTCCGTAGCAGCGCAAAATGGCGCCGCCTTGCCCACGGTCGACCAGCGGCAAGTGATTGGCGCGGTCGCGGCCTCCTGTATGGGCTGGGCACTGGATTTATTCGACCTGTTCGTGTTGCTTTACGTCGCGCCGGTCATCGGGCGGCTGTTCTTTCCATCCGAGCACGCGATGCTGTCGCTCGCCGCGGTCTATGCGTCGTTCGCCGTGACGTTGCTGATGCGCCCGCTCGGTTCGGCGTGGTTCGGCTCCTACGCGGACCGGCACGGACGCAAAGGCGCGATGATCATCGCGGTGGTCGGCGTCGGCTTGTCGACGGCGGCCTTCGGGCTGCTGCCGACCGTCGCGCAGGTCGGACTCGTTGCGCCGATCCTGTTCCTGTTGCTGCGTCTCGTGCAGGGCGTGTTCGTCGGCGGCGTGGTTGCGTCGACGCACACCATCGGCACCGAATCCGTCGCGCCGAAGTATCGCGGCGCGGTGTCGGGGCTGATCGGCGGCGGCGGGGCGGGGCTTGGCGCGTTGCTCGCGTCGCTGACGTTCCTGGCGATGTCGGCGATCTTCCCGGGTGATCTCTTCGACGTATGGGGATGGCGCTGCATGTTCTTCACCGGCATCATCAGCTCGGTGCTCGGTCTCTTCGTGTTCAGCAGCCTTGAAGAGTCGCCGCTGTGGAAGAAGCTCGCTGCGGAGAAGGCCGCGAAGACGGCGCTGCAAAGCAAGAGCGCGCCCGTCGAAGTCGTGCGCTCGCCGCTGCGCACACTGTTCTCACGCGACTATCGCTCGATTCTGTTCGTCAATCTTCTTCTGACGATTGGCGGCGGCAGCGGTTACTACCTGACCTCAGGCTATCTGCCGACGTTCCTCAAGGTCGTGAGCCATGCGCCGAACGGCGCCGCCGCCGCGATACTGATGATCTGTAGCGTCGCGGTGTTGATCGCGTCGATTGCGGCGGGGCACTTGAGCACGTTTATTGGCCGCAAAAGCACGTTCGTCTGGATAGGCGCGATCCGCCTGTTCGCATTGCCCGCGCTGTTTCTGCTGCTGCCCACCGCGCAGAGCATCACGATGATCGGCGTCTATGCCGTGCTGTTGAGCGCGCTCGGCAGTGCGGGCTATGCACCGATCCTGATCTTCCTCAACGAACGCTTTCCGACTGCGATCCGCGCGACCGGCACGGGCTTATCCTGGAACATCGGCTTCGCGATCGGCGGGATGATGCCGACTGCCGTGTCGCTGGTCGCAAAGGACGCAAGCCAGTTGCCGATGACGCTCGCGATCTTCGTTGGCGCGATCAGCGTGATCTTCCTCATCGGTGCGTTCATCGTGCCGGAAACGCTCGGCAAGCTCGACAACGGCGCCGCCCGCGAACCGGCCTAGCGCACGCAGCGGGCGCCATCAGGCACCCATACCATCACATACAGGAGACATCGATGAAATACGACGAAGACGTCCGCGCACGCTCATACAAGTTTCGCGACGAGTACGTCGCGGCCACGCCCGCGTGGTACCGCGGGGAAATGCATCTTGGCTTCACGCTGCTCTTCACGGGCGGTGTGATCGCATATTGCCTCACGCAGCTTCATGCGCCGACACTCGCCGAATGGCTCGCGGTCATTCCGCTCTTCCTGTTCGGCAACTGGGCCGAGTGGGCTGCGCATCGCTACGTGCTGCATCGTCCGACAAAGTACTTCAGCATGATCTACAAGCGGCATTGCGCGGTTCATCACCGCTTCTTCACGCACGTCACGCTCGAATACAAGGGCCAGCGGCACTGGCGTGCGCTGCTGTTTCCGCCGTTTGCGCCCGTGGCCTTCGTGCTGGCCGCAGTGCCGTTCGCGCTCGTGATCGGTTATGTGTTCTCGCGCAACGCAGGCTACATAGCGTTGTTCACGATGGCGGCGTACTTCCTGATGTACGAGGGCCTGCATACGCTCTCGCACTTCACCGACAGCCCGTTCCTCGACCGCGTTCCGTTCGTCAACACCGTGCGGCGCCTGCACGCCACGCACCACGATCCTGAACTGATGGCGACGCAAAACTTCAACCTGACGTTCCCGATCTGCGACACGCTGTTTGGCACGCGCAGCGATGCGCCGCGCACTGCACGCGAGCCGCTCGGGCGTCGTCAATAAGGCCATTCGCTCGGCGGGTACGCCGGTCGTCACGCGCCGGATACGCTAAGCCGGACGAGCCGGAACCAAACAGGTAGTACGATGCGTAGCCATATCGCCAGCCGATGCCGAAGTGAACCATGAAGGCAGATCTGATTGAGCGTTACGCCGTGAATTTGCACGGCGTGCTGTCGTGTTTTGACCGGATCCTGATCGCGGGCACGCTCCCCGGTGCGTGCTACGCGCTAGGCATGACGAGTTTTCTGAACGCCCACGGCATTCGCATATTCGACTAAACGGGTTCGCCGAACCCCTGCGCTCAGTGAGGGTAGTATGTCCTTTCCGATGATCCACTCGTTGTGAAGGGACGAAACAAATGAAAGTCCACGGACAATGTCATTGCGGCGCGGTTGTGTTCGAGGCGGAAGTACAGGCCGATACGATCGCAATTTGTCACTGCTCCGATTGTCAGGTGCTGAGCGGATCAGTGTATCGGGCGAACGTGAGTGCGAGGGCAGAGCACTTCCATATCGTGAAGGGAACACCGCGGCGCTACGTGAAAATTGGCGACAGCGGCGCGCAACGCGTTCACGCATTTTGCGAAGTGTGCGGATCGCCGATTTATTCAAGCGCATTACACGATCCGCAGAGCTACTCGCTCAGAATCGGCTCGCTTCGCGAGCGCTGCGATCTTGGGACGCCGGCACGGCAAATCTGGACGAAGCGGCGTCTTGCCTGGGTTGATCCCATGACCGATGTTCCCGGCGAAGACTATCAGCCGTGATGCTGTTGTATCGACGCGGCGGTTTGGACAACGCCCGCTTTTCCGGACCTTGAGTCGCGCTTAAAGATCTTCGGTCGCCTCGCCCTTTTCGGCGATTAGGCGGCCAATCTCACGCGTCGATGGAACCCGGCGCAACGGGTTACTCGATCCGCTTTCGTCGTCCGCGAGGTTCTCGATAACCGCGAGGAGCACCTTCCGTGCGGCCGAAATGTCGCGTTCGGACAGCCCCTTCACACCGATGTCATTGACCTCTTCGGCGAGCGGGACCAGCTTGTCGCGCAGCGCGCGGCCATCGACTGTCAGAAACACGTGCATGTTCTTCTTGTTGTCCGGCGTCTGCTGGCGCTGAACGTATCCCAAGGCCTCCATGGCCTTCACCGCGGCGAATGTGGTCGGCTCCATCACGCCGGCCTGGACGCTCAATTCCTTCTGCGTCAGCCCATCCGTTTCCCAGAGAATCCGAAGGAATGTCCAGTGGCCAAAGGTCACCGAATGCTCCGCTAGACGCATTTGCAGCGCCCGGACCATCGCGCGCGCGGCGTCTTTCACGAGGTGGGCAAGACGATCGTTTGGAACCGCGTCGTGCCAGTGCCGCAACATCTCGGCGGTTTCACGAGGCTGCGTTGGCTCAAGTTTCTTCCGTGCCATAGGCTTGTTGACCGTTCGTTCGTTGTTCCTTCGCGACATGATAGCCGCTCATATCGATGTCGGGTTACCGCGCTCCTGAAAGGCCAGTTGCATTGCGTATGCGTGCAAACCCGAACTTGCTTCAGCATCGGACGCGATCTAGCATTATAGTTAGAGACCTAAGTAAAGTAATGACCGCGATGCCGATGCGAAACGGACAATCCCGAAGTAGCAGGGCGTCGTGCATCCTCGCAATCCGCACCGGAGATACCCCTTGGCTAAATCGACGCTCACTCCTTTCCTGCCGGAGGCGCAGACCGTCGCTTCAGCGCGAGTCGAAGCGACTTATCACAAAGTAACCTGGCGGTTGATGTCGTTCATCTTCGTGTGCTGGGTGCTGAACTACCTTGATCGCGTGAACGTCAGCTTTGCTCAACTGAACCTCAAGCAGGATCTGGGACTCAGCGATGCCGCCTACGGGCTAGGTGTGAGCTTGTTTTTCATCGGCTACATCACGCTCGAAGTGCCAAGCACGCTACTACTCAAAAAGATCGGTGCGCGCCTGACGATCTCGCGCATCATGATTCTATGGGGCGGCATCTCCACGGCGATGGCATTCATGACCACACCCGCACAGTTTTATATCGGACGCATTCTGCTCGGCGCAGCCGAGGCGGGCTTCTGGCCGGGCATCATTCTTTACCTGACCTACTGGTATCCGGGCGCACGGCGCGCGCGAATCACGTCGCGGTTCCTTCTGGCGATCGCCGCCGCAGGAATTATCGGCGGACCGCTTTCAGGCTGGATTTTGCATAATTTCGTCGGCGTGATGGGTTTTAAAAATTGGCAATGGCTCTTTTTCCTCGAAGGCCTGCCGGCGCTGGTGATGGGTATCGTTGCGTACTTTTATCTGGTCGATCGGCCCGAACAGGCGCGATGGCTCGATGCCGAAGAGAAAGAAATCATTCTCAGCGCACTGGCTGCCGACCGGAGTGAAAAGAAGCCTGCGACTCATTCGGCGCACCAGTTGCTCGCGGCGCTCCGGGATCCGCGTGTCTATATCCTCGCGGCGGGTTGGGGAACGGTTCCTCTCTGCGGCACGATCCTCAACTACTGGTCACCCACACTCATCCGTCAAGCAGGTGTGGCCGATGTATTCCACGTAGGCCTCCTTTCAGCGCTGCCGTACATCATTGGCGCGCTCGGCATGTTCGCCATCGCGCGCAGTTCGGATGTGCGCCTCGAACGCCGCTGGCACTTCTTCTTGTGCACATCGATCGGAGGCCTCGGTGGCTTTGTCCTGCCGATGGTTTCCACCAGCACCACGGCCTCCATTTTGTGCCTGGGAATGATCTCCATTTCGTATTTCGGTGCGGCCGCGATCATATGGTCGATCCCGCCTGCCTATCTGAACGATGAAGCCGCGGCCGCCGGTATTGGCGCGATCAGCAGCCTGGGACAGATCGGCGCGTTCTGTGGGCCACTCGCGCTTGGATGGATCAAGACGCTGACCGGAAGCCTTTCCATCGGCCTGTCGTCGATCGCGGCGATCGTTGTCCTCGGCGGCTTTGCCGTGCTTATCGGCGTTCCCGCAAACACGTTGCGCGAGAAGGCGCAAGAGCTCGGCTAGTTACGGGAGAAGAGCTGAACAAACGGCGGCGCCATTAGGGCGCCGCTTTGATTTTGTGCTGGTTGAGGGAAAACCCTATTGCGTTATTATACTTAGATATCTAATATAAATAGTGAGACCGACATGACGCAACGAACGTCCCCGGTCATCCCTACAGCAACAACTGGTACGCAAGATGACTGCATCTAACCCCATCGATTCGCCGCCGACGCAGAGCCTTCGCGTGGCAAGAAAAACCCAGCTTGCGCGCGATATCGTCGAATTCGAATTGCGCGACCCCGACGCTCTGGAACTGCCGGCGTTCTCGCCCGGCGCTCACATCACGGTGACGACACCGAGCGGCGCGAACCGCTACTATTCGCTCAGCAACGATCCCGGCGAGCGCGACCGCTATGTGATCGCGGTCAAACGCGATGCGGCGGGGCGAGGCGGATCGATCAGCATGACTGATGAACTAGGCGAAGGCGACATGATCACGGTTACTGCGCCGCTCAATGAATTCGCGTTGAACGAGCGTGCGCGCAGTTTTGTATTCGTGGCGGGGGGCATTGGCATCACGCCGGTGTTGTCGATGATGCGCTATCTCAGCAGCACCGACGGACCGCGCTTCAAGCTCGTGTATCTCACGCGCGAGCCTGCGGATACGGCGTTCCTCGACCAATTGAGAGGCGAAGAATGGGGATCGCGAGTGACGATCCATCACGACCATGGCGATCGTGGCAACGCGTTCGATCTCTGGACGCTGTTCGAAAAACCGGCGAGCGGTGCGCATGTCTACTGCTGCGGGCCGCGTCCGTTGATGGACAGCGTGCGCGATATGACCGGGCACTGGCCGCAAGGAAGCGTTCACTTCGAGAGCTTCGGCGTGGACCAGGCGCTGCGGGCGCAAAACCGTCCATTCAAGGTGAGGCTCGAGCGCACGGCAAGCACGTTGAATATTCCCGCGGACCGGTCTATTCTCGAAGTCCTGCGCGACAACGGCATTCGCACGCCGAGTTCTTGCGAGAGCGGTACGTGCGGCTCGTGCCGCTCGACACTGTGCGCGGGCGAGGCCGAGCATCGCGACATGGTCCTCACGGAGGACGAAAAAGCCAGTCAGATCATGATCTGCGTATCGAGGGCAAAGATACGGCCGGACGCGCCGGAGGATGCGCCCGAACTCGTCATCGATCTCTAGCCTCATCAAAATCAACAGGAGTTACCCCATGCTCACTCACGAAGAAAATGAATCGCTGTGCCGCGTCGAGGGCGACGCTCCGATGGGCCAGATGATGCGTCGTCACTGGACGCCGGTTTGCCTGATCGAAGAAGTCAGCGAACCGGATGGCGCGCCGGTGAAAGCGCGTGTCTTCGGCGAGGATCTCGTCGTCTTCCGCGATACGGACGGCAATGTCGGCGTGATGGACGAATATTGCCCGCATCGCCGTGTGTCACTGGTTTATGGCCGTAACGAAGACTGCGGACTGCGGTGTCTTTATCACGGATGGAAGATGGACGTGAAGGGCAACGTGATCGAGATGGTCTCGGAACCCGCTGCAAGCGACATGGCAAAAAAGGTCAAGCACAAGGCGTATGAAACGAAGGAGTGGGGCGGCTTTGTGTGGGCTTATATGGGTCCGCAAGACAACATTCCGGACTTCGTGCCGCCGGCATGGGCGCCGACAGAGCAGGTGCGGGTGAGTATCGCCAAGGCGATCCTGCCGTGTAACTGGGCGCAAATTCTCGAAGGCGCCATCGATTCGGCCCATAGCTCCAGCCTGCACTCATCGGACTTCGTGCCGGCCCGCGTCGGCGGCGCGGAGGCTACCGCTAAAAACTGGCTCCGGCCGTCGACGGACAAGGCGCCGCGCATGCAGGTGCATCGCACGAGCTATGGTTTTCGTTATGCCGCGTTGCGCCGGCCGATTCAGAATGCCGCGACCCAAGACTACGTGCGCTCGACCGTGTTCGTCGCGCCGGCAACCGCGCTGATTCCGCCGAACAACCTGTATAACGTGGCGAATATCAACGTTCCCGTGGACGACACGCACACCGCTTTCTATTTCATGGCGTGGGGACATCCGGACAAGACGCCCGAAACGGAAACGTGGCGCAAGTTTCTGGGCCAGCGTGTCGGTATCGATCTCGACGATACCTATCGCCCGCTGCGCAATATCGAAAATCATTTCTGGCAGGACCGCGAGGCCATGAAGTCGGGCAACTTCACGGGCATTACCGGCTTTCCGAATCAGGACATCGCGATGTGGGTCACCATGGGCCCGATCGCCGACCGCACGCATGAGCGCCTGGGCGCAAGCGATGTCGCGGTCGTGGAATTCCGGCGAGTCATGCTCGATGCACTCAGGCGGTTTCAGGCGGGCGAGGAAGCGATTGGGACGGGCAGCAAGGCCATTCCGCGCACAGTGTGTTCGTTCCAGTCGATGGTGTCGAAAGATACCGATTGGAAGGAGTTCGCCACCAACCCGGTCTGGGATGATCGCGAAGAAGCGGCAGAACTCGAATCGAATTATCAGGTGCGGGCATGACGCAGCCCGTCACGATTCGCCTCGGCGTTGCGGGTCTCGGACGCGCTTTCTCGCTCATGCTGCCGACGTTTTTATCGGATGCGCGCGTGAGCATAGAAGCGGCATGCGATCGCCGCGATGATGCCCGAAAGCAGTTCTCTGCCGATTTCGGCAAGCCTGTATTCGACGATATCGAAGGACTCGCAAGAAGTCCAGATATCGATGCGATCTACATCGCCAGTCCGCATCAGTTCCATGCCGCCCACACGCGGATCGCGGCACGGCACGGCAAGCACGTTCTCGTCGAAAAGCCGATGGCGCTGACGCTCGGCGAGTGCGACGACATGATCGATGCCTGCTCGGAAGCGGGCGTTCATCTTGTCGTTGGACATTGTCATAGCTTCGATACGCCGTACCTTCGGACGCGCGATCTGATTGCCTCGGGCGAGTACGGACAGGTCAGAATGATTCAGGCGCTGAACTTCACGGACTATCTGTATCGTCCCCGCAGGCCGGAGGAACTCTCGACTGCGCAGGGCGGCGGTGCGGTCTTCAGTCAGGCAGCGCATCAGGTCGATATCGTGCGTCTTCTCGCCGGCAGTCGCGCGACGCGGATTCGCGCAACAGTGGGCAACTGGGATCCGGCGCGATCCACGGAAGGCGCTTATGCGGCAACGATCTGGTTCGAGAACGGCGCCTTCGCGACACTTTCTTATAGCGGTTATGCGCACTTCGATTCCGACGAATGGACCAGCTGGATCGGTGAGATGGGACAGGCGAGGCATCCGGATGAATACGGCGGCGCGCGTCGCAAACTCGCACAGGCTCGTTCCGCCAACGAAGAGTCGCGGCTGAAGTCAGCAGGGACCTATGGCGGTTCGCTCTACGCGCCGCCGTCGAAGACCGTGCCGGAGCAACGTCAGCATCAGCACTTCGGGCCGCTGATCGTTTCCTGCGATCGAGCCGATATTCGGCCACTGCCGGACGGCGTTGTCGTCTATGGAAACGAGCGGGTCGAGCGTCATGCGTTGCCGGCGCCGGCGACGCCGCGCGCGGAAGTCATCGATGAACTGGTCGACGCAATCCAGCATGACATTGCACCGCTTCACAACGGTCCGTGGGCGCGCGGAACGCTTGAACTCTGTCTGGCGATGCTCGAGTCGAGCCGATCGCAGCAGGACGTCATCATCGGCGCGACACACCGCGCCTCCCTCATCAAGGAAACGTTATGAGCAAGCTGAATTTATCGATCGCAGTGGGCAACTACGACCGCATGCGGCCTCTCGTCGACGGCGAAGTACAGATCGACGGCGTCGATCCCGTCTTCATGTTGCAGGACCCGGAAGAGATTTTCTTTCGCGCGTTTCGCCACGCTGACTATGATATCTGCGAGCTGTCGCTGAGTAGTTATAGCGTGAAGACAGCCGCAGGAACCTCTCCCTATATTGGCGTGCCCGTTTTTCCTTCGCGCGCGTTCAGGCATACATCGATTTACGTGCGAAGTGACCGGGGCATCGATACGCCTTCTGACTTGAAGGGCAAGCGCATCGGTGTGCCGGAATATCAACTGACAGCGAATGTCTGGGCCAGGCTGTTTCTCGAAGAAGATCACGGACTGAAGGCATCCGATGTCACGTGGGTGCGCGGTGGATATGAAGAGACGGGCAGACAGGAGAAGATCAAACTGTCACTGCCAGCCGAAGTACGGCTCGAAGATGCGCCGGAGCATTCCACTATTTCGGGTCTTTTGGCGTTCGGCGAGATCGATGCAGTGATCGGACCTCGCGCGCCGTCGTGCTTTGCGAACGGCAATCCGCTCGTCAAGTATCTTTACGACGATCCGCAAAAAGCGGCGACCGACTGGTATCGGCGGACGAAACTGTTTCCGGTCATGCATCTTCTCGGCGTGCGCCGGACGCTCGCAGAGCAGCACCCGTGGCTGCCCGGCGCGGTCGCGAAAGCATTCGAACGCTCGAAGCAGGTTGCGCTCACCAAACTGAGCGATACGTCGGCGACAAAAGTGACGATGCCGTTTGTCGAGGAACAGTTGCGTGCAGCACGTCAATTGCTGGGCGACGACTTCTGGTCATACGGTTTCGATGCCAACCGTCACGTACTGGACCGCTTTCTCGCGCGTCATCACGCAGAAGGGCTGTCTTGCCGGAGGCTCAAGCCCGAAGAACTTTTCCATCCGGCGACGCTGGAGAGATTCAAGATCTGACGGCTTTTTGATATTGGCCACGAAAGTTACGTGGCCAACAGTGAAAGAAGATGCTCGAGAAATGCCACTACTACGCCAACTATAATACGGTATCCTTAAAATAATTCCATGAATAAATATACGATCGCGTCACTCGTCGCTGGTATGGGTATGGCGGCATCCGCAAGCGTGCAAGCGCAGAGTTCAGTGACGCTGTACGGCATTCTCGATGTCGGTGTCGAGTATGCGAATCACGTTTTGCAAGGCGGGCGTTCCTCGTCGGGGGTACGTGAGCAGTCCGGTAATCTTGCCGGGTCGCGCTGGGGATTCAAGGGAAGCGAAGATCTCGGCGGCGGTTATAAGGCCGTGTTTACGCTCGAAAGCGGCTTCAATCTGAATAACGGCACCCTCGGACAGGGCGGACGGCTGTTTGGTCGCAAGGCATTCGTCGGACTGTCGACGCCGTACGGCACCGTAACATTGGGCCGACATCAAAATCTACTGTACGAATTGATGTTCAAGTATGACCCGCTGACCATGAACCCGAGTTACTCGGCGCAGACGCTCGACAGTCAGTTGGTCAACCGCGCCGACAACTCGATTCGCTACGGAGTCAACGTCGCCGGATTCACCCTCGCGGCACTCTATAGCTCCGGCTTTGACGCGACCATTCCAAACGGCGCGAACGTGCCAGGCGCGACGAAAGTGGGCCGGGAAATGAGCGCGGCGATTCTCTACGATCACGGTCCGCTGAGTGCGGGTGTCACATACGATCAGCTTCAGGGCACATCGATCGCGACGCAGAGCAACACGCAAAGTCGCGCGCTGTTTGGTGGCTCGTACGACTTCGGCTCGTTGAAGGCGCTCATGGGTGTGCGATGGCTCAACGTGAGCAATACGTCGACTCCGGCGAGTTCGATGTTGTACTGGGGCGGAGTCAATTATCGCGTGACGACGCCGTTCACTCTTTCGGCAAGTGTGTATCACAACCAGTATCGAGATCGTCACGGCGGCCCGACGATGGGCATCGTGCTCGCAGACTATGCGTTGTCCAAGCGCACCGAGTTATACGCGGAAGGGGCGTATGTGAACAATCGCTCGTTTTCGACAGTAGGCTTGCGCGGCGCGGGTAACGATGTCGCGCCCGGTGCCGATCAAACCGGTGTGACGCTTGGCATACGACACACGTTCTGAATCCAGGCATAAGCATATTTTATCGGTAAGATTAGCGATAGATGGTGTCATCTATCGTTCTTCCAACCTGTCCTCGCAGATGATTTTACCCGTCTTGAAGTCTTTCGATTCGAGGTATTGATCCGCGTTTATTCTCGCTCAGGTTCCACGCGGCTTCAGCCACTGGATAGTTATATCATCAGGCTCTACGGCCGCCCCTCTGACCACGAAGCGGCTTGTGTGTTCACGCTTACGGGCGCCAAGTGGCCCAAATGATGGGGGAGCGGCTAAACATGATCGTTTGCGCAGTTCGGTGGGAAAGCTAATCAACCATCCGATCCATTCGCTGCGCTATACGCTCATCCAGTGGACACGACGTTACGGGGTATGGTCAACTTACGTAGTGGGAGATTCGCCTCCAACGGCGACCGCCGCCCAGCTCTGGAAATCGTGACATAGCGATTTGATTTTGGCTTGTTTGGTAGGTAGCACTGCTCTGACAAGCAACAGCCGCATGGGCGGCGTGTCCGCTTCGACCGTCTGAATATCGCGGCAGCGGCGCGTAGTGGATGACCCCGCTGCACGCCGCTCGGAAGCGAATCTGCGTGCGACGAACGTCGACAGGCGCGCGACGCAGAGGGCCAAGGTGTAAATCTTGATTTGACATAATAAAAGTTATCAATGTTTGTTAGGTATCCTAATTTTTTCACAAAAGAAGTTCGATCGAGAGACGGAGCGCTCAGCCGCGGATCAATACACAACGTGCTCCATCGTTTCTTTCGCCGCTGTCCACGATCCCCGCTTCATCTACGGCCGGCCGAAAATTGTAAGCGATAACAGTCGATTCTTGAGTGTAGCGTCGA
>Ga0073928_10004145_pt1 | contig 21873 bp, 15 predicted proteins | sample PaiPotPPA55metaG_FD_76969 | JGI IMG/M metagenome (GOLD analysis project Ga0073928, IMG submission 76969) | Iron sulfur acid spring bacterial and archeal communities from Banff, Canada, to study Microbial Dark Matter (Phase II) - Paint Pots PPA... ...
GTACAATACCGCTGCAATCCGCGCGAAGAGATGGCATCGCGCAACTCCGCCGCGCCGCCGCCATCACCGACGAAGACAAAATTCGCGCGTGTTCCGATACTGGACGCGACGTGTTCCATCACGTCCACGAGTTTATCCGTCCCGGCCCACTTCTCTAATCGCCCTGAATACAGAATGCGAAACGTGCCGTCGTTGGGCGTGAAGCCATTGCGGACGCTAAAGGTTCGCAGATCCGCGCCATTGGGCACGACGGCGATCGGCGCTTTCGCGCCGTCGGCACGAATCGATTTCGCGAGCAGCGCGGTGATCGACGTAATGCGATCGGCACGGCGCGCGACAAATCGTTCAATCCTGCGCATCACGCGTGGGATCCAAGTGCCTCGATGCCCGGACGTCTCAACGGCGAGGGGAGTCCATGCGTCGGGATAGTCCAAGAGCACGGGAATCCGCGCGAGCTTCGCGCATATGACACCGACGACGCCGGTAATGAAGCTCGGATGCCCCACGATGATTGCTGCGGGCTGAATGGTCTTGATGTGGCCCAGCGCTTTGCGGATCAAGATCGGAAGCGAAACGGCATACGCCAGCTGAAGACAAAGGCCGCCCCGGCGGTACAAGCGGTGGATGAACCGTGGCAAGCTCAGGTAACGGCCGATCATGCCGCCAAAGTACACGGTGCTGTCCACGCCGGTGAAGTCGTCTCCATAAGAGAAGAGCGCGCGTTCACAGCGACGCGTGATCACTCTCAGGGGCGGCGTGATGACGTATTCCGGTCGCCACGTTCGCAGGCTCTCCATCAAATGAAAGAGTCGCCGGTCCGAGCCGATATAAGGCGGAAAATACTCCGCGAAGACGGCGACACGGCGATGCACAGAGGATGACGCTGAATCCGCTGCTGCTTCAAAACGATTCTCGACGGCGCTCAGCATGAAGTGTGCGTCATACGTTGCGGAGTATCGGTTCCCTTTCAAGTGCAAGCGGAACAACTTGTGAAGAAGGATCGCTCGCGGATCGGAGCGTGCACGTGAGAATTGCAATGTACTCGCCTTTGGATCCCGCATTGATCGGCGGCGTTCGTACATGGCTGATCGATTTTTGGGGCAGGTACCTCAATTCACGCAATGCGATGCTGCACATCGTACATACCGCGACACGGCCGTCGGCGAGTTCAGATGCCTATCGAGCGCTTCCATCGCATACGCGTGTCTCGATTGAAGAGGTGGCAGGCACGGCACTGCCCGGATCCGGCGGCCGTCTGCCGCGCCCGAGCGCATTGGCAGGCGCGTTTCGATCGGCGGACGTCTGCTATTTCGACAATGGTTACGCCTTGCAAGACGCCGTGGTCCTCAGAGCCGCTCGGTCTGTGAGTATGCCGGTCATCTCCGGACACCACGCGGTGATCAAGTTCGGTGGCCTGCATGATATTGCGTGGGAGCTGGTCGGTCGACGGCTGATTTCGCGTTTTGATTCGGTCCACGCGCTTAATGCGAAAGACGCGCAGTATTTGAAATCAATCGGCGCTCGCAACGTCCATCTGATTCCAATCGCCGTCGATCTCCAGACGTTTGCCCCGAAATCAGTGCGCGCGGCGCAATTTACGGTCTTGTTCGTTGGTCGTTTGCATTTTCAAAAGGGGATCGATCGATTGGTGCGCGTCGTTGAACTCGCGCAGCAGCGAGCGGGCAGCCGCATGCGGTTCGTCATTGCCGGCAGTGGGCCATTGCTCGACGAAGTAGCGCGCATCTCCGATCTACCGACCGTTACTGTGATCGCTTCGGCTGACCGAGGCGAAGTCGCCGAGTTGATGGCCAACGCGCACGCGCTGATCGTTCCGTCGCGCTATGAGACCTTCGGGGTCGTTGCCGCCGAGGCGCTGGCGGCCGGCACGCCGATCGTCGCCACGGACACCGGTGCCATGGAAGAGATGGCGTCAGATGGGCGCGGTGAGATCATACGAGATGCCGACGACCCTGAGTCGTGGTTTGCGGCGCTCAGCTCTCTGCACGACCGTTATCGTGACGACGCATCATTCAGCGCAATCATCGGCGCGAATACGCGTGGCTACGCGGAACAAGCGTTCGCGTTCGATCGCGTCGCTCAGGCCTTCGACGCGCTACTGCAATCCGCCATGCGCTGACGGTTCGAGCAGCCGCCGGTACAGCTCGTACTGTCGGGCGGCGGCGATTTCTGGTCGCCGCTCCATCGCCGCGTGCCGTGCCCGTTCCGCCGCCTCTTCAAGTGCGCCCTGAACGTTTATCAACCCGCTCAACGCATGAGCGATCGCTTCGCTGGAAGCGGGCGCCACGAGTCTCACCGCTTCGCCCAGCATTGCATTGTGTCCAACGGCGGCGGCGATTACCGGCCGTCCCATCCCCAACGCTGCGTGCAAGGGAGCGCTGCAGCCAACCGTCCGCAAGTACGGCACCACGAAGACGCTGCATTCGTGCAGGTAGCGATGCACGTCGCCGTCCGAGAGATACCCCTCGATCAATGTGATGCGATCGTGGCCTTCGCATAGCGCCCGCAGCATCTCGACGTAACGCCGATCCGCGGCAGTCGTGGCGGAACCCGCAATGATCAGCCGGCCAGGACCACCCCGATTGCAGTATTTGAGAAACGCTTCGATGAGGACCTCAAAACCTTTCTCCGGCCTCATGAATCCAAATGCGAAGATCGATGGATGCGCGCTCTTTGGTACCGGCGTGAATTCCAACGCGCAGCTGAAGAGTTCTTCGCCGATATCATGCAGGCCATAGGCACGCGCGAACTCCGCCGTCAGTGGAGATTTGAGGATCGAGACGACGCAGAGAAACGCATCGCAGCTGGCGCGCAACCCGCGCATGAACGAGCGGAAGTATCTCACGATAAGCGGCCGCAAGAGAGCGGGAAAGCGCTGCGCAGGGCGGCTGCAGATGACGTCCTGCGGCTTCCATTGACTGTGCAACGTGAGGACCGTCTTGACACCTTGGCGCCGAAGCCGGCGTAACGCTCCCACAAGCGGCTCGCCCAGGCGTCCGCCATAGTCCTGGTTTGGGCCGAAATGTACGTGCACGATGTCCGCGCCGCTTTCGATGACGGTTCGCACGAGCTCGCGTTGCGGCGCATAGGACGGCGCAGACGTGCGGTCGCGGATGGCGCGTCGCACGATCGAGCCGTTGAAGCGAGTCGCCGACGGCCGATTCTCGTATTGCGAGATGATCGTGATGTTTTCGGGACCGATGAAGTCGGCTAGGGCCTCGCAGGAGCGCTGTAGGTATGCGGCCTCACCTTTTTCTTGCGGCGGAAACGGACCGACGAGCGCAATCTTCACGCCGGCTTGATGCGAGCGATGGCGACGAGCGTTGCGGCGTAAGCCAACAATGTGAGGGTCGCTAAGACGAAAAAGACCGCCTGCGGCTCGTAGACGATCGATATGGCTGTGTTGGGACCGTCGACCAGAAAGGCATTGGCATAGCTGTCGGCCATGCCATGCCAAAGCGTGCGAGCCCCGTGCACCCGCCAACCGGCTGAAAATCGCTCGCGGAAGATCAGCAACGCGCGGTGCTCCGGCGCGCGGCTCAACTGCATTCGCGCGATCCATGGCCAAGGTCGCGTTGTACTGACGCCGATTCCCTGCGCAAACGGACCGCGGGGAAGAGTGCTCTTCCCCGAAGCGACACGGTAAACGGCTGCGCGATCGCCGCTGGAGCGGATCGTGAGCCGTCCGGATGAACTTCGAAATGGAATCCACTGCGCGAATGGAGCGCTGACGCTGCGCGTGTGCTCTCCATCATTCAAAATCAAAGGCGTACTAGACGAAGCAAGGAGCCACCAACTCCCGGGCGGCATCAAGATCGTCAGAGGTGTGCGCGACGTTGTGATGACGCCTTGGGCGAGTGCGTTTGCAGTGTCGGGCGCATCGCTCCGCCACCGATCCAAAGGCACCCAATCCTTCGTCGGATCGTCCGTCTGAACGCTGGCGTTCGGCACGATGATGCGCTGCGCTACGCCTTGCTCGGGAAGGCTGCCGCCCGCGTCGGCGAGCCCGACGACTCCTGGTTGGAACGACCGAAATGAGATCGCTTGCGTCGCGGCGCGTTGCGCAAATTCTGCGATTGGACGGCTTCTGGTTGCATTGAACGCCCAGCCGCGAGCGGAGCGCGTGCCCGCCGTGTTCAGATCGATTTCGCTGTGAAGATTCGGCCGAGAGACGATGCCGACGACGCTGATCTTCTCCAACAAATGGAGCCACCAAGGATCCCCGAGACCACCCGCGATGCCGATCGTCGTCAGTGGAAATTGAGGCGGGTATTCGCTCGTCGGGGGATGCATCGGATCGCCGACCGCGAGAACGTCGACTCCCCCCGGTTCGTGGCCATTCCGAACGAGTGGCGCCAAGGAGGGGAGATAAAGGATGCGCCCCGGCGGCCTTTCGGCGATCTGGGCCGCAAAAGAGACGTCGTTATCGACGACGTTCGGCACGGCTCTTCCGAGCGTTCCCAAAACGATCGGCATCGCCGAGAAGATGACGAGTGCGCAAGCAGCGAGGCGACCAAAGAGTGCCGTTCGAGTGGCCGCTGCAGCGCCGAGCGCGTAGGCGAGTGAAAGAAGCGCGTTGGCGTTATACAGTTCCCGAAAGAACGCGGCCGGCTCAACGTTCGCAAACATCCAGGCCCACAGAGGCCGCAGCGGTCCCACGGTGCCCGTGGTGAAAGCAATCCCTAGGAGCACGAGGGAGAGTAGTGCCGGACCGTCCCGCGTGCGCAGCGTCGTCAAAATGCCAAGCACTCCCGCCGCCGCGGCAGCTGCCGCGAACCACGGACTGCCGTGCAGCGCTGTTTCGTAATAGGGAATGATGTACTGAGACGTCAGCAGCGCGGAGCGAACCGAAGTGGAGTGCATGCGTTCCCATGTTTGCACCGGCCATGCATATTGCGCGAGAATGTCGCCTCGCGCCGAGAGGAGCGCCCAAGCAGTGGGCGCTAGTGCCACGGCCATCGCGGCAGCCGCCGTCATGAGAATCATGAGCGTCCTGCGCCGCCGCGCGAAAGGAAAGGTCGCCGCGACGATGACGATCAGCGAGAAAGCGGCAAACTGCGGCTGAATCGTCGTCAGGGCGCACAAGAGTGCAACCCAAAGGACCGCTCTCCGATCGCCGTCCTGCGCGGCACGTGCGCGTTCGAAGATAAGCGGCAAGAGCGCATAGGCATACCAAAACGTCACTTGCCCGGCCGCGATCTTATTAAAGATGACGGGAGATGTCCCGTAGAGGATGCCGGCGAGCATTGAGCCCAGCGCGGTGTTCACGATCGTTCGGCGAGCGCAGTACGTCGCGCTCAACGCCGAGACGACCGTCGCGGCGGCGATCGCAACTTTGGCGCCGATTATCGGCCCCACGATCCAACCCACGCACAGGATCATGAAGAGGAGCGGATTAACGCTCGCCAGTGCGTTTGGGCGACCCAAGCCGCTCTGATCCCAAAGTGAGAAGTGTCCGATGACACCGCTTCTCATTGTCTGTACGCTGAATGGCCAAGACCAGTCGTGCTGGTAGGCTGGAATGCCGGGCGCCACGAGAAGCGGCCCCACCGCAAAGAGGCCGCAGGTTGCCACGACGACGTACGGAACAAAGCGTGACGTCGCCGCGCCGTTCCAAATTGTTTGATGCCCAGTTCGGAGAGCGGAGCGGCTCAAGAATTTAGAGAGGTCAAACCGATGCGCTCCCCCATTCGCCGCCTCTTTTTCTTATGCGAGGCGGTTCTCCTGATTGCGCTGACCGCATGTTCAGGTGGTGGAAATGCGACGTCGTCGCTCCCGAACGTGCCGGTCGCAAAGTCGCCGATCCAGCATATCGTCGTGATCATTCAAGAAAACCGCAGCTTCGACAATCTTTTCAGCGGATTTCCTGGAGCCGACAGTGCGACGAGCGGCCCTGCACATGACGGTCGGACGGTCGCTCTCCATTCCGTGACTCTCGAAGATGGAAATGACCTGGGGCATTCACGGCGCGATTTTCTCTACTCATACAATGGCGGCGCGATGAACGGATTCGATCTGAATGCTTCCTTTCCGAAAAACGTGCCGGACTACGCGTATGCGTATGTGAATCGGACCGAAATTCAGCCGTATTGGCAGATGGCCGCGGCCTATGGACTGGCCGACAATCTCTTTCAGTCGAATGACGGCGCCAGTTTCGTTGCCCATCAATATCTCATTGCGGGACAATCGAACATGACGATCGATTTACCGCTGGCCGGCAAGCCGCCGCAGGTCGTCATCCCGTGGGGTTGCGATTCCCCGCCGGGTTCCTACATGCTGCAGTTCACACAGCAAGGCAACGTCGTCAACGGACCCCCGCCATGCTATACGTATCAATCGATGGGCGATGAGCTCGACCATCTCGGCATTAGCTGGAAGGCCTACGCTCCCGCCTTCACCGGCCCACACGAGGATGTCGGCGTTTTGTGGTCGGCGTACGACGCGATCGCGGACGTCCGATACGGGCCCGACTGGACATCCAAAGTTGTCTCGCCCGAAACGAAGGTCTTAACTGACGTCCCAAGCGGAAATCTTCCAACGGTCACTTGGATCACGCCGGACTTCAAGAATTCTGACCATGGTCGTGCCGGAAGTAACACCGGTCCGCAATGGGTCGCTTCGATCGTCAACACGATCGGGCAGAGCGCCTACTGGCCGAGCACGGCGATCTTCATCGTGTGGGACGATTGGGGCGGTTGGTACGACCATGTCACGCCGCGGGAGCTTGACTTTGAAGGCCTCGGTTTCCGCGTGCCGATGATCGTCGTTTCTCCGTACGTCAAGAAGCATTACGTCTCGCACGTGCAGCATGAGTTCGGGAGCATTCTGCATTTCATGGAGACGACGCTCCGCATTCCATCGCTCGGCACGACGGATGCTCGGGCTGACGATCTCTCCGATTTCTTCGACTACACGCAGCCGCCGTCCGCGTTCACTCCGTTCGCCGCTCGCTTAAAAGCGCGCGACTTCCGCAGCATGCCGCCGAGCATGAAGCCGCCCGACAACGATTAAGCTCGGTCGTACCGGCAGTGCAATTGCGGCGAGCGGCTTTGACGCCGCCGCTCTCGTTTAGTTACTTCTGCTTCCCGCCGTCGCCAAATGCTGCGAGAACGCCCGATAAGAACCATGGATGACCGACGCTTGCGTCAAGTTTCCACTGTCAAGCGCGCCAAAGCAACCTTGCGGCGCGCGCTCCTAAAGATATACCGCTGGAGCTTTCCAATATTCCAGCGATTGGGTTTCCACGTCATTCCGAACCACTACACTCAACCAGTGCCGGATACCCGCACGCTGAATCCGAGATTGTGGTCGCGAGAATCAACCATCGTGGGAGTCGACTTGCAGGAACAGGGCCAACTGCAGCTTCTTAACACTTTTCATGCGGCGTACGCTCGCGAATATGCGCGACTTGCAGACACGTCGCCGCCTCAGCCCTACGCGTACGTCCAGCCGAATGGCTTGTTCGATGCCGTTGATGCTGAAGTTCTGTATTGTATGGTACGCCATTTTAAACCCCGGCGTATCTTGGAAATTGGCGGTGGTTTCTCAACATTAGTCGCGGCTACCGCTGTGCGTGCGAACGCTCGGGATGGTTGCACGACTACCTTGTTGTCAGTTGAGCCACACCCGCTTCCGATCTTGTCATCCGGCGTTCCGGGCCTGACCGAGATTATCCAGAAAAATGTGCAGGACATTGATCCGGCCCTGTTTGCGGAACTGGGGAACCAAGACATCTTGTTCATCGATTCGACTCACATTGTGCAAATCGGGAGCGACGTACAGTTCCTTTTTCTCGAAGTGATTCCACGGTTGCCGCCGGGCGCCATCGTGCATGTCCACGACATTTTTTTACCGGCGGAGTACCCGCGAGAATGGGTGCTCGAGGATTACTATTTTTGGAATGAGCAGTATTTGCTTCAGGCATTTCTAGCGTTCAATGACACGTTCAGGGTACTTTGGGCAGGTGGATTTATGCATCTGCGTCACCCCGATCTGTTATCAACGACCTTCGCCTCATACCGTAAAGGAGTAAGCCGGCCCGGGAGCTTCTGGTTTCAACGCGTTGCGTAGCTTTCTTTTGGGGCCGGCGCTACTGGTCGCTCTGGCAGCGGTCTTCTTTGGAGCTGCGCTTGCCGCCGCAACGACTCGCTATGTTCCGCAGTGGCATGCACGCGTACCGAACGGTGTTCCGATCGCGGCGCACTTCGGCGATCGGATCGTTATCAATCCGCTTGTTGCGGGGACGGTCAGTTTCGTTGCCTATCCGCTGACGGTTCAGAGAACCCATGCGAGTCGCGGCCGGCCGGCGATATTTTCCAGTTCCGGAAACGATACATACGAAATTACCAACGATCGTGACGGCGCGCTAGACGTTGGCCTAGAGCGGCTCCAGCCCGCGATCTCGCCCTGGCTGATCGCGTTGCTGCTTTTGTGCGCCGCCGCCGCGGCAGTGGGAGCGACGGTCCAGGCTTTGCCGGCGGATCGCGCCCCTTCGAAGATGGCTCGGGCGCGCGCGTTGCAAGCTGCGATTTTTTTTGGATCGCTCGTGCTCTTCTTAATCGTGCCGCAGTATTTGCACAACGACGAAGTCGGTGACGGCATCAACTGGGGGTACCTCGGTTGGGGGTATGTCGACACGCTGCGGGCGCTTCCGCTCGCGGTCGCTCAAAGCGGTCTCTTGGGGTTGACGACGGTCGAAAGTTTGGGCAAGCCTATTCTCTTGCCGCTCATGGCGTTGCCGTTCGTGCCGCTACTCGGTCCGTTACATGCGGCCATCCTTGTCTCGTCGCTTTTCGCTGCTCTCGCAGCACTCGGCGTGTATCGTGTCGGACGCTTGATCTACGATTCATCAGTCGGCTTGTTGGCCGCTGCCCTCTTCGCTTTTTCGCCGCTCGTCTTAGCGTACGCAACTGCATTCTATCTCGACATTCCTTACGTCGCGTTTGTGATCTGGAGCGCCGTGTTTTTCATCATCGGCCTTCGCGAGCGCAACCGATCGATGGTGTTTTTCGGCGCCTTGCTCGGCATTGCCGCGGTCGGCGTGCGCAACCCCGTTATAGCTGGGCTCTACTTTTTGAGTTTGCTGCTGCTGCTGCTGGCGGCCCGCATCAAGCCGGTCACGGCGCTTACAGCGTCGCTTCTTGGCGCCGTAGCGTCTTTTCTCGGTGCCGTCTTCTTGTGGCCGTTTTTGTGGATCGACACCGAGCATCGGCTGCCGTTCATCCTCGTCGCGCGGCTGCTCTTCGATCAATACCACCACCTCGCCGAGCCCTTCACATCACGCGCAAGCACGATGGCCGTGCAGACGTTCGTGCACGCAGACCCGCTCTCTGTCGGGTTGTTTTTCATCGGTCTGGCGGCGGCCATCATCCGGCGCGACATCCGTATTTTGTGGTTAGCCGCGGGCGTCGTCATTGCACGGCTGTTCGTCGCCCCGACCGCCTTCTATCTGGCTCACTACTGGTTTTACATCGCGCCCTTCTTTCAACTCGTGGCGGCCTCGACAATCGTGCTCCTGACGGCGCGCCTCCGCGCGGGCGCTGTCGTCGCGGCGAGCGCGGCGGTGTTTGCATGGAGTGCACTCTACTTTCCCTATACTGCGAGTGCGGCGCTGGGATGTGGAGACTTTCCTTGCAGCGTGCGTCGCTGGGGAGTCGATGAACCGGTGTACGGTCTCAAGGAAGCTGCGCAATGGATTCGTGACAACCTACCACGCGGTACCGGCATTGGGGCGCTAGCGGCGCCCCACATTTTGCAAGTGCAACTCGATGGTTACCCGGTGCAATTCGTTCATCTCGGAACGAACCGTCGGCAGCAGGAAGCGGCGTTAAATGAAGCCGGCGTGCGATATCTCGTTGCGAACGCGTGGTCGCAGTACCGAGATCGCGAGCGGCTGCTTGTTCCAGGCGCGCGGATCGTGTGGCGAAGCTCATCCCGTGCCGGCTTCGCGCAAATCTTCGCACTAGCGCGCTACAAATCTCGGAATGGCACGCTGGACGCACCTGCGATCGGCGCCGCGCGGCGCCTCGTTTTGCCCACAGTGGATCGGATTGTCGTCTATCCCCGGCGCGCGTCATACCATGGGTTTTTCGCGGACCGGCAAGTGGTCACGGTATCCGAGGCGGTCCACCCGCTCACCGGCATGCAATCGTTGCTCGCTTTGGGTGGCGGAGCACTGTTGCTCTCGACCACTTCCAACGCCGCGCCTTTTGTGTACGAGCGACCGATTGTGCAGGAGTATGGCGGAATCTCATATGCGCTTCCGACGTTAGCCGGAATGCAACCCGTCATCAGCGCGCCGATGACCCCTGCGTCGGCACAGGCAAGCGGTGGGCGGACCGTGTTGTTCGGCCAGGTGGTCCCGCGCGGCGACCAACAACTGTATTCCGATATTTTCGAAGTGCGTGCACGCGCGCGTAAGCCGTTTAGGCACCCTGGATCGGTCGTCATCGGCGCAGTTTGCGAGCGAACCGCCGTCGCGCTGCCGTTAGTTTGGATAGACGCTTTCGAAGTGCGCGGCTACGCTGCGGCCGAGAAGCCGCTTCTCAATTGCCTCCACAACGGTGGTGGTATGGTTGGATATTTCTCGAGCGCCGAGCCCCGCGCTTCAACGCACGTTGCTGCTAGCGTCAGTCTGTTGTGGAACGGCGATAACGCGCAAGTCCGAGTTCAGCCAGTGCCGCTCGCGATCATGGGGGCGCATCGCCTCGGACGAGTCAACGCCCTTCCCACTGAAGATGCGGTTCGCTCCTTCATCGAAGGCCGACGCGTCGCCGCTATCGTCGCGCCTAGCTTCCAAAGACGCTTCGATTTGGAAGCGGTGACCAGAAAGGCGTTGAGCCGAACCACTGTGCTCTTGACGTTCGCTCCACCGTCCGGACTGCCGCAACAGATGGTTCAACTGGTTTCACAACGGTGTTCGGGATGCCGGAAAATTAGGGGAGCTGCGCTTATGCTCCGAGGCGCCACGGAAGAGTGGGTTTGGTCGTTCGATGATTCCGCCGCGCGAGCGAAGGCATTGTCACTCGATCTCTCGACGCTGGCCATAAGAGAAGGAAGATCTGCCCAGGTGGCTCTCCAGTTCGTGAGGGCTGGCCGCAGAGGTTGCGCCCAGTGGGATCTGGGTTTCATGTCGTATGGCCACACCTTGTTGTTGAGGACGGATCGCTTCTTGGAGCGCGGCTGCCGTCTGACTCCGGGCACACAGTTGGCGTTCGTGATTTACGCGCCGCCGCAGGGTATGACGCTCTCGGTAAAACCCGAGCTGCGCGTCTGGCGCTAGCGTGACGCGCCCAAGGCCGCACATCTTCAAGTTTGTCCGCAATGACGTTGGCAAGCAACGTTCTGCCGGCTTTGGAAAAATGTTCGTCTAGGGTTCCGTAGAGCGGCACTCTGAATGCCGATAACTCCGCCCTCACGAACTGGGGGTAGCTGTCGATGAGCGACGCGCCGGCGGAGCTCACCGCCGCGCGAAGTTGCATGCCCATCCCTGACTGCGACCAAAGAGAGTAGCTGTTTGTCGGATAAAACGGCTCTTGAAATTCCTCGAGTTCAGCGTCTTCGAGGGGCGTCAATTCAAGCCCGATCGGATGCAACGCAACGAAGAATGACACGCCGCTCCGGTCAAACGTGTGCTTGACCTTTCTCATAGCAGCGGTCAGCCGAGGTTGCCAAAATCGCGCAAATGCTTCGCCTGTCTGTTGAGGCGAGTATGTCAATGGCTCTGCCGCCAGCACGCGGGCGTATTGCAGCGCGACGGTTTGCTGGTTAACAAGCCAGATGACGGTGTCGAAATTGTGTTCTGAAAGGATCTCCTGAGCGTACCCGACGACGGAATCTAACGTTTCGAAGTACGGAAAGAGCAGTACTGCTTTGACGGGCTTTTGCAGGCCGATGTGCGTTCGATCTTCGTTCAGCCGTTTCTCGACGAGTCGCTCCAACGATTCGTTCCATCGCGTATCCCAATACCCGTAGGAATTCCCGAGGAACGCGATGCGGTAGTAGCGCGAGCTCAAGTGGGGCGCGATTTGGACTCGAACGTCGATCTCGCCTGAGCCCGGTGAGTCCATGCGCGCGATGCGCGGCGGTCGCGGCGCTTTCTGCAGCCGATCTGTCGCGTCGTAAGCGAAAGCTCGGATGCGTCGATTGCCGCCGTCGGCGACGGCAATCGTGCCGTCAAGACGCCGCAAGACGCTCAGCGGCGCGTTGAATGATGCAGAGGACAGCGCTCCGTCGCGATATCCGCCGGCGCGGTTTGCGGCATCCGGTTTTGGCCAAGCACTCAGAATGGCAGCTTCCGAGCGCGCGCCACGTTTCGCAAAGTAGCCGATCGAGTGCGCATGCAGGTCGGTATAAACAATCGAATCGGCGTCTAAGGCGGCTACCGCGAACGGATGACCGAGTGCGCGCAGACTCTCTCGAATCGTCGCGACGCGCAGTCGACCGATTTCATCGAATAACGTCGGCCCGGCTTTCGGCGGCGTAATCCTTTGAATCCACGCCGGATGAAAATCCGAATCGAGCTTCACAAGAGCGTTCCACGTGGAGACGAAGAAAACGCGCCGGCTTCCGGCGTCCCAGATGCTCAGACCCGCGATTCGTCGGTCAACGGTACGCGGCAATGGAATCGTGCGCACGTTACCTTCTTGTGAAATTTGTCGCAGACCGACGCCGTAGTCGGCAACGTACAATAACCCATCGTCGGAGAACGCAAGTGCACGTGGATTGCGAAACGATGCGACAGCACGCGCGCCGTCCTCTTCTCCCGAGAACGGTGGACGGCCGGCAAAGGTGGTCACCTGTTGGTGAGCTATCTTGCGGATGCAATGGTTCAGCGTGTCGGCCACAAAGATGCTACCGTCTGAAGCGACGGCAATTCCGGCAGGATGGTTGAAGCGCGCGAGAGCCGCGGCACCGTCCTCGTATCCTCCCCGGACCCACAAGCGGCTCGGCATGAGATCTCCAGATCCTGCAACCGTCACAACCGCACCGTCGCGGGTCAACTCGCGAACGCGCTGTCCACCGGCGTCCGCGATGTACAGGTTCCCGAGCGGATCTTCCGCCAATCCCGCCGGCATGACGAATTGCGCTTGGGGCGCGGGGCCATCGGCGTTCCCGGACAACCCCGAACCGGCAAGAGTCGACACGTTCGTCGTGGGTGATGCGCCGCTTACTGAAGCCGCCAAAACGACTGCTGCGATTATCGACGACGTTATGCGGATAAGACCATGCATCCGAAGCTTCATGCTTGAGAACTCGAAACGAGACACTTCCCTTCTTTGCGATGTTGCGCTCAATGGATCACCTGATGAGCGAATTTGAGCGCGAGTATTTCGAGCGGCGCGCCAGTTATGCAAGCAAAGGCGGCTACGGAGCGATGGCCGCAGACGTTAGACGTTTTTATGCAGTCTACTTTGGCCTCGCCATGCGCTTGGTGCCCGAGCTCAGCCGCGGGAAGGGGAAGCGGGCGCTTGAAGTCGGCTGTGCGCTCGGCGTCGGCGTCGAGGCACTCCGTCGATGGGACTACGATGTCTACGCAACCGACGTCTCAGAGTACGCTATCAACGAGGCACGACTTCGTTTCGACCATCCTCAGCAATTTGCGGTGGCGGATGCTCAGCTTCCAAATCCGTTCGGCTTGCGATTCGATCTTGTTGTTGCGATCCATGTCGTCGAGCACCTCGCTGCCGTTGCGGCCGGCATCAAGCACTTGGCGGATGCGGTTAGGGCCGGGGGACATCTGCTGATCGCGACGCCGAACCCGCAATCGATCAGTCCGTACCGGCGTTTCCAACGCGATCCAACGCATATCAACGAGCATCCGCCTGGACGGTGGGTCGCGATGCTGCAAAAGCTCGGGCTCACTGTTCTCTCGTGCGGCACGTATCATGTCATACCGGTCGTGCACCGTTGGCTGGGATTGAGGTATGCTCGAGTACCACAGTGGATGGGCTACGACACGGTGATCGTCGCCCGGTCAGCGCATTAACTCTTGCATTTCATTCTTGCGCGCGGCTTTTTGATCGGCGTGGTGAGCTTGGTGTTGCTCACCGTGCGAGCACAGAGTGTCGCGCAAAGCGTCGCTCCCGTTACGATGCAAGCGCTCGCCGGCAGCGGATCGGCGGGTGTAACGGACGGAGAAGGCTTTCGAGCGAGCTTTTTAATGCCGAGCGCCGTGGCGTTCGGACGCGACCATGCGCTCTTCGTTGCCGATGCCGCAGCGCAGCGAATTCGCATTGTGCGCAACGGAATGGTGTCAACACTTGCCGGCGGTGGATCGCTCAATAGGTCAGGGCTCTGGGTGCCGGGAGCGTTCCGTGATGGTCGCGCCTCCGAGGCACGCTTTTATCAGCCTTCTGGCGTTGCCGTTCGCGCCGATGGCGGGCTGTATGTCGCGGACACGTTCAACCACTGTATCCGGCTCATTGCAAAAGGATATGTGACCACGGCCGCCGGCCGTTGTGGGATAGAGGGCAATGCTGACGGGCGAGCAGCTTCGGCGCGCTTAGAGTATCCGCGCGGCCTCACGCTCGCGCGCAACGGCACACTCTATATCGCTGACCAGAAGAACGGCATCCGCTCGCTGGATGTGGCAGGAAATCTGCGCACGCTCCAACCGCCGAATGTCGATTTTCGCAGCGCAACCGGCGTTTCAGCCGTCGATGCAGATCGAGAAACGGTGCTCTACGTCGCCAACGTCGATCGGCTCGTTCGGTATGGAGTAAACTCCCATCATGTAGTGATCGTGCAAGATATCGGAGCGGGCATCGAGATCAACCGCGTGCAAGGCGGAGCGCCGCTCGGGCGACCTTACAGCATCTGCGCACTTTCAAAAAATTCGATCCTGTATGGCGATTTGAGGGATGGATCGCTGCGCTACGTCGAGGATTTCTTGGTTGCCAACATCGGCGAGCCACATTTGCAGTATGTCGGCGGCGCGCCGCCCGAAAATGCACCGTTGGGATTATCAGGCCGAACGACAGCGGCGTTTTCTGCACCGGAAGGCATTGCGGTAGACGAGGATGGCCGCATCGCGGTCGCCGATGCGATCCAACGCAGAGTCGTGCTGCTCAAACTGCGCGAGCGGCGGCATGCGCTCGCAACGGGTGTTGGTGCGCTCGCCTTCGGCGCGCGGGAATATCGCATCGCAATTCAGGGAAACTCTTTCGTCTTCTTTTCATCCGGGTTTGGCGATTCGATCGCCGGAATGCTAGAACGGCGCTTGAGGAACGATCGAGTGTCGTCATCGAGGCCGCCGAAAGTCGCCGCACTCAATAGCCAATGTCCCGACCCCGAGCTGTTGGCGTCGGGCATCGTCGATCTAGCGATCCTGATCGTGAACGCTTATTCTACGGACTGCAACGGCAAGCACGACTTCGAACGCAATCCTGCATTGACGCAGAGCGATGGCCCGTGGCAGCAAACCGTGCAGGTTGCCTACGCCAGAACGGTCAGCGCATTAGCCCGTGCCCACGTCCGCAGCGTTTTGCTGTTGATTCCCATGGCCTGGGAGGTGTCGCCGCTCGAGGATCTCTATCGCCTCGAGAACATTGGCTACTACGAGTTTTCGCCTCCAGACTATGCCTTCATATCCGACTATCGCAGCGCCGAACTGAATTGGAACCGCGCGCTCGAGCCGGTCGGGGCGCCGGTCGTTGACACCTTCCCACCGTTTCGAACGTTCGCGCTCTCGCCGCACAGCGCTACGCTTTTTGCAACCGATGATCTGCATTTGAGTAAAGCGGGACGAGCACGCGTGGCGGACTTTCTGGCGCGCTACTTAGAAAGCACGAAGCCGTGGCTGCACTGAAAGACGTTGTCGGGTCGTTCATTCTGTGCGCCGCGTTGGTGAGTGCGCAACCGGCGAATTCACAGACCACTGCGAGCGCTGACGTGCGCGCCCTCGCCGGCAGCGGCTTCGCCGGGACGCTGAACGGCAACGGCGCGCAAGCGAGATTCTTGATGCCTGCAGCGTTGGCGTTCGCTCCCGATGGCACGCTGTACGTTGCCGACGCCGCGGCGCAGCAGATTCGCGCGATAACGCGCGAAGGCGTCGTGCGACCGGTCGCGGGATCGGGTGTCGTGACTCCAGGATCGTTGTCGCTTGAAGGAGGCTTTCGCGACGGACCCGCCGCTCTCGCGAAGTTCGCGCACCCCGCAGGCCTTGCGGTGCGTCGCGATGGCGCTATCTACGTTGCCGATGCGTTCAATCATTGTGTTCGATTGATCGACCGTAACGATGTTTCCACGATTGCGGGGCGGTGCGGCGTGCCCGGATTCGTCGATGGCGCGGCAGCCGATAGCCGCTTTCGGTATCCGCGCGGGCTAGCCGTGTGCGGTGAGAGTGAAGAGCTCTATATCGCCGATCAAAGAAACGGCGTACGCGTACTCGACCCGGCCGGTCGTGTCGCCACCTTGTCGTTACCGGTTCAGTTCAATACGCAGTTTGTCACCGGCATCGCCTGCGTGGACGGCCAGAATGAATCGTACTTGTATGTGACCGTCAAGGACCGGATCGTTCGCTATGCACTGCGGTCGCATCAGTTGATTGTCGCCTACAACGTTGGTGCTCCACTGTCCATGAATAGCGTACAAGGCGGCGCGCCGCTGGGCCACGCTTACTCGCTCGCAGCGCTCTCGCCGGACACGATCGTATACGGTGACCTCCTTGACGGGGCGGTACGCTATGTTGAAGATTTTGCGCCTTCCTCGAACGTTGCGCAGCCGCATCCGCAATACGTGGGCGCGACGCCGCCGGAGGATGCTCCTCTTGGTATCGCCGCCGGCAAGTTTTCCGCGCCGATGGGCATCGCAGTCGATCGACATGATGGCCGCATCGCGATAGCGGACGCGCTTCAGCGCAAGATTTACGTCATGAAATTGACGGAAGGGCGGCACGCGTTCAATCCGGATTTGCCCCCATCTGCAATATCGTCGGGCGAATACCGCATCGTGATCGAAGGGAATTATCTCCTCTGGTCTGGGACTGGTTTTGCCGATTCGATCGCCGGTCTTTTGGAGCGGCGCTTGCAGCGGAGCGAGACGGCCGGTCTGCACGTGCGCGTCGTTCCCTTACACTCGCCGTGTCCGGACGTCAATTGGGTCGCGCACGGCGGCGTCAATCTCGTCATCTTTCTGACGAACTCCTACATCGCCGATTGCGACGGCGTGCCGCGATTCCAACACGATCCGTTGGTGACGCAAACGGCTGGAGCGTGGCAAAGCGTCGCGCAGAAAACCTTCCAGCCGATTGCGGCTCGGTTGGCCGGTACGGGCGTTCGCGCGTTGAACGTGCTGATGCCCTTCGCGTGGGAAGTCGCGCCGAACGAGCAGCTCTATCGCACGCAAGAGATCGGCTATCCGCCGGCGACGACGGGATCAGGGTTCGCCTTTAAATCGGACTACGTGTCAACCCAGAGGAACTTGGCCCGTAGCCTTGAGCAAACGGGACTCCCGCTCTTGGATCTCTTCCCGATTTTTCGCACCTTCGAACGTAGGCCGCACAGTGCGACGCTCTACGCAACCGAAGACCTCGAACCATCCGCCGCCGGCCGCGAGCTCATCGCCGACGCGTTGACGGCTTATCTCGCGAAAGAACGGCCTTGGAGGCGTTAGCGCGTTAGCGCTTGGTGCACGTAACGTCGACGACTTTGGTCCAGTTGCCGGCGATGTTGATCTCGCTGATGTAGTGTATCCGTGTGTCGCTGAGCTTATCGGCCGTGTCTCGGCTTGGTGCCGTCTGACCGCCTTCGCTGGCCGTACCGATAAAAACGTTGTGCCCAGGAGTTCCGCGATCCGCAGTTTCCGTTGAAATGCCGCCCATGCTGTTGACGCTGTTCGCAAAGAACTTGTTCGATTGTGAGTTGTAGCCGAGATAACCTAAGCCAGAAAACGTCGGCGTGCTGATCACTTGGCTCAGTGCGTTACCAGGCACCATCGCGAACGTCAGGGTGCCGTTTTCTTGGCGCATCCCGGTTGATGGCATCGTTTCCGTGACGGCGCAGTACCACGTCCCAACCAGGTATTGCGAATTGGCCATCTCTCCGGTCAACGCGTCCTGCGCAAACGCTGGCGCGGTCCCAACCGCTGCGATGGCAAGACAGGCCGCTGCCGACAGCATCTTTAGCATAATATTTCCTCTCCTTTAAAAAGGCGGGCGCAATGCGAAACCTGCGCTGGTTGAGCGATACACCCTCGCTCGGACTGTTTCTTTAGATGGCTAGACGGCACGTTGCTCGCCAGGAAGCCATCGCTCGGCCCATTCCCCAAGCAAGTGCAGGACCGATTCTAAGTCGCGGCCTTGAGCCGTCAGTTCGTAGACGACTGACACCGGCGGTCCCGAGCAGACCGTGCGCTTGACCAGTCCGACGCCTTCGAATTCCCGGAGACGTTCGGAGAGAAGCCGGTCCGAGAGACCGGGTATGCATCCCAGCAACGCGTTGAACCGCAGCGGCCCACCCATCAGGACGCGCACGATGGCCCCGGTCCACCGCCGGCCGATCAGCTCGACGGCGTGGTGAAAGCGAGGGCACAGCTCAGCAGGCGGCTCGGGCATGGCTGGTTGTTTCGTCCCCTTACGAATAGTTGCCTACTTGACATACGTCGGTGAAGCGCGTATAAGGAAGCATACCTTACTAGAAGTAAGTATGCAACGAAAAATGGGTGAAGGGGAGCAATGACAAACGATCTTGGGATTTTGCTGGTCAGAGTCATCATCGGGTTAGGCCTTGCGGTGCACGGCTCGCAGAAGTTATTTGGCTGGTTCGGAGGCCATGGGCTTAAGGGCACCGGCGGTTTTATGGAGGCGCTCGGGTTCCGACCGGGTGTGGTCTTCAGCGCGATGGCCGGTCTTGGCGAATTCGGCGGCGGTTTGCTGATTTTCTTTGGTTTCTTGGGGCCGGTCGGCTCGGCGCTCGCGATCGCAACGATGCTCGTCGCGATCCTTACCGTTCACATACGCAATGGTTTCTTGGCTGCCAACAACGGATACGAGCTGCCGCTGATCTACATCGCAGGCGCACTGGCGGCAGCGTTCACGAGCTCGAGCGCCTTGACGCTCGATTCGCTGCTGGGCATCTCGCTTTGGCACTCGGCGGCCGCAACGTGGATATTTGTGGCGATCGGCATCGCGGGCGGCTTGGCGACGGTGTTGCTGAAGCGTGCTTCTCCGGCGCCACGCAGCGCGAGCGCATAGTGCCCGTCTGCTCGCATCTCGCCGCCATCCAGCCGGTCACTCGATCGGCGGACGGCTGCGAAGAGTGCCTCAAGATCGGCGATGCATGGGTGCATCTGCGCGAATGCCTGAGCTGTGGGCACGTCGGTTGCTGCGATAGTTCGAAGAACAAGCACGCGACCAAGCATTTCCGTGCTACGATGCACCCCATCATGAAGTCGATCGGGCCCGGCGAGAACTGGCGTTGGTGCTTTGTCGATGAGACGATGGTGTAAGTATCGTGGCGAAATGGTTTTTTGAGCCGGGACATACCGAGGTAGAGTTTCGCGCTCGGCACATGATGGTGACGTGGGTGCGCGGCCTGTTCAAGAACATCAGCGGACGACTGGATTTCGACCCAAGCAAACCGCTCTCGATGTCGTTCGAAACGGAATTCGATGCGACGAGCTTGTGGACGGGGGTTCCCCAGCGCGACGATCATTTGCGCAGTGCGGATTTCTTGGATGTCGAGCACTTTCCGACGATTGCGTTTAGGAGCACGTCGGTCCGAGCGATCGGCGAACACGATTTCGTGGTGGACGGCGAATTGACCATGCGCGGCGTCACGCGCCCGATCGCGTTGGACGTTACGTATCTTGGACAGTGGGAAACGCCGTGGTGGGAAGACGGCGTCGATAAGGGTCCAAAGCTCCGAGCCGGTTTTCACGCGCGCGGGCGGCTCGATCGCTATGACTTCGGCGTCAAGTGGAACGATGCGACGCCCAATGGCGGGGTCGTCGTCAGTCCGGAAATAGAGATCCGAATCGACGCGGAAGCGGTTCGCGAAGACTAAACGTCTTCAAAATGGCGGTCGAGACACGCATGCCCACAGTTTTCATCGGTCACGGCAATCCGATGAACGCGCTTTACAACAACGAATACACGCAAGCGTGGGCCGCCATCGGCGCCGCCCTTCCCAAACCGGGTGCAATCCTTTCGATCTCCGCGCATTGGTACGGGCCCGGAACCGCCGTGACCGCGATGGAACAACCGGCGACGATTCACGATTTCGGCGGCTTTCCCGCGGAATTATTTTCGTTTGATTATCCCGCGCGCGGAGAGCCGGCGCTGGCGAGACGCGTTCATTCGTTGCTCGCACCACTTTCCGTCGATTTGGATCAACAATGGGGACTGGACCACGGTACGTGGGCCGTCCTTTGCCATCTTTATCCACGCGCCGACGTGCCAGTGGTCCAGCTCAGGATCGATGAGACGCAGCCGCCCGAACATCACTACGAGATTGCAAAGCGCTTGGCGACGCTGCGAGATGAGGGCGTCCTCATCTTGGGAAGCGGGAACGTCGTGCACAACTTGCACGCGTATGCTTGGGGGCGTCATCCGGTGGGGCCGTTTGAGTGGGCGGTCCGCTTCGAGCGACGTCTCCAGCGGGCGCTCGAAGAAGGCGACGATGAAGCGTTGATCCGGTACGAGCAGTGGGGTCGAGATGCGACGCTCGCGGTTCCGACGCCGGAGCATTATCTTCCGCTGCTCTATATAGCGGCGCTGCGTGGTGCGGACGATCGGCTGATTTTTCCAGTGGAAGGCGTCGACGGCGGATCGATCTCGATGCTCGCCGTGCAGTTCGGATAGCGCAACCACAAGGAGGTAAGCACTGCGCTCGTTAAGCCGTTTGCGCTAGCGCTTACGGAGGAGCCGATGTTCTCGAATCCTCGAACGCCTTCACGCCGTTTGACGGCTCTCATTCTGCTGTGCGGTTTCTTGCGAATGCTCGTCCCGACTGAAGCAGGGGCGGCGACGGACAAGACCCTGACGCGAGTGCGCGGAGCGGTCAGTTACGAGAATGGCAGTGAGCGCAAGCCGATCGTCGGGCAGCTCGTGCTGCCCGATCAAGCCGTTGCGATTACGGGATTGCGTGCGCTCGGGCGGGTCGGCCTCCCCGATTCGTCAACGATCGACATCGGCGAGAACGTTCGGGTTGCGCTAGGTGTGTTCAGCCCTGCGGAAAGCGGGCGGATGAACGTCATTACGCTCTCCAATGGCGCGCTGCGCTTTCGCGTCGTGCACCCAAGCGGCAGCCGAGCAAACTATACGTTCGTGACGCCGACGTCACAGATTGCGGTGCGCGGTACATCCGGATACTTGGTAACCGGCCCCAAGGGGACGGAGTTTTCGTGCGTCGAGTGCGCCCCCGGTGACGTTACAATCACCACGCAAGGAAACGCCGTCGAACTCCTCAGCGGACAGACGTATATCGTCACCGTGGACCGATGCGTCATCGGCAACAAGACGTTGACGGTCAACCCAACAGTCAACAACGACGCATTCAATCAATTCCAGGACGGAACGAATCCATTCGGCGACACGCAAACCGGTCCGGTCGACCCAACCGATTCAATCCACGGCACGACGGATGGTAAGGTTCCGGTTTGTTTGCCGGAGCACACGCTCGGCATCACGCCGCTCCTCATCGCGGGCGGACTGATCGGCGCGCTCGCGGCTGGCGCAAAGGCGCAAGAAAACCCACCGACGTTCAGCGCGTCACCAACGCCAACGCCAAGCCCCTCGCCATCGCCCACGCCGACACCAACACCGACTCCGACGCCGACACCAACGCCGACGCCGACTCCGACGCCGACACCAACGCCGACGCCGACTCCGACGCCGACACCAACGCCGACGCCGAC
>Ga0073928_10004146_pt1 | contig 21871 bp, 20 predicted proteins | sample PaiPotPPA55metaG_FD_76969 | JGI IMG/M metagenome (GOLD analysis project Ga0073928, IMG submission 76969) | Iron sulfur acid spring bacterial and archeal communities from Banff, Canada, to study Microbial Dark Matter (Phase II) - Paint Pots PPA... ...
GCTGCTCGACACCATGGCGGCCGGCTGGCCCGCCGAGGCGGTCGAGCAGACGGACGGTACACGGGACGGTCTCGCCGTGGCCGGGCCCGACGCCGTCGCCCCAGTCCTGCTGCCCACCTTGATCGGACGCGAGGACCTGCACAAGGCGTGGCTGGACAAGTGGATGTGCAGGGGCGGCTGTCCGAGATCACGGTGCCGGTGCTGGGCTGGGCATACACGGCGAGGACGACCACAGCGTGCCGCTCGGGGCCGGGCGCGCAGTGCACGGGGCGCTGCCGGGTGCAAAGGAGTTCGTCGTGGCCCCGGGCGCCGCGCACACTCCGGCGCTGAGTCACCCGGACGTCATCGCGCCCGCCATCGTCGAGTTCCTCGGTTGATGGGTTGACCAAGGCAATGCGCAAATGCCGGAGCCCTGTCCGCCTTCACGGGAAGGCGGACAGGGCTCCGGCGGCGTCTCGCTACCTGCTACTGCTAACTGCTACTGCTACCTACTACTGCGTGCTGCGACTACTCAGGACGACTTCTCCGGGAAGTGGCAGGCCGTCAGGTGCTCGGGTCCGGTCGGCCGGGGCCCGGTGGTGATCTGCATCAGCGGCGGCTCCTCGACGGCGCAGATGTCCTGCGCCTTCCAGCAGCGCGTGCGGAAGCGGCAGCCGGACGGCGGGTTGAGCGGCGAGGGGACGTCGCCGGTCAGCAGGATCCGCTCGCTCCGGTTGTCCTCGCCCTTGCGGTCCGGGTCCGGGATCGGCACCGCGGACAGCAGCGCCGTGGTGTACGGGTGCCGGGCCGAGCCGTAGAGGTCGTCGCGCGGGGCGATCTCCACGATCTTGCCCAGGTACATCACCGCGACCCGGTCCGAGATGTGCCGGACCACCGAGAGGTCGTGCGCGATGAACACGTACGCCAGTCCCAGTTCGGCCTGCACGTCCTCGAACAGGTTCACCACCTGCGCCTGGATCGAGACGTCGAGCGCGGAGACCGGCTCGTCCGCCACGACCAGCTTCGGCTTCAAGGCCAGGGCACGGGCGATGCCGATGCGCTGGCGCTGGCCGCCGGAGAACTCGTGCGGGTAGCGGTTGTAGTGCTCGGGCGAGAGGCCCACCAGCTCGAGCAGGTCCTGCACCGCACGCTTGACGCCGCCGGGCGGGTTGATGCCCTGGATCGCGAACGGGGCGCCCACGATCGTGCCGATGGTGTGCCGCGGGTTGAGCGAGGACTGCGGGTCCTGGAACACCATCTGGATGTCCCGGCGCAGCGGCCGCAGCTGGCCCTGCTTCATGTGCGTGATGTCGCGGCCCTCGAAGTTCACCTGGCCGCCGGTCGGCTCGAGCAGCCGGGTCAGCAGGCGTCCGGTGGTGGACTTGCCGCAGCCGGACTCGCCGACCAGGCCGAGGGTCTCGCCCGGACGCACCGTCAGGTCCACCCCGTCCACGGCCTTGACCGCGCCGACCGTGCGGCGCAGCAGGCCGCGCCGGACCGGGAAGTGCATCTGCAGGCCGGAGACGGACAGCAGGGGCTCGGCGCCCAGGGTCGCCGTTCCCCCCGCGGCGGGTCGGTAGTCTTCGATGCTCACAGGTGGATCCTGATCTCTTCGTTGAAAGTCCGCTGGCGGACCTCGAGCGGCAGATGACAGCGCACCAGGTGCCGCTCATTGTCCGCGGTCGCCAGCTCCGGCACTACCGCGGAGCACGCCGTGCCGCACTGCTCGGTGAACGAGCAGCGAGGATGGAAGGAGCAGCCCGACGGCACGTTGATCATCGACGGCGGGTTGCCCGGGATCGGCAGCAGCCGCTCCTGCACCGGCCGGTCGAGCCGCGGCATCGAGCCGAGCAGGCCCCAGGTGTAGGGGTGCTCCGGCGCGGAGAACACGGTCTTGGCCGCGCCGTACTCGACCGCCTTGCCTCCGTACATCACCATGATGTCGTCGGCGAGCTCCGCCACCACGCCGAGGTCGTGGGTGATCACGATCAGCGCGGAGTTGAACTCCTTCTGCAGGTCCCGCATCAGGTCGAGGATCTGCGCCTGCACGGTGACGTCCAGCGCCGTGGTCGGCTCGTCCGCGATCAGCAGCTCGGGGTTGCACACCAGCGCCATCGCGATCATCGCGCGCTGGCGCATGCCGCCGGAGAACTGGTGCGGGTAGTCGTCCACCCGCGAGTTCGGCTGCGGGATGCCCACCCGGTCGAGCAGTTCGATCGCCCGCTTGCGCGCGTCCGCCTTCGAGACGTCGTTGTGCACCCGGTACGCCTCGGCGATCTGCGCGCCGACGGTGTAGTAGGGGTGCATGGCGGAGAGCGGATCCTGGAAGATCATCGCCATCTTCTGCCCGCGCAGCGCCCTGAGCTGGTCGGGCGGGCAGGAGATCAGCTCCTGGCCGTCCAGCCAGATCTCGCCTTGCATGATCGCGCCGCCGCGGCCCTTGCGGTTGGCCTTGCGGTGCAGGCCGAGCAGGGACATCGAGGTGACGGACTTGCCGGAGCCCGACTCGCCCACGATGCCGAGGGTGCGGCCGCGCTCGAGCTGGAAGGAGAGCCCGTCCACGGACTTGACCAGGCCGTCCTCGGTGCCGAAGTGCACCCGCAGGTCCCGGACGTCGAGGAAGGGTCGCTCGCCGCGCATGCCGACCGGCTGGTCGGAGACGGTGAAGACATCGGTCTCAGTACTCATGGAATGGGCTCCCGGGCCGGCGGGCCGTTCGATCCGCTGTTGGTCGTCTGCGGCGGCCTTGCCGCCGTGCCTGGCCGGACTCATGACAGACGCACCCGCGGGTCGAGGGCCGCGTAGGCCACGTCCACGACGAGGTTGGCGAGGATCACGAAGAACGCGGCGAAGAGCGTCACGCCCATGATCATCGGGAAGTCCTGCGAGCCGATGGACTGGATGGCGAGCCAGCCGACGCCGTGCATCGAGAAGGACTGCTCGGCGAGCACCGCGCCGCCGATCAGGGCGCCGAAGTCCATGCCGAAGATGGTGACGATCGGCGGGATCGCCGCGCGCAGCGCGTGTTTCCCGAGGACCTTGCGCTCGCTCAGGCCCTTGGCCCGCGCCGTCCGGGTGAAGTCCTCGTTCATCGCGTCGAGCATGCCGGCGCGGGTGATCCGGGTGTAGATCGCGGCGTACCCGAAGGCCAGGCAGAGCCACGGCAGGATCAGATTGCTCGCCCACTGCAGCGGGTTCGTGGTGATCGAGACGTACGTGGGGTCCGGCAGGATGCTCCAGTTGTAGCAGAACACGAGCATCGCGAGCGGAGCGATGAAGTACACCGGCAGCGAGACGCCGAGCAGCGAGAGCGTCATCGAGGCCCGGTCCCAGATGGAACCCTTCTTCACCGCGGAGATCACGCCGGAGAAGACACCGAACACCAGCCAGCACACGGCAGCGCCGAGGGCGATGGACAGCGTGACCGGGAAGTCGCTGATGATGGTCGGCCACACCTCCTGGAAGGTGCGGAAGGAATAGCCGAAGCAGGGCGCGTTGCACTGCAGGTACTGGGTGCCGTCGTAGTACTGGGTACCGACGAACATTGCCTTGACATAGTCGAAGTAGTGCACGAAGAACGGCTGGTTAAGGCCGAGCCGGTTCTCCACGGCCAGCAACTGCGGGCCCTTGGCGCCCTTGCCCACGTAGGACGTGGCCATCTGGGCGGTGGTCTCACCGGCCCAGTGGGGCACTTCGAAGAAGATGACGAATGTGATGAAGCTGACCACGAGGAGCAGGCCAACGGCAGCGAACAAGCGCCGGACGATGAAAGTGAGCATGGGTCGTGCGGCGCCGGTCTCCTCCGGCTCGCCGGTGGGCGAGCCGGAGGAGACCTATCCGCCTTCACCTACCTTCTCAAGGGTAGTAGAGGAGCGGTCTGATACTGAACGTTGCCGTCAGCCGCGGAACCTGTTAGTTGGTGGTTCCGAGGATGCTGTAGTCGTACATGCCGTAGAACTGCGAGACCGTCACGTTCGTCGTGTTCGGCGCGCGGTAGAGCAGGTTGGACATGTTGAGCAGCGGCACGAGGACCGCCTGGTTCATCGCGTACTTGTCGGCCGTCGCGTACGCCGCGTTGGTCGCGGCCGGGGACGAGGCAGACAGCGCCGCGCTCATGTCGGTGGCGTAGGTGGGGTCAGCCCAGTACGACATGTTGTACGAGATGCCGCTCGGCTGGATGCCGTCGGTGCCCAGGATCTGGTCCATGTAGCCGTAGCCGGTCGGGAAGTCCGCGGACCAGGCCCACAGGGACAGACCGATGGAGTGCGACTTCGCGAAGCTCTCGCCACCGGCGTCCTTGAAGAAGGTGTTGTCACCGTAGTTGTACTGGTTGATGGTGACGTTGAAGCCGATCGCCTTCAGGTTCTGCTGGATGACCTGGGCAGCCGCGATGAACTTCGGGTGCGACTGGGTGTCGTAGGTCGCCAGCGAGAAGCTGTTGGTGAAGGCGGAGCCGAGCGCGGTCTTGCAGGTCGCGACCTCAGCCTCGGCCTTGGACGCGTCGCCCTCTTCACCCGGGGAGGCGTACTGGTCCTGATCGACGTACGCGGTGTTGCTGGTCGGCAGCACCGTGGTGGCGATGGCACCGCCGCCGATCGAACCGCCGGCCACGTTCTGGACCTGCTTCTTGTTCACGGCCCACTCGATGGCCCGGCGGCAGTCGACGTTGGTCAGCGGCGCGACCTGCGTGTTGACCGACATGAACATCTGCATGCCGCTGTTCGCGACGTCGGACAGCGCCTTCAGGCTCGGGTCCTGCAGGATCTTCGACTGGGTCGCGGTGCCTACGCCGAGACCGTGGATGTCGATGTCCTCGGTGCCCTGCAGCAGGTCCTGGTCAACCGTGGTCTGGTCCAGACCCAGGGTCATGACGACCTTGGACGCGTTGCGCACGTGCACGCCGTTCGGGTCCGACGCGCTGGTGTAGTCCGGGTTCGGAACCAGGACCAGCGACTTGCCGGGCGAGTAGGACTGAACCTCGTAGGCGCCGGTGAAGGAGTCGCCCGCGACGTTCGTGCTGTACGAGGTGCCCTGCTCCTTGCTGCGCTCGACCGGAGTGGTCTGCGGCAGGGTCATCAGGTAGTTGAAGTCCGCGAAGGGCGTCTTCAGCTTGAACGTGATCGTCGTGGCGTCCGGCGTGGTGATGCCGGAGACGCCGTGGCTCGTGTCCTTGTCCTTGAACGGGCCCTGGTAGTTCGTGTTGTTCTCGATCAGGTTCGCGAAGTAGCTCGGGCCGCCGGACAGGGTGCCGGAGGCGTCGAAGTTCGACCGCTCGATCGCGTACTTGATGTCCGCGGTGGTGACCGTGTTGCCGTCGGAGTACTTCGCGTTCGGCTGGATGTGGTACGTCCAGACCGTGTTGTTGTCCGTGCCGGTGGCCGGACCGGTGGCCAGGTCACCCTCGAGCTCGAGGCCCGCGGTACCCGGCTGGTCCTTGGCGGCCAGCATCGTACGGTCGAACATCCGGTACAGGTCCCAGGTGGTGGCCTGGTACGTGGTGCCGCCGTCAAGGCTGTCGAACGTCGAGGAGCTGGCCAGCTTTAGGGTGCCGCCCTCCTTGGCGCTCGCGTTGACAATGCTGGTAGTCGCGGCGTTGTAGTTCGAAGAACTGCCGGCGGAGCTCGCGCTCTTTCCGCCGCACGCCGATGCCACGAGGCCTACAGCGGAAACCGCCGCGACCATCGCGAATATGCGCTTCTTTCGCATGGTGATCAGTGAGCCCATCTAGTCCGGTAGTGCATAGCAAGGGTGGAGCGGGGTTAGCGGGAGGCCTTCGGGTCGAGAGCATCCCTGAGTCCGTCACCGAGCAGGTTGAAGGAGAGCACGGTGAGGAAGATCGCGAAGCCGGGAACGATCAGGAATTCCGGATCGACCTGGAAAGTGCTGATCGCCTGGTCGATCATCTGGCCCCACGAGGGGAGCGGGTCCTTGATACCGACGCCGAGGAAGGAGAGCGCCGCTTCGAACAGGATGTTGGTGGGGATGAGCAGCGTCGAGTAGATCAGGATCGGCGCGACCAGGCTGGGCAGGATCTCCTTGAACAGGATCCGTCCCGGCTTGGCGCCCAGCGAGCGGGCCGCGTCGACGAACTCGCGCTCCTTGAGCATCAGCGTCTGCCCCCGGATGATGCGGCCGATGTAGGGCCAGGAGAAGAAGCCGATGATGATGACCAGCAGCACGAAGTGCAGGGTGTTGCCGGTAAGTCCGAAGGCCGTGTCCGGCAGCACGCCGCTGATCGCGATGGCGAACAGCAGCAGCGGGAAGGCCAGCATCACGTCCATGGTGCGGCTGATCACCGAGTCGACCCAGCCGCCGAAGTAGCCGGCCGTCATGCCGAGCACGACGCCGATGACGATCGCGACGAGCGTGGAGAGCCCGGCGATGCCGAGCGAGACGCGGGCGCCGAGGGCGATCCGGGCGAACAGGTCCCGGCCCTCCGGCAGGTCGATGCCGAGCCAGTGGTGGCCGCTCATCCCGCCCATGCTGCCGATCGGGATCTGCAGGTTGGGGTCGATGAGGTTCGTGTTGATCGTGTACGGGTCCGAGCCCTCGAGGGAGTAGAGCTCCGGCGCGAAGATCGCGAGCAGGATCAGCAGGATGACGACGACGCCGCCGGCCATCGCGACCTTGTCCTTCTTGAAGCGATTCCACGCGATCCGGCCCAGGGACCGTCCCTCGATCGCGGACGGAACGGCAGGGGTGGGGTCGGCGGCCGCGGGCACGTTCTCGGCCTGTCCGTCCGATTCCCTGGTCATCGTCATCGCTTGAGTCCTGTCGATCTAGGTGGCGCTTAGGCCAGCAGACTTGCTTATGAGAAGGCCCGTGCGGAAGGCTCCGAGGGACAACGTTGCACAACCGTGATCACTCGGCCATCACGCCGTTTTCATGACGAACCAATGAATACAGGGAGTAATGGATCAATCCCTATGCGCGGCGTAATAAAGGTGCAATCCGGGCGCAACGGTCCCTGAATACGGCAGCGTGCGGAGCACAGGCTAGCGCATGCGTCCGGATGGTGGGACGGCGGCCAGGAACACGAGGGAGCCTACCCCCGGTTAAGGGTCGATTAGGTATCGGAGGGATTACGACAATGGGCGTTCGACGCGGCGTGTGCGCTGCGTGATGCGCCCGAGACGAATGGGGCCGATTTCAGCTGCGGATTTGTTCCGGCTGATGACTGTTCAGATCCACCTGACAGAACGGTGACAGAGCGGTGATAGAGCGTCAGGGGAGCCGGCGGAATCCAACTAATCGGCTCAAATCCGATCAGGTGGCGCTCCACAACTCGTGGTCGGCGCGCAGCAGCAGCAGGGAGCGCGGAGCCAGGGCGACGGATGCGCCCCCGGTGAGCAGAACTCCGTCGTGCGCACCGGGATCGCCGTCGAGGGTGGTGTCGACCACGACCTGGTACCAGCGGGCCCACGGGTCGCCTGGCACGGTGAATTCGAGCTCTTCCACTCCCGCGTGCATGACCAGCAGGAAGCTGTCATCGGTGATGCGCTCGCCCTGCGGGCCGCGGCCGCGGATGTCCTGGCCGGAGAGGTAGACGCCGAGGGCGCTGGCCGGGGCGAACCAGTCGGCGTCCGTCATCTCCTCGCCGTCGGGCCGGAACCAGCCGATGTCCTGCAGTCCCCCGGGGAACGCCGGCTCGCCGCTGAAGAAGACCCGCTGGCGCAGCACGGGGTGGCGTCGGCGCAGGTGGATGAGCCTGCGGGTCAGGTCGAGCAGGCTGCGCCACTCCGGGTGCTTGAGCAGCGTCCAGTCGACCCAGCTGGTCTCGTCGTCCAGGCAGTAGGCGTTGTTGTCGCCGCCCTGGGTCCGGCCCATCTCGTCCCCCGCCACCAGCATCGGCACGCCCGTGGCCAGCAGCATCATCGCGACCAGGTTGCGGATCTGGCGACGGCGCAGCAGGTTCAGTTCCGGATCGTCGCTCTCGCCCTCGACGCCGTAGTTGCAGGAGCGGTTGTTGTCGGTGCCGTCCCGGTTGTCCTCGCCGTGTGCCTCGTTGTGCTTCCGGTCGTAAGTCACCAGGTCACGCATGGTGAAGCCGTCGTGTGCGGTGATGAAGTTGATCGAGGCGTAGGGCCTGCGTCCGTCGTCCTGGTACAGGTCGGAGGAGCCGGACAGCCGGTAGGCGAGCTCGCGCACGTCGGTCCGCCCGCCGCGCCAGAAGTCCCGCGTGGTGTCCCGGAACTTGTCGTTCCACTCCGTCCACAACGGCGGGAACTCCCCCACCTGGTAGCCGCCCTGGCCCACGTCCCACGGCTCGGCGATCAGCTTCACGTCCTGCAGCACCGGGTCCTGGGCGATCACGGTGAGGAACGCGGAGAGCTTGTCCACGTCGTGCATCGAGCGCGCGAGGGCGGAGGCGAGGTCGAAGCGGAAGCCGTCGACGCCCATGCGGGTGGCCCAGTACCGCAGCGAGTCCGTGATCAGCTGGATCACGTGCGGCTGGGTCACGTTCAGCGTGTTCCCGCAGCCGGTGTAGTCCTGGTACGTCGAGGGGTCCTCGCCGAGGCGGTAATAACAGTCGTTGTCGATGCCCCGGAAGGAGAGCGTCGGGCCGAGTTCGTTGCCCTCGGCGGTGTGGTTGTAGACGACGTCGAGGATCACCTCGATCCCGGCCTGGTGCAGGGCCGCCGTCATCTCCTGGAACTCGCGCACCTGCCCGCCGCGCACGCCGCTGCGTACTGCGGCGCTATAGCCCGCGTGCGGCGCGAAGTAGCCGAGCGAGTTGTAGCCCCAGTAGTTGCACAGGCCGCGATCGAGCAGATGCGGCTCCGATACGTAGTGGTGCACCGGCAGCAGCTCGACCGCCGTCACGCCCAGGTTCACCAGGTGGTCGATCACGGCCGGGTGCGCGAGGCCCGCGTAGGTGCCGCGCAGCTCCTCCGGCACGCCAGGGTGACGCATCGTCAGCCCGCGCACGTGAGCCTCGTAGATCACCGTCTCGGCCCACGGCGTGAGCGGCCGCGCGCCGGTGTCGACGGGCTTGCGCTCGTCTATCACCACGCCCTTGGGCACGAACGGCGCCGAGTCCCCCGGCTTGTGCCCGTAGATCGAGTCGTCGAGCTCGAACTCGCCGTCCAGCGCCCTGGTGTACGGATCGACCAGCAGCTTCTCCGGATTCCAGCGGCGCCCGTACTCCGGCTCCCAGGGCCCGTACACCCGGAAGCCGTAACGCCGGCCCGGTTCGATGCCCCGAAGGTAGCCGTGCCAGACATGGAAGGTGCTCTCGTTCAGCGCGACCCGTTCCTCGGTGCCGTCCTCACCGAAAAGGCACAGGTCCACGCCGGTCGCACCGGCCGCCCACACCGCGGCGTTGACGCCCAGGCCGTCGTAGCTGACGCCTAGTGGGCGCCACGACCCGGGCCAGGCGCGGGACCCGGTTCGAGCCATGAATTTCCACACTCCCTTTATTCGTCTGGAACGCCCCATGCAATACCCTGGGCGACGGGAGATAACCTCAGTTCACCCGCCGAACGAGCCGGAGGCAACATGGCGCAGACCTGGGAGGGCGAGCTTCCCGAGGCGGCCCGTACCCGGATGCACGAGATCCGGGGCAGTTCCACCTGGGGTTCCGCGCTGAGCACGCAGGAGTTCAACGCGATCAAGGGGGTCGGTTTCGACCCGGTCGGGCAGGTACTCGGCACCGCCGTCTTCCAGATCGGCTACCAGGGCGGTTACGGCTGCTCGGGAGCCTGGAGCGGCTACCTCGGGCAGAACATGAGCACCGACGTCTCCTCCCGTGCCTGGGCCCCCTTCGGCGCGCTGGTCCAGACGATGTACGACGCGCGGCAGACCGCACTCGGCCGGGCGGTGGCCGAGTGCCAGGCGCTCGGCGGGGACGGGATCGTGGGCGCGTCGCTCAAGGTGCAGCGCTTCATCGCGGGCGGAATGGAGTTCACCGCGATCGGCACCGCGGTGCGGGCCCGCGGGAACGTACGGCCGCGCCAGCCGTTCACCTCGCACGTGACCGGTCAGGAGTTCGCCAAGCTGCTGCACGCCGGGTACGTGCCGACCGGCCTCGCCCTCGGCATCTCGATCGCCTCCCGGCACGACGACTGGCGCACCCAGGCCTCGCTGAGCCGCTGGGCCGGGAACCAGGAGGTGCCCGGCTACACGCAGCTGATCAACAACGCCCGGCACGACGCACGCAACCAGCTGATGAAGGACGCGCGCAAGCACGGCGGGGACGGGGTCGTGGTGGACGAGGTCGAACTGCGGATCGGCGAGCGCGAGTGCCCGACGTACCAGGGCGGCCGGGACCACATCGCCGAGGCCTTCCTGCTCGGCACCAGCATCGCTCGCTTCGAGCACTCCCGGCGGGAGCCGGCACCCAAGGCACTGTCAATTATGCGGCTCGACTACCAGAAGACGGGTTTGGGACGATGACCGACGAGAGCACCGCGAAGGCCCTGCACGACGAGGGCGTGCCGGAGGACGCGATGCGCCGGCTGGCGCACCTGCAGCCCGGCAAGGGCGGGATCTTCACCTCAGACCTGACGGTCAACGAGTTCCTGCTGGTGCGTGAGGTCGGCTTCCGGCCCCTCGGGCTGGTGCTCGGCTCCTCCATCTACCACGTGGGCATCCAGCTCGGCCGCTGGTCGAAGAACCAGGAGTTGGACGTCCTCTCGCAGGCGATGTACCACGCCCGCGAGCTGGCGATGAGCCGGATGGAGGCGGAGGCCAGCGCGCTGGGCGCGGACGGCATCGTCGGGGTGCGCCTCGAGGTCGAGTTCAAGGAGTTCGGCGCGGACATCGCCGAATTCATCGCCATCGGCACGGCGGTGAAGGCGGAGGACGGGGTCGACCACGGCGGCCACGAGCACGGCTGGCGCAACAACAAGGGCAAGCCCTTCACCTCCGACCTGAGCGGCCAGGACTTCTGGACGCTGATCCGGGCCGGCTACGCGCCGCTCGACCTGGTGATGGGTTCGTGCGTCTATCACATCGCGCACCAGCGCTTCGGGCAGGTGCTCGGCAACATGGGGCGCAACGTGGAGATCCCGCAGTACACCCAGGCCCTGTACGACGCGCGTGAGCTGGCGATGAGCCGGATGCAGGCGGAGGCCGAGGCCCTGCACGCCGAGGGCATCGTGGGCGTGCAGCTGCGTCAGCACTCGCACACCTGGGGCGGCCACACCACCGAGTTCTTCGCCGTCGGCACCGCGGTGCGGCCGCTGCGCGCGGACCACGTGATCGACCGCCCCACCATGGTGCTGTCCCTCGACAACTGAGAGCATGGGCGTCATGGGTGGAGAACTTGAGGTGCCGGACGACGCCAATGCCGCCAACGGTGCGAACGGGGCGGCCGGCGGAATGGACGTCGAGCTGCTCGCGGCGGCGCTGCGGCAGGACTCGGCGGACCTGGACCTCTATGCCAAGGTGCTGTCGGTCAACCTGGTCGAGTCGCTGCCCCAGGGCGCGGTCCAGGTCGAGCGCAAGCGCAGCATGTCGGACCGGGTGGCCGGCCGCGAAGGCACCGTGACCTCGCTGGACGTCTCGCTCGGGGAGACCAGGCTCGGCCTGCGGATGGACCGCGGCCGGGCGGTCGGCGAGATCTGCAAGGAGGTGCGCGGCGTGGTGCTCTCCCGGCAGCAGGTCGGCCTGGACGAGTGGATCGCCGCGCTGGCCAGGGGCCTGGCCGACTCGGCGGCATCGAGCGCGCGGGCCCGCGAGGCGCTACAGAAGTATTTGGGCGGTTGAGCCCCGGGTGGTCGCCCCGGAGGGCTTTCAGCCCTCCGGCTCCTCGGTTGGCTCATAAGCGGGCCATCGGTCCGTGGGCAGGGTGAAGCGGAACGGCTCGGGCAGCCTGATCGGCTCGCCGTAGGCACCCTCCCGGAAGATCTTGTAGATCGGCCGATCACTGCTCAGCCCATGGAGTCCCCAGATCTCCCGCTCCTGGTCCACGAGAAGGTACAGCGGCACATCGGCCTTCGCATAGTGCTTCCGCTTGATGCCGAAGTCGTTCTCGACCGTCTCCGGCGATTTGGGCGACGTGACTTCCATGACCATGACGAGGTTCTTGCGGCACTCGGCGTTGCTCCCGACCGGCGGATGCGCGACTGCGATATCCGGAACGAAGAAGCGCTCGGGGTAGTCGACTCGGTCGAACTGGAAGTCTCCGGACCGGACATACCATTCGACCGAGGTCTGCCTGGAGAATTGTCGCCCGACTTGGCGAACGATCTCCGCGTGTGAGTATCCGGGAACGGCCACGAGGGTCAGCCGGCCTTCGTGGATGAACTCGACCCGCCGATGCTCCAGCAGTTCGTCCGCCATCTGTCGGAGCGTGCGCTCGCCGTTGCCTGCAAGCATCTGCACTGCCCTGCCCTCCTTGCCGACTGTCGTCCCCGATTCGGGCATCGTATGACGCGATGGTGGAGTGACAGAGATCAGCCGAACAAGTGGATCGAATGACGTTCACCATATCTGATGAACGCGGGTGCCTCGAATGAGTGCCCTGACCGGCGTCGAAAAGGCGCCGATCAGGGCGAAGAATACGGTTACTTAGAACCTAGCCGGTTCTGTATAGGTCCCGAATACTTCTTTGAGTACGCCGCAGATCTCGCCGAGCGTGGCCTCGGCACGTACGGCCTCGAGCATCGGCGCGATGAGGTTGACGCCCTCGGTCTCCGCGCCGCGCCTGAGTTCGGCGAGCGTCGCGTCGACTTTCGCGTTGTCCCGGCCGGCGCGGCGCTCGGCGAGCTCCCGGTTCTGGGCGAGCTCGACCTCGTGCGAGACGCGCAGGATCTCCAGCGGCTCCTCGATGGATTCGGTGTGCGAGTTGACGCCGACGATCTTCTTCTCGCCCTTCTCCACCGCCTGCTGGTAGCGGAAGGAGGCCTCGGCGATCTCGCCGGTGAAGTAGCCGTCGTCGATGCCGCGCAGCAGGCCGGCGGTGATGCTGCCGTCGCCGCCGAGATCCTTGATCTTCTGGAAGATCTCCTCGGCCTGCGCCTCGATGCGGTCGGTGAGCGCCTCTACGTACCAGGAGCCGCCGAGCGGGTCGGCCACATTGGACACACCGGTCTCCTCGAGGATGACCTGCTGCGTGCGCACCGCGATCTCCGCGGCCTTGGCCGAGGGCAGGGCGAGCACTTCGTCGAGCGCGTTGGTGTGCAGGGAGTTCGTGCCGCCGAGCACAGCGGACAAGGCCTCTATGGCGGTGCGCACGATGTTGTTCTCCGGCTGCTGCGCGGTGAGCGAGACGCCGGCCGTCTGCGTGTGGAAGCGCAGCCACTGGGCCTTTGCCGACTTGGCGCCGTAGACGTCGCGCAGCCAGCGTGCCCAGATCCGGCGCGCCGCGCGGAACTTGGCGATCTCCTCGAAGAAGTCGATGTGCGCGTCGAAGAAGAAGGACAGACCCGGCGCGAAGACGTCGATGTCCAGGCCGCGGGAGAGTCCGAGTTCGACGTACCCGAATCCGTCGGCCAGCGTGTACGCCAACTCCTGCGCGGCCGTCGACCCGGCCTCGCGGATGTGATAGCCGGAAACGGACAGCGGCTTGTAGTCGGGGATCTCGTGGGCGCAGTACTCCATGAGGTCGCCGATCAGGCGAAGGTGCGGCTCGGGCGGGAAGAGCCATTCCTTCTGCGCGATGTACTCCTTGAAGATGTCCGTCTGCAGGGTGCCGTTGAGCACGCCGGGAGCGACGCCCTGCCGCTCCGCGGCGACGATGTACATGCAGAACACCGGCACGGCGGGCCCGCTGATGGTCATCGAGGTGGTGACGTCGCCGAGCGGGATGGAGCGGAAGAGCACTTCCATGTCGGCGGCGGAGTCGATGGCGACGCCGCAGTGCCCTACCTCGCCGAGCGAGCGCGGCTCGTCCGAGTCGCGCCCCATCAGCGTCGGCATGTCGAAGGCGACGGAGAGGCCGCCGCCGCCCGCGGCCAGGATGGCCTGGAACCGCTCGTTGGTGTCGGCCGCGCTGCCGAAGCCGGCGAACTGCCTGATGGTCCAGGGCCGCCCGCGGTACCCGGTGGGGTACAGCCCGCGGGTGTAGGGGAACTCGCCCGGCCAGCCGATCCGCTCGAAGCCCGGATGGGCCGCGGCCTGTTCGTCGTCGGCCGGCCCGTACACCGGTTCGGTGGGCTCACCGCTGATGGTCGTGGTGTCCCTATCGGTCTTTCGAGCAGCGTCGTACGCCGCCTGCCACCGCTCTCTGCTCATGGGAACAAAGTACTAGGACGTCCAAGTAAATGTCGATGGAGCCGCGCCGCGCGGTCCGGCGAAGCCGGGCTTTCAGCTCCCGGCTCTCCGCCGTCAGCTCTCCGCCGCGCCCTCGGCCGAATCCTTGAAATCCCCGGCCGCGAGCCGCAGGTCACGCAGCGTGTCGAACAGGCTGTCGTGCTGGTCCCGGCTCAGCGCGCCGAGGCCGAAGTCGGCGGCCATCAGGTCCGCGGTGGCCTGCTCGACCGCCTCCCGGCCCGTCTTGGTGATCTCGGCCAGCACGCCGCGCCCGTCCAGCGGGTTCGGCCTGCGCGTGACCAGGCCGGACTTCTCCAGCCGGTCCACGATGTTCGTCACCGAGGTCGGGTGCACCTGCAGCCGCTCGCCGATCTTCGACAGCGGCAGCGCGCCCTTCTGGCTGAACACCAACAGCACCAGCGCCTCGTAGCGGGCGAAGGTCAGCCCGTACGGCTTGACTATCGCGTCCACCTCGGCGAGTACCAGCTGGTGCGCGCGCATCAGCGAGGTCACCGCACGCATCGAGCCGGACTCGCCCCAGCGGTCCTGCCAGAGTTCGAACGCCCTTTGGACCGGGTCGAAGGAGAGCACGCTCAGCCCTCGAGCTTTGCCCGGTCACGCACCGCCCCGGTAGCGGCGGACGTGGCGAGCAGCGCGTAGGCCTTGAGTGCCAACGAAACCTGCCGGTCACGATCCTTCGGCTTGAAGCCGCCGCCGTTCTCCAGCGCCGCACGCCGCTCGGCCAGCACCTCGACCGGCACGTCGAGCTCAAGCGCCCGGGTGCGGATGTCGATGGCGACCGTGTCGCCCTCCTCGACCAGGGCGATGGTGCCGCCGGCCGCCGCCTCGGGCGAGACGTGGCCGATGGACAGCCCCGAGGTGCCGCCGGAGAAACGGCCGTCGGTGATCAGCGCGCACTTGGCGCCGAGGCCCTTGCCCTTGAGGAACGCGGTCGGGTACAGCATCTCCTGCATACCCGGGCCGCCCTTGGGGCCCTCGTAGCGGATGACCACCACGTCGCCCGCGACGATCCGGTTGTTCATGATCGCCTCGACCGCCTGGTCCTGCGACTCGAAGACGCGCGCCGGGCCGCTGAAGGTCCAGATCTCCTCGGCCACGCCCGCCGTCTTGACGATCGCCCCGTCCGCCGCGAGGTTGCCCCACAGCACCGCGAGGCCGCCGTCCTTCGTGTACGCGTGCTCGATGTCGCGGACGCAGCCGCCGGCGGCGTCGACGTCCAGGCTCGACCAGCGGTTGTCGGTGGAGAACGGCTCGGTGGTGCGGACTCCGCCGGGTGCGGCGTAGAAGAGCTCTGCCGCGTCCTCGGAGTGCTTCTCGCTGCGCACGTCCCACTCGTCCAGCCAGGCCGCCAGCGTGGGCGCGTGCACGGAGTGCACCGACTCGTCCAGCAGCCCGCCGCGGCGCAGTTCGCCGAGGATGGCCGGGATGCCGCCGGCCCGGTGGACGTCCTCCATGTAGTACGTCTTGTCGGCGGAGGCCTTGTTCGGCGCCACCTTCACGATGCACGGGACACGGCGGGAGGTCTCGTCGATGTCCTTGAGGCCGAAGCCGACCCCGGCCTCCTGCGCGGCGGCCAGCAGGTGCAGCACGGTGTTCGTGGAGCCGCCCATGGCCACGTCCATCGCCATGGCGTTGCCGAACGCGGCCGGGGTGGCGATGGAGCGCGGCAGCACCGACTCGTCGTCCTGACCGTAGTAGCGCGTGGCCAGCTCCACCGCGAGCGAGCCGGCCCGCTCGAACAGGGCGCGTCGCTTGGCGTGCGTGGCGAGCACCGAGCCGTTGCCGGGCAGGCCCAGGCCGAGCGCCTCGACCAGGCAGTTCATCGAGTTGGCGGTGAACATCCCGGAGCAGGAGCCGCAGGTCGGGCAGGCCGAGCGCTCGATGGTGCCGAGCGTGTCGTCGGAGACCTTCTCGTCGGCGGCGGCGGACATGGCGTCGATCAGGTCGAGCTTGTCGTACGCGACGCCGTCGCGGATGTGCGCCTTGCCGGCCTCCATCGGACCGCCGGAGACGAAGACCGTCGGGATGTTCAGCCGCAGCGCGGCCATCAGCATCCCGGGGGTGATCTTGTCGCAGTTGGAGATGCACACCAGGACGTCCGCGCAGTGCGCGTTGACCATGTACTCGACGGCGTCCGCGATCAGCTCGCGGGAGGGCAGCGAGTAGAGCATGCCGCCGTGGCCCATCGCGATGCCGTCGTCCACGGCGATCGTGTTGAACTCCTTGGCCACCCCGCCGGCCTCGTGCACCGACTCGGCGACGATCTCGCCGACGTTACGCAGGTGCACGTGGCCCGGTACGAACTGGGTGAAGGAGTTGGCGATCGCGACGATGGGTTTGCCGAAGTCCGCGTCGGTCATGCCGGTTGCGCGCCAAAGGGCGCGCGCCCCCGCCATGTTGCGTCCATGGGTCGAAGTCCGGGACCGCAGAGCTGGCATCGCGGGTCACTCCGTTTCTCGCATGTTCGTCTTGCCGATGAGCCGCAGGCAGGATACGAGTCTCCCACCTCGTCCGCTTCTCGGGACAGCGGTTCCGGCATACAAGACGCCGGCTGCCGTCACCAGGTGTGTCAGGCGGCGACCGGCTCGGCCGGAACGAGCTCCGCGGCCTCGTTGCGGACGGAGCGCTCGGCGAAGAACGCGCCGGTCGGCAGCACCGACATGACCAGGATCCAGGCGAGCCGCTTGCCGGTCCACTTGCGCTGGGTGTGGCCGTAGGCGGTGATCATCACGTAGCCGATGAACAGCAGGCCGTGCAGCATGCCGAAGATCATCACCGGCGTCTGCTGGTGCGCGGCGATCTGCAGCGGCATACCCACCAGGAGCAGGATCAGGAAGGAGACGCCCTCGGCCAGCGAGACCGGGATGAACAGGCGGGTGAAGAGGTCGCGAGAAGTCATGGCCGATATCTTACCGACATAAGGTCGGGAAAAATCCACCGGGTCGGCGGCAAGGCGGGAGTAAGACGCGTCACATTGTCGGCCCGGGCCTCTAGTCTGTACGGCATGGATTGGAGCAGGCGGGCATGCTCGCGGAGGGGCCACGTCCTCTACGAGCCGACGGAACAGGCGTATCTCGGCCAAGTGCGGGCCGACACGGCAATCGGCACGGCTTGGCGCTGTCTGCGGTGCGGGGACTTCGTGCTCGATGTGCCGGGGGCGACGGGGAGTGTCGACGAGGCGCCGCAGCCCTTGCGGGGCCCGGCCCTGCGCTCGCGGTTCATCATGCGGCTGCTGGCGGTCGAGCGGATATTCCGCTTCGTACTGGTCGGGCTCGGCGCGATCGCGGTGTGGAGGTTCTCGAACTCGGAGCACGCGCTCCAGGACCTGTTCGAGAAGAACCTGACCGTCTTCAAGCCGCTGGCCCAGCACTACGGCTACGACCTGGACAACTCCTCGGTCGTCACGACGATCCGGAAGCTGTTCACCTACAAGAGGTCCGACCTCGACTTCGCGGCCATCGCCCTCGCCGTGTACGCGGTGATCGAGCTGATCGAGGCGGTCGGACTGTGGCTGGCCAAGCGCTGGGGCGAGTACTTCGCCGTGGTGGCCACCGGGCTGTTCCTGCCGGTCGAGGTCTACGAGCTGACCGAGCACGCGACCAAGTTCAAGATCGCGACGTTCGCGCTGAACGTGGTCGCAGTGCTCTACCTGCTGCTGGCCAAGCGGCTGTTCGGGCTGCGCGGCGGCGCCAAGGCGTACGCGGCCGAGCTGAGCAGCGAGTCGCTGCTGCGGTTGGACGAGCCGGCGACGATGGCGACGACCACGGGTTCCGCGATGAACGTGCCCGACCTCGGCGCACCCGTGGCGGCGACCGTACGGCTGCCGCCGGCCGGGGCCGGGGCGGGGCTCGCGGACCAGGCGGAGCCGACTCTCCTGCTGAATCGGGCAGATCCGCCCGAAGGAATTGTTCAAGCTTAAACAATCTCGGGTAAAATGGAGCTATGAGTACTACCCGCTGGCTGAACGAGACGGAGCAGGGGGCTTGGCGCGCCTGGCTCGAGGTGATGCGGCTGCTGCCGAACCACCTCGAGGACCGGCTGCATGAGCGGCACGGACTGACCCTCACCGACTACCAGGTCCTGGTCGAGGTCTCCGAGTCGGAACAGCGACGGCTGCGGATGACGGAGCTCTCGCACCGTACCCAGCTGTCCAAGAGCCGGCTCTCGCACCAGATCGGGCGGATGGAGCGGGCCGGCCTGGTCGTGCGCACCCAGTGCCCGGAGGATCGGCGCGGCCAGTGGGCCGAGCTGACCGAGCAGGGCTGGACAGTGCTGCGCGCGGCCGCCCCGGGCCACGTCGAGGACGTGCGCGAGCTCTTCTTCGACCTGCTCGGCGACGGCCAGACCGAGGTGTTCGCGACTGCGCTGCGCGCGATCGCGGACAAGCTTTCGCAGAGCCCGGCGACGGGATGCACGAACGCCATGGCCGAAATGGAGAGCGAGTCCGCGGCCGACGAGGCGCCGGTTGACCCGGTAGTCGAACAGCCCGCCGCCTGACCCGCCCCCCTCGCCCGCCGACCGGCCTGCAACACAAACGCCGCCCGGCCTGCAACACAGGGGCCTGCCGGGCGACGGCGACGAAGGCTCCAGGCGGCGGAGCCCGGAGCCCCGCCCTAGCCTCTAGTCCTCGGACTGCGCCTGACGGCCCGCCAGCAGCTCGTCCGCCGCGGTGAACGGGTCGATCTCGCCCGCCGCGACGCGCTCCGCGAGGCGTCGCAGTGGACTGTCGTCGCCGCCGTGCACCGAGCCGAAGCGGGTGCGCAGCGCGCCGAGCGCGATGGCCTCGATCTCGGCCGCGGCCCGCGCCCGCCTGCGGGTGGCCAGCAGCCCGGTCTCGGCGAGGTACGCCCGGTGCTTCTCCAGCGCCTCCACGACCTCTGCGATGCCCTCGCCGCGGGCCGCGACCGTCTTGACGATCGGCTGCCGCCAGTCGCCCGGGTTCCGGCGCTCGCCGAGGGAGAGCATGTGGTTGAGCTCCCTGGCCGTGGCGTCCGCACCGTCCCGGTCCGCCTTGTTGACCACGTACACGTCGCCGATCTCCAGGATCCCGGCCTTCGCCGCCTGGATGCCGTCGCCCATACCGGGGGCGAGCAGCACCACGGTGGTGTCGGCGGCCGAGGCGACCTCGATCTCCGACTGGCCGACGCCGACCGTCTCGATCAAAATCACGTCGCAGCCGGCCGCCTCGAGCACCCGCGCGGCCTGCGGGGTCGCCGCGGCGAGCCCGCCGAGGTGGCCGCGCGAGGCCATCGAGCGGATGAAGACCTCCGGGTCGGTCGCATGGTCCTGCATCCGCACCCGGTCGCCGAGCAGCGCGCCGCCGGAGAACGGCGAGGACGGGTCGACCGCCAGCACACCCACCCGCCTGCCGCGCGCCCGGTACTCGCTCACCAGCGCGTTGGTGGAAGTGCTCTTGCCGACGCCGGGCGACCCGGTCAGACCCACGACGTACGCCGAACCGCGTGCGCCGCGGCGCGCCACCTGCTCGGCGAGGGCTGCGAGCACCTCGCGCAGCTGTGGCGAGCCGTCCTCGACCTGTGAGATCAGCCGGGCGACCGCGCGCGGATCGCCTTCCCGCGCGCGGTCGATCAGCGCCGCGACGTCGATCGTCTTTCCGTTGGCCACTTGCCTTGGGATCCCTTGTTCGGATGCGGACTTGCTTGGCGGCGTCTCGGCGGAGTCTCCGCGGCGTACTAGGCGGAGGTCGGGACGCGGACGATCAGCGCGTCGCCCTGGCCGCCACCGCCGCACAGCGCCGCCGCGCCGACACCGCCGCCGCGCCGCTGCAGCTCCAGCGCGAGGTGCAGCACGATGCGGGCGCCGGACATGCCGATCGGGTGGCCGAGCGCGATGGCCCCGCCGTTCACGTTGACCTTGTCGAAGCCGACGCCGAGGTCCTTGACCGACTGGGCCGCGACCGCCGCGAAGGCCTCGTTGATCTCGATCAGGTCGAGCTCGTGCACGCCGAGGCCCTCCTTGGCCAGCGCGTGCCTGATCGCGTTCGAGGGCTGAGACTGCAGCGAGTTGTCCGGGCCCGCGACGTTGCCGTGCGCGCCGATCTCGGCGAGCCAGGTAAGGCCGAGTTCCTCGGCCTTCGCCTTGCTCATCACGACCACCGCGGCGGCGCCGTCGGAGATCTGTGAGGAGGAGCCGGCCGTGATGGTCCCGTCCTTGGTGAACGCGGGACGCAGCCTGGCCAGTGTCTGCACGCTCGTGTCGGCGCGGATGCCCTCGTCCTGGCTGAAGACCACCGGGTCGCCCTTGCGCTGCGGGATCTCCACCGGGACGATCTCGGCCTCGAACACGCCATTCTTCTGCGCGGCGGCGGCCCGCTGGTGCGAGGCCGCGGAGATCTCGTCCTGCTCCTCGCGGGTCAGCCCGAGCCGGGTGTTGTGCGCCTCGGTGGACTCGCCCATCGCGATGTTCTCGAAGGCGTCGGTGAGCCCGTCGTGCGCCATGGCGTCGAGCATCTGGACCGCGCCGTACTTGTAGCCCTCGCGCGATTTCGGCAGCAGGTGCGGGGCGTTGGTCATCGACTCCTGGCCGCCGGCCACCACGATGTCGAACTCGCCGGCCCGGATCAGCTGGTCGGCCAGGGCGATGGCGTCCAGGCCGGAGAGGCAGACCTTGTTGATCGTCAGAGCAGGAACGCTCATCGGGATGCCGGCCTTGACGGCCGCCTGGCGGGCGGGGATCTGTCCGGCGCCGGCCTGCAGCACCTGGCCCATGATCACGTACTGCACGTGATCGGGCGCGACCCCGGCTCGTTCGAGGGCTGCCTTGATGGCGAAGCCGCCGAGGTCCGCGCCCGAAAAGGGGGTGAGCGAACCGAGCAGCCGACCCATCGGGGTACGGGCTCCGGCGACGATGACGGAGGTGGTCATGGAGAGACTCCCATCGCATGGACTCTGGTATGGGGACGTGACTTCACACTATCGCCGAATGGACTACTCGCCAGTAGGGTCTGTAGCTGTCATCTCCGACACACCCCGTGCCGGGGACCCTATCCGTCTGCCGCGGGCAGACCCTGCCGGAAGGGCACCTCCAGATGATCACACGCGTGGATCACATCGGCATCGCCTGCCGCGACCTGGCCGCGAGCATCGAGTTCTATCAGCGCACCTACGGCTTCACGGTCTTCCACCAGGAGGTCAACGAGCAGCAGGGGGTGCGCGAGGCGATGCTGCGGATCAACGGCACGGACGACGGCGGCGCCACCTACCTGCAGCTGCTCGAGCCGATCCGGGAGGACTCGCCGATCGCGAAGTTCCTGGAGAAGAACGGCGAGGGCGTGCACCACGTGGCCTTCGGTACCGCCGACGTCGAGGCCGAGACCGCCGCCGTCACCGCGACCGGGGTGCGCGCGCTCTACGACCAGCCGAGGCACGGCACGTTCGGCTCTTCGATCAACTTCCTGCACCCCAAGGACTGCCAGGGGATCCTCACGGAGCTGGTACAGTCCCCTGCTCATGAGTGATGACTCCGTGCTGAGCGAGCCGGTGCCCAACGAGGTGCGAATCCTGGCGGCCGGCGAGAACCTGGGCGCGCTGCGCTCCGTACACCTGCCGAGGACCTGGGCGGCAAGGCTCGCGCTCAAGGAGTCGAGGATCTACCTCTACGAGCACGCCGTGGTCATCTCGAACGGCCGCGGCGCGCTCGGGCTGTACCGCTGGGA
>Ga0073928_10004147_pt1 | contig 21865 bp, 19 predicted proteins | sample PaiPotPPA55metaG_FD_76969 | JGI IMG/M metagenome (GOLD analysis project Ga0073928, IMG submission 76969) | Iron sulfur acid spring bacterial and archeal communities from Banff, Canada, to study Microbial Dark Matter (Phase II) - Paint Pots PPA... ...
CACAGCTTCTGGTGCGCGTGCGCGGTGATCGCGTACATGTAGCCGGACTTTTTGAACCAGGCGCCTATGCCGTTCGTCCAGCAGAACTGGCCGATCGAGTTGATGCTCTCCGAGATCGCGCGGCAAGACTTCACCGCGGCCTCCGCGCCGTACAGGGTGACCAGGCCGTCCAGCTCGTCCCACCAGCCGCTCGCGAATCCGCCGTTGCGTCCGCTCGGGCCGCCGCCGCATATGTCCTGCTCGAGGACGACGATCCCGAGGTCGGGTTGGGCCTCCGTCAGGAAGTAGGCGGTCCAGAGGCCGGTGAACCCTCCGCCGACGATCACCACGTCGGCGGTGATGTCTTCCGTCAGTGGCGGGCAATCCGGGGCGGGCTCGTGGGCCAGGGCCTCGCGGAGCCACCAGCTGCGCTGCGCGCCCGGTGTGAGGGCGTGGCCGGTGAGATTGAGCTCAGATGGCTGGGCGGTCACGCCGAATAGTCTGAAGCTGAGAGTCTGTTGAGATTCTCGGGCGGGTAGCCGACAATTACCGGCATGAGTTTTACCGAGCTTCTGCAGATCATTGCCCTGATTGTCTTTGTGGTCGCCGCCATCGGCCTGAGTTACAAGAAGACGGACCTGATCGCCGCCGGCCTGGCCCTGTGGGTGCTTTCGGAGTTGGTCGCAAGGGGCCTCGGGAGCCTGAGTTTGGGCCTCATCTTGCTGATCCTCGCGTTCATCGTCTTTGTGCTCGCCGCGATCGGCTGGGGTTACAAGAAGGTCGGCTTGATCGCTGTCGGCCTGGCTCTGTGGGCGGCTTCCGTCGTAATTCCCCAGTTCATTCACTAGTGGCCTACTCGGCGGTCTACGAGGTCGACGTCAAGGCGCCTCAGGCGAAGGTGTTCGACTACGTGGCCGACGTTTCACGCCACGGGGAGTGGGGGAGCGCCGACGACCACATGAAAGCGACGGCGGAAAATCCGGGTGCGCCGGCCATGGGCTCGCGGTACAAGGCCGACGGGATGCTCAATGGAAAGCCGAACCAGTCGACGGTGACCATCACGGCTCTCGATTCCCCGAACCGGCTCGCCTTTGACGCGGAGGATGCGAACTCGGTGTTCCACCACGAGTTCGTGCTCAGTGCGGCTGATGGCGGAACGCATGTCGAGCGTCACGTGACGATGACGAAAGGGCCGTTCTATTTCCCGCTCGTGCTCGCGATCTTCGGCAGCACGGTCAAGAAGAACTACAACGGGGCGATGTCGAATCTCAAGTCGAAGATGGAGCAGGGCTAGGACTTCTTTCTTGGCCCTCTCCCCGACCCTCTCCCACTGCGTGGGAGAGGGGGACTCTAGCGCGCTGCGGGCACTCTGGCGGTGCCCCCTCCTCCGGTTAGGCGGGCTGCGATTACCACCGGGATGATCGTGACCAGGATTACGAATGAGACCACCACGTTCACCTCTGGCAGCAGGATTCCGTGCCGGATCTGGCCGAAGATCCAGATCGGCAGCGTGCTCTGCGCGCCCGCGGTGAACGTGGTCACGATCACCTCGTCGAACGAGAGCGCGAAGGCCAGCATCGCGCCCGCCACGACGGCCGTGGAGATCAGTGGCAGGGTGACGTCCCGGAAGACATGAAACCCATTCGCTCCCAGGTCCATGGCCGCCTCGATCAGCGAGCCCTGGGTCCGGCGGAGTCGCGCCAGCACGTTGTTGTAGACGACCACCATGCAGAACGTCGCATGGCCGACGATGATCGTCCAGAGCGACAGGGTCACGCCGCCGAAGCTGAAGAACGCGTTCAGCGCGATGCCCGTGATGATGCCCGGGAGCGCGAGCGGCAGCACGAACAGAAGGCTGATCGTGTCGCGTCCGAAGAACGACGAACGGTTGATCGCGAAAGCCGCGCAGGAACCGAGGACCAGGGCGATGGCGGTGGCCGCAAGGCCCGCCTGGACTGACAGCAGCAGCGCCGTGCGCACGTTCGGGTCGTTCCACGTCGCTCCGAACCATTTGGTGGTGAGGCCCGGGATGGGCCAGCTCTCGATGTTCGATGTGTTGAACGCGTAGAAAAAGATCAAGAGGATCGGGATGAACAGAAAGAGAAGGACGAGGGCCGCCCAGGCCCGCAGCGCCAGCGCCGACCAGAACCCGATGCTCACAGCGCGTCGAATGCCCCGAGGCGCTGTGCAGCCAGGAGATAGACGGCCATGATCACGATCGGAACCATGGCCAGCGCGGCGGCGAACGGGATGTTGTTCGCGATACCAACGTTGGCGTACACGACGTTGCCGATGAACTGCGATCCGGCTCCGCCCACCAGGATCGGCGTGATGTAGTCGCCGAGCGTCAGCGAGAACGTGAAGATCGAGCCGGCCACGACTCCGGGCAGCGCCAGCGGCAGCACCACGTCGAGCGTCGTGCGCCAGCGCCGCGCACCAAGGTCCGCCGCCGCTTCGAGCAGCGAATCAGGGACTCGCTCGAGGGCGGCGTAGGTCGGGATGATCATGAACGGGAGCCAGATGTAGGAGAAGACCAGCCACATCGCGGTGTTGGTGTAACCGATGTTCGCCGCGGGCAGGCCGATCGACTGCAAGCTCCAGTTGAGAACCCCGGTGTGGTTGAGGATGAGGATCCACGCGTAGACGCGCGCCAGGTAGCTCGCCCACAGCGGCAGCAAGACGGCGGCGAAGATCAGGCTCTGGACCCGGCGCGAGGCGACCTTCGCCATGTAGTAGGCGAGAGGGAATGCCAGGACGATGTCAGTGATGGTCACCAGCGCGGCCAGGCCCGCCGTGCGGCCGATGATGATCCGGTAGGTCGGGTCGCCGAGTATGGTCTCGAAGTTCCTGGTGTTCCACACCTGGACGATCTGAGTGGTGAACGGATCGATCGACCAGAAGGCTGTGATCAGAAGCAGCACCAGCGACGCGAGGTAGACCAGCACGAACCAGGCCATCGGCGGCGTGAGCAAAAGCAGCGGGCGCAGCCACGGAAAGCGCCACATGAGCGCTCGAAAAGGGACGGCCCCGCCCCCCTTGGGACGAGGCCGTCTTACTGCTTCAGCTGCCGCTTCAGCTGACATTTAGCCCTTGATCGTGGTCCAGGCTGAGACCCACTGGTCGTACGGAACGCAGACGGTGGTGCCATCCGGGCACTGCGCGATCGGCGTCTTCCAGAACTTGATCGAGTCGAAATACGCGGCGCCCTTGTCGGCGTGGTACTGCGCGCACGATCCGGCCTGGAGCGCTTCCATCTCGGCGCACGCCTTGCTGTTGACCGGCGTCTCTCCGAAGGAGAGAGCCTGCATCGCCTGGACCTTCGCGGTGCTCACCCACTTGGTCCAGAGATACGCGCAGTTGGGGTGCGTGGCCTTGGTGGCCAGCATCCAGGTGTCCGCCCAGCCGGTGGCGCCTTCGGACGGGATCGTCTCGTCGACCGGTGCGCCCGCGAGCTTGAGCTGGATGGTCTGATATGGCCACGCCGCGCCGACGGTGACGTCGCCGTTCTGGAACAGCGAGATCTCGTCGGTGGCCAGCCCCCAGTACTTCTTGATCAGAGGCTGCTGAGCCTTGAGCAGCGCCACGGACGCGTCGAACTGCGGCTGCGTCAGCTCATATGGATCCGTGATCTTGAGGCTCGGCTTGGTCTTGCTCAGATAGAGCGCCGCGTCGGCGATCTGGATCGGGTTGTCCGGCACGGTGACCAAACCCTTGTTGGCCGAGTCGTAGATGACGCCCCAGCTGGTCGGCGGGTTGACGAACTTCTTGGTGTTGTACAGCAGCGTGTTCGGGCCCCACTGCAGCGAGATGCCGTAGTGGACTCCCTGGATCGTGTTGTAGGGGGGTGACTGGAAATAGGCCTGGAAGTTGGTCCAGTCGGGGATCAGCGCGGTGCTCATCGGTTTCACGTCGCCGCTGTAGATGAGGCGCAGGTCCGCGTCACCCGAGGCGGAGACCATGTCCCAGTTACCGCCGCCGCCGTCCTTCATGAGGCTCACCATCTCGTCCGACGAACCGGCGGGGTGTTGATTGACCTTGCAGCCGGTCGCCGCTGTGAACGGGTCGACCCACGACTTGTCGGCGTAGCCGTCCCACAGCACGAGGTTCAGCTGGCCTTCGCCCGCCCCGATCGAAGTCGGCGGCGCAAGCTTCGCCGTCGGCGGCACCTGCAGCGTCGGCCCGCTTGGCGCGGGGTTGGACCCGCACGCCGTCGCAGTCAGCACCAGTGCCGCAGCCGAACATCCGAGCCGGATCCAGCCGGCGTGTCTAACACCCATCTTCTCTACCTCTCCTTAGTTCCGAGTACGAACGTGTGATCAGCCGCCCAGGCCAGCCTTACCCTCCGGCCCTGGAAGCTCGCCGCGTCCGCCGCGGCGTCCATATTCTGGCGCACCGCGACCAGCTGCTCGCCACGGTCGAGCCGCACGAGATAGCGGGTGGACATGCCCACGTACACGACCTCCTCTACCGTCCCGGGTTCCACCTGGGTCCCGGGCGCCGCCTTCTCATCCTCGGCGAGCATGCGGATCTTCTCGGGGCGGATCACGAACTGCACGCCATCGCGAACCAGCACGTTCGAGATGCCGATGAAGCCGGCGACGAACTCCGAGGCCGGTTTTTCATATACCTCCACCGGCGTCCCGATCTGCTCGATCAGCCCGTTGGACATGACCGCGACCCGGTCGCTCATGGTCAGAGCCTCTTCCTGGTCGTGTGTCACGTAGACGAATGTGATTCCAACCTCTTTCTGGATCTGCTTCAACTCGATCTGCATCTCCTGGCGGAGCTTGAGGTCGAGGGCGCCGAGGGGCTCGTCCAGGAGCAGGACCTCGGGCTCGTTGATGACCGCGCGCGCGAGGGCGACGCGCTGGCGCTGGCCGCCCGAAAGCTGGTTGGGGCGGCGCTTGCCCAGGCCCTCGAGGCGCACCATGCGCAGCGCTCGATCGACCCGCTGCTGGCGTTCCGCGCCGGGGATGTGTTTGATGCGAAGGCCATAGCCGATGTTCTGGGCCACGCTCATGTGCGGGAAGAGCGCGTAGTCCTGGAAGACGGTGTTCGTGTCGCGCATGTTCGGCGGCAGCGATGTGACGTCGCGACCACCCAGCTCGATGCGGCCCGCATCGGGCCGCTCGAAGCCGGCGATCATGCGCAGCAACGTGGTCTTGCCCGAGCCCGAAGGGCCGAGCAGCGTGAAGAACTCCCCATCCTCGACGACGAGGTCGACACCCGCGACCGCGACCACGCCGCCGTAGTTCTTACGGATCCCCTGGAGTTTGAGGGCCGGTGGCTTGGGTTTGTCGCTCAGTCGAGGGACGCCATGACGTGCTTGACCTGCGTGTATTCCTCGAGCGAATAGATCGACATGTCCTTGCCGTAGCCGCTCTGCTTGTAGCCGCCGTGCGGCATCTCGTTGACAAGCGGGATGTGAGTGTTGATCCAGACCGTGCCGAACTGCAGGCGGCGAGCCATGCGCAGAGCACGGCCGACATCGCGTGTCCACACGGAGGCCGCGAGGCCGTAGTCGACGCTGTTGGCCCAACTGAGCGCCTGCTCCTCGTCGCTGAACTGCTGCACGGTGACGACCGGGCCGAACACTTCCTTCATCACGATCTCGTCCGTCGGTGAGTGCGGCACGACGACCGTCGGCTCATACCACGAGCCCGCCTGCTTGATGCGCGCGCCGCCAGTCAGAACCTCGGCGCCGGCTTTTCGGGCGCGGTCGACGAAACCCGACACGCGAACGGCCTGCTCCTCCGAGACCAGCGGACCCATCTCCGTGCCGTCCGCCATCGGGTCTCCGACCTTGAGCGAGCTGATCGCCGGCACGAGGTCGCCCAGCAATTTGTCGTGGATCTTCGGTCCGGTGATGATGCGGGTGGCGGCCGTGCAGTCCTGGCCGGCGTTGAAGAAGCCGCCGATCTTGATCCATTCCACGACCTTCTCCAGGTCGGCGTCGTCGAAGACGATCACCGGCGCCTTGCCGCCCAGCTCGAGGTGGACGCGCTTGAGCGTCGAGGCGGCCGCGCGCGCGACCTCTTTGCCGGTGGCGACGTCGCCGGTGAGCGAGACCATCGCGACTCCGGGGTGGCGGACCAGGCCCGCACCCACGGGCTCGCCGTCGCCGGTGATCACGTTCAGCACGCCGGGTGGCAGGATGTCCGCAGCGAGCTCGGCGAGCCGCAGGGCGGTGAGGGGCGTCCACTCCGAGGGCTTGAGCACGACGGTGTTGCCCGCGGCCAATGCGGGGCCGAGCTTCCAGGCGGCCATCATCAGCGGGTAGTTCCAGGGGGCGATCGAGCCCACGACGCCGAGCGATTCGCGGCGGATGAAGCTCGTGAAGCCGGTCATGTACTCGCCGGCGGCGCGGCCTTCGAGAGCGCGCGCCGCGCCCGCGAAGAAGCGGAAGCAGTCGGCGATGGGAGGGATCTCCTCGGACTTCGTCGTCGCCAGCGGCTTGCCGACGTTCTCGGACTCGAGGCGCGCCAGCTCGTCGCCATGCTCCTCGATCGCGCTCGCGAGCTTGAGCAGGCGCTCGCTGCGATCGCGCGGGGTGCTGTCGAACCACACCTCGTCGTAGGCCTTGCGAGCGGCGGCGACGGCGCGGTCGACGTCCTCCGCGGTTCCCTTGGGCACGTGCGCGATGACCTTGCCGGTCGCCGGGTTGATGATCTCTTGCGTATCGCCGCCGGTGCCGGGCGTCCACTCGCCACCGATGAACATCTCGTGGCGCTTGAGCGTCGTGCTCACGTTCCCCTCCTTACTTCTTGGCTGCGTTGGTCTCGGCCGCGACTTCGGTGAGTGCCGCGCCCAGGATGTCGAGTCCTTCGTGAAGCTGGTCGTCCGGAATCGTCAACGGCATCAGCGTTCGGATGACGTTGTGGTGCGTGCCCGCGCGGAGCAGGAGAAGGCCCTTCTCTCGCGCGACCGCGAGGACTCGCGCGGTCTCCTTGTCGGCGGGTTCTTTGGTCGCGCGGTCGCGCACCAGCTCCATCCCCGCCATCGCTCCCACGACCCGGACGTCGCCGACGATGTCGTGCTCGGCTTTCCAGCTCTGCATGCGTTCCTCGAGGACCGAGCCGATCCGCACGGCCCGTTCCGGCAGCCGCTCGTCGCGCATCACGTCCATCACCGCCAGGCCTGCCGCGCAGGCGACAGGGTTGCCGCCGTAGGTGCCGCCAAGACCGCCCGGATCTGGGGCGTCCATCACGTCGGCGCGGCCGACCACCCCGGAGAGCGGGAAGCCGGCGGCCAGGCTCTTGGCGACTGTCACGAGGTCGGGCTGCACGCCAGAGTGCTCGATGGCGAAGAACTTGCCGGTGCGGCCGAAGCCGCTCTGGATTCGTCGGCGATGAGGAGGATCCCGTGGCGCGTCGTGAGCTCACGAAGCCGGCGCAGAAAATCGGGCGGGGCCGGGACGAACCCACCCTCGCCCAGGACCGGCTCGATGATGACGGCGGCGACGCGATTTGGTGAGACCTCGGAGTCGAAGAGGCTCTCGAGCGAGGCCATGGCTTGCTCTGTGTTCCAGCCGCGGTACTCGTAAGGAAACGGCGATTGGTAGATCTCCGTCGCGTAGGGGCCGAAGTTCTGCTTGTAGGGGCTGACCGACCCGGTCAGGCTCAGGGTGAGCAGCGTCCGCCCGTGGAAGCTGCCGCGGAAGCTGATCACCGCCGGACGGCCGGTGAAGGCGCGGGCGATCTTGACCGCGTTCTCCACCGCCTCCGCGCCGGTGCTGAAGAAGATCGCCTTCTTCTCGCCTATCAGGGGCGCCACCTCGCAGAGGCGCTCGGCCAGGCGCAGGTACGACTCGTACATCACGACCTGGAAGGAGGTGTGGGTGGCGCGTTCGAGCTGAGCCCGGACCGCCTCCATGACGTGCGGGTGTCCATGGCCGACGTTCATCACCCCGATGCCGCCGACAAAGTCGACGAACCGGCGTCCGTCGACATCCCAGAGCTCGGATCCCTTGGCCCGGTCGGCGACCAGGGGGTGGGCGGTGGTGATTCCGCGGGGGACATACTTCGCGCGAATCTCGGTCAGCTCGGCGGCGAGAGACTGCTTCTCGACCTTCACCGGGCCATTCAAGCAGATACGATCCGCGACTGTGGAGGGCGCAGCGGCCGCGGTCGAGCGGCTGTGGCCGGGACGGCGGGCGAACGTGACCGTGCTCGGGGGCGGCATCACGAACCACAACTTCAAAGTCGAAGTCGACGGGACCGCTTACGTGCTTCGGATGGGGGGCGCGAAGACCGGCCTGCTGGGCATCGATCGGGCGGTCGAGCACGCCGCGAGCCTGCGCGCGGAAGAGATCGGCATCGGCCCGCCGGTGGCGGATTTCGTCGCCTCGGAGGGCTGGCTGGTGACGCGCTTCATCGAGGGCCGGCCGATCGCGGTCGAGGAGATGCGCAGCGCTTCCACTTTGCCGCGCGTGGCGGAGGCTCTCCGCAAGCTGCACTCGGCGCGGGCGATCCCGGGCCGGTTCGATTCATTCGCGGTGGTCGACCTCTATCGGTCCGAGGCCGAGGCGAATGGCGTGCAGATTCCTAAAGAGTTCGCGCGCGCGCGCGAGGTGGCCGGGCGGATCAAAGCGGCGAGAGGCCCACAGCCCCTGGTGCCGTGCCACAACGACCTTTTGAATGCGAACTTTCTCGACGACGGGGCGATCCGGATCGTGGATTGGGAGTACGCGGGGATGGGCGATCGGTTCTTCGACCTGGCGAACTTTTCTGTCAACCACGAGTTCGGGGTGGAGGACGACGTGCGGCTGGTGTCCGCTTACTTCGGAGCCGAGCGCGACTCCGACCTTGCTTCAGTGCGCCTGATGCGCTTCATGTCCGACTTTCGAGAGGCAATGTGGGGAGTCCTGCAGAGCGGGATCTCAGAACTGGACTTCGACTTCGGCGGGTACGCCGCAAAGCACTTCGAACGGATGGAGGGAAGCGCGGCGGACCCGGCGTTTGCCCGCTATCTCGTGACGGCACACGATTCTCAGTCGAGTGCCAATGCCTGAAGACGACGACGGACTCGCGCGGCTTCAGCGCGCCATCGCAGCTGATTTGGGCCTGATGGATGCAGTAGTTGCCCGCGCACAGCATCGCCGGTTATCGCCCGTGCTGTGGCAGCGCCCGCCGATACCGGGCGTGTGGCGAACAGACTGATCGTTCGGACCTTGGACCCGTGGGCTCAATTGACGGCAGCGCGGGAGAACCTCAAGATGCTGTCCATCGTGGCCGCGTCAACGACGGTCGACACATCGCGGCCCGCCGGCTTCGAAGCCAGCTCCGAGTGGACCGCCGGCTACACCGATGACAACCTGATCCTCAGCGGAGGCGCCGACCAGATCTTCGCCGTCCAGGGAGTCGATCCGGCCACTGCGGCGGAGATTTGTGGACTGTGGTCTGGCGGGGCTCAGCCGACCAGCCGGCGCGGGTTGGAAATCGCCGCCCAGCTGGCCGACCTCGGAATCGTCCGACGCAATCTCGCCGCCGCCGTCCCGTTTCGTATAGCGGTCACCGGAAGCAGCGAGTTGAGCACGGCGATTCAAACGATCCTGGCGAACCGGCTGGGCGCGCGCATCACCGGCGATGAGGCCGACCTATCCATCTTCGTTCGGACCGGTGGCAGGCTCGTCGACCTTTATCCGGACGGCTTGCTTCCATCGAGCCCGCATGTCTTGATCGACGCCGCCTACCACCACACGTTTTCAATAGGCCCGCTGGTCGTCCCAGGGGACACGGCTTGTCTCGCTTGTCTCGCCGGTCGCGTCGGCCATCGATGGGGTGACCCGCCGGCCCCTCAGCGTCCGTCGGTCCAGCGCAACGTGGCCCTCCTGGCCGAGATCGCATCCCTCGAAGTGGGCAGAATCGCTGCCGGCGACCTCAGCCTGGCCGGCAAGACTGTCGCCTATGACTTCGAGCGGCGGCGCGTGATCACGGGCAGCGTTTACAAGCTCCCATGGTGTCCGGTTTGCGGCGAGGGTGGCGAGCCCGACGGCAAGATCGACATTCCACGCGGCACCGACTCGTGATCCGCCTTGTAACTCAATTCGACCCGCCCGGGACACAGGCCGCGGACGCCGCGATTCCAGGCGGATGCTGCTGTTGTTGCTGTTGTTGCTGCCTGGCCACGACGATATCGGTCTCGGCCGTGGCGGCAATCCAGGCCGCGCGCAAGGCGGGAGAGGCACCCGTCAGGCCCGCCTATCGTGATCTCTGGATCGGTCTGGCCGGGACCTCCCTGCTTGCCGCGGCCATCCTGGCGGGTGTCGTGGCCTCGGTGATCTCAGCCACTGCACAGTCGGCGTCCAGCGTGGCCGGGTACGTGTTCGTCATCGGCACCGTGATCGCCTGGGGCGCACTGCTGTGGACGGCCTTCCACGGCGTCGGTTTCAAGAATCCGTGGGTGCGGGTCACCGCCTTCGTCTTGATTGGCGTCATCGCATTCGCGGCCGAGGGTTTGGCCGGCGCGTTCCTCGTCGTCACAGCTTTTCCTCTGTACTTGATCCTGGCGGCGGGGATCATCGCGCTCGCGATCTTTGTCGCCAGAAAGCCGATCGCCAATTTCTCGGACAGCGACATCTCACCGCCACAGTGATAACCGACGCTGGGGCGGCGCGTCTCACATTTCGCGCAACCGGCCAGCGGCACGGGATCGTCATGCCGCCGAGGATCGTCGTCAGGACCGCCGCTGATCTACCGGGCATTTTCAACGCCACGGTGGAAGCGGGCCCATTGGAGCCTGGGCCGCGTGCGGGGGGAGCGGGTCGATCGCCCGAAGCCGCGAAGCGGGCGGCGATCGGGGAGGCGCTCGAGCACTACGTGGCTCACGCCTGCGCGCTTTCCGGCCGGCCGAGCTCAGACGTAGATGGGGAGGTCATCGCGCTGGACGATTTCTCGCTGCACACCATTGAGCAGCGTTCACGACCAGAGTTCCCGTACCGCGATTTCTACGAGCCACCTGCGCTTTATGCGCGCTGCTGGTCGCTGATCGACAACGGCGTGGCCTGGCTTCCAAGCGCGTTGATCGGGATGGGCTCGGGGGGCGCCGGGGTCACGACGTCGAGTGGTCTCGCAGCGGCGACGTCACCGCACCTGGCTCTGCTCCGAGCCACACAGGAGATTGTGGAACGCGACGCCCTGATGATCACCTGGCTGCATGGAGTGCCCGGCCGGCGCATCGACCTCGACCAGTTCTATGTCGAGCCGGTCCACGAGCGTGGCGGCGAGGTCGCCTGCTTCGACGCGACGCCGGACTACTGTCCCCACCCAGTCGCCCTCGTGCTCGGACAGGTGCCGGCGCGAGGGCGCGCTCGATACGCGCTGGGGGCCGCGTGTCGCGAGACATGGGAGGGGGCGGTCGAGAAGGCTTACCTGGAATGGGCCCAAGGGGTGACCTTCGCCGGCTACCGCCTCAAGAACAACCCCGGGCTCGTCTACAAGTCGGCGGCGGATGTCCGAAGCTTCGACGATCACGCCTCGTATTACACATTCCGACCTGAGGAGTGGAAGCGGTTGCCCATCTTCAGCGGCGAGCGCGGCGGGCGTCCGCAGTCGCCGGTCGATGGGGAAGCGCCGAGCCAGGCGGTCATCCGCCTCGGCCGAGCTTTGCAGGATGCCGGCATACGCGTCTTTTATCGCGAGCTCACGACTCCAGACCTGAACCAGATCGGCATGCATGTGGTGCGGGCGTTGTCGCCTGACATGGTCCCGATCTACGACGATCAGCGCTGGGCGTTGCTGGGCGGAACGGCGCGCGACGTAGGAGCACGCTATTCCTGGACGGCCGGTCTAAGGCTGACATTTCCAAGCCAGTACCCGCACCCCCTCGGATGAAAGCGAATGGTCGTCGGACGCCTCTCGCCGACCTGTACTGGAAGAACTCCGAGTTGAACAAGACAACAATCCGGTCGTTCACACAGGGAATTGAGGAGCACGCGGCTCGGACGGCGCTGGTCCAGGCCGTCGAGTATTCGCATCCGGATGTTTCATTGCCGCTGCCTCGAGACGGCCTGTTCCGCCTCATGGTTGCCCGCGGGAGCGGACGCAGGTTCAGCGACCGCCCACTCGATGAAGGTGAGTTGGGCAGCCTCTTTTCCGCCTTCGCCGGGCGGGTCGGAGGCTCCAGGACTTTTCCCTCGGCGGGTTCGACGTACGCGCTCGAGGTGTATGCACTGCTCTTCAACGTCCGCGACGAGTTGCGAGGGTCGCTCGTGCACTACAACGCGGATAACCACAGCCTCTCCCGGATAGGTCCCGCGCCGTCCTGGAGCGATTGCGCCGACAAGGTGAACCTGGAGCTCGACGGCGAACGCGCCGCCCTCTTCTTATTTGTCATCTTTCCGGAGCGAACCACAGACAAGTACGGGGAGCGCGGAATGAGGTTCACCCTCCTCGAGGCGGGCCACGCGGCCCAGAACCTATCGCTCCGGCTGGTCCAGGAGAAGCTGGTGGGCTGCGAGGCGGGCGGCCTCTTCGATCGATGGTTCAAAACGGTGCTGGGACTCACCGAAACCTCGGCACAGATCGCGCTCGGCTTCGTCTGCGGCCACCCCGCGCGATTGAAGAAGTAACCGCGCGTGCGCCGTCGCGGCGGCCCGCTCCTGCTCATTCTTCTCGCTGCCGCCGCCGTCTCCCTGTGGCCGGCTGTCGCAGACGCCCACTACGAGCGCCGCACCCATCCTCCTGACGGAACAGGACACGTTCCCGTCTATCGAACGTCGGGTCCCCATCTGGTCGTTTGCAAGGACGATGACGCCGACTTCGAAAGGCGGATCGCGTCCTTCTCAACCGCCCTCAAGGACACCAACCTTCAGTTGTATGCGGAATGCGTCCGAGGTGGATTCCGCGATCTCCAGGCGGCGGTGGATCACGCCGGAGGTCCAGGAGTCACCATCCTTGTTCTGCCAGGCGTCTATCGGGAGGAACCCAGCCTCCAGCGCGAGCCCGACTCGTGCAGCCACCTGGCCGCGCCATGGATCAAAGCCGGCTACCAGATCCTGAGCTACGAGCAGCAGAAAGCCTGTCCGCACCAGCAGAACCTGGTCGGCATCTTCGGGATCAAGGACCTTCAGATCGAGGGTACGGGCGCAACGCCCTCAGACGTGATCTTCGATGCCCAGTTCCAGAAGCTCAACGTCATTCGCGGCGATCGAACGGACGGCATCTATCTGCGCAACTTCACAGCCCAGAGGTCCACGTTCAATGCGGTGTACGTCATTGAGGCGGACGGCTTTGTCATCAACCAGGTCGTCGGACGCTGGAACGCTGAATACGGCTTCCTCTCGTTTGCCACCGACCATGGACTGTTCACCAACTGCGAGGCTTACGGAAACGGGGACTCGGGCATTTACCCCGGCGGCACGTCGGATATCAACCGCGGGCGCGGATTCGACGTGCCTCGATATGCGATCGAAGTCACCAGATGCCACAGCCACGACAACACCCTTGGATATTCCGGGACCGGGGGCGACTCTGTCTGGGCCCACGACAACGAGTTCGACCACAACACGACGGGCGTCTCGATGGACAGCCTCTTCCCGGACCACCCCGGCCTCCCGCAGAACCACGCGCTCTTCGAGCGCAACATGATCCACGGCAACAACTCCAACTACTACCCGCGGGTCCGGGACGGCACCTGCGCCCGCCCCTACCTGCTTCGCGGTGTCGAGACGGGCGCCGTCTGCCCGAGCGTGGGAGTTCCTGTGGGCGCCGGCGTCCTGGTCATCGGCGGTGACTACGACGTCTTCCGAGACAACTGGATATATGACAACTGGAAGGTTGGAGTGGTGCAGACATGGGTGCCGGGCCTGGTGCGGGACGATTACCGATTGCCGGCTCAGGAGGAAACATCAAACTTCAATCGATACGCCGGCAACCACGTGGGCAGCAACCCGCGCGGCGACCGACTCCCCAACGGACTCGACTTCTTCTGGGACGGTCAGGGAATGGGCAGCTGCTGGCAGATCGACCAGGGGGTCCGGGCTGACCCGGTTGCGATCCCCGCCTGTCCGGCGGGGAGCCAGCACCGGCTGCTCGCCGACCCCAACAAGCTGGTGCTGTTCACCGCGTGCTCCAACTATGACCTTGCGACGCAGACGCTCGGTGTGGGCTGTGATTGGTTTGACACGCCCCAAAGTCCCGGTCGCCTGACGGCCTCGGTCAACATCGAAAGTGTTGCCCCGGCCGTCCAGCTGATCGCCCAGCTGCTCCTCTTCGCGTTGCTGCTTCGTGGCAGACGGAGGCTTCTCCCGCTCGCCTTCGCGGCGGGCGCCACAGCGGGCCTGGGCTCTGTTCTGCTCCTTCTGGGGTCGATCGAACAGTTTTATTACCTGTCCGCTCCCGGCATCGCGATACTTGGGATTGGCTGGCTCGGAGCGGTGCGGCTGGTACCGACCAGAGAGCTCGCAGTCCTCACTCTGCTGCTGGGAGTTGCCGCGATCCTGGAAAGCGTTGACAGCGGCATCGTTCTGCTGCCGTTTCCAGTGGGCCCCGTGTGGGTGCGCCTGGGGCTCGAAGTGGCCTGGATCGCATGGATGGCGGCCGTGCTGGTTGGCGCGGCTCGCGCCGATCGCCGCGTGGCGCCCGTCTGACAGCTCGCGCGTAAGCGGCGCCTCTATCTACCATTCCGGCAGTGGGGTTTCGGGAGAGGATGCTGGCGGGCCTGGCGGCTCAGCTTGGGAAGCCGACCGGGTGGCGCGGGCTCGTGGTCGGAACCATGCTCAACCGCACCAACCGGGGAATGATCGCGGTTGCGGTTGACGCCCTCGAGCTCCAGCCGGGCGCCACCGCGGCGGACCTTGGATTTGGCGGGGGAGCCGGACTGGCGATGCTGCTCGAGCGGGTTGGGCCGACGGGCCGCGTGCTTGGCGTTGACCTCTCGCCGACGATGGTCGGGCGCGCTTCGGGGCAGTTCGACCGCGCGATCGCGGCGGGTCGCATGCAGCTCCAGGCAGGGTCGCTGACGAAGCTGCCGCTGGAGGATGGCTCGGTCCAGGGCGCGATCACCGTCAACACGATCTATTTCATCGCCGAGCTGGATCGCGTCTTCTCAGAGCTCGCGCGCGTGATCTCGACCACCGGACGTGCGGTGGTCGGGATCGGCGACCCGGAGAACATGGCGCGCATGCCGATGACCGCCTACGGTTACCGGCTGCGTCCGGTCGATGACGTGGTCGCGGTCGCGAAAGCCGCCGGCCTGGTTCTTCAAGACCACCGGCGGGCAGGTGAGGGCGATGACGCGACGCACCTGCTCGTCTTCGCGCGCGCGTCCTCTTAGAAGCGAAGCCGGTCATCTCGACCGAGATCGGCCTCCCTGAAACCAACCGGCTCGATCGAGCGTCTTATTGACGATGGCTCTGCATTTCAGTTCCAGGCGGTGCCGGCTTGCTCTGCTGGCCGTGCTGGTGACAGCTTGCTCCCCCAATGCCTCGCAGCCACAAGCGAAGGCTTCCGCCTTGGCAGCTCCGAGCGCGACCCTCGCCGCCTGCAGATTGCCGGTGGTTTCGTGGTACCAGCCGGGTAACCCTGTTCAGCTGCCCTCGTTCGGCGTCCAGGCGCACTACGTTTCCTATCCCGGCGGCGTCATCTCCGCAGACCCCGCCGACGCGTTTACGCAAGGGGGAGACGGGTTTGGCTGGCGGTCGTCGGCCACGCCTGTGCTGCGAGGTACCGGCCCTGTCGGCTATTACGATGCGGCATTCGACCGTTTCCTTCCCGTTCCGCGGTCGCAAGTCTCTCCCGATGGACGGCGCTATGCCTATATGGATTTCACCCAGGGAGGGCTCTATTTGTATGGCCAGATTCACGTGGTCGACGTCGCCACGGGCGGCGATCGAACTCTGGGGCTGCCGGCGGCTCAATACCTGATCTTCGACTTCAGCGCCGACGGCATCTATTTCACCAATGGCCCGTACGCACAGAGCGCCGGCCTCTTGCTGCTCAATCCAGACTCCGGAGCAACTCGTCAAGTCTTTCCGGACGGCTACGTCTTCGCCGTTGCCGATGGCGAGGCCTGGATCGCGGTCAACGAGAAGGATCCTCACCCGACCTCGGCGCTGCCAGGTGGGGAGGGAAACGCGAGACCCCCGGTGCTCAACGTCCTGCTGCGCCGCGATGTGAAATCCGACCAGGTGACCGAGTGGGTGCGCCGGCCAGTGACCGCATCGCAATTCCAGCTGCTCGGCGTTTATAGCGGAGCTCCGGCAGTTCTCGCCTACCTCGCCGGCGATAACGACGCCAGGTGGAGCACAAGCGCCGTGCCTTACGAAATCTGGCTGGTGTCGCGTCCGGACACGCCGGAAACCGTCGGCGCTGGCATCGTTTCAGATCTCCAGTCGAACGCCTGGTACCGCTCGGGCCGGGTCGAGACCTCGTACAGCGGCCTCGGCATCAGCGACGCCCATGGCATCTGGCTTGGCGGCAGCGCGATCTATCTCTACCGACACGGGAAGGGCCTGACGAAGGTGGCTTCGTTCCCTGGCTTTCCCTCCAACGGGTGCTTGTAACAAGCCATGAGGCGATTGCGTTCAAGAGCCATGAGGTTGGTCGCCGGCCAGTTTGGTCTGATGGTCCTGGCCGCGTGTAGCGGGACACCTGCCGATTCCGCGCAGACGGCTTCGCCCACCTCGCCAGGCTCCCAACAGGCTGCAGCACCGTGCCGGCTCCCTTTTACGGATTTCAAGGCGGCCGGCTTCATCAGCTACCCAGAAGGGACTTTTACGACTGATCCCAGCGCGGCGATAACGCCTGATCCAGGCCGTCCAGGTTTTGGCCGCACCGTGACCTCGCCAGTCCTGAACGGGGTCGCGGGAAACGGCAACGAGACATACGACTGGAGATTCTCACGCTGGCTTCCGGCGTCGTACGAGCTGGTCTCCCCAAATGGCGCCCAGTTCGCTTACAGCGAGGTGATTCCAGATCCGGCGAGCCAGGGCATCGGCAGCCCGCCACTTGGAACGCGCCTGCACGTCGTTGACGTGGCGACTGGGCGAGACGATGTCGTGTATCAGTCGGCTGATCTGCTGTCAGCCGCTGCCTTCAGGCCGGAAGGCATCTATTTGTTTCAGCCGGCCGGCTTCGCGGATACCTTCCTTCCTTTCTATGTATGGCTGTTCGATGCCTCCGCGCACTCTGCCCACAAGCTCTTGGGAGGCAAGACTGTCGGTCCAGGGACGAGCGCCTTGACCGCGGGAGCGTTCTGGATCATGGCCACCGACCCAAATCATCCGAAGAGCGCGCCGACGCTCTTGCGCGTGGGCATGAACGACGGCAGCCAGTCGACCTGGTTCGAACCGACCAGCACGTTCGCGGGGTTTCTCGGGCTCGACGGCCTCGGCCGCCCGATCGTGGCTACTTTCTCAGGCACCAATGGCGATTCAGGAAAGACGTGGATGGTGACCGCGGCGAGCGCGACGCGACAAATCGCGGATCAAGGATTCAGCGCGACGGCCATCGCCGATGGGCACGGCGTATGGCTTGCCGGCAACGGGGTCTTCCTCTACACGGCCGCGGGCGCTCTACGCAAGGTCTCCACCGAGACAGGCGGCTGGATCCTCGGCGCCTGTGGCTGAGGCCCCGCACGCTCACGCACTCCGTTGTTGGTTGGGCAGAGCTGCTGTCGCACTGGTAGTTGCGAGTGAGGTGATTCTCGGTTCTGGTGGCCTGGTTGTGCAGGCCGCCTGTGCCCCGCCTGCCGGGCACTCGGCGACGTCTCTTTCCGACGGGCGGGTGCTGGTCACTGTTTCGACCGAGGCCCAGCTCACCAACTGGGCGGAAATCTATGACCCGGCGACCGATCGGTGGACGGCCACATCGATTCAACGTGACGGTGATGTGGTGGCAACGCTGCTGGCCGACGGCCGGGTTCTCCTAACAGGCGCTGAATGCGATCGCTCGGGGCCGCAGCTCTACGATCCGCGCACCGACACCGTCTCTGCCGCGGCGGCGATGCCGGTGCTCAACGGAGGCGGTTACACGGCCACCTTGCTCCGCGACGGCAAGGTCCTTTTCGCCGGCGGCTACGCCCACAGCGTCGCCCAGCTGTATGACCCGGCGACCAACATCTGGACGCTCGCCGCGCCACCGCTGGCGCTCCGCTACAGCGCTCAGTCGGTTCTGCTGACCGATGGACGGGTGCTCGTCGCCGGCGGGTTGGTTTCGCCGGCCGGACCGCTACCTTTCTTGACGAGCGCAGAGCTGTATGACCCTTCGGCGAATGCCTGGTCGCGGGCCGGCGAGATATCCGCGAACGGGTACCAATCAGTCGCGCTCTCCGCACTCGCCAACGGTCAGGCGATCGCCGCGGGCGGCGGTGAGGACGGCAGGCCGACGGCGAGTGCAGCGCTGTTCGAACCGTCATCCCGCACCTGGTCGACGACCGGCAGCCTGAACCAACCACGTTCCGGAGCCGTCGCAGTCAAGGTCGCGGATGGCAGCGTCATGGTCGTGGGCGGCCAGGGCGTGGGCGGTCTGCCCCTTACCAGTGCGGAGCGATTCGATACTTTGTCGCGCACCTGGACTGTCATGCCGGGCTCGCTCAAGGTTGCGGGCCTGGACGAGTCTGCAATCCCGTTGAAGAACGGCCGGATATTGGTCGCGGCCTGGCCTGATCCAGTGTTTGGCCAGTGGTTTCCGGGCGACGTCCAGGTCTTCGACCCGAATGGGCCAGCGATGGCGCCTTCGCCAGGTCACCTTCCGGACGCCGCCGGCGCCTGGACCTCGATGCCTGACGTCGCGGGTCCGTTTGGAAACTACAGCGCCTATGGCGGGGGTTTTGACAGCACCGCGACTGCCACTACGTTGAACGATGGTCGTGTGCTGCTGATTGGAACAAGTCCTACCGGGGCACTCCACTCATTCACCGCCACGAACGGAGTGGCGGCTGCGATTTACGACCCCGCCCGCGGTCAGTCGCGGCTTCTGGAAGTACCCCAGACGATCAGCTCAACCGGCTCCACCGCCACCTTGCTGCGTGGCGGCAAGGTGCTCGTGGTGGGTGACGGTGCGCAGCTCTATGACGCTGCGTCCGACACCTGGTCAGCGGCGGGGTCGGTGCTGGTCAAGCGGTTCGGACATACCACAACGTTGCTCGCGGACGGTCGCGTGCTGGCAGCCGGCGGGTTGGCCCCTCCTCAGGGCCCAAACGGAGGCGACGTGCGTCTGACGTCGACCGAAATCTATGATCCGGCGTCCAATCGATGGTCGTCCGCGGCCGGCATGCCATTCACTCTCGGCGACTCTGAAAACACCGCCACCCTCTTGCGCGACGGCCGGGTGCTGGTTGTCAGTGGCTACAACGCGATGTCCGCGCTGTACGACCCGAAATCGAATCGCTGGTCCGACGGCATCGCTCTCAGCGAACCTGCCGCGGTTCCGCACACCGCGACCTTGCTTCCGAGTGGAAAGGTGCTCGTCCTCGGCGGTTGCGCCGAACGGCCGTCGTCCAGCTGTGCTCGCTTCGCGCCCCCTCAGCTCTTCGATCCCGCGACGAATGGCTGGTCGCATGCAGCGCCGATGCCGCGAGGTCGTGAGGGATTCAGCGCGACTCTCCTGCGGAGCGGCGTGGTGCTGGTGGCCGGCGGTCGCGGGCCGTTCTGGGTGACAGCCGGCGCCGACGTCTATGACCCGACGGCTGACCGTTGGTCGACCACAGCGGACATGCAGGTCGCTCGCGCCGGTCCGATCGCCACTCTCTTGAAGAGCGGATCGGTGCTGGTGATGGGCGGATCTTTCCTCGGCAACATGCGCAGCGTCGAGCTCTACACTCCGCCAGGTGGAGGCCAGGCACCAGCGCCGGCGAGCTCGAGCGTGAGCCTGTCTGTCGGGCTCGCCATTCCGATTCTTGCCGTGGCCGCCGTGATCGCGGCGCTGCTGTACCTGGTAGGGGCGAGGAGACGCCGCCGGCGTTAGTCGATCAGGAAGGAGTTGCGGTTGGCAACCCGAGAGATGTGGCGGCGGTCAGCAATCGATCGTCGTAGGAAACCACCGCTGCCAGATCATCTCCGAGGCTTGCAGCTGCCGCCAGGTGGATCGAGTCCAGCGATCGGAGCTCGGATGGATCGAGGTCAGCCGCATTGTCGAGAAGGGCGTCTTCAAGACGGATCAGATGGACGCCGGCCAAAAGCTTGCGAGCTTCTGGAATCAGTCGCGGGAGGCCGGCGCGGCGCACAACTCGCACAAGCTCGACTCTCAGAAGTGCCGCCGACGCGCGCTCGGGTCGATGGCGAAGCCACCTACGCAAAGCAGCCGACTCCGGCTCAGTCATCAGGAGCTTGACCGCCGCCGAAGTATCGAGGTAAGCGACCTCAGCGCTCATCTGACCTCATGTCAGCGAGGATCCTTGAAAGAACGGGCTTCCCGGCGATCCGCGAGATGGGCTTGACGTCGAGCAGATCTCCCGTCACGCTGCTCGCCCGCCCCTCGGCCACAAGTTGTGCGAGCCGGCTCGCTTCATGCATGGGCACGATGCGCGCCACGGCTCGCCCACGGTCGGTCACCTCAATGACCTCGCCGGCCGCGACCCTGCGAAGTATCGCGCTCGCGTTCTGACGAAGTTCTCGGACTCCGACCCTTTCCATGTAGCACATTGTAGCACATGGGGGGATGGGTCCTTGACCCAGGATTCTCGATCAAGAGGTGGGTGTTCGCAGTAGCTCGAGCACCTCGTCGCCGTATTTGCGCAGCTTCGAATCGCCGATGCCGGGTACGCGAATGAGCTCGGCCAGGTCCTTGGGGTTCGCCGCCGCGATCGCGTTGAGGGTCGAGTCGTGGAAAACGATGTACGCCGGAATGCCGGCGGCGCGAGCTGTCTCCGAGCGCCACCTTTTGAGGCGATCGAGAGTCTCGACCGGTATGTCGCCTTCGGCTCCGTTCTTGATCGTGCGCGCCTCGGCCGGCAGCTTCAGCGGTGGCGGCGTCCCGCGCATCGCCTCCGGCCGGCCGGCGTGATCTCGACTACTGGGTACTCGCCTGAGCTCTGTCGCGCGAGCCCGGCTCCAATCAGCTCCGCGAGCAGCTGCCTGATTCGCTCGTCCTTCCACTTGTTCAATGCTCCGTGGAACGGGAGGTCACGCACCCATTCCTGGGCGGTCGACCACTTTGTCTTCCGGCCGCCGAGCACCGCGGCCACGTTGGCGAGTCCGACTCGCCCGCTGAAGCGCGCGATCGCGGCGAGGCTTGCGATGACTGCGTCGACGGGCACCGCTTCCTCGGGAGGTCGCTCCGCGAGGCAGTTGTCGCAGGCGCTGCAGCGGCGCGCCACGCCCTGCTCGCCGAAGTAGTCCGCGATCCGCGCGTGCCTGCATTCGCGCATCTCGGCGTAGGCCATCATCTGACCGAGCCGCGCGTAGGCGTGGTCTTTGAGCGGCGAGCCGTCCTCGAGGCCCGACTGCTCGATGAAGAACGCCTGGAGGTCGCGGTCCGCCGGGCTGTAGAGAAGAGTGCATTCGGCCTGCTGCCCATCGCGTCCGGCCCGGCCGGCCTCCTGGTAGTAGGCCTCGATGCTTCCGGGCAGTTGGTAGTGGATGACCCGCCGGATGTCGGGAATGTCCACGCCCATGCCGAACGCCGAGGTGGCGACCACCACCCGGCTGCGTCCCTGGCTGAAGTCCTCCTGGATGCGGCGCCGCAGCCCGGCCTCCTGCTGACCGTGGTAGCAAGGGATGCCGAGCTCCGTGGCCAGCTCTTCGGCCGCCTTCACGGTGCCTACATAGACGAGCGCTCTCTGCGTGGTGTCCGAGAGAAGGCGGCGCAGCTCCTCGCGCTTGGCGCGATCGCCGCGGGTGCGAATCACCGACAGGGTCAGCGTCGGCCGGTGGAACCCGGTGACGGAGATGAATGGGTCCTTGAGGCCTAGCGATGTGGCGATGTCGGCTCGAACTTGGGGCGTGGCG
>Ga0073928_10004148_pt1 | contig 21865 bp, 16 predicted proteins | sample PaiPotPPA55metaG_FD_76969 | JGI IMG/M metagenome (GOLD analysis project Ga0073928, IMG submission 76969) | Iron sulfur acid spring bacterial and archeal communities from Banff, Canada, to study Microbial Dark Matter (Phase II) - Paint Pots PPA... ...
ATTCACGAACACTCCCATCCTCAGGAAGAGGTCTACGAGGTGATCGAAGGCGAGCTTGAGATGACCATCGACGGCGTGACTCGGATCGCCCGCCCGGGCCTGGTCGCTATCGTCCCGGGCAATGTCCGCCATTCCGTCAAGGCCCTCACCGACGGCCGCGCCATCATCGTCGACTATCCCCTCCGCCCCGACTTCACCTAGCCGCGCTGCGACCGCCGCTCCCCGCCACACCGCCGCGCGCCACTTGCAAACTTCTCCCGGCATGCTATACGTAAGCGAAATGAACCGAGGAGGCTTCATGCATCGTCCATTCAGCATCGCCACAATTCTTCTTGCGAGCCTGCTGCCGCTCGCGGCCCCTGCCACAACCCGCGCCCAGCAGGGCAGCTTCACCGTCGGCACCGCCGTCGCCGCGCCCGGCCGCAAAGCCACCGGCTTCATCGAAGTCCCCGCCGGCGTCGATGCCGCAACGCAAATTCCCGTCGTCGTCGTGCATGGCGCGACGTCCGGCCCAGTGCTCGCGCTCGTCTCCGGCCTGCACGGGACGGAGTACGCCTCCATCCTCGCCCTCGAGCGCCTGATTACGTCTCTCGATCCCGCGGAAATTTCCGGCACCGTCATCATCCTCCCGCTCGTCAACCTTCCCTCGTTCGAGCAAAAAGTCCCGCACGTCAATCCGGTGGACAACAAAAGCATGAACCGCTTCTATCCCGGCAAGCCGGACGGCACGCAGACCGAGCGCGCCTCCTGGCTCATCACCAAGCAAGTCGTTGAAAAATGCGACTACCTGATCGACCTGCACGGTGGCGACCTCGACGAAAACCTGCGCCCCTACAGTTACTGGATCCGCATGGGCGACGCAAAGCTCGATGCCGCCACGCGCGACATGGTCCTTGCCTTCGGCCTCAACCACATCATCATCGAAGACGATTTCCCCAAGGACCCCAACGCCTCGCGCTACCTCATGAGCACCGCCCTCACGCGCGGCAAGCCCGCCATCGCCGCCGAAGCCGGCTACGCCGGAACCACCGAGCCCCAGGAAATTGCAATGCTGCAGCGCGGCTGCCTCAACGTCATGCGCATGCTCCATATGCTGCGTGGCAGCGCCGAGCCCATCGAGAATCCGGTGTGGATCGAAAAGGTCGAGACCGTCTCAAGCGAGCAGCCCGGAATTTTCTATCCCCTCGTTCATCGCGGAGTCTACGTCGCGGCGGGAATGAAGATCGGCTACGTCACCGACTACTTCGGCCAGACCATCTACGAAGCCCGCGCGCCCTCGGCCGGCGTCGTGCTCTACATCTGCGCGGTTCCTTCGATGAAGAAGGGCGACACCGTCGCCAACATCGGCGTCGTCGCCGCCAAAGCCCCCTAGCGCTTATTTTTTTCGCGCGGCTTCGAGCATATCCCACGCCGCGTCGGGCAAGTCCACGAGGTCATTGAACTCGCCTGCGCCGCGCAGCCACAGCGCGCCGTCAATCACTACGCATTCGCCGTTCACGTAGTCCGCCTGCTCGCTCACCAGATACACCGCAAGGTTCGCGAGTTCCTCGTGCCGCCCGAACCGCTTCATCGGGTGCGCGTTCTTCGCGTGCTCTTCGAATTCCTTCGTCGGCATCAGCCGCGACCACGCCCCTTCGGTCGGGAACGGCCCCGGCGCGATGGCGTTCAGGCGAATGCGGTGCCGCGCCCATTCCACCGCCAGCGAGCGCGTCAGCGCCAGCACGCCCGCCTTCGCGCACGCCGACGGCACCACGAAGCCCGACCCGGAATTCGCCGCTGCGTACGTCGTCGTGATGTTCAGCACCGTTCCCGGCTGGCCCGCCGCGATCCAGCGCCGCCCCAGCGCCAGCGTGCAGTGGAACGTTCCCTGCAGCACGATTCCCACCACCGCGTTGAACGCGTTCGGCGAAATCTTCTCCGTGCGCGCGATGAAGTTTCCCGCCGCGTTGTTCACCAGCGTGTCCACGCGTCCCAATTCCTTCTCCGCCGCCGCAACCGCCGCTTCCACCGCCGCGAAATCGCGCACGTCGCAGCAAGCGAAGCCCGCCCGCGCGCCCTTCGCGCGAATTTCCCCCGCCGTCTCGCGCAGCGGCTCTTCGCGCCGCCCCACGAGAAAAAGGCCCGCGCCCAGCTCCGCGAATCGCAGCGCCATCGACCGCCCGAGCCCCGTGCCGCCGCCCGTAATCAAAATCGTTCTTCCTTTCAGCAGATCGCTCTGGAACATGGCGCGCTCCTCCTTCGAACCCGAAACCCCGCGCCGTATTCTTCCTGCTGGCCGCCCTCGCCGCAAGCGGGATTTCGCCTGACGAAAGCGCATGACTTGCTCCGGCGATGTATGTTATTCAAACTACGCCATCCCTGAAAGGGAGGAACCTTCTATGAAATTCCTTGTCGGCCTTGTCCTGGGACTTCTGATTCTCCCCGTGTGTCTCTGCTTCTATGCCCTCAGCGGCAGCGCGCCCGTCGCGACTTCCGATCCGCCTATGCCGTTCGAGAAGCTCATCGCGACCATGGGACGCAATGCCCGCATCAAGCGCGAGGCGCCGGTGAAGAACGTATCTGACTACACCGCAGCGGATCTCGTGGCCGGCGCCGAGGTGTATCAGAACAATTGCGCCTTCTGTCACGGCCTCCCGCAGCAGCCGGCTCCGGACATAGCGAAGGGCATGTTTCCCGATCCGCCGCAGCTCTTCACCGCCGATGGCGGCGTCACCGACGACCCCGCCGGCATCACCTACTGGAAAGTGAAGAACGGCATCCGCCTTTCCGGCATGCCTGCCTTCAAAGCCTCGCTCAGCGAAGACCAGATGTGGAAGGTCGCCGCACTGGTCGCCCGTGCCGACAAGCTCCCTCCCGAGGCTCTCGCCGCGCTCAAGCCGGCCGTCACGGCGATTCCTGCCGCGCCCGCGGCATCATCCGCGCCAAAACCCTGAGGCGCCGTAAGGCATCTGGAACTAAATGCTGCGCCGCTCTTCTGACGCAATCGCAATCCTCGTCCTGATTCTCGCTTGTTCGCTCGTCGCCGCTCCCCTGACTACGGCTCTGGCCGTCAATGAAAGCAACGCCGGTGGCGCCGCCGCGCAGACCGCCGCGCCATCCGACGCGGCCGTGGACGCCTACATCGAAAGCCAGCGCCGCGAGCAGCACATTCCCGGCCTCGCGCTCGGCGTGCTCCGCGACGGCAAGCTCATAAAGTCCCAGGGCTATGGCCTCGCCAATATCGAGCTCGACGTGCCGGTAAAGCCGGAAACCGTCTTTCAAACCGGCTCGGTCGGCAAGCAATTCACCGCCACCGCCATCATGATGCTCGTCGAAGAGCGCAAGCTCTCGCTCGACGACCCGATCAGCAAATATCTCCCCGGCACGCCCGCCGCCTGGAGCGGCATCACCGTGCGCCACCTCCTGACGCACACCTCCGGCATCCCGGAATACACGTCCCGCATCAATTTGCAAACCGATTACACCGAAGACGAACTGTTCCAGAAACTCATCGCCATGCCGCTCGATTTTCCCCCCGGCGAAAAATGGAGCTACAGCAATACCGGCTACGTCCTGCTCGGCTTTCTCATCCACAAAGTCACCGGCGAATTTTACGGGGACTTCCTCCAGCAGCGCATCTTCCAGCCTCTGGGGATGACCTCGACGCGCATCATCAGCGAAACGGCCATCATTCCCAACCGCTCCTCCGGCTACGAATGGGTCAAAGACCACATCCAGAACCAGGCGTGGGTTGCGCCCACAATCAACACCACCGCCGACGGCGCGCTCTACACGAACATCCTCGACCTCGCCAAATGGGACGCCGCGCTCTACACCGAAAAACTGCTGAAAAAATCGAGCTTCGACCGCATGTGGACGCCGGTCACTCTAAAAAACGGCACAACGCATCCTTACGGCTTCGGCTGGGAGCTCGAAGATGTGAACGGCCATCGCCTGCTCGAGCATGGCGGCGCGTGGCAGGGCTTCACCATGGACATCGTGCGCTACGTGGACGACCGCCTCACCGTCATCGTGCTCACCAATCTCGATTCCGAGCACTCCGCCCCCTGGGCGATCGCACACCACGTCGCCGGTCTGTACATCTCCGAGCTGGCGTCCGCCGCGCTCAAGCCCATCGAGGATAAGGAGCCGCAGGTGACCGCGCTCCTGCGCGACACGCTCGCCGGCATCGCCGCCGGCAAGCCCAACCTCGAGTCCTTTGCCCCCGACCAGCGCAAAGACTGGACTCCCGCAGAAACTCAGGAAGTCGCCGAATTCCTCAAATCCTTTGGCGCGCTCAAGTCCCTCGACCTCCTCGAAAGCAAAGTGGATTCCACCCTGCGCCGCTACCGCTATCGCGCCGCCTTTGTCGACGGCCGGACCCTGCTGGTCAGCATAGTCATTAACGGTGACGGTAAGATTGCCAACATGGGTCTCGACAAGGAGTAGCCGCAGCGCTGGACGCTGCGCCTAGAAATCCACGTGCGCCCGAAGTCCGGGAACGAACACTGGCCCGCGCGCCTGGTTGTATCCGGGATTGTTGATGTGCTGCAGGTCGAAGGAAGCGAAGAGGCCGCGCCACACGTGCAGCGTGTAATAGGTCTCGAAGATTTTTTCTCTTCCGTACGTCAGCGCGCCGTCGCCCAGCAGAAACCCCAGCCCGCCCAGCGCCAGATAGCGCGCGTGGTCGCCGGAGATGGCGTTCAACAAGAAAGCGGCGCCGACCTTATCGTTGTGGCGCCGCCAGGCAGTACCCCGTAGATCCGCGCCAAGCTCCAAGGCGCGGTCCACCTCCGTATAGGCGAAGGACTCCGTCTTGCCGTCGTTCCATCCATACCGGCCGAAGACGCGCGCCGTGGAGGTAAGCGCCTGCTCGAAATTCAGTCCAAACCCGTACTTGATGCGCGTCTCCGGCGGATGCGCCGTGATGTCCGGCCGCGTCCCGTGCCCGCTGAGGAAATTGTTGATGGCTTCGCGGTAGTCTCCCATGTTGGCGTGGTTCACGTAGGCCAGCACCCGCACCACTCCGGCGCGCCGGGGAAGAAAATTTCCGCGGTATTCGCCCTCCACGTTCTCGGCGCGGGCGCGCGCGAGGTCCGCGTCCAGGTTGATGCCGTTCGCCACCTTGGGCATCAGTGTCTCGGCGAAGCGCACCGACCACTGGTGGTCGTCGTATTCGAGCATCACGCCGTCCGTGTAGCCGCGCGTGTTGGCCGCGTAGTCGTACGCGCCGTTGTTGTCCGCCGTCCAGTTCAGAAACTGCAGGTGGCTGTCGCTGCCGTCGGTGTTCAAGTCGAAGAAGTCCACCAGTGAAAACTTGCCTAAGCGGATCTCGATCCGCCGCGCCGGAAGCGTCGTGGCCAGCGCGAACGGCCCGCGCTCTGCCTTCACCGTTTCGCTGCTCAGCGGAATGATCTGCCGCAGCATCAGCCGCGCCACGTAGGGCACCTGGCTCAGCTGCGGATTGCGCACCACGTCGAGGTTGGTGAAGCCGGCGACCCCCAGCGCGTCGCTCAGGCCATGGCCGCCGGCGCTCTCCAGGTCCAGAAACACCTCCGTCGTGTGGCTCAGGGCGTACCCGGTGTAGAGCGTATAGAGCTTCGAGGTATCGTTCTCCGCGTGCGCGCGGAAGCTGTTCGGCCCGCTGTAGGCTGCCGGGAACGCCGCGTGCCACTGCAGGATCACGTTCGCTTGCCCCGATATCCAGTAGCGTGCCGTTTCCGAATGCGGAAAGACCGTCGTCGGATCCTCCGCCGGCGCTGTCCCCGTGTCGCCGGACTGTGAATCCGCGGTCTGCGAAGCCTGCGTCTTCTCATCCGTTTCCGCCGGCGTCTGCGCCCCGGCCGGCAACTGCCATGCAAGAAAAAGAAGCGCGCCGGCGCCCACGACGCCGAGCGCCCGCGTCAGCCGCCGCTTTATTCGCTGCATGGTCACCGCGGCATTCTCGAAATAGTTGGCGTCAAACATCTTCCCATCTCGTGCGCGCGGTTTGGCGCAGAACCCATCGCAAATGCCTCGCGCAGTAAGTTCAAATCTTCAGGTGGGGATCTTTCCGGTGACCCTGAGATTCCCACTCGCTACGGTTTCATTCTCCGACGGCGAGCGGGAGTACGGTCACGGCTTGTGCTATGCTCGCCTGTCTTTGAAGTCCGGGCGCGTACTGCCCGGAGGTTCTGGTTCTTGAATGGAAGTATCCATTTTTCCGATTCCTCGTGGGCCTTGTCTTGCCGCCCGAGGATCTGATACCATACCCGGATAGGGTAGTCAATCAAAATGTCGCATATTTCCAGAGAAAAACTCGACCTGGTGAACCGCACGAAAAAGATTGTCGGTCAGCTCGAAGCCGCCGAGCGCGCCCTGAATCAGGATGAAGCTTGCGCCGACGTCCTCCAGCGCCTCGCCGCCGCGCGCGGCGCCATCAATAGCCTCATGGCGGAGCTCATGGAAGACCACATCCGCCATCACATGCCGCGCAATTCCAAGTCTGCCGAGGAAGCCGTGGACGACTTGATTGAGATCGTCCGCAGCTACCTGAAGTAGACCGGCTCAGTGGGAGGGTGGCGCGAGTAGTCCTTCCGCAGCCGCAGGAAGGAACTCCTTCGGTAACCGCACCTCGGGCGTCTCCTGCTGCCACAGTACGGTCACAACCCACCAGCGCGTTCCATCGAAGAAAAGTTGAATGCTGTTGATGCCCCGGGCGAACGGTGTGGCGTCGTCCGCCTTGTGCCGCGATTCGTAGGTGCTGAAAGCATGCAGGACGCTCCCAAATCGCTCGCTCCGCCGCGCCACCTCTTTTTCGAAGAAGCCGTTTGCCTCGAAGTAAGGCGTCACCAACGCCGCGTAGCCCTCCGTGCTGAGCACGCGCGGGCTGGTGGTGCCGGATTTCAACGGACCTGCCGGGATCAGCCGCGCGTCCGCAAGAAAGAGTGAGCGGAAGCGGTTCCAGTCCCGCTTCCCGGCGGGCCCGGAGATGACGTCGTAAAGCGCGCTGACAATCGCGTCGGGCGACGCAACGTCCGCGGCATTCGCTACGGGTGCCATCGGTATCGCGGGCGCCGGCGCTGCTGCGGGCGCCGGCTTTGGCGCGGGGGCTTGTTCCTGGCCGTGGCTGGAAACCGGCAGCGACGCCATCCCGCCCCACAGCATAAGCAGCAGAGCCACATTCTTGTGCAGTTTCATCGGTGGACCTCCCTGCGGGCACCTGGAAAGCACGCCCGCTTGCGAACCACGCAGCTTAATTCATTTCCGGAATCTGGTTCCACCGAAAACCGCCGCGCGCCGTGCTCCCGCGCCATCCGCTGCCCTAATTCGCGCTGCCGCGCGGCCCCGGACGCCCTGGTGAATCTGTCGGCTCTCAGGCATCCCGATTGCCCGCCCACGCCATCTCTAGTAATCTCTTACCTCTGGTCCGCTCGGCGTGATGGCCCGGTAGTCCAGTCCAAGGAGTTGCCGCTTTGAATCGGAAGTTTGCATCGTTCGTAATGACGGCGGTGGTGGTGCTTATCTCTTGTGGCGGCACCATCAACAATCCCTCGCCTCACGTAAGCAGCATTAGCCCCATGTCCGTAAACGCCGACTCTCCGGGCTTCACGCTCTCTGTGAATGGCAGCGGCTTTGCTCCCCAATCGGTGGTCGAATTGAACGGGAACCCCCGCGCGACGATCTTTTTGAGCGGGGGTCTCTTGACCACGATGATTCTCCCGAGCGACATCCTGTTTCCGGGAACGATCACCGTCCTGGTAGTCACTCCTGCACCCGGCGGCGGCACCTCCAATTCGGAAACACTCACCATCAATCCGGTGAATAGTCCGGTGCCGGTTGTGACTTCGATTTCTCCCACCGGCGTCTTTGCCGGGAGCAATTCCCTCGCTATAACGGTGAACGGAACCGGGTTCGTCTCGAAATCGGAAGGGACCGCGAACGGCAATACCCGGGGCACTGCCTTCCTCAGCAGTACGCAACTGCAGGTCACTCTTCTGCCCAGCGACATCGCCGCTGCCGGAACGGTGCAAATCGCCGTGCTGAATCCGCCTCCCGGGGGCGGTCTTTCCAACAGTCTCCCTCTCGCGGTTACGAATCCGACGCCGATCCTGTCTGCCCTCGCGCCCCTTGTCACCACCGCGGGCACCACCAACGTCGTTCTTGCCGTGGCCGGCACGGGTTTCGATACCGCGTCGGTGGTCAATTTCGGCGGTGCGCCGCAAACCACCACCTTCGTCAGCAACACCGAGCTCACGATAACTCTCAGCATGTCCGAAGTGGCCAACGCCGCCACCTTCTCCGTTTTTGTTTTCAACCCCGCCCCCGGCGGCGGCACCTCCATCTCGCTTCCCTTTTCTGTTATTCCTACCAGCACGGGCGGAGGTCTGCCCACGCTCGTGAACATTGCGACCGATGGAACGCTGGCCAACAGCGGCCTGGGCAACGATTCCACCGCCGGGCCTTCTATGAGCACCACCGGCCAGTTCGTTGCATTCGCGTCCGCCTCGACGAACCTCGTGACCAACGACAACAACGCCGCCGCGGATATTTTTCTCCGTAATACCTGTGCCGGCACCATCTCTGGCTGCGTTCCCACGACCGTGCTGGCAAGCCTCACGGATACGGATACCCAGGCCAATGGCCCCAGCGCCGAGCCTTCCCTCGACAGCGATGGCCGGTTCGTCGCTTACACCTCGACCGCGACCAATCTCGTCTCCACGATCGCCCTCACCGGCTCGCGCCAGGTCTTCCTGTCTGAAACCTGCATGACCACTATCGGTTGCTCGCCCGGGACCCTCCTCGTTTCCGAAGGCATGGATGGCGTCAGTCCCGCGAACGCCGATAGTTTTGCCCCGTCGGTCAGCCCAGACGGCCGCTATGTCGCTTTTGTTTCCACGGCGACCAACCTCGTCGCGGGTGTCACCACCGGCGCCCAGGAAGTTTTCCTGCGCGACACCTGTTTTGGCATTGCCACCGGCTGCACTGCCACCACGTTCCTCGTCTCCACTCCCGATGGAACCACGCCGGCGGACGGGACCAGCCTTGAGCCGTCCACAGCCAACAAGGGGCTCTTCGTCTCTTTCAGCTCCAACGCCACCACTCTCCCCGACAACCCTTTGGGGATTCAGCAGATTTTCGTCCGCTCCACCTGTGTGAATGTCACTACCTGCACCGCTTCCACTTCGCTCATTTCCAGCCCCGACGGCACCACCGCCGGCAACAACGTCAGCTCCCAATCCATGCTCAGCGAGGACGGCCGCTTCTTCGCCTTCTCCTCCACCGCCACCAACCTCATCACCACTCCCACCGGCGGCATCCAGGAAATCTTTCTCCGCGATACCTGCACCGGCGTCAGCAGCGGCTGTACCACCGCCACCACGCTCGTCTCGGTGGCCACCGACGGCATGACTCCGGGGAACGCTCTGAGCGAACACCCGCACGTCAGCAGTAAGGGCGAGTTCGTTGCCTTCGCTTCCAATGCCACCAACCTGGTCGCCAGCGACACGAACAGCCTCGAAGATGTTTTCGTCAGCGATACCTGCGCCGGCGTCACCGGCTGCACCGCCAAGACCGCGCTCGTCAGCCTGTCCAGCGTAGGTGCCCAGGGCAATGGCGCCACGATCAACCCGGCCATCAGCGGCAACGGCCACATCGCCGCCTTCATCTCCTTTGCCAATAATCTCGTCTCCAACGACACCAACGGCTTCGAAAACGTCTTCCTCGCCGCGTCAACTTTTTAGCGGAATTTGCTGCTTCTCGATAGCCGCCCGCTCGTGCGGCGGCCTTTTATTTCAGTCGCCACACCGGTGGGAACAGCGCGCCGGCTTTTTCCGCCGTCAACGAGACACCTGCGAGCTGGGCGGCGTCGGCAAGCACCACATCGCGCCCCGCCGCGAAGTCGGCCTGGGTCGGCACGAGCAGCAGGTCCGGCTGCACGCCCACGCGCTCCAGACTTTGGCCGTCCTTCATCAGGAGATCGGCATCGGTGATTTCCACGCCGTAGTAAAACATCAGTGATTGACCTTCCCGGAAGAAATAGCTCTTTGCTTCCCGAACCACGCCGGCGGTGTGGTCGCCGATCACCTCGCCTCTTTTTTCGAGCTGTACCACGCGGGCAAATATCTCCGAAGCAGAAGCCGAGCCGGCATTCACCAGCACGATCAGCTTGCCCGTAAAAGCGCCATCTCCACGACTCTTCACATTAAAAGGCTTCTTTCCATCACGCATCACTTTGTCACCCACGCGGACGTCATGCTCGAAGACGGCGCCGAGAATCCATTCCAGCGTGTCGACGCTGCCGCCTGGGTTATCCCGCAGGTCCAGAATGAGTGCCTTGTGCTTGCGTGCCCCGCCAACCAGTTCATTCACCCCTACTTCGGTCAGGTTGAACTCCGCAAGCTTCCAGATAAGCAGCGTGTCATCAAAGTCGACGTGACGCGGCGCGACCGACACAAAGCGATCCTCGCGGCTGTGGTACCTCTGAGCTTGGTCCGTGCCTCCCACCAATACGCCGGCCGTCTGCGGACGGTTCTCCACGTGCCCTTTGATTACCACGTCGCGTGCCTTCCCGTCCGGGCTCGCCACCTTCAAATGCATCTCCTTTCGCGGTGCCAGGATGTTGAACGCGTAGTCCATCCTGTAGATCGTTTGCCGCGTGGGGTGGAAGCCTTCGATTTCAAGCACCTCGTCCCCGCGCTTGATTCCCTTGGCATCGGCATCGGAGTGCGGTTCGACCGCGGTGATATAGCACTTGTCGCCGATAAACCCTTTCTCCCATCCATTTCGGACGGTGTAGTTAAAGGCCGGCGGCTCAAAATTAGTATGCGAGTCGCCCATGCCATCGACAAACCAGGCCAGGATGCCGTAAGCCTGATTCTGCAGCGTCATCTGGTCGATTTTCTTTCCGCCTTCGGCATAACGCGCATTCAGGTCCACGCCATGAAGTGTCGGGTCGTAGTAGTGTTGTTCGACCGCCTCTTTGAGGGCGTGCAGCATGTCCCGGGCCTGGCCGCGGTCCACGTTGGTGGCTTTTTCTTGCGCCCGGGAGAGCGGCGCTGCCGCCAGCGCGAATGCCAGAATGGCGATGCAGGACATATTGAACGTGCGGATGCGCGTGGACACGGCCGTGGCCTCCTCCAAAATCTGTTTCTTGGCGTGGTACGTGTCCGCAGGGTAATCGGGGCCGAAGACGATGTCAAGCGCCGTGCAGCCGCTGCTGCAGGCCCGTGAGGTCAACGAAAGCGAAGTTACCGAAAAGCGGGTTACTCCAAAATTTCAGCGAGGAAATCCGTCCGCTGCCGCCGTTGTGACGAACGTCTGCCAGCCCGCCTTCGGCGTTCCGTCCGTGTGCCGCAGCCCCAGCGTGCACAGGTACGCCTGGAAATTCGGGTCGTTCGGGTCTCCGTAGTAATTCGCGAGCGCGCTGCACACTTCCGGCGTGAAATCGTGCAGTAGGAAATAACTCAGAAACGGCATGCGCTTCCCCGCGGCCCGCCACCCCTGGAAGACGTTGCCCACGAACGCCGCCTGATCGCTTTCCGAGCTGCCCAGCAGCGGGGACGACGCGTATCCCACCTCTTGCAACACCACCGGGCGGTTGCCGGCCAGCGACATCATGCGCGGAAAATCCGCCAGTGGCGCCCGCGGGTTCGTGAACTGGAAATTTGCGCTCCCGGGGTAATACGTCAAAATCCACGCGTCGCTCTGCGTGTTCAACTGCGCCACGTTCGCGGTGGATATCCCCGAAGCGCCGTCAAACGTCGTCGTCACGCCCACCTGGATCCCCGGCATCGTCTGGTGCACGTACGCCAGCGCGTCCTCATAGAAACTCTGGAACGGGCCCCACTCGTTCGGGTGCGCCGCCAGATAGACGTCCACTTCGTTCCCGATCGAGAGGTACTTCACTCCGCTCGCGAGCGACGGACGCAGCGCGTCCAGCAGCCCGTGGAATCGCGCCTTCATTTTCGGATCGTCCCAGGCCACGCTCTCGAGGTCGGCTGGCGTTGTCTTGGCCACCGTGTTGATCATCTGGATGCCCGCGAAAACCTCGAACCCGGCCCTGCCAAAGAAGCCAATCTGCCCCTGAAGATTTTGCAGCGCATACATGCCCGGCGCCGGCTCGAGGTCCGCCCAGGTGTCGTTCGCCACCGTGCCGCGCACCCCGGCGTTGAACGCCAGGTTCGCCGCGTTGATCAAATCCTGCGGCATCGGCGGCGGCACCGGCCTCGGGTTGATGGCCATCGCCAGGAGTTGTCCGTTGTTGATGACCCCGGAGACGCTGCTGTGCGCGCAGCCCGCTCCCAGCCCCAGCAACAGAATGGCCGCCAGCGCCATTGCCCGGCCTGAAAAACAGCGTTTGCCTGCAGATAGGTCCGCCATAGGAGTGCACCTTTCCCATGAGGCTACACCCATCAACCCCTCCGGACAAGTGTTCGCCGCATTCACCTCAGGATTCCGCTCGTGATAGCATTCCCGGCCATGAAAACCATCCTGCTTCTTATTTGCTCGAACATCTTCATGACCATCGCCTGGTACGGCCACCTGAAATACCGCCAGTCTCCTCTTTTCCTCGTCATCGTCGTGAGCTGGCTCATCGCTTTCGCCGAATACTGCTTTCAAGTTCCCGCGAACCGCATCGGCTACGGCGAATTCACCGCCTTTCAGCTGAAGATCCTCCAGGAGGTGATCACTCTTTGCGTGTTCGCCGTCTTCGCGTGGTGGTATCTCGGTGAAAGCCTCAAATGGAATCACGCCGTCTCGTTCCTGTTTCTCGTCGGCGCCGTCACCTTCGCCTTCTGGGGAAAGCTGTGATTGTTCGGGCCGGTCAACGTGCCGGTTCAATCTTTCGCGGATGGCTTGCTTAGGGCAAGCCCACCGCTGGTGGGGGTCGGGAAGGGGAACTCCAGCGGGTGGGCTTGGACGGGTTGGGGAGCGTGCCCCGGCTCCTCTCGGAACCGTCGTCCCCGCGAACGCATGCAGCCCAACCCGCTGGGCAAGCCTAGGAGTTGCACCGTTCCAAAACAATGGCTCGAAGGAATCAGTTTTGCTGGAACGCGGGTTATGGTACCGGGTCAGCCTGCGGCAAACTAAACAGCCTGTAATCAGCTACTTCACAGCAACGTCCGGTATCTCCAGCCTCACCTCGATTGTCTTTCCTGCTTTCAGCACCACGTTACGCTCCCAGCTGGACCATACGCCGTTTTTGTATGCGCGGATGTCGTACATGCCTCCCAGAATATTCGCGAACGTGAATTTCCCCGACGCATTGGTCAGCTTTGCGTGCGGATGGTGCCCGTCGGCCTGCTGCACGGTCACCCGCGCTCCCGCCACCGGCGCGCCGCTCTCGTTGACCACCACGCCGGCGAGCGTGCCGTTATAAACGTGCGCTCGCGGCGCCGCCACCGCTGCCGGCAAGATCGTCATCGCCGCAACTACCATCCACACAAAAATAAACGCCATCACTCGTTTTCGCTTCATGGAACGCTCCTGGCCGGGCCTAAAAATATCTTACCCCTCTCCGCGCCCGCCGCCCGCCTTGCTCTCACGCTGGTTTCGCTCCATGCACTGCCCGCGCGGCCAGGTCGCGCGGAACGCACCATCAGCCCGGCTGCTAGATCCCGAATCTCCCCGCGCCAAATTCGTTTCTCATCGCCCGGCTCCGCAAAGAAGCCAGCACGCCCGCAAGACCCGCCAGCGCCGCAAACCAGACCCCGGTGATCGCCTTGACCGCCCAGCCCGGCGCCACTCCCACTCGTTTCAGAACGAACGGCAAAAAATTCAGCGTTGTGATGTGCGTGTAATCCCACGCATCCCCCCGCATCGCCTCATTCGTCAGTCCCCACTGCTCCATTTTCCCGCTCGCGAAAGCCACGATATTCTCAAGCCGCAGCCCCACCACAAAAGTCGGATGGCCCAGCGTCTCCATCTGATATGTCTCGAGCGGGCACCAGAACATCACCGACGACATCTGCACCACGATGCTGGCCGCAACAAGCGCCACTCCGATTCCCCACACCACCCGGCCCACCTGCGCACGATGCCGCAGCAGCAACGGCACGGAAACGAACGCCACGATCTGCACCGCCGTCGAAACGTAGCGGTCGCCCCACGCCGTGTCTCCGCTCCAGTCCGTGTACTTCGCATAAAAACTCATGTACGCGAGCAGCAGCAGTCCAAAACTGACGAGGTACGCCCGGATCGCCCCGCTAAAATGCCTCCACGCGAGCACACCGATAAGTGCAGTGAGAATCAGCAGCGGGTCGAACAGAAAGATGGATTTCTCCGGCGACAATAGCGCCCCGAAAAAGCCCGTGTGAAATGGCGTTTCAAACGGGTATGCCGCCGGCAACGCCGGATTCAGCCGCTTCTGCTCCTCACCGAACACCTGGATGTACGTGTTGAAGAACGACCCGAAGCGATAGTATTGATACGCGCGGTCGATCGCTCCGAAAATCGCGTATATCGGCACCGCAATCTTCGCGTAAGCGAGCAACCGCGCGCCCAGCGCCCGCCCGCGCACGTTCTCGAGCCACGAAACCAGCAGAAGAAAAAGTCCCACCGCTAGCAGATCCATTCCCGTGGTAAGTCGCGTGATCAGGTTTGCGCCGAGCGCCGCCGAGCCGACCAGCAGCGCGCGCCGGCTGCCCGTCCGCAGCCATTCGTATTGAAACGTCAGCCCGGTGAGCGTCAGCAGCAGGATCAGGTTGTTCTCCATCATGTTCTGCGTGTAGTGGAGAAACGTCGTGCCGAAAAGCAGCGCCAGCGCGCCCGCGATTTTCTCGTTGGCGCTGAATCCCAGCAATCCCAGCAGCCGGAAACACACCAACACCGCCAGCACGCACACCAGAATGTTCGTGCTGTAGCTCACCACGATGCTGCGCACGGTGGGATCGGTTCCGTTGTACTCCCGGAAGATCGGCAAGCGCGCCGCGTAGGTTCCCAGCACGTCCGAAGGCAGCATCAGCAGCGATTGCCCGATGCCGTAAGGGCTGTAGAGCTTCCCGTCGCGTCCGTGAACTCCGAACTCCGGATATTCCTGGGGAAACACCGCCGGCTGCGAAGTCCAGAACGAGTGCGTCGTCTGCAAGCGATGCGTCGTATCGCTCGTGCCCAGGTCGCCCGACTGCACCACAAACGCAGTCAAAAACGCCGCGAGCCCCAGCAGAAACACGGGGCTCCGCAAAAGTTGCCGCGCTAGCATTCTCATCGCCACCGATGGGCAGAAGGCCTTCGCTCGCTCGCGACAATCTGCGTCATCCTGCAGGCCTCCACTCCACCTATAGCATGCGGGTACGAGTTTGCAAGCAAAGGAAGAGGATAAGCCAAACGTACTTACTCGGTAGTTAACTTCGGATTCGGGAGTAAAATGACATCCGAAGACAAGAGGGAGGCGACTATGCGCGACTTCTTAACCAGGATCGCTGTCCTGATTCTGCTGGTAGCGGCGGTGAGTCGCGCGCAGAAGGGCGTCGCGCCTAAGCCGGCTGGCGAATCCACAAGAAAACCGGCCGCTACCGCTGTTAAGAAGGACTCTTCATCAGCAGAGACCTCGGCGGGCAAGCTACCGATCCGGCGCGTTGTGCTTTACAAGAATGGCGTCGGCTATTTTGAACATCTCGGACACGTGCGTGGGGACCAAAGCATCGGCATCGATTTTACCAGCGGCCAGCTCAACGATGTCCTCAAGTCGCTCACTATCCTCGATCTGGGCGGCGGCCGCATTGCCGCCGTGGATTACAACTCCGACGCGCCGTTCAGCCAGCGGCTCGGCGAACTGCGCTTGCCACTCGGAGAAAAAACGAATATTGCGGAATTTCTCGGCGCCCTGAGGGGGGCAAATTTGGAAGTGCGCGGCGTCAACGGCGCGGGAGCAATCACGGGTCGCCTCTTGAGCGTCGAGCGCAAGACGCGCACGAGCGGCGGTACTACGCTTGAAGTGGATGTCATCTCGATCGACACCAGCACCGGGGAGGTGCGCGAAGTCGAACTGTCGCCTGCTGTCAGCGTTCGCCTCGCCGAGCAGGACGTCCATCAAGAGGTCGGGCAGTATCTCGCGCTTCTGGCTTCCGAGCGCGATCAGGACCTTCGACGCATGGTGATCTCGACGGCTGGAACGGGCGAGCGTCAACTCTATGTGAGCTACATCAGCGAAGTTCCCGTATGGAAGACAACTTACCGGCTCGTTCTGCCGAAAAAGGAGGGAGACGAGCCGCTCCTGCAGGGCTGGGCCATTGTGGACAATACGGTCGGGGAGGATTGGAACGACGTCGAGCTATCGCTCGTCGCCGGAGCCCCGCAATCGTTCATCCAGCAACTCTCGCAGCCATACTACGCCACACGGCCCGTCGTTCCGCTTCCCGGCAGCGTTCAGCTCACGCCGCAAACGCACGGGGGAACTTTGACGGGCGGCTTCGGCCGGGTTGCCGGAACGGTCACGGATCCTTCTGGAGCCGTGGTGCCAGGTTGCCAGGTCAAGCTTCTTACTCCGGACGGCGGGCTCATGGCCACAACTAGGACGGATAACGTGGGCCAGTACGCCTTTGAATCGTTGCCAGCCGGTGCCTATCGCCTGCAAGTTGAAAGTCCAGGTTTTCAGAGCGTCGACATGCAAAGCGTTACCGTGAATCGCGGCAGCGAGACCAAAGAAAACTTTACATTAAATGTCGCTGCAGGGGGTGAGACAGTCACCGTAACCGAGGCTGCCCCCACAGTGAATTCGGAAAACGGCGAGGTCGAGACGAAAAGGGCAGGCAACGTCGGCTCGGGAAGGGCGCTCGGTTCCGGGTCAGGAGTCGGGGGCGCGAGCGACAAAGGAGCCGGGTGGGGGACGGGCGGAGGGATGCCGGCAGTTAGCGCTCCGGGAGGAATTGCGGGAGGAGACATTGCCGATGCGCGCGGACGCGTGGCTTCCGCGGCTCAGGGCCAGGACCTGGGCGATCTCTTCGAATACAAGCTCAAGGACCATGTAACGATTCGCAAGAATCAGTCCGCACTTGTGCCCATCCTGCAGACGAAGATCGTCGCCGAGAAGGTTTCGCTTTGGAACGAATTGTCTCGCTCTTCGCGCCCGTTGCGCGCCCTGTGGCTGACAAACTCGAGTCTGCTGACACTCGATGGCGGCAGCTTCAGCGTTCTGGAAGACGAAGCGTTTGCCGGCGAGGGCCTCGTCGCCCCGATCAAGCCTGGCGAAAAGCGCCTGGTGTCATACGCCACCGATCTCGCGATGCGGGTCGATGCGAAGAGCGAGAGCGAGAAGCAGCGAATCACGCGCGTCCGTATCTCGCGCGGTGTGATGACGCACACGTCAGAGCTGCGCGAGAAGAAGACGTACACCGTTCGCAACGAAGATGCCGCTCCGCGCGCACTGGTGATCGAGCATCCTGTCCGGGCGGGCTGGAAGCTCTCCACCGATGCACCCCAGCCCGATGAGACTTCGGCGGATTTCTACCGTTTTCGGCTCAGCGTGCCGCCGAAATCGAGCGCAACGCTGAGCGTTACGGAATCAAAGCCGCTCCAAACAACTTATGAGATTACCAATCTCTCCGACGATCAGATCAGCCTCTTTCTCAAACAGGGTTCGATCAATCCGCAGGTGGAGGTAGCGCTGCGCCCGGTCATGGAGCAAAAGGCGCTCGTCGCTTCGCTCGACGCCGAGATTTCCAAACGTAACGACGAAACGCAGAGGATTTACGATGATCAACAGCGGCTCCGCGAGAACCTGAAGGCTCTCAAGGGCAGCTCCGAGGAGAAAGCATTGGCGCAACGCTATCTGAAGCAGCTCGACGATCAGGAAACGCGCCTCGATACGCTCCGTCGCGAAAGCGCCGATTTGCAAGGCAAGAGAGATCGCGCGCAGGCAGACCTTGACAAGATGCTTGAGAACCTTTCGTTGGATACCACGCTTTAGCGGCGGGCATCCGACGGCTCGCGTTTACCGCCCTAGCGGCGTCACGCTTTAGGCATCGCAATTCCTTTTTCTTTTGTGCGCAAGCCTCAAAGGGAGTATCACCGTGGTGCCCCCGCCCTCTCAGACATGTCCTCGGTGCAACAGCCCCGGTCGCGAGGCCGCCATCGAGATGGGAGAAGAATCATGAAACTTTCCATCCCTCTATTCCTTCTCAGTCTCATTCTCGTCGCCGCTGCCACGCAGATCCCCGAAGCGCCTGCCGCCTTCGACAACAAGAGCAACGGCCTCGTGGATGATGCGACCCATCAAGCCGATCAGACCAAATTCGAAGAAGTCGAGGCCATCTCCGACGGCCTCGGGCCCATCTACAACGCGCAGTCCTGCCGCGAATGCCATCAGAATCCCGTCTCCGGCGCGGCTTCCCAGGTCTCGGAATTGCGCGTCGGCCACCTTGGGCCGGACGGCCGCTTCCGCAACCCGGAAATCCCCATCGCTCACGGCGCCGAAATAATCACCGGCCGCTCTCTCGTGAATGACCGCGCCATTTGCCCCAACGCCGCCTTTCCCGATAAGGAAATTCAGGAGCGCGTTCCCGACACGGAGACGATCCGCACGTTTCGCCTCTCCCTGAATCTTCTGGGCGACGGCTTCGTCGAAGCGGTCGCCGACCAAACCCTCGTCGATCTCGCGCAGCAGCAGTGCAAATCTTCGCATCGCAAAATCTGCGGCCAGATCCTCCGTGTTCCCATCGTCGAGGCTCCCGGACAGATGGCCGTCGGCCGCTTCGGCTGGAAGGACCAGCACGCCAGCCTGCTGTCGTTCTCCGGCGACGCTTACCTCAACGAGATGGGCATCACCAACCGCCTCCAGCCTGATGAGGTCACCAATATCTGCAACACGGTTTCCGAGCCCAACGATACGCCGGGCCCCGACGGCCTTTCCGACATCGATCATTTCGCCCGCTTCATCCGCGCCACCAAGGCGCCCGCGCGCGATTTGCAGCTCGCCACCACCGCCGCTGCCAAGAGGGGCGAAGGCCTCTTCGACAAAATCGGCTGCGCCACCTGCCATGTCGCGACCCTGCTCACCGCTCCCGCCGGAACAAAAATCAATGGCGGCACGTTTACGATTCCGCCCGCGCTCGGCTCCATCGCGTTCCATCCTTACGGCGATTTCCTGATGCACGACGTCGGCACCGGCGACGGCATCCTCCAGGCCACCCGCGAGCACTACGGCCGCAAAGTTTTCGCGATGATGTCGGATTATCTCGCGAAGCAGGATTTCGAGAGCAGCCGCAACAAGATCCGCACCGCGCCTCTATGGGGCGTGCGCCTGCGTCCGCGCCTGATGCACGACGGCGCTTCGCTCACCTTTTGCGGCGCCATCGCGCGCCATCGCGGCGAGGCCGGCCAGGTCATCGAGCGCTTTGAAAAGCTGAAGCCCGCGGACCAGGACGCCATCCTCGAATTCCTGAAGTCTTTGTAAGCGGAGTTTAGCGGCCTTCTGCGGGGAACGGCATTCGCGGATGTTGTTGCGAAAGTCTGGCCTCAAATTAACTAAGGGATGAATCACTACTCGGGCGCGGGATCCGCTGCCGCCTTCGCTTGCGCCGCGCGCGATTCCTTCGCCGCCGAATTCAGCAGCATCGCCGCCGTATACAGCACCACCACCACCACCAGCCACCGCACCGCCGTCAGCGGCAGCGACTTCACGATAAACGCCGCCACCAGCACTCCCGGCACTCCTCCGATGCTCAGCCCCATCGCCGCCTTCCAGTCGTAGCGCCCGCTCTTGATGAACCGCACGCTGCCCGCCGGCATCAGAAACGCGCACGACCCCATCATGATCGGGAACGCCGCCTTCGGGTCCATCCCCAGCAGGCTCACCAGGATCATGCACGGCGCGTACAGACCGATCCCCAGCGTCATCAGCGCGCCCAGCGCGAAGTTCCCGATGATCGCGATCCACAGCCGCGTCCCTTCGAGGCCCAGCCGCACACCTCCGCCGGGAAAAAGACTGAGCTGCGTCATGAACATCAGCACTGCCGCGCACACCAGCGCGAGTCCCAGCCCCACCTGCACCGCCCGCCGCGGCCACCGCGACACCACTCCCGCGCCCAGCCACGCTCCCGCCACCGACGCCGCGATCATCGCAATCATCGTCCGCAGGTCCACCGTCACGATCGCGATAAAGATGAACGCTTCGACAAACGTCGGGATGGCATGCCCCACGTTCAGCGTCCCGGGGATCACTTCATCCTTCACGCCGCGCAGGAACTTGAATATCGAAGTCGTGGTGGCGAACGATCCGATCCCCAGCGTGTCGAAAAAATTCGTGACGAAGCCGACCAGCGCCCGGACCCCAAATGAAAAACTGCCGCTTCCGGAATGCTCCGGCCGGTGCTTCCGCGTCGCCACCACCCAATAGATGATGAAGGCCACCGTCACAACGCCCAACGCCCCCAGCAGCGCTGTCTTCATTCCGCCTCCATCGCCTCAGCTAGCCCGCTCACGCCTTACCCACGATACCAGAGCCATTGTAAAAGGATTTGCGCCGGCAGCGAGAGACAATCCGTCCGGAGAATTCGTGGTGCACACGCAGGCGGATGGACCGGATATTGGGCGCGAAGTTGAACCAATGATGGAGGATAGGGGAATACCGCGGGCGAGCGAGGCTGCCACTGTGGTGAAATGCCAACAGGCCATTGAGAGCCAATTCCAGGGTCAAAGAAGCACTTTGGCGAGAGACAAGCAGGCCATTCCGTTTCGCGCTTTTTGAGCCCGGGGGCGATGACGCGGCGGCCTTCGCCGAGAAGGTGTTGCGGCATCCCGGCGTGGCCGGCGTCGCTTTTCGACTGACTGATCCCCCACGCTCCCCTGATCTCCCAAGCTCGACTGGCCATCGCCTTGGGAGCCCTTTATTCCGGGGACGTGGGAGGCCCCTTCTTCGACCTGGGGCCCCGTTATGTGCCGTGAGCATATTCTGTGGCTCGGCAGTAGGCTACATCAGCAGAGCGCCGGAAGCGAATGGTAGTGGCTGTGGACAGAGATGGTAGGGAGCCCGACCGAGCGCCAAGATGAAATCGAAAGACCGATCCCCCAAAACCTCGCGGCGCCACTCGTTACAATTTGTAGAGCGAGTGCGCTCGCGCGTGAGCCGCTTGATCCTGTCGGCCCGTGTCCGGGTTGATGCCGCGCTCGAGCGCGATCCAGTAGGTGAGCAGCTGCAGCGGAACCAGGTGCACAAACGGCGCAAGCCATTCTTCGACGGCCGGAATCTCGATCGCGTGCTCCGCATCCAAATCGTGATGAGCCGCGGGAACCGTGACGGCGACGCGCAGCATTCCGAGAGCGCCGGCGGCGCGCAGAATCGTGCGTGCGCGTTCGTCCGCCGCGGCGCCGGCGAGCATCGCCACCATCGCCGCGCGCGAATCGATTTCCGAAAATGGCCCGTGAAGAATTTCCTCCGTTTCAAAACCTTCGGCGGCGATGTAGCTCGTCTCTTTCACCTTCAGCGCCGCTTCGGACGCGGTGGCCCAGCACGGTCCCGCGCCGAAAAAAACCAGCCGCTGGCGCGCCGCCACATCCTTCGCCGCTTTGCGGACAAGCGGCTCGGTTTCAAGCGCGGCGCGCATCAGCGCGGGCACGCGCGCGAGCATCGCGGCCGCGTCGTCCTGCGCGAGAATCCCGCGCTGGCGCGCCACGCCGAGTGCGAGAATCGCGAGCGCCGCGAGCGCGGTCGTATAGCTTTTCGTGTACGCGAAAGCGACTTCCTGCTCGCACGTGGTGACGACAAAATCCGCGGCGCGCGCTCCTTCGCCGCTGCCTTCGCCGACGATTGCGATCGTCAGCGCGCCGGCTTCGCGCGCGGCGCGCAGGCACTCGATCGAATACGTGGTTGTGCCGGTGTGCGTGATGACGACCACTGCATCTTGCGGGCCGAGCGCCAGCGGATAGTGCGCGAACTCGAAGGACTGCTGGAAAAGCGCGGCGGCGCGGC
>Ga0073928_10004149_pt1 | contig 21860 bp, 10 predicted proteins | sample PaiPotPPA55metaG_FD_76969 | JGI IMG/M metagenome (GOLD analysis project Ga0073928, IMG submission 76969) | Iron sulfur acid spring bacterial and archeal communities from Banff, Canada, to study Microbial Dark Matter (Phase II) - Paint Pots PPA... ...
AAGACCTTGCGGTTGGCTTCCCATAAGCCGTAGCGCTGCATCCAATTCCAGCGGTCGCGGTCGATGGCGTTGTTCGGCACGCCGATCTCTATCTTCAATGTCCCGTGCTCAATCCGACTTCTTTCTTCCAAGCCCAGCAGACAGCGCTGGATAAATAATTGCACGCTGGAAATCGCCTGTTTGATGCGGGAGGTTTGCATGCAGGAGTCCATCTGCACGTCGATCAGGAAGAACTCGAACAGGCTATCCGCATCGATAACGCCCCAATCGATCAGGTCCTGCTGCACGAGCAGATAGGCGATCAGCGCCTGCTTTTGGTGTTCGCGAAGCTGGTCGTTCAGCGGCTTGACGACCTGCTCCCAAACATCCTCATCGAAACGGGCGCGGATCGCCTTGCGGATGTCTTCTGCGATCTTGTGGCAATCCCAGAATTTCGATCCAGGCTTCGCCCACTCGAAAAGCCGGCCGATGTCCACACCGATCTTTTCGGCTACGATAATGGCTTGGCGCAGCTTGACCAGATTGACCTCGTTGCGGAACGCCTCCGGCCGGTCGAGATCGAAATGGTCCGCCTTGATCAGTGTGACGATATTGTCTTGTTTCCAAGCCGTGGCCGCCGCGATCTTCTTGCTCAGTGCCGTCGCGTCGGGGTGGTTCGCCCATTGGAACAAATCGATGAGCCTGGTGTCCGTCCGGGGCAGATTGTTGCGAAGATCGGTATAAGCCTGTAGCCGCTTCCAGGATTCAAGTGTGATCGTGTTGAAGTCGAAGTCTTTGAAATCATCCTTATCCCTATTGTGATTCTGGAAATAGCTTGCTTCGTCCGCGCTCAGATTGAAGCCGTTGATGACGATAGCGGCCTTATAAAGTTCGACGAATGCTTGGCGCGTTCCCTCGGAGGAGTAATCGGGCAGAAGGGCGGAGCTCGGGATGGGGGCCAATGGGGAGGTCGCTGTCTTCCACTTCAGGTCGTCGGCGCCCCGATCGGCGACAGCAAATCGGTACAACACGCCGCTTTTCAGCGGTTGCGGAGCACTCGACCAGCGCGGCTTAGGATCAGCTGTACAGATCGAGGGATCATCCGGCTCACGTGAGAATGAGACTGGCTGGCCTCCAATAGACAAGTCCGCAGGCTGCGAGTCCGCGCTCGTGACGAATGTATAGGCTGCATCTGCAGGGGGAATGAGATAGCCGTTCCATCCCATTGAGGGACCTGACGGCTGGTTCTTGATGCTTTGAAGCGCCTCCATCGCTGGCTTTTTGTCGGCGCCCACAACGAGAATGTCGGAAAGAAGCAAATTGGTTATGTCGCTCGGCAGCCCGGCCGCTCCGGAGAGCGTATCGACGATGAGCCGTTCCGCTAGCCGCTTGCGGAGAAACGGCAGGAATTTCTGGAGGAAGTAGAAGCGCTTGCCGGGCGCCGAGTTCTTCGTCGGATCGGTTGGATCTGTAGGATCGGCGAAATCACCCGCCAACAAAGTTTTGGCCCCGGCCTGGTCAGGGAAAATGCCAAATAGGACATCGTTGAAGAAGAGCATCGGCTGCTTGCCGGCGCAGTCGATGGCATTGGCCCAACCCGGATCGGTTGAAAGCCCTTTTGCCTGGCTCTCTTCAAGGGGCTTGAGCCGACCCGTTATTTGTATGGAACCTGTTTTCGACGACGGATCCTTCGGCTTTATGTATTTGAGTTTCTTGTTGAGAGGATCCGTATCCGGAAGGTTGATCGTCAGCGTAGGAAGCCCTGAAACTGTATAAACCGACGTGCCTTCCAGCAAGCCGATAATCTGCTCCACGACCTTTTGCTCGAACAGCAAGCCTGTTTCAGAGCGGACCCGATCCGAAGTGGCATCGGCTGGTTGCGTGACGTCTGGATGATCGTGATCGATCGCATTCAATCCGTCGTAAAGAGTCTTGGTCAGTTGCAGAATCTTCTTCTGTGACGGAGCAATCGGACGCAATGGATCGTCCTTGTTTAGGATCAGATAATCGAGCTGGCGGAAGGTAAATCCCGCATCTTCCATCTTGCCCCATGTTTCGAGGAGCGTGAGCGTATCCCAGGCGCTCTTGAATGGGTCACCGAAAAGATCGATGACATCTTGTAGGAGCGAGGCCCTGGTGTGCAGGATTTTAGCAAGCAGGCTGTAGCGATAGAGAAAGGAAACATTCGACAAAGTCAGAGGGGCATCATCTGGCATCTGGCCGAGCTTCTGGCCGAGCTTCATGAGGGCGGCGATATCGTCCGCCTTCAGCTTGAGGGCTGCCATCAAGACCGGAATGTGGCCCGTAATCTTCTCCGGCGGCTGCTTCGTCAGGTAATTGCCGTTGGCATCGGCCTGGAACACGCTGTCGATGGCGACAAGGTTGTGGGTTAGGAAGAGCTTCGTGTAGAGGGACTTCTCCCCGGCCGTGCTGATGTCGGCCCAGAAGGCCAGCAGTTTCGGCAATGGCAGTCCTGTAGTGTCGAGTAATTTTCGTACGGCGACCAGCTGGTGGAGGAAACCGGGCGTGATGTCGTACTCGACCTGAGGTATATCGGGACAGACCAAATCAGTCGCTTGGCCGTTTCCGCACTCGAACGTGGTGACATCATCCGCGCGAGTAAAAGCGGTGAAATCTACGTAGTTGCAGGTAATTGGCTCCATCGAGGCCCCTAGGACCGCGCCCAACCCGATCAACGCCTTGTCGGTTTCGTCGATGGTCCAACTGAGCTTGCGCCAGAGGCGGATGAAACGGTGTATGCGGTCATATTCGGGCACCGTGAGGCTTGATCCATCGAGGTGGATTAGGCGGACCTTTTCGAGGTCGCAGGTGTCGCGGGGAGGCAGCCAAGTAACCGGATTATCATAGTCGTCGCATGAAAATAGTTCGCTCCTGCCACCTATAAAGCCAATAAAGTCAATGTGTTTGCCGTACCCGCAGCGGCGAACGTGTTGGCCCTGTCCGTCATCAACCCAAACCTGCTGAAATCCGTACTGTTTCAAGAAAGGGTCACCATTGCGAGCCAGGACGTGTCCGTCGAACGTGACATTCCCAATGGAATCATTGTTCGTGTCCACGATTGTTCCGTCTTTATGCAACCTACCAACGGAGGTCAGACTATCGTCGCTGTTAATTCGGAATAGCTGGCCTTCGATCGGCAGCTGCGGGCCCTCGCCTGATTCCAACACGATCAATTGTCCAATCCGGTCGAAGTAACAGTAGACCCAATTCCGGAAATCCTCCCTCTCGGCACACAAGTCCACCGTCTGCTGCTTGCACGGATCGGGGTGCAGCCACGCGATGATCCAGGGCACCATAGGCTGATATTTTTCCAGAAATGCGATCAAATTGCCGAAACGCTTTTGCGGGTCTGGGTTCTCTACGAGCAGCGTCTGCAGAAAGCGGTAACTGAAACGTATGCTTTCCAAAATCGTCAGGGCCTGGCCCTGCGGGAAGTTTCGGTTGATGAACTGCGTCTTCAGCAGCTCAACCAAATCCGTGTACTGAATTCCCGTGCGCGGCAGAAATTGCTGCTTGACGAATGTGAGCCCGATTTGTCTCGGGTCTTCATCCGTGCTGAGCATGTCCCCATCACAAACTCTTGCCCCTGGCCAATCTGAAAGCTGAGGGATATAACCATAATATTCACAGACCTGCCGGACACCGATGTTGTCCTGGTATACCTTCTTGTCGATATGAGGCGTTTGTTGCGTAATTTCGAAATATTCTTTCGGCCAGAACGCTTCCTTCGTCAGAATGATATATTCCTCCTGGGTCAACCCCAGAAACTCGGCGTCGACCGCCCTGTCCTGGACGGTCTTGTGTAACTCCTGGAGTTTCTTTTCGTCGTCAGGGCTTAGTGTGAGATTCGCGCAGACCTCGTGGGCCGTACGGAAGGTGTCCAACAGTTCCCACCGGCTCGTCTTGAGGTAATCGAGGAAGATGCGGGTCGCGACGATCGGCTGATGGTGCGGCAGCGTGAAGGGATAGACCGCGCTTTTTAGGATGCAATAGGTGTCGTAATTCACGTGCTGTGGTATCGCCAGCAGCTCGCTCGTGGTCTCGCCCTCGACATTGAAAGTTTCCAGCGTCACTTGTTTCGGGATGTTCATGTCCTTGTGATAATCGCCCACATGGACCACAAAACTTTCCATCACCTCGTTGACAAGGTCGATATAGGGCAGCACCGTAAAGGTGTTCTCACAGGTCAGCTCCAGGCAGCCGAGGTCTGGGCGGCGGCGGAAGAGCTTTTCGAGCGGCGTTCCGGCGATGCCTTTCTGTCCCGTGTTCGATTTGTTCGGGTCGAGGTCGTTGTTGCGCAGAAACTGCAGCAGCTCGACGAAATAGGACGCGGGGCTATAGACTGAGAGGCACTCGTCGCACTCGCAATAATCCAGGCTGCCGAACAAGGTCGACAGGTTGAGCGGTACCGCCTTCTCATCGGTGACCTGTTGTAGCGCCGCGACGCGTTCGCTCCGCGTCTGCTTGCCGTCGATGATGGCCAGCCCCGTGCCGCGCATCGTCTGGCGCATGGTGGTCAGCGCTTGCGTGTTGCGGATATCCACATTGATGGCGTACGTATAGACCAAACGCGCGGTCTCCTCGCCGAGCGCCGGGCTGAAGGCTCTAAGGAACGTCGATTCGGGTTTTTCCGCTACGTGGAAGGCGGAAGTCAGATTGGCCTTCATCAGCGCCGGAACGGCTTCCGGCGCCGGGCTGATCGCCTGCACCCGCTGCAGAATTTTCAAGTGGTCTATGACGGCGCCGCGATGTTCGTCCGCAATATCTTTGAACGACTCGGGGTGTTTTAGGGCCGTGTAAATTGATGTCGTTCGGATATTGAAATCGGGCCGGTTACTCAGAAATTTGGTGACGCCTGCGCGTACCGAAAGATCATTAATCGGTATCTCGGCATCCTCAACCATCCGGTGGATCACGGCGGTGGGTTCGGCCAAAAAGAGATTCTGCCGCAAGGCCACGGCGAAGTTCTTTTGTTTATCCTCGGCGGTCGCTCCAGGGGTGGTTTCCGGTACGGCTAGGGGATCCACGAGCGCGGCGAGTTTGTCGACGTTGAAGCGCAACGCAAGATCGCGCAGGCTCGTTAGATCCGGCTGCGCGGCAAGAACCGCCTTGACCACGTGAACGTTATCGCCTGACCAATCCGCCAGCGACTGCGCCAAAGCTACTTTTTTGAAAGAAGCTTCCGGAAGTTTGTCCTTCAAATTTGCCAGAGCAGCGGTCCAATCCCCCTTGGCCGCCAGAAATTCAGTCTCTACCGCTTGCTGATCCTCCTTTGTAGCCAAGACCGCATTAAGCGTTTCAATTCGGATTTCGTGGTTTGGAAGAGTGGCGGCAGTTGTCGCGGCCGGTTCGCTCTTATTGGCTGCCGCCGGTTCGGTATGGCTTTCAGTGCTGGCAACCCCCATGGCGGGAACGGTCCCGCCGCCGGATTCCGCGCGGGCGCCGAAGGGCAATTTGCCCGGCCCCGGGCCGCCAATCCCAGGACCATTTCCGCCGAACATTGTTGTGTCAGTGGCCTGAGTGGCACACTCGACACCCTCTGCGGCGTCCGGCCCAGTTTGGCTTGAAGGCGCCTTACCTGGGGACTCGATGGCTGCTTCCGTGACGCGGAATGAGGGGCCGCCACCTTTGATATCGTCTTCGGATGGCACCGTTCTGCCGGCACAGTGGCAGACGGCGATATATTCCACCCTATCACCGGCCCGAAATTGTGGAAGATCGGCCCGGTAATATTGGCACTTCCCTGAAGAATCTGACCGAATCCAGTTGGCTTTTACTTCCTGTGGCTTCTCCGGGCTGTTGTTGACCCGATAAAGCACTTTCACTACATGGCCGGCATCCTGAGGTCGGATTCCAATAGTGATACACGTGGGCTTGCCTGCGGAAACCACCTCACCCGGCGCTGGCGCGTCAGGCGTGCCGAACCACAGCGTCATCCCATCGTGTTCATACTGCATTTTCAGAACCCCTTCACTCCGATGGCGCTAGCGTCTCTCCCACTGGTTTTGGTCTTGCGGAAGCAAAACTCCTACGCAACTTGCTTGTCCCTCAATATACTCAGGAGCCGACCGGTCGGCGCAATCAACTGAGGGTGACCACAGCTCTCGGGTTATTGATTCGCAACCGAAATTGCTCCACAACCACGAAAATCGCCGGGCCTTCCACCGATCGGAATTCGACATGCGCGTCCCACGGAATGGGCAAGTCCAATGCCCCACCGCCAAGAGAGAAGATCACCCCGGTCCGCGGTGGTGCCACCTCGCTGAGGCGGAAACCATCGCCCCGTAGTTGCGGCAAGATCGGAGCGATTTGCGGGATTCCGGAGTCAGGTATCGGAGTCATCGCTTCCTTATGCAGGTCGGGAGAAACGACGACGCAATAGGGCCCGTGTTGTTGAGCGTCGTTAAGCGCTTTAATGCCTTCGAGAATGCTCTCCACGATGGACTTGCCCTCTTTGATTGGAGTTGGCGGCTCACTAAATAGTCCCTCCTGATCGGCGAGGGTCTCATCCTCATCCTTGATTTGCGGACTGTCTTTGAAAAACTCGCTTGCTCGTGGGCCTTGCAGAATGATCGCGTCTTCTATGAACGCCAAGTCCATCGCGGGTTGCATTGCGGCCTGCGCGGCGATTGCTTCATCAGCAAATTGCTGTTGCGCGAGTTGGAACGCCACCGATATTTTAATCGGCGCAAGCTTGGCGGACGGCTTGATCCTCAGCGGTGATCCCGCAATTACCCTGAAACTTTGGACGACATCTTCATATTGCGAAGTGCCCGGAACGATTGGAATGAGTGGGGGGTCCTTTCGGATTCGAGCCCATTGGGCCACCTCGGCCTTGATTTGAAGGCTAATTTTGGCGGCTAGAGCCGTGCCCCATGCTTGGTCATAGACTTTGACTGTGTCGTTCATTTGCTTCCTCTCCTTATTAGAGCTTGGCAGTTTGGCTACTAAGTCATTTATTAAGTCGTCCCATCGGGTTAGACGACACCGAGTACGGCGGGCATGGCTCTGTCGCCGTGGGTGCGCCATGCGAGATCCTTCGAGCAATGCGATGACATCGCGCCCGGTCGTCTCCTGCAGAGATGTCGATGATTCTTTTGTCGGGGTAGCGAGTGTGCGCCGGGCAATGGGCCAGGGCGACCCCTATTCGTGGGATCGGGCGAAACAAATCACGCGGCGTGCTGAGTTCCAGCCCGCTTGCGCGTAACGCGACGGTCCCCACCCCTGCCATGCCTCCCCCTGAAATCGAACGCGGTTGGACGCGATCACTCGCCTTCCGAAGCCTAGGCAAGGCGGCCCTTTGTTCAAGTTTACACCACCTTTAACGGGAGCGAAAAAAAATTTAATGAATGAGAATAGGTAATAATAAGGCGTCTCTCCCGCATCAGGGTTTTGACACTTGCGTGCTATCCGACGCAGGCTTGTCGGTGAAACGCAGGCTCAATCTCGCTTGAGCTATGGCGTCGAATTTACCCCTCAAGCGCTTGAGGATCTGTCCCGCCTTGATGCGGCAATCGCCAGACGTGTGGCTGAAAAGATCCAATGGCTCGCCGGCCATTTCGACCAAATTCCGGCCGGAGACGCTGACAGGCCCCTTCGGGAGCCTGGAACCCTACCGTTGAATTCACCGTTTCTATGAATACCAAATGGGAGAGTGGCTGGGCAGAGGAGGTAGCATATGGATGAATTACAGGTTTATTCGCCGACGAGCGTGGACTTCGGCAAGTATGTGAAGATGTTTTGGGTTCAGGGCTTTGCAGGTGATGGTTCGGTTGTCCCTGCGGATCACACTCTGGAAGTCGCTACGCTCACTATAAACTATTTTCCTGGGCAGACCGGAGGCACCTTGGGACGAGTCGACATCGCGGGGAGGGACGCGTCGGATCTTGAAACCGGCACTGCTATGTGGAGACTTGAGGCTATATACGTCGAGCCTAAGAAGACCCTCCATCTCACCTTTCCGAAGCCACTGAGGCTTGAAGCGGGCGGCCATGTGGAAGTCGGCTTTGTCGATGAGGGACCTGGCACAATCCTCGTTGAGGCGAACGGGGTGCTGGCGAAGCACTAATGATCACATCAAAGACATCTTTGCGACTCGCGGGCGGCGTTTCCAATCCCTCGCGTATCGCCTCCCCCAGAGCGAAGTCTTCGAGCAGCATTTGGGGTTGTCCACAATTCCGAGCGCCGGGAGCGCGGCGCCGGATTTGTCGGGGGACCTATCCGCGAGGTTCTTTTTGCGCCTGCCGGCGCGAAAATCTTCAAGCCCGTTTTGTCAGTGTGATTACGTTGTCCATGGCCGCGCACCCATTGATAATGGCGAGCGCGTGTTCGCCCCAAGCTTCCAACGCAGCGCGCTTTTCCGATGCGAAATCGTGGCGTTGATAAACTCCGACGATACCAGCGCGGCTGCCCGAGACGTGGTTGAGAACTTGCTCCGTCACTTCGAGGCGAACCCCGAGTCTCTGTAGGCCCGTCGCGGCCGTGCGGCGCAGGTCGTGAAGACGCCAATTCGTCACACCGGACTTCACGTCCAAAGCCGCTTTTGCCTTCGACCAGCCATTGAAGGGGCCGCGAAGGCCCGGAAAGACCAGCTCGCCAAATTGGGGAAGGCTGCGCAGCAATTCTTGCGCTGGCGCAGACAGGGGAACGATATGGGTTGCGGCGTTCTTGGCCCGGTTGGCGGGAATGGTCCAAGTGGAAAGGTCATCGGACAATTCTGTCCATGTCATGCCTGCTACTTCCTCGCGCCGCTGCCCAGTTAGAATGAGCAAGCGAACAATGCCGTTGAACGGCCCAGCGCCCGCCGTCCCACGCCAGATAGCAGCGAGTTCATCATCGGACAGCACGCGCTCACGCTTCACAGTGGGCGTGACCGGCAAGTTAGAGAAGGGGTTGGTTGAGAGAGCGCCGCGCTTCACGGCCCAACCGTAAGCGGCTTTGCCATAGGCTGCCGTTCGCGCCGCCATCGCCGCGCTTCCTTTTCGCGCCATGGCGTCGAGTGTCTTGACGGCCGTTGCCCGGTCGAGATCGGCGGCGGGGAAGTCGAGATAGCGGGAGAAGGCATTGCGCACCGCTCGCACGGCCTCCGAGGCGTAGCGCGGCCGCTTACTCGCCAAATGCAGGGCTTGCAAAAAGTAAATTCCGCCTGGCACCCGATACCGCCTGTAACGAGACTTCCAGCTCCCACCCGATTGTAGTTTCGACCTCGTCGGAGGATGAATTGCGAATATCTCGGTAGCCCTACCGCACTATATAACCGAGTCTACCGACATCAACTTCGGCACGCTCGATTCGATCGCTGTTGACGACAATCTTGATCCAGAAGTCTTTATGGCACTTGGGGCACTCAACATATCCTTCGCCAATGTAATCCCCGTTTTCCGGTCGCCGTTTTGGGAATCGAAGGCCATGTCCATTGACACTCCACCTAATCGTGTCGCCGAGTTCATATACGTCAAGATTGAGCAAACCGAAGCGAAACTCAGCTTCCATCGGGGCTATGTTCCCACATCGCGGACAGCGAGTCGTAAATTTCAAGATGTTGTACATGCTCATACTACTTCACTCTCCGAATCGGAACTCCTAATTTCCCCAGGGTGTATATAAGCAGGTTGGATAGGCGTCGTTCCATAGTTACTGCTTCGAAACCTGTGCCTTTTGCAAATGCGGCCAGCGCGGCATCTCCACGACCTTGGCCCGCAGCCAACACAGCGTGAAAAATCCGCTGGAACTCGGCTGTCTGTGCCAGTCGTCCTGCCTGTGGGCCACCGAATACTTGGATGCTTTCTCGCGCGAGGAATGCTCGACGTGCCGCAGCTTGCGCTCGGGTTGCCACATTTAGGAACTCTCTGAGTTGATTGGGGGTAATGTAAGTTAGGCCAGCACGAATCTCAGCCAAAGCAGCACCATGTCCTCGTTCTGCTGCATAAACAAGAAGATCGGTATCGGCAAAAATAGGTGCCCGTCCTGCAGGTGCGGGCAACGGAACAGCCGGCGCTTGTGGCGCTGGCGGAGCGGGCGGTTCTGCGGGTGCGGGCGCTCGCGGAGTGGGTGGTGGTTCCGGCGCTGGTGTAGATTCACCCGACAGTCTTGATGGAGCAGTGGGCGGCTCTGGTGTACCTCCCCCTGGTAGTGGTGCTTTCGGGCCGCCACCCCCGGCGCCCCTCAAAAACCGCCCAATAGCCCACCCGACAGTAACCTGAAATACAATTCGCGCTGCAGTGCCTCGTTTCGTGTCTCCGAAAAGCCCGAAACCGACGCCTATGGCTTCAGTTAGCCCTGCTGCGCCTTGCGCAACGGCGGTGCCATAGTCCCCCTCACGCCCTCGTGCTACGGCAGCACTTATACGCACTGTTGCGCGGTCGAGTACACCTTTCCGAGTCCATTGTGATTGCCCTCGCCTCTCGAGATCTCTATTTTGAGCTTCGACTAGTCTAGTTACCGAAGCTTGGTCGTAATGGGCCTGTTCGGCTGCCTCCCATGCAGCGCTCAATTCGGGCGACATCTGATCACTGGGAGTTGGAGCCGATTGGTGTCCTTTGGGGTCTTGCCAGCGAATTGGATTGGACCTTACATATGCATATCGATTCGTGCCATCCACTAAACCTATAGGATCAGTAGTCATCCACCTTCCCAACCACGGCGCGTAATAGCGCGCCCCGTGGTAGGTGAATCCGTTCTCCTCATCTCGCTCCTTCCCTGTATAGCGATAGCGTTTCAGACTCACCTCGGCGGCGCTACGCGCTTGAAAGGTCGTGTTGCCATAGGGGCTATATTCCTCGTAGGAAACCAGCCCTCCCGCCTCGTCGAGCTCCAGGCTCGCCGAGCCGAGATGGTTGCCCAATTGATAGCGTTGCGCCGGCGTGGGAGAAGCGACCCGAGTGCCGTTGTCGATCGTCTGGGTCTCGATCAAAGCAATGCGCTGCTTGTCGTCCATCACATGTAGCGTCTCGCGCTCCAGCGCGCCGGCGCCGCCCGCGGCAAACTCGCGATAGACTTCAAAGCCGCCTAGATAAAATCGCTCGTTTTTCCGCGTGCCATTCTGCCGCTCGGTAATTTTTCGCGCCCGCTGTCCGCCCGCGCCATAGACATAGTAGGTCGTCTCGGGCGCCCCCGCGTTCACCACCTGCCGCGACGTCCCGCCGAGCTCGTCCTTGAAATCCCATTGCATCAAAGGCAGATGCGGCATCCGCACCATGTTGCCATGCGCGTCGTACTTGTACGGCTCAGCAGGCGGATTGCTGTTCGCTTGCAGCGCAGTCTGACTCAGGCGATTGCTCTTCTTGACGGGCTCGATGAGGCTGCTTTCACTATAAGTATAGGCGCGGGTCCAGTTGCCGTTCGTCGCCTGATGAACCATGTTCTGAAAATTGCCTACTGGGTCGTAATCATAGCGCTCGGTATAATTGCGCAACGCCTGAAGATCGTTTGGGTGCGCCGCGCCGACGAACGGATAATCCCGATAATTGCCGCTTAGCGGAGGCACTTCAAAAGCCGATTGGCCGATGTGCTCGCGGCCCGTTGCCTCGACAAGCCGATAGAGCGCGTCATAAGTATAGCGGCAGACCGGATCGACCTGCTGGCCATTGAAGACGGTTTGAAGCCCGGCATCGGCGATTTCCGTGATATTGCCCACCGGATCATAGGTATAGCGCAGATCCTGCACCGTGGCGGCGTTCGCAAAAATCTGTGCGGCGACCCCATTCCCGCCCGCCGCGCGCGTCGTCTTGAGATGCACGAGGCGGAATGTCTTGTCGTCATAGTCATAAGCCGTCGCGGCGCCATTGGCATATTGGACGAGCGCGCGCTGGCCCTTGGCATTGTAATCGATATTGGTGACGAACGGTGTGGCCGCCGCTGCGCCGCGCAGATTGACGTCGACCGTCTCCAGAAGATTGGCTTCGTTGAACGTTGGGCGATAGATGCTCTTGTCCGGCGCGGTGACCGCGATGGCGCGATTGAGCGCATCATAGGCAGTAGCGCCCGCGAAAGTCTCGATCTCAAGGGCCGGGTTTTGGGACCAGTCGGGCGCGTTCTTGTAATCGCTTGCGAACTGGCGCGTGCCGCGCAAAGAATTGCCCTTGAAGTCGTAAAGATCGGTTGTGAGGACGCCCGCGCCGTCGAAATGCCGGAACACCTTACCGCGTAAATTGGCCTGCTTTTGCTGCGACTCGTTGAGGCCCGTGCCGGGGCTGTCGCCATAGATCGTGCGCTCGAAAAGGATTTCCTGTGCAATCACTTTGGGATTTTGCTCGGAGAGATCCCCGCCTTGCGCGAAGGATTTGAGCGGCCGGCGCAGGGCGTCATATTCGGTGCGGAAAATATATTTGCGGCTGTTCCAGGCGCGGATCGGCTTGCCGGTCACATCGTTCAGCATGAAGCGCTCGCCGGCTTCCATGCTCGCCTGATGGATCTTGGTTCCGAGCATGTCATAGTCGTAGCGCATGACCACGCGGTCGAGGGCATCGATGACCTCGCGCTGGTTGCCCTCAATGTCGAGCACCGTGCGTGTCCGGTACTTTTGGTCGTTGCCGTTCGCATCCTTGCCATTGTCGGCAATGGTCAGGAAGGTCCTGCCCAAAGTATCGAGATGTGCGACGGTGGGCGTATCGGCGTGCTTGGCCGCCTTTTCCGCCGCGGCCTTTTCCTCCGGCCCCATGGCGCCATTGATCCGCTGCTGATACCAGGTCTGCAGATATTCTCCGTCGGGTAGCCGGCTGAAGAATTCGACGCCGACGTCCAGATCGGTCTTCGGATCGAAGGTCACCGTGTCGTTGACGTCATAAGTCGTTTGCTGCCACGGGTCGAAGACCACTTTTTCGAATGTGTGATTGGGATGAAGCGTGGCGACGACGCGTTCCACGGGATCATAGAAAAGCGTGCTGCTCACGCCCCATGCCTCGATCCCAAACTGGGGATTCGGGCTGAAGAAGGGCTCATATTGCCGGATTGGTTTGCCTTTGTTGTTATAAACTTTTTCTCCCGTGCCAACCCAGCGGGGTTTTTTTGGGGAGCTTGGATCGGGTTCGGCCTGGACCTTGGTTTGCGCCTCGCGTCCAAAGCCGTCGGAATAGACAAAATGCAGCTGGACCTTGGTTTGGTCTCCCCCGGGATCGTGAACATGGGTCTCGCGTGCGATGGAAGCTGCGCAGACGGGGACACGCTCGAGGTCATAGAGGATGCGGGTCGTTGCTGTGCCGAGATGGGTGATGGCGAGCGCGCGGGGGTCGGTGGAATCGAAAAAGGCCTTGATCTGCGCCGGGGTGAGATCGGGTGTGAAGTTGACGAAAGAATCGCCTTCAACCGGCCCGATTGCCTCATCCTTGCCGCACAACGCGGTTCCGGCAAGCATACCCAAGGCATCGAACTGCGCCTTCGTACGATTGCCATTCGGATCCGTGACTATTTTGGGCTGGAGCACGCGGTAGTCGTGCTCGGCAGCAGTCTCATTGCCGACGGCATCGCGCGTGGACACGAGCAGCAGGTCGTACTTGCCGTCATAGGCCACGACGGTGTCGTTACCGAAGGGATCCTGAAAGCGATGCGGGAGAAAGAAATGCGCCGTCGCGAAGGCAAGTTCCTGCGGCGCCGGATCGCCAGGAGTGGGTGAGTAGAAGGCTTGGCCGGAAGGAATCCACAGCAGGCCATTTTTATCGAGATTGCGGTACCCCCCTTCGGATCCGGTGAGAATCGTCGTCAGTTCCGCGCGCTTGATTTGGAAAATGTCCAGCAGCCCCGGAGTGAGCGCGAGCTTGTAACTCTCGCCGGGAAGCGCCATGGATTCGACCTTTCCTGCCGTGAGCAAGGCGGAGAGATCATTCTTCCGGTAGAGCGTGCGCAGCTGCTCGATGAGGCGCTTCTGCGTCTGGCCGGGGGTCGGCTGAGCCTCATAGGCGATCTCGCTTGCAGACGCCGCCGTGGCGTCGACTTTCGCAAAATCCAAGGGCGTCGCGCCCGTAAGCGTTGGCGCTGTCAGTTCATAGGTTTTGACGTCGGCCGGGAGTGGCGTCCGATACGCGTCGTCTTCGAGGACGGCGTTCGTGTATTGGCTCTCGGTCAGGGTTGCGAGGGTTTTGTTTTGCTCGTCGAAGGCAGGGAGAGGGAGGCGGCGCTGGTAGCCGATGGCGACAGATTTCAGGACATTGCCATAATCATCGACCGCGAGGGTCAACGCATGGCTGATGCGGGGATCGGCCGGATTGCGCTCGTAGTGAAAGTCGATGGTTTCGCTCGGATGGCTGAAGAAGACGGCATGGCGGTTCGGCCCGTGCGGTTGCAGGCAGGTCAGCTTGTAACTGCGCTCGGAGATGCTGTAGGGGAGTGACCCCTTGGCCGAGTGATCGGCGGCATAGACCTCCTGGCGCAGGATATTGCCTTTCAATGCCCGCGCGGCCTCGCGCATTTCATCGACAGTGAGGTCCGGCGGCAGATCGATGTCCGGCAGGAAGACCGCCTGTGCATCGCCGGTAAAAAATTCCTGATTGGCCGGGTCCTTGAAATAGGCCTCGAGCTTGCCTTCTTCGAGGAAGGCGCCGTTGTGGAACCAGGTCTTCGTCACGACTGGCGGCAGGTCGAATTCTCCGGCCACGGACTCGGCATCACTCTGTTCGACATGAGCGAAGCCGCGGAATTCGCGCTCGACCCCGTCGTAATAGCCGTGGCGGTAACGATAGGTGCTTACGAGTTTGGTGTTCGAGACGAGATCGTAGTTCTTAACTTGCTCGATGACATGAACTGGGAACGGCAGCTTCGTCACCCAGGGGTGGCCTTTCTGACGATCCTCCAGATAGAATTTGGTGGAGGCCGTGTATTGCACCTTTGTCTCGGCGCCCATGTTGTTCGTGGTCGAGACGAGGAGGTGGGGTTTTTGACCGCCCATGAGATCGATGTAGCGCATCGGCCGGCGCGCGTCCGATGCGAGCGGAGAAGACCAGACAAGACAGGCGGTGCCGTTGCCCTTTAGATCTGTCGCCGCGATGGACTTGAGGCTGTCGACTCTTGGAAAATGTCCGAGCCGATGGGGCGGGCTCCAGAAATTTCCGGACTGGTTGAAATAAAGCGAGATGCCGGCGTGACCGGCGTAGATGATGTCGGAATTGCCCGAGCCGTCGATATCTGCGAGATGGATGCGCCGAGGATCGAAAATATCCGGGCTTTCAAAAACCGGAGCATTGCCCATCGTCACTTTCGCGCCGAACCGGCCATAACCCAAATTCGGCCAGTAACAGACCTCGGAGTACCGAATGCGCACGATATCCGAGAGGCCGTCGCCAGCCATGTCGGCCAGGAAGATAGATTGGGTAGGATCGGAAAAAACGAGTTTCGGACCTTTTTCCTCGTCCCAGCTCTTGGGGGAGCGTCTCGCAGGCGCAAAGCCATCCTTCGCGAGCGATTCGTACCAAGTAAAGATTGTATCCTCGGAGATCAGGATATCCGGATGGCCATCACCCGTGATATCCACGAAACGGAGGTTTGGATCTTTGGTGTTGATATTCGGGACGGACTTGAACCGGGTGAAACTCTCCCAACCGCCCTCGGGCGTGCGCTCGTGGAAGCCCGCCATCGGACCGTCGAACTGGACAAGGTCCAAATGGCCTTCTCCAGCGAGATCGAGCAATTGTTGACGCCCCGCACTCAACGCCGCCAGGGACGGCTTCGGCGCGACCTGTTCGATTGGGCCAAATGTGCCATTACCGAGGTTGCGCTTATAATACCAGGCATCTGCCTGTTCGGTCAGAACGCCTGTCAATCCTTCACTGTCCAGATCGACCCACTGGTAACGGGTCCCATCGACGCCGTAGGGTAAATTCTTGATGCTCTCCGGGTCGATCTCATAGACCGTTTCATCCACCCGGACCTCGGTGTACTTGAACTCGAGCTTCGGCAGGGCTCTCCTGGTGTAGCTTCGGTCACGCTGCACGTAGCCCGCCTGGGTGATCGAGGCGATGAAAGACGCGACCGAGCTCGGCTTGTACTCAAAGTCGGTCGATCGAACGAGATAATCGGCGGTTCCTCCAAGCTCATCCGGAAAACGATGAAACATCAAGACCCGTCTACATAACCGATAGGTTCTCACATCGAAGGTCGATCGAAAGAGCGAAAACGGGTCCTGACGCACCGGCCAGGCACGATCACGCTCTTCCGTGGTTGTGGGCGCGGCTTCGTCGTGTTCTCCATAATCGAACTCTACCTCGAACAGCCAGTCGTCGCGGGACGCCAAATCCTCGCCGGCCTTCCTTTGCGTGCGGTTGCCATAGCGGATGTTTTTCAAGTACCGCTGAGGGAATTGCTTCGCTATCAGCCGGTTTCTCTCATAGGGGGCCGCCCTGTCGATGTTGGCGTCATCCTCCGGCTTGTATTTGTACAAAATCGCATTGCCCTTGTCGTCATGGCTTTCGCAAATGAGCCACGCGAAGACGCGGGTCTTATCGGCCGGATCGGCGATCCTGGCGTCATCGCGCTTGCCGTAGATCGTGGTGATATTGTCCTTGGAGATCGAGCGCCAATGGCTGATGCCAGTTGCCTTGTCGGTCCAGCGCTCGATGCACGCAAAGAGGCCCTCTATCCTCGGCCGATAGCGCTGCACAAGGTAGCCAGGCTCGCTTGCGGGGGAGTCAAAAGGCTGGCGTTCCCATCGTCCATTGTGATTGACGAGGACGGGAACCAGATCTTCGGCGCCAGAAAGAATATAGATATCGGACTCTTCAGCGTCGAAATATTTCGGTAGGCCCTTGTCCGTTCTTCGGCTGATCGACGGAATCGACAAGTTCCAACCGAATCCGAACGGACCGTTGCCGGCGCCAGAATCGTAGGACAAGGAAAGCTGAGGACCAAATCCGGACCGACCTGGTGACGTGAACACCGGCACCGTCATCGAGCCCGTGCCCGTCACAGGATTGGCGGCGAATTTCTCACCGATCCCGCTGATGGCCCCGCCGCCCTTCGGAAGGGTGATCGACGGTGCGGTGACGCCGAATTTTTCGTCGGAGGCGCCGCGTTGCTCGCCCCGCGGGCTTGTTCCCCGCTCCGCCAACTCCCCCTCCTCGGTCACGCTCCCAAGTTATTGAACCACGTAATGAGCCATTGAACAACTATTTCGCAACGGAGCAGCTCTTTCGTGGAATAGACAATTTTCCGCACATGATGCGAAACAGGTCGCCTACAGACAATTGCCGAAGGAACCGCCCTTTGGTCGTGTTCCGAGTCGGAAACACTTTTTTATATTAAAGGTATATAGCACCTCACATTCTCTGTGCATCCCCTGTTTCGTGGATGGCCGTTCGCACCCCTCCGCGCGGCCGCCGGTCCGGCGCCTCAGTTGCGGCACCGCTGCTACCGTCCGCCAGTGGCGGCAGAAACTGCAGGTTGTATTGGGTCCAATCGCGCGACTTGGAGGCGTAGGAGTCCCATCACATAGAAACATGTAGAGTCTCTCAACGATATTTTATGCTCCAACCCGTCGGGAACGACCGCATTTGGCGCGCATAGTTACCCTTTCATTCGGGGCTCTTTGCCAAATTCTCTCCTAGATTGGCCTGTGAGGCACCAGGTTCCCCGATGTCTAGCGACACTTCCCGGATGAAGCCGGGCCCCTTAGCAAGCCGTCGGCCGAGCGCCCGCAGGAATGCTTCGTATTGTTCGGCGCCCTTGGCGCGAGCAGCGGCTTGGATTTGTTCAGGCAGGGAAGGCGTCGCCATAAGCCAGAAGCGAATGAACAGAGCGATGGTCTCGACGGAGATCCCGACGTCGCGTTCCAATCGTTCCATTTGACGGGTGATCCTGTCGAGGCGCCGCGCCAAGGTCGCCTCCTTACGCTCAGAGGCGTCGGGTGACAGGAACGCAGCGATGGCCGCCTCGGCGACGAGGGATTTTGGCTTGCCGCGCCGTTCTGCATATTCTGTGAGGGCCTGCATCAGGTCTGGCTCAAGATAGACCGTAAATTGCTCCTTCATGCCGCCTCACAGCCCGAGATCATCGCCGGGGTCGAGCGCCGCCTGCCGCGCGACGGTCCGCATCCGCTGCCGGAGGATGTTTGCTTGCACGGGTACGTCATCAGTTTCGTCCACCAAGATCGCGAAAGGATCGGACAGTTGCGGTGAATCCGGCGCAATAGCCTCATGCTCGGGCAGCGTTGGCTCACGCCGGATCCCGGCATTATCAAGATCGTCGCCAGATGGTCCGCCAGTTTCCAGTTTCGGATCCACCGCGACCGGAAGCAAAGCGCTCCAATCGTCACGGCGTGCTGCCGGCAGTTTCTGTACCAAGTCGACCAGCGACGGCGACGGCAGGATTCGCTCCTGTAGCCGTCGATCCTCATAATAGCGGGCCTTCTTGGCGAGGATCGGGTGCACGCTGGACACGAGTACAAGCTCGTCGCTTGGCGGAAGCTGCATCACCTCTCCAGGCGTAAGCAGCGGGCGCGCCGTCTCCTGACGCGAGACCATGAGATGCCCGAGCCACGGCGAAAGCCGATGGCCCGCGTAGTTCTTCATGGCGCGCATTTCAGTCGCCGTGCCGAGCGCGTCCGAGACCCGCTTGGCAGTCCGCTCGTCATTTGTCGCGAAGGCGATGCGTACATGGCAATTGTCGAGGATGGCGTTATTGGCGCCATAGGCTTTCTCGATCTGGTTCAGACTCTGGGCGATGAGGAAGCTTTTGAGGCCATAGCCCGCCATGAAAGCCAAGGCCGATTCGAAGAAATCAAGACGGCCGAGTGCCGGGAACCGTCGAGCATGAGGAGGACGCGATGCCGGCGGCTCTTTGCATTCAATTCCTCTGTCAGGCGGCGGCCGATCTGGTTAAGGATCAAACGAACCAGCGGTTTTGTCCGGCTGATGTCGGAAGGCGGCACAACGAAATAGAGCGTCGCCGGCCGATTATTTTCAACGAGATCGGTGATTCGCCAGTCACATCGGCGCGTCACTTTCGCGACCACCGGATCGCGGTAGAGACCGAGAAAGGACATGGCGGTCGAGAGCACCCCGGAGCGTTCGTTCTCGCTTTTGTTCAGGAGCTCACGTGCAGCCGACGCCGCGACCGGATGCGGCCTGTCACCAAAATGGGGCGTCGTCATCATGGCGCGCAAAGTCGTCTCGATGGGGTGCTTCGGGTCGGACAGGAAGTTCGCGACACCGGCTAGTGTCTTATCTGGCTCGGCGTAAAGAACATGCAAGATCGTGCCGACCAGGAGGGAATGACTCGTCTTTTCCCAATGGTTCCGGCGTTCCAGTGCGCCTTCGGGATCGACCAGAATGTCGGCGACGTTCTGCACGTCACGCACCTCGGAGTCGCCGCGCCGGACTTCCAGCAGTGGGTTGTACGCGGAGGACTCTGGATTTGTCGGATCGAACAGCAGCACGCGGCCGAACCGGCTCCGCCAGCCCGCTGTAAGGGTCCAGTTCTCGCCCTTGATGTCGTGAACAATAGCGGAAGCCGGCCAGGTCAGAAGGGTCGGAATGACGAGGCCGACACCCTTGCCGGATCGGGTTGGCGCAAAGCAGAGCACATGCTCCGGACCATTATGACGCAGATAATCGCGTCCGAATCGACCCAGCACCACACCGTCAGATGAGAGAAGGCCGGCGGCAAGGATCTCAGTGTCGGTTGCCCAACGGGCGGAGCCATAGGTCACGATGTTTTTGGCTTCCCGCGCCCGCCAGACCGACATGGCGATCGCGCCAATGATCGCGACAAAACCACCCGAGGCGGCGATGATCGCGCCTTCGAGAAAGATCCGTGGCGCATAGGCGTCGAAAGAAAACCACCACCAGAAGAAAGCCGGCGGTGGATAGAATGGCGCGCCATAAATGACGAACCAGGGATCGCCGAGTTGGGGCTGATAGCCGAGCCGCCAGGCTGTCCATTGCGTCGCCGCCCATGTGGTCGCGAGCACGATGGCAAAGACGATAAGAATCTGGCCCCAAAGGATCTTGGTCGCGGACACGGCGCCTCAAGAGATTTCCGGTCGCCTCACCTCACGGGAAACAATAGGGTCGCCACAAGCCCAAAAATGCGCCGAGCGGGTTTCCTCGCAGATTGGCGCGCAAATACCGGGCTACGAATTTGGGAAACCGCAGGGCCTTAACGGCTATCCACAGGGTAAGCCCCCGAGCGAAATGCTCGACGGCCAAAAACTGGAGCGCCACTTCTACGTAGCGTGCTCGTCAGCAACCTTGCGCATTGCAGAGTTGCACAATGTTGCTGCTCGTGAAACGCGCGCCGTTGAAGGTCTTGCCGAAGGTCCCGGCGCAAGACGGGCCGTGAACGACCGAATCGACATGGTTGCCCGAACGGTAGTCGCGAATCCATGGACCGCCGCTTGAGCCGAAGGTCATCGAGCAGCCCGTGTTCAATATCCCCGAGCCTCCGCATCCCGCGCTGAAGCTTTCCGACGCGCACAATTCGAGCGTGTTGCCGCCGCCGATATTGTTTGGGTAGCCAAGCGAATGCATGCTTAGCTCGCTCGGGTAGTTCCACGAGCGCCCCAGCCAGCCAGTATAATACGTCACTCCGTGACCGGCTGCGTCGTTTTGCAGCGCGATAAGGCAAACGTCGGACTCCAAGTCGCCGTTATTGATCCAACTGTTCAGAACCCTCGCCTGAGCCCACTTGAACACTCCGTAGGGAGCGTTGCCGTTGTTATACGCCGGTGCGAAGGACCAACCGCCTATCCAGGTATTCTTTGTCCGGTCCCAGCAACAGTGCGCTGCCGTGACGATGATGTTCTTGCCGCTCACGACAGATGCGGAGCAGTAGCCGCCATTCAGGAACAGCTTGCCAATCGCGTTCGGCGTTTGCGGATTGTCGGGCGAGCAATTCTCGCAATATTGGGTGAAAATGTCGGCGGGCGGCTGTTGCGCCAACGCCGAATCCGCCTGGGCCAGGGCCGCTAGTGCGGCTGCGGCCGCCGCCGTCAAAAGGGAGCGCCCCGAAAAATGCGCGCGCCCGGAAAAATACATTTTGGCAAGCATTTGCAGTCTCCTCCGTTAATCGGGATCAATCAGTCGGATTACCGCCAATCATTAGGGTGGAGCTTGCGGGCCTCTTCATTCGCGTTTGGGTGCGCAGCGCCGCCCTCTGTCGATCCGGGCGGCGCTTTCCGTAGCTCTTCTTCCTCGGCAGGCGAGAGCGCGCGCGGCGGCGTGGGCTTGCCGATCGTCGAGTTCCAGTCCAAAGGCTTCGCCTTCAACCGCTCTTCACGCGTGTCGAATGACGGCTCCTCCATTTTCAACGCTTTGTGTGCCTCGGAACCTTGTTCGATCGACGTAGTCGCGCCACCAGCGGCCGCTTGCGCAAAACTTGCCTTCGACGCAAGAAACGGCGAGGAGAAAAGAATGGATCCCGCGAGCACCTTAAACGCGAGCCCATCGCTGATGAGAACAATTTTCGATGACATGTTTGACTCCTAACCGACATCCGCCAGATAGCCGCTAGTTTCAGCCTCATACTGCGCCATTTTGGCTTGTCGCGCAATCCTGAAGCGCCAATGCGCCTTGTCGATGGGCGTCGGGCCGGGCCGACGCCCTTTTCAGAGTGGGGACGTGTCGAATTTTCGCTCATCGAGACGCACCTCTCCTGCAAGTTGGAGCGAACGCATGACAATCGAACGCCCTACGCTGTCGATGTAACGGGCGGCGGCCGCAGTTCCGCGATCAGCCGGCGGATGTCGCGGAACAAATGCCGGGAGATGGCGACCTCGGCCATCTGAAACGCGACGTAACGACCGTGGCTCACCACGTCAGCCGCCACGTCACCGCCCAAGTGCATACTGGGCTCGGAGTGGCAGAGGCCGATGCGGAATTGGAAAGGATTTGCGACAGACTCACCGAGTGCTGGAGCCTCGCGCATACGAAGTTTCATTG